>OGHO01001148.1_pt1 | contig 27571 bp, 23 predicted proteins | sample 1571421 | NCBI WGS metagenome assembly OGHO01 (sample SAMEA2581937, study PRJEB24529) | metagenome | biome: Human gut stool | place: China | collected 2011
AGAGCTTCACCACCCGCCACGCCGCCGAGTTCTGGATGATCGAGCCGGAGATGGCCTTCTGCGACCTGAGCGGCTACATGGACACCGCCGAGGCCATGACCAAGTATGTCATCCGCTATGTACTGGACAACTGCCCCGACGAGATGGCCTTCTTCAACCAGTTCATCGACAAGGGCCTCATCGAGCGCCTGGAGCTGGTGGCGAACAGCGAATTTGGCCGCATCACCTACACCGACGCCATCGAGGTGCTGAAGAAGAACAACAAGAAGTTCCAGTTCCCCGTCGAGTGGGGCGTGGACATCCAGACCGAGCACGAGCGCTACCTGACCGAGGTTGTCTTCAAGAAGCCCGTCTTCGTCACCGACTACCCGAAGGAGATCAAGAGCTTCTACATGAAGCAGAACCCGGACGGCAAGACCGTGGCCGCAGCCGATATGCTGGTGCCCGGCATCGGCGAGCTGATCGGCGGCAGCCAGCGTGAGGAAGACTACGACAAGCTGGCAGCCCGCATGGACGAGCTGGGGCTGGACAAATCCAGCTACGACTGGTACCTCAACCTGCGCAAGTTCGGCGGCGTGGAGCACGCCGGTTACGGCCTGGGTTTCGAGCGCATGATCATGTACCTCACGGGCATCCAGAACATCCGTGATGTCCTGCCGTTCCCCCGCACCGCGTACGGATTCTAAAAAATAAAGTACGACCCTCTCCGTCATTGCTTCGCAATGCCACCTCTCCCGAAGGGCGAGGTTTGGTTCTTCCGGTAAAGTACCGCACCAAAGCTCCCCCCTTGGGGGAGCTGGCGAGCGATAGCGAGACTGAGAGGGTCATTTTCAACATCGAGGTAACATTTCGTGGAAAACATTTCGCCCGCCCTGCTCCACTGGTTCCATGCGAACCACCGCATCCTGCCCTTCCGCTCCGACCCCACCCCCTACCATGTCTGGCTGAGTGAGATCATGCTGCAGCAGACCCGCGTCTCGGCGGCGCTGCCCTACTATGAGCGGTTCCTTGCCGCTCTGCCGGACATCCCCGCCCTTGCCGCCTGCGAGGAGGAAAAGCTCCACAAGCTGTGGGAGGGTCTGGGCTACTACAGCCGGGTGCGGAACCTGCAAAAGGCGGCAAAGCTCGTCTGTGCGCAGTACGGCGGCGAACTGCCCGCCGACTACGATGCCCTCCGCGCCCTGCCCGGCATCGGCGACTACACGGCGGGTGCCATCGCCTCCATCAGCTTCGGCCTGCCGGTGCCTGCGGTGGACGGCAATGTGCTGCGGGTGTTTTCCCGCCTGTACAACGACGACCGCCTCATCACCGACCCCAAGGTCAAGCGGGCATTCACGGCCCGCGTCATGGAGCACCAGCCCCCGGCTGCCCCCGGCGACTACAATCAGGCCCTGATGGAGCTGGGTGCGCTGGTCTGCGTGCCCAACGGTGCCCCGCTCTGCGCGCAGTGCCCGCTGGCCCACCTCTGCGCCGCCCATGCCGCCGGGACGGCCCTCACCCTGCCCCGCAAAGCGGCCCCCAAGGCCCGCCGCATCGAGCCGGTGACGCTGGCGCTCGTCCGCAGCCCGGAGGGCGTCCTGCTCCAGCAGCGGCCCGAAAAGGGGCTGCTGGCGGGCCTGTGGCAGCCGGTGCTCTGGGAGGACGAATCTCTCTCCGCCGACGAGGCCCGCACCCGCCTGGCGGCGCTGGGCGTCGTCTGCACCACCGATGCCGCCAAAGCCCTCCGCCCGGCCCGGCACATCTTCAGCCACATCGAGTGGCACATGGGCGGCTATCTCTTCACGGCAGAGCGCCAACCCGCCCCCGCCGGCTGCGTCTGGGCCAGCCCGGAACAGCTGGAAGCCGCGTACACCCTGCCCGGTGCGTTCAAGGCGTACCGCAAACTGCTGGCCGCTGCATTTTAACTTTTTTCGTGCAGGTCGATGAAAATTTACGGATTGGCAGTTGTAATTTTTTTGCATTCCGGGTATAATATTCCTAACGCGATATTTCTACACGATATCCGCAAGGGCGGTTCCATGGCCCGCCGCGAAACGGGCCACCCCGACACAAAGGATGTTCCGGACCCATCGTTCCGACCCAAAAAAGGAGTGTGCTGAACCTATGAAGAAATCTTGTTTGATCGCCGTGATCGCTACGCTGGCCGCCATCGCCGGTGCACTGGCCGCCGTGGCCGTTTATCTCCGCCGCCGCGAGAAGGAGCTCGATGAGTACGAGCGCCTGCTGTTTGGCGAAGACAAGGCGGAACCCGCCGACGCACCTGCCGAGGACGCCGCAGAAGAATAACCGATCCGCTGAAGGGCGCACCCGGTGGTCAGTTCCTGACCCGCCGCGTGCGCCCTTTTTGCAACCCTCTCAAGTGCTGACAAGCCAGCTCCCCCAAAGGGGGAGCCTTTGGCAGGTCGGACATGTTTTTCAGACCCGCCTGCGGCTCCCATACTGCCACGCTCTGCACAATGTCAGGAGGATGTTACATATCATGAAGCGTTTTTTTCTTTGGATCATCGGCGTCGCGCTGGGCGTCGTCGTGCTGCTGGGGGCCGTAATGGCCGTGAGCTATTCCTTTACCGGCGAGGGGGCCCGCCCTGCGGCGGACGTACAGTTCGGCGGGCAGGCATTGGAAGTGAACGGCTCCTGCTGGCAGGTGCCGCTGGTGGGCGGTGTGCTCGACAGGGTCTTTGCTGAGCCGGACACCCTTACCGTGCAAAAGCTGGGCACACTGTACGATGCCCACCCGGCACTCGCCCTGCCCGACTGGGCCACCTACACCACCCTGACCATCGAGACCGACGTCGGCAGCCTCGTGTTCGTCGGTTCTGCCGGGCAGTATGAAGACTTCCTCTTCCCGGCCAACGGCAGCTACAAGGCCACGATGACAGTCTGGCGGCTCCCGGCCGACCTTTCTGCCACCCAGTTCGACGGCGGCACCAACGGCTCCCTCCACAAGAACGGGGGACAGGAACACCCGGCCCGGCCCACCGGCTGGTATCGGTTTTCCTTCCGGTTCACGCTGCAGGCCAGCGCGAACGTCGAGCTTTCGGCTGAGCGGGTCGAGCAGGGCGGCATCGTAGGCGTTGCCATCACCGGCATGGCCGGGGACACGGCCCCCACCCTGGAGACCGACCTCGGCAGTGTTTCGTGCACCCGCAGCCCCTCCGGCTGGCGGGCCTACATCCCTGCGGCCTACAACGCCTCCGCCGGAGCCCACGAGATCCGCATCACGGTCAACGGGGAGACGCTCTCCCGGACGCTGACCGTTCTGCCCAAAGACTTCGGCACTGCGGAAGTCGAGGCCGGACCGGCCCCCACCGAGGCCGCGAACACCGAGTTCCGGAACAACATCTGGCCGCTGTATGAGCTGCCCGTGCGGGAAAAGCTCTGGTCCGGCGGGTTCATCTGCCCGGCCGAGAACTATCTCATTCTGCTGGATTTCGGTCAGGTCAAGGTCACGAACGGCCAGCAGGGTTCCCGCTCCAACTCCACCAAACTCTATACCATCCCCGGCGACCCGGCCCGCGCCCCGGCGGACGGCGTCGTCGTCTTTGCCGGGAACCTTGCCCTCACCGGCAACACCGTCGTCATCGACCACGGCTGCGGCCTGCGCAGCTACCTTTACGGCCTGCAGACCCTCTCCGTCAACCGAAACACGACCGTCCAGAAAGGGCAGGCCGTCGGTGCGCTGGGCGAAGAGATGACCATGGACTTCAAGCTGGGCAGCAAGAGCGTGAACCCCTGGCTGCTGTTCCAGACCAGCGGCGGAGCGTTCTGGCGTGAAAACGGGTGAAGCAAAAATAGTTTCGGAGATTCTTGTAATATTTTCGTCTTTGGGGCGTTATTGAGGTGAATGGACACGAAAAAAGGAGGTCGTACTCATGAAACTGCCCTGTGAACTCATCCGGGACCTGCTCCCCCTCTACGCCGAACACCTCACCAGCCCGGAGACCAGCCAGCTCATCGAAGAGCATCTGCAAAGCTGCCCGGCCTGCCGGGACGAACTGCACAGCATCCGCCTGCCAGTCCCGGTGCAGGCCGATGCGCAGGCCGACGCCCCGCTGAAACAGGTCCATGCCGCCCTGCGGAAAAAGCAGCTGCTGACCATTCTGGCGGCCGTGCTGGCCGTGGTGTGCGCTCTGGCACTGGCCGTGTGGATGTACAGCGCCAAGGCTCCCGCCACCGTCGAGGAAGCCCGGTTCTGGACCTACAACCGGAAAGAAGACTCTGCCAACCTCTGCATCCTCGAAGTGCAGGGCGAGGGCGTCTGGCTGACGCTGGACGAGCCCTTCAGCTGGGGCAGCCCGACCGTGACGGTGCAGGCCGTGCGCCATCGTTTCCCGCACTTCCACGCCGCACTGGCCGGGGTGTTCGGGAGCGCGGCATCTTCCAAGACCATCGCCGTTTCCAACACCCAGCTGCTCGCCGTCGTCTGTGCCGACGAAACGCTCCATTACCGGGAAGGCCAGCCGGTCTCGGCCTACCGCCTCAATGGCACCATCGTCTACGGCACCGAGCAGGAGCTGGGCCTCTATCCGAGGGCCTAGCCCATGGACATGGATGCACTTTACCGGCTCTATTTCCGGGATGTGTTCCTGTTTTTGCAGGGGCTCACCCACTCGGAATCGCTGGCCGAAGAGCTGACGCAGGAGACGTTTTTCAAGGCCCTGAACGGTCTGAAGCACTTTGATGGCCGACAGGACATCCGCGCCTGGCTCTTCACCGTAGCACGGAACTGTTATTACTCCCACTGCCGCAAGGCGAAACAGACCGTCCCGCTGGACGAGACGCTCCCGCCCGCCGCTGCCCCGCAGCCGGATCTGGACGAACTGCTCATCGACGAAGACGCCGCCTTTACCATCCACCAGTGCCTCCACCGGCTGGAAGAGCCGTACAAGGAGGTGTTTACCCTCCGGGTCTTCGGCGAGCTTTCCTACGAAAAGATCGGTGCGATCTTCGGCCACACCGCCAACTGGGCCTGCGTGACCTACTGCCGCGCCAAACGAAAGATCCAGCAGATGCTGAAGGAAGCATAAACGAAGAGGAGCCGCGGCCATTGGCCGCGGCTCCTCTTCTGCCTTTATTATCTTACGAGATGGCGTCCACATCCCACTTCATGCGGACGGCATCTGCGCCGTTGAGCTGGATGCGCAGGGCACCGGCGTTGTCGCGCACCTGCTCCGGGGTGCGGGCACCGCAGAGCACATGCAGGCCGGGGATCATCCGGGCCGTCATCGCGATGACCAGCTGCGCGAGGGTGCAGTCGTATTTTTCGGTCAGGTCGCCCCACTTTTCCAGCAGCTCAATGGCCTGCGCACGGCGGGCGGGCTGGAAGCTGGGGTTGGTGTTCCGGGTGCTGCCCTCCGGGTAGGTGGTCTCCATCGTGACCTTGCCGGTCAGCAGGCCCTGCTCCAGCGGAGAGTAGGCCTGAATGGACACGCCCAGCTCCTTGCAGGTGGGCAGCAGCTGCTTTTCCACGCGGCGGGTCAGCAGGCTGTACTTCTCCTGGATGACATCCAGCTGGCCGTACTTGCAGTAGCCGCGGATGATATCCGCCGTCACATTCGACGCACCGATGGCGCGGATCTTGCCCTGCTCCTTGAGCTTCATCATGGCCTCGACGGTCTCTTCCAGCGGGTAGAGGCCGAGATCCGGACTCTGCCAGTGGGTGTACAGGACATCCAGATGGTCGGTGCCCAGCCGCTTCAGGCTCTCTTCCACGTCCTCGATGATGCTCTGGGCGGACAGGTCGCGGTAGACTGCGGTGCCGTCCACGACTTTGTGGAGCACCGGCGTCTCGTGCCGCCATTCCAGGCCGCACTTGGTGGAGAGGACCACCTTGTCGCGGTCGATGTGCCGGAGCGCCTCGCCCACGACCTGTTCGCTGTGGTACAAGCCGTAGATGGGGGCCGTGTCGATCCAGCGGATGCCCTGCTCGACCGCCGCTTCAATGGCGTTCACCGACAGGGCGTCGTCGTTGTCGCCCCACCAGCTGCCGCCGCCAATGGCCCAGGTGCCCATACCGAGAAAGGGCACCTCGATGCCGCTTTTTCCGATCGTGATATTCTGCATCTTATTTTCCTCCATGCCAGAAGTGTTCCCCATCGGGGGCCTGTCTCATCCCATTTCTGGCATTCTTTGTTGTATTTTTTCTTTCTATCCAAAAAGAGCTGCTGTTTGGAGTCCCGCCCCGCACAGCAGCTCTTTGGGATCGTTTTAGATGTTGCCGAACTCGCTCAGTTCCAGCGTTTCGTTGTGGGTCTCGGCCCAGCGGATGGCCCAGTCCGAGGTGAACAGCAGCAGACGGTTGCCCTTCATATCCTCCACGGCCTTGGTGTCGCTGGTCAGGTCGAGGTCCCGCAGGTTGTAGGTGTCGGGGTCGTTCTTCACCCAGCGCAGCTGCTCGAAGGGGAGCTGCTGCATCCGGATCTCGACGTTGTATTCGGTGTTCAGGCGGTACTCCAGCACTTCCAGCTGCAGCACACCAACGACGCCGACCACGACTTCTTCCATGCCGCCGCCCACTTCGCGGAAGATCTGGATGGCACCCTCCTGGGCGATCTGCTCCATACCCTTCACGAACTGCTTGCGCTTCATGGTGTCCTTCTGCTCGATGCGCGCAAAGTGCTCCGGCGAGAAGGTCGGGATGCCTGCAAATTCCACCTTCTTTTTGCCGGTGCACAGCGTGTCGCCGATGGAGAAGATGCCCGGATCGAACAGGCCGATGATATCGCCTGCATAAGCCTCATCCACGATGGCACGGTCCTGCGCCATCAGCTGGGTGCCGGTGGCCAGCTTGATGTTCTTGCCCTCCTGCACATGGTAGGCTTCCATGCCGCGCTCGAACTTGCCGGAGCAGATGCGCATGAAGGCGATGCGGTCGCGGTGGGCCTTGTTCATGTTGGCCTGGATCTTGAAGATAAAGGCCGAGAACTCTTCGCGGCAGGGGTCCACTGGCTCCCCGGTCAGGCTGTCCACACGGGCCAGCGGGGTGGGGGTCAGGCGGAGGAAGTTCTCCAGGAACGGCTCAACGCCGAAGTTGGTCAGCGCAGAGCCGAAGAAGACTGGGCTGAGCTCGCCGCGCAGCACCTTGTTCAGATCAAATTCCTCGGCGGCACCGTCCAACAGCTCGATCTCATCGGAGAGCTGCTGGTGCAGATAGGGGGTCAGCAGCTCGTCCAGTGCGGGATCGCCCAGCTCGGCCTCGGTCTCCTCGACCTTTTTGACGCCGTTGGCGCGGCCGTCGCTGGAGAAGGCCAGCACCTTGCGGGTGTTGCGGTCGAACACGCCCTTGAACTCCTTGCCGCAGCCGATGGGCCAGTTCATGGGGTAGGTCTTGATGCCCAGAATTTCTTCAATGTTCTCCATCAGCTCGAAGGGGTCGCGGGCCTCGCGGTCCATCTTGTTGATGAAGGTGAAGATGGGGATGTGGCGCAGGGTGCAGACCTTGAACAGCTTGATGGTCTGGGCCTCAACGCCCTTGGCGGCGTCGATGACCATGACGGCAGAGTCCGCCGCCATTAGGGTGCGGTAGGTATCCTCCGAGAAGTCCTGATGGCCCGGCGTGTCCAGGATGTTGACGCACTTGCCCGCATAGTTGAACTGCAGCACCGAGGAGGTCACGGAAATGCCGCGCTGCTTTTCGATGTCCATCCAGTCGGAAACGGCGTGCTTGGCGCTCTGCTTGCCCTTGACGGAACCCGCCTGGTTGATGGCTCCACCGTACAGCAGCAGCTTTTCGGTCAGCGTGGTCTTGCCGGCGTCGGGGTGGCTGATGATCGCAAACGTCCGACGGCGCTCGATTTCTTCACGATTTGTCATAGATTTATAAGTCTCCCAATTTCAAGTCAGAGGGGTTTGTTTCGGGTCCTTTCTTCGTCACATGGGTCGTTCTCCATCAATAGGCCTGCCCTCTCAGGCGCTTTGCGCCCGCTCCGCCAAAGGGAGAGGCGGCATCGCATCCGCGATGCCAAAGAGGGTCCGGCCGTCTAAAAATCAAACAGCATTTATTTTAGCAGAAATTCCACTTAGATGCAAGACTTTTCTCATTTTTTCAGAAGAAAGCAGGGCAGGGGTGCCGTTTCGGCCCAATTGGCGAAATCGCAGACGAGGACGGTGCAGCGCGTCAGGGGCAGTGTGCGCATCCAGTGCAGGATCTCCGTTTTCTCGTCCGACCCGATGACCCGTCCGCTGTAAAGGATGGCGCTGAGCACCCCGCCGGGCCGCAGTGCGTCGAGGGCCGCTTCCAGCGCGGGGATGCTGCTCTCCGCGTGGGAAAAGACCTTGTGGTCTGCCCCCGGCAGCCAGCCGAAGTTGAACATCACGGCATCCGCCGTACCGGGCTGGACATACTGCAGCAGGTCTGCGTGGCTGCCGCAGTACAGCTCGGCGGAAAGCCCGTTTGCGGCCAGATTCCGTCGGGTGGAGGCAATGGCTTCGGGTTGGATGTCAAAGCCCAGCACCCGGCCCGGCCCGCCCGCCAGACGGCACAGAAACGCCGTATCTCCGCCGTTGCCGCAGGTGGCATCCACCAGCAGCTGCGGGTTTTGCAGTCGGGCCGCAAGGAAGTCCTGCACGAACTTCACAGCGGTCAGGTCCGGCGTCCGGCGGCGGCAGAGCCGCCCGGCCTCCTCCCGGAAGCCGAACTTTGCCCAGAACGCTTTCTCCCCCGGCGCAGCGGGCAGCGGGGCCGTGAAAACGGTGGCCGTCTCCCTGTCATATCCGCCAAAGCGGCGCAATATCTCTTTTAGCAGATAAGACCCATAGCCTTTCCGCCGCCATTCTGGTACAATGGTAAGGCAGGCAACGTCCGCCCCTGCCGCCGTCCGGGTCAGCTGACAGCAGCCCACCTCGGTCTTCTCTTTATACAGTGCAAAGCCGCCGGGCCGTTCTTCCAGTTTCATATGCAGTCTCCTTTTCCCTTAAAATACCAAGCTCCCGCGCCGCTGTCAAGGCCTGCGGCTACGACCTTATTTCACACATTCTTCACCCGCTCAGCGATTCGTTTTCACAATTAGCGGCTACAATAGAGCCAGTTCCAGAGAGGGACGGGCGAAGCGCCCCTCCCGAACCAGTCCCTTCGAGAAAGGAAGTTGTACCATGGAAAATGAAAACAAATGGGAATACGATTATTCCTCTGCAAATAGTTCGTCCGGCGATACCGGATACCCCAACGTCGGCTCCTCCGGCATGAACACCGCCAACACGGCGGGCACTTACAGCGACCCCGCCCCGGCCCGCCCGTCGGAAACTTCCACCGGCAATGGCGGCACCACGCCGCCCCCGGCAGGCCCGGAGCCGCAGGCCGCAGCCTCCAAGCCCCCGAAGAAGCGCCGCAAGCATAGCGGCGGCCGCATCGCCCGCAGCGCCGTTGCGCTGGTGCTGGCCGCGGCCATGGGCTTTGCAGGCGGCTTCGTGGGCGCACGGGTCGGCAATGCAGGCAACAAGGTCGTCATTCAGCAGGTGGAGCGCACCGACAGCAGCGCGGCCTCCGGCACCGCCGTCGCGTCCAGCGGCATGACTACTTCGCAGGTCTCCGAGATGGTCAGCCCCAGCGTCGTGGTCATCACCACCGAACAGGTCGTCTACTCGCAGTGGTCCTGGTACGGCCAGAATCAGGTCGAGTCCGGCGCAGGCAGCGGCGTCATCATCAGCTCGGACGGCTATATCCTCACCTGTGCGCACGTCGTCTCCGGTGCATCGCAGATCACCGTGACCATCGGGGATACCGACTACACCGCCACCGTGGTGGGCGAGGACGACACCAGCGATGTCGCCGTGCTGAAGATCGACGCCACCGGCCTGACCCCCGCCACCGTCGGCGACAGCGACAGCCTGTCGGTCGGCGACAGCGTCCTGGCCGTCGGCAACCCGCTGGGTGAGCTGGGCGGCACCGTCACCAGCGGCATCGTCAGCGCACTGAACCGCAGCGTGACCATTCAGGGCACCAGCTCCACCAACACCATGTCCCTGATCCAGATGGATGCCTCCGTCAGCCCCGGCAACTCCGGCGGCGGTCTGTTCAACATGAACGGTGAGCTGATCGGTCTGGTCAACGCCAAGTCCTCCAGCTCGGACGCGGAGGGTCTGGGCTTCGCCATCCCCATCAACGACGCCATTCAGGTGGCGCAGGACCTGCTGGAGAACGGCTACGTCTCCGGCCGGCCGTATATGGGCATCACCTACATCGCCGTGACCGACGCCCAGACAGCGGCCCAGTTCAACGTCAACGCCTACGGCGTCTATGTCGTGGACGTCGTGCAGGGCGGCCCGGCCGACAAGGCCGGTCTGAAGGTCGGAGACCGCATCGTCAGCATCGACGGCACCGAGATCGCCCAGAAAGACGACCTTGGCACCCTGATGCAGCAGCACACGGCCGGTGACACCCTTTCCATCACCGTTGCCCGCGACGGCCAGATGCAGACCGTCTCGCTGACGCTGGGCGAAAAGAATGCGTCGAACACCGCCGCACAGCGTTCGGCCAACAACTGAGCCATTCTCCGCCGCAAGGCGTTATCAGGATTTGATTCCTTTCTTCTTCAAAAATCCCCCGACTGGCGGTGACCCGCTGGCCGGGGGATCGCTGTTTATACCAAGCCGAAGATGGTCGCACTGACCGGGGCCAGGACCGCTTCGCCGCTCAGGATGCGGCTGTCGCCCCGCCACAGGCTGGACGAGGTGCCGTCGCTCAGCAGCTTCCAGCGCCCGTCGGGCAGCCGGATGGGCTGTTCCTGTTCGGTGGGGTTGTAGTAGACGCAGAGTGCGCCCCACCACGCCCCATCGCCGGGCAGGGCAGGCAGACGCCAGCCCACCAGCGGCTGTTCCAAATCAAAAAATGCAATGGCGTTGGGGCTGGCCCTGTCCACCGCGCCCAGCCGCGGGAAGGCATTCCGCAGCCCGATGAGGCCCCGGTAATAGTCCACCAGCCCATGGAACTGCTCGGCCCGCTTCCAGTCCAGCCGGTTGAGCGCCGGGGAGGAGCGGTAGCTGTTGCTCTGCCCCTTTTTGGTGCGGGCGAACTCTTCGCCTGCCTGCCAGAAGGGCAGGCCCATGCAGGTGAGGTAGATGCCTGCCGCCAGCCGGTTCTGGGCCAGGGCAGCACGGTCCACCGCGCCGAATTCCGGGCGCTCGTACCGCACCAGAAGCAGCTTATCCCACAGGGTGAAATTGTCGTGGGCGGATACATAGCTGACGATCTGCCCCGGCGTGTGGGGCGGGAACTTATCGCTGCGGCACCACGCCGCCACGGCCCCGCCGATGTCCCAGAAGCTGCCGGGCCTGCCCTCCACGTAGCCCGGCTCTCGCGCATTGAAGCAGCCGCCCTTGATGGCGTCGCGGGTGTCGTCGCAGAAGATGCCGATGCGGTCGTTCAGCATGGCCAGATTGTTCTTGTTCGCCTCGTACCGGTGCAGCGCACTGCTGCCGCCCTGCCACGGCTCACCGTACATCAGGATGTCCCGCCCGCCAGGCAGCTTGTCCAGCTCAGCCCGCAGCAGGTTCATCGTCTCCACATCGTACAGGCCCATCAGGTCGAACCGGAAGCCGTCGATGTGGTACTCCTGCGCCCAGTAGAGCACCGAATCCAGAAAGTATTGCCGGGCCATGGGCCGCTCACTGGCAAACTCGTTGCCGCAGCCGCTGCCGTTGGAAAGGCTGCCATCCTCGTTCTGGCGGAAATAATAGAGGGGGACCGCCCGGTTCAACACGTTGTCGAAGCGGTACATGTGGTTGTACACCACATCCATCACCACACCGATGCCCGCCGCATGGAGAGCCTGGATCATCTGCTTGCACTCCCGCACCCGGACTTCGCCGCGGGCGGGGTCGGTGGAGTAGCTGCCCTCCGGGACGTTGTAGTTTGTGGGGTCGTAGCCCCAGTTGTACTGCCGGGTCAGCGGGCGGCTCTCGTCCACGCTGCCAAAATCAAAGATGGGCATGAGCTGGACATAGCGCACCCCCAGCCGCTTGAGGTAGTTCAGGCAGGTGGGGTGGACGCCGTCGCGGTTCAGGGTCGTGCCCTGCTGGGTAAAGGCCAGGAATTTGCCCCGCCACGCATTGCGCACCCCGCTGGCCGGGTCCTGCGAGAAATCCCGGACGTTGACCTCCCAGACGCTCCGCTTCGACGCCGGAATGACCGGCCGTTTGTCCTGTTCCCAGCCCGGCGGGTCGGTGCGGGCCAGATCCACGATCATGCTCCGCGCCCCGTTCACGCCCGCCGCGCGGGCATAGGGGTCAGCGGTGGTCACGCTGCCCCACTCGGTGGTCACGTTGAAATGATAATACTTCCCGTGCTGGTCGCCGGGCAGATAAACGCCCCAGACGCCCTGCCCCCACGGGCTCAGCGGCAGACTGCCGATGCAGGCCCCGCCGTCGCCTTTCCGGTAAAGATCGACCCGGACCGACTGCGCCGTGGGTGCCCACAGCCGCAGGTGGGTGCCCGATGGGGAATACGCCGCGCCCAGCGGCCCCTGATAGCCGGTCTGACGGGCAAACTCCTCGCTTTCGAACCATGCTTTCCATTGTGCAGGCGTTTTCATTGACTCTCATCCTTTATCCTAACATTCCCGCCCTCGCCAGAGGCAGGCCTTTTGAAATCAGTGTACCCGGCTTGCGCGGATTTTGCAAGAGTTTCCTTGCAAATAGGGCTGCGGTACACTATACTGAAAGAAATGAACCGATCACGGAGGCGATGACATGGCATATACAGATGATTGGGAGACCCTGATGAATGGAGTCTTCGGGCCGGGCGGCAGATTCAAGGCCGCCCCCGGCACCCCCGCCGAACCCCGGCAGCAGCCAAACAGCACGCTGAACGACCTGAACGCGGCGCTTCTGGAACAGCAGAAGAAGCTGGATGCGATGCTCAAGGCCCAGTCGGCCCAGCTGAAGACGCAGGACACCGCCGCCGAGGCCGCGCTGGCCGACAGCCGCCGGATGCTGCGGGACATGGAGAACGACGGTCTGCTGGCCAAAGGCACCACCGACGTGAAACCCGAACATCTGGGCAGCTTCGAGGGGCTGGCCGACGAAGTCCGGCAGACCGTGCTGGGGCAGGACGCCTTTGTGGACGCGGTCGTCCGCGCCATGCGCCGCCCCTTTGTGCTGGGCACCGAACCGCCCGCCGCCCGGAACGTCATCCTGCTGAGCGGCGGCACCGGCACTGGGCGGCACTTCGCGCTGGAGGAGACCGCCCGCTGCATGGCTGCGCGGGGCCTGCTGCAAAACGACCAGATCGCCGCGCTCGACCTGGCGCTTTACGCGAACCCCGCCGCCGAAAAGCTCTTTTTGCAGGACCTCTACGCCGCGCTCCACGCCCCCGGCGAGATCGTGGTCTTTGAGCACTACGAGAGCTGCTGCCCCAGCTTTCTGAAAACGCTGTCCGACCTGGCCGTCCGGGGCAGCGCCCCGCTCTCCAGCCGGTACATCGTCAACCGGGACGGCATTCTGGTGGACGCCGGAACGGCTCTGGCCCCCGGCGCGGTCAGCCGTCTCGACCCCTGCGGGAAGTACCTCATCTTCTTCTCGAACAAGGGCCGCGCCGCCATGGCGGACAAGTTTGGCGCAGGCATGGTCTCGGCGCTGGGCGACGTCTGTGAGACGACCGCCTACCAGCAGGCAGACCTTGCAGCCCTCGCCGCCCAGCAGCTGAACGCGCTGGCCCAGAAGGTCACGGCCCGGCTGGGCCTGACCCTCGCCGCCGGGGCCGATGTGCGGGACTACGTCGCCGCCCAGTGTACCCCCCAGAAGGGCGCAGCCGGGCTGTCCGGCTGCTGCGACCGCATCTTCCGCGCTCTGAGCGAATACTGCCTGCAAACGGACAAGCCGCTCACCGGCACCGTGACCCTGACCGCCGCCCCGGAGGGCCTGCTCTTCCGCCTGAACGATGCCGCCCCGGCCCCGCTGTTCGACCTGCTGCCCGCCGCCTACACCGGCGCGCTGGATGAGATCCGGGCCGAGATCTCGGAGCTGGTCGGTCTGGCCCCAGTCAAGGAATACGTGTTCGGTCTGGCCGACAATCTGCAGGTCCAGCAGCGCCGCGCCGCTGCGGGCATGAAGACGGCCAGCCTTTCGATGCACATGATCTTCACCGGCAACCCCGGCACCGGCAAGACCACCATCGCCCGGCTGGTGGCCAAGTACCTCAAGGCCATCGGGGCGCTCAAGGGCGGGCAGCTGGTGGAGGTGGGCCGCGGCGACCTCGTGGGCCGCTACACCGGCCACACCGCACCGCTGACCAACAGCGTCATCGAGAGTGCCCTCGGCGGCGTCCTCTTCATCGACGAGGCCTACAGCCTCTACCGCGGCGAGCAGGACAGCTTCGGCCTTGAAGCCATCGACACCCTCGTCAAAGGGATGGAAGACCACCGCGACGAGCTTGTGGTCATTCTGGCCGGATACACCAGAGAGATGGAGACCTTCCTCACCGCCAACAGCGGTCTGGCCAGCCGCTTCCCCAACAAGATCGAGTTCCCGGACTACACCGCCGACGAGCTGCTGCAGATCACCCACGTCCTCGCAAAAAACAAGGGCTACACCCTCTCGGAGGCCTGCGAAGAGCCGCTGCGGAACTACTACGCCCGCCGTCAGGCCGACGACGCCCGCACCGCCGGCAACGGCCGTCTGGCCCGCAACACCCTCGAAAAGGCCATCTTCCACCAGAGCCGCCGCCTCGTCGCCGAGCCCGCTGCCGCGCTGGATGTGCTCCTGCCGAGCGATCTGGAGCTGGACGAATAATTGCAGAACCACGCAAAAAACGGACCGCTGAAACGGTCCGTTTTTTCTTGTTTAGCGATGCTCTTCCGCCAGCTGTTCGGCCAGCGCCCGCATCCCGGTGCGGACGTCTTCGGGCGCAAGGACTTCCACCTTGCCGCCAAAGCCCGCCACCCAGCCGTAGAACGGCTCGCTGACACAGATGGGCACATCAAAGTGGAAGCGCCCGTCCTCCTCCGGCAGGAAGGTCGGTGAAGCGCCGAACCGCTCCCGCATGGCGCTTTCGAGGTCAGCCGTGCAGCGCAGGGTCACGCGCCGTTCGGGGCCGCCGTACATGCTGAAGTGCTTGCGCAGGTAGGCGGGCAGATCAAAATCAGCAAACTGCTCCCGGCCGCGGCGGGGCAGCTCCAGCACCCGGACGCCGGACATCCGGTCCACCCGGTAGTGGCGGATGCCCACCGGCTCCTTTTCGTCCTGATAGGCGATGAGGTAATAGCAGCCGTTCTCCCACGCCATCTGCCATGGGCTGATGACCCGCTTTTCGGGTCGGCCCACTTTTTTGTAGTGGAACTCCACCATCCGGCCGGTGTTGATGGCCTCGTGCAGCGCGTCGATGCTGTACAGCAGGCTCCTGCTGTCGGTCTTGGGGCGGCCGTCCACGTAGACCTGACGCTGCAGCTGGCTGCCCTCGTAATTGGAGCAGAGCTTTTCCAGCTTCCGGATCAGGCGGCGGCTCGTGGCGCTGGACACCACCCGGCTGGCCTGCACGGCGTCCACCAGCAGCTTCAGCTCGGCCAGGTCAAAGGTGCGGCTGGCCAGAAAATAGCCGCCGCCCCGGCCCCGCCGGAGCTGGATGTCGTACCCCAGTGTGTTCAGCGCGTCGATGTCGCTGTACACGCTCTTGCGCTCGCAAAGGATGCCCTGCTGTTCCAGCAGCCCCACCAGCTGGGGCACGTTCAGCAGGTGATTTTCGTCGGTCTGTGTCTCAAAGATGCGCAAAAGCGCCAACAGCTTGGATTTTTGGCCTTCCTGCTTGGGCATAGGTTCACCTCATTCGGGGAGCTTCTTGTCGAACGCCGCACGGCGCTGGGTGGAAAGGCGGAACATCTCTTCGAGCTTTTCGCGGTCGCCCGCCGCCAGCGCGTTGCGCAGTGCGCCGAGCGCGGCATCGAACTGGTCGATCTCCGAGATGAGGTTGTCCCTGTTCCAGAGAAACAGTTCCGCCCACATTTTGTCGTTGATGCGTGCGATGCGGGTCAGATCCCGGAAGGAGTCGCCCGTGTACTCGCACAGCGAGGTATTGTCGTTGGCGCACATCAGGCTGACGGCGATGGCATGGCACAGCTGGCTGACATAGCCGACCATCCGGTCATGCTCCTGCACGGTCAGGGTGCAGATGTGTTTGAAGCCCAGCACCTCGGCCAGCTCTCGGACCCAGGCGATGGCCTCCGGGGTATTCTTCCCGGTTGGGGTGATGATGAAGTTCGCCGGGGCAAAATTCACCTCGGCGGCGTGTTCCACGCTGGAGGTCTCGCGGCCTGCCATCGGGTGGCTGGCGATGAACTCGACCCCCGCCGGGCAGAGGGCCTGCACCGGCTCCACCAGGCCGGTCTTGACGCCGGACACATCTGTGAAGATGCAGCCGGGCTTGAGGAGCGGGCCGTACGTCCGGAACCACTCGATGAGGGCCGTGGGGTAGAGGCCGAAAATGATGTGGTCGGCCTCCCGGACAAGGTCTTCAAAATCGTGGGTTTTGCCCCGCTCGATGTAGCCATGGTCGAGCGCGAACTGCAAGTGGCCCTCGCTGCGGTTGATGCCGTCCACATGGAACCCGGCTTTGGAGAGTTCCAGCGCATATTTGCCGCCCAGCAGGCCGAGACCCACCACGAGATAACGTTTCGTTTTATCCAACATCTTCTACCTCCGCGCCCAATGGCTTGATGGCTGTAAAGAAATTCGGCCAGCTCTTCGTGATGGCCTCGGCGCCGTCGATGGGCAGCCGCAGCCCCGCCGTCAGTGCCAGCACCGACAGGCTCATGACGACCCGGTGGTCGTTGTGGCCGGAGAGGACGCCCTCCGGCGCATGGAGCGCCCCGGCACAGCCCTCGATGGTGATGGTGCCGCCCGCGCTGGACAGCACCCCGCCGCATTTGCGCAGCTCTGTTTCCATGGCCTCGATGCGGTCGCTCTCCTTGATGCGGAGGCGCTCCGCGTTCCGGATGACCGTCTGCCCCTCGCAGAACAGGCCCAGCACCATCAGCACCGGGCCGAGGTCGGGGCAGTCGGCCAGGTCGATGTCCGTGCCGTGGAGCGGCGCTTTCCGGAAGACGATGCCCTGTTCGGTGCGGGAGAAGTCGGCCCCGCACCGGCGCAGGATGTCCAGAATGGCCGCGTCGCCCTGCAAGGTCGGTTCGGCCAGACCGGTCAGCGTGACGCCGCCGGTGACAGCCCCCAGCACCGCCGGGAAGGCCGCCTGGCTGTAATCGCCCTCGACGGTGTAGTCACAGGGGCGGTATGCCTGCCCGCCGGGGATCTCCAGCGTTGTTTCGTCCACCCACCGGCTCGTGACGCCGAACGCCGCCTGAACGGACCGGGTCATGTCGATGTAGCTGCGGCTCTCCACCGGCGGGAGCAGGTGAAGGGTGCTGGTGCCGCCCAGCAGCGGCAGGGCGAACAGCAGCCCGCTGATGAACTGGCTGGACACATTGCCCGCCAGCGTATAGTCCCCGCTGGAGAGCGCCCCTTCCACGGTCAGGCCGGAAGGGCTCTGCACAAAGCGGAGGCCCTGCTCCCGGTACAGCGCTTCATACACCGACTGGGGCCGCTCCATCAGCCGCCCGTGGCCTACAAAGGTCACTTCCTGGCCGGTGAGGCTGGCCAGCGGGATGAGGAAGCGCAGGGTGCTGCCGCTCTCGCAGCAGTCCACCGGGGCTTCTACGGGCAGAAAGCGGCCCAGTCCCTCCACGACCGCATCGTTCCCGCCGGTGGTGACGCGGGCGCAGAGCTGGCCCGCCGCCGCGAGGGTGGCGGCGATATCCTTGCTGAACTCCAGATTCCGGATGTGCGAGGTGCCCTTTGCCAGCGCCGCACAGAGCACGGCCCGGTGTGCCATGCTCTTGCTGGGCGGGGCCATAATGACTCCGTCAATGTTTCTGTCTGGTTGGATCGTGATCTGCATTTGCAGCCCTCCTTCTGCCCGTTCTGCCAAACGCTCCCCCTGTGGGAGAGCTGGGGCCTGAGAAGGTCACATCTCCCGCCCGATGGCCCATGCGACCTGACGGCACTTGGCCATGGCCTGTGCAAAGCTGTCCGGGGTCAGGCACTGGGCACCGTCGCTCCATGCGTGGCGGGGGTCGTAGTGGACCTCCACTTCCAGGCCGTCGGCACCGGCGGCCACGGCAGCGATCATCATCGGCTCCACGAGGTTGGCCTTGCCGGTGGCGTGGCTGGGGTCCACGATGACGGGCAGATGGGTCTTTTCGTGGATGATGGGCACGGCGGAAAGGTCCAGCGTGTTGCGGGTATACTTTTCAAACGTGCGGATGCCGCGCTCGCAGAGGATGACCTGCTCGTTGCCGCCGGCCATGATGTACTCAGCGCTCATGATCCACTCCTCGATGGTGTTGCACAGGCCGCGCTTGAGCAGGACCGGCTTGTGCATCTTGCCCACCGCCTTGAGCAGCTGGAAATTCTGCATGTTGCGGGCGCCGATCTGCACGACATCGACATACTCTTCAAACTCCGGGATGCGGTCTTCGCTCATCAGCTCGGAAACGATGGGCAGGCCGGTGGCCTCGCGGGCCTTGACCATGTCGAGGATGCCTTCGGTCTCCAGACCCTGGAAGGAGTAGGGAGAGGTGCGGGGCTTGTAGGCACCGCCGCGGAAGAGGGCAGCACCGCCGGCCTTGACGCTCTGGGCGATGCGGAGGGCCTGTTCCTCGCTCTCGATGCTGCACGGGCCGGCCATGACGGCGATCTTCTCCCGGCCGCCGATCCGGACGCCGCCGCAGTCGATGACCGAGTCAGCAGGGTGGAACAGGCGGTTGGCGCGCTTATACGGGGCCGACACACGGGTCACGTTGTCGATCCAGGGGTTGGCGAGCACATCGCGCTCGTCGATCTTGGTGGTGTCGCCCACCAGACCGAAGACGTTGTAGTCCTTGCCGGTGATCAGGGTGACATCGAGGCCCTGCTTTTCAAAGCGGTCCACGATCTTTTCCAGTTCTTCCTTCGGGGTGCCTTTTTTCGTCGAAATGATCATCTTCTTGCATTCCTTTCCCTTTTATCAACGTGTCAACCTCTCAGCCGCTGCCGAGAGGTTTCTTTATTGCACCATATGCGATTGTGCGCCGCCGTCCAGCCGGAGCAGCTGCACCAGATAACTGCATGCGTGGAGATAGCCGCCGATGCCCTCGCCCGCAAAGCGGCCCTGACAGCCGAACGAGACGACGTCCGTGTTCCGGAACGTCTCCCGGCCGCTGGGTTCGCTCATGAGCACCTCCACGGCGGGCACACCGCAGAGCTGCAGCGCTTCCAGAATGGCCACGCTGTAATAGGCATAGCCGCCCGGATTGAGGATGATGCCGTCGGCGCGGCCTGCGGCCGACTGGATCTCATCAATGATGTCGCCCTCGTGGTTGGACTGGAAGAAATCCGGCTCGATGCCCATCTGCTGGCAGCAGACGTCCAGATAATCCAGCAGGCCGTTGTAGTCCACTTCGCCCTCCACACCGGGCTCGGTGAAGCGGGTGATGTTGACGTTTGGCCCGTTAATGAACAAAAATCGCATCCAATGCCTCCAGTGCCGCCGCAACGGCGTCTGCAACGGTCGTTTCGTTCGGGATGACCGCATCGGCTGCGGCCAGATAGAGCGGGCGGCGCTGGGCTTCCATGGTCTTCAGCGCTTCGGCGCTGGTGGAGAGCGGACGCCCGCCGCCCACAGTCAGAGCGTCCAGCGGGCGGTCGATGAAGAGCACCACGCCGTTCTGCCGCAGGGCCCGCAGGTTTTCGGGCCGCTTGACGACTCCGCCCCCGCAGGAAAGCACCTGACGGCCCTCTCTGGCAAAGCGGGCGGTCTGCTCGGCCTCCCGTGCCCGGAAGCCGTCCTCGCCCTCTGCGGCGAAGAGGTCCGGGATGCTGCGGCCTGCGGCCCGGACGATCTCCTCATCCAGGTCCACGAACCGCTTGCCCAGCCGGTCGGCCAGCGCGCGGCCGATGGTCGTTTTGCCGCAGGAGGGCATCCCGATGAGCGCCACGTTCAGCTGCTCTTTCCGGAGCTGGGCGGTGATGGCGCGGATCTCGGCCGGGGCATCGTCGAACTTGCGGTCCAGGAAGTATTCCGCCGCATACACGGCCTGGGCCACCAGCATTTCGAGGCCGCCCACGGCCACCGGCACGCCCGCCTCCTCGGCGCGCAGGATCAGTTCCGTTTTGTCCGGATTGTAGACCACATCGAGGACGGCTTCCAGCCCCGGCATCGCGGCCACATCCAGATTGCAGACCCCCACGTTCGGGTACATGCCCGCCGGGGTGGTGTTGATGACAATGTCGGCCCCGCTGTGGACGGCTTCCGCATAGGAAAGCTCGCCCTTTTCGGGGTCCGGATGCCGGCTGACGGTCAGCACTCTGGCCGCGCCCTTATCTTTTGCCACGGCGCTCGTGGTGTTGTGGGTGCCGCCGGTGCCCAGAATAAGGACGGTCCGGCCCGCGAACTCCACGCCGTGGGCATCGGCCAGGTAGGCAAAGCCAAGATAGTCGGTGTTGTAGCCGTAGAGCAGGCCGTTCCGGTTCACGACCGTGTTCACGGCCCCGATGGCCTTGGCGCGCGGGTCGATGTAGGAGCAGAATCCCATGACCAGCCGCTTATACGGGATGGTCACATTGATCGCCTTGAAGGCCCGCCGGGTCAGGAAGGCCCGCGCCTCCTCCTCGGTGGGCAGCGGGCACAGGTCGTACCGGTAGCCGCAGAGCATCTCGTGGATGATCTTCGAGTACGAGTGCCCCAGTTTGGAGCCGATGAGTCCGTATTCCATTTACAGCTCCTCCTTGCGGTAAGCGGTGGGCTGTTCCATCCAGGCCATGCCGTACTTCGCGGTCAGCAGGTCGCCGACGGCCAACGCCGCCGCGCAGGTCTGCACGATGGCCGCACGGGGCACGATGCAGGGGTCGTGACGGCCCTGGATGGAAAGTTCCGCGTTCTGTTTTGCAATGTAATCCACGGTATCCTGTGGTTTGTAGATGCTGGGCGTGGGCTTGACCACGGTGCGGAAGACGACCGGCATCCCGTTGGAGATGCCGCCGTTCAGGCCCGCGTTGTGGTTGGTGGCCGTCACGATGCGGCCCCCCTGCATCCGGAAGGCATCGTTCGCTTCGCTGCCCTTCAGGTCGGCGAAGCCGAAGCCGGTGCCGAACTCGATGCCCTTGACGGCCGGGACCGAGAAGGCCATGTGGGCCAGCTCGCTTTCCACGCTGTCAAAATAGGGCTCGCCGACACCTGCAGGCAGGCCGAGGATGGCGGTCTCCAGCGTACCGCCCACACTGTCGCCTGCGCTGCCTGCGGCGCGGATGGCCGCTTTCATCGGCTCTTCGGCCTCCTCGTTCAGCAGGGCGAAGCCATCGCCCCGGCTCAGCAGCGTTTCGGCCTGCGCCCCCAGTGCCGCCGGGTCATCCAGCACAAAGGGGGTGTCTGCAATGCCCGCGCACCGCCCGATGTGGGTCACGATGTTGATGCCGGCCCGGTCGAGGGCACCCAGCACCACCGCACCGCCTGCCACCAGCGCCGCCGTGATGCGGCCGGAAAAGTGTCCGCCGCCCCGCGCATCCTGAAAGCCGTGGTATTTGGCGTAGGCTGTGTAATCCGCATGGCCGGGGCGGAGCAGGTCGGCGGTCTTGGCATAGTCGCCGCTGCGGGTGTTCTGGTTCTCGATCATCAGGGCGATGGCGGTGCCGGTCGTCCGGCCGTTCACAACGCCGGAGAGGAACTGCACCCGGTCCGCCTCCACGCGGGGGGTGGACAGGCCGTCGCCCCGCGCCCGGCGCTTGTCCATGCAGGCGGCGAGGAACGCCTCATCCACCGGCACCCCCGCCGCCATGCCGTCCAGCACGGCGCCGATGGCGCGGCCATGGCTCTCGCCGAAGATGGTCAGGGAGAGGGCAGACCCGAACGTGTTCTTCATGGTCATTCCTCCATGCCCAGCAGGGGGCGCAGGCCCTCCACCGGGATGGTCTCAGCGCGCCAGCAGCCCAGACCCGGCACCTTGATGATGGTGATCTGACCGCCCTGCGCCTTTTTGTCGTGCAGCATCTCGGCCAGCACCTTTTCTTTGTTGTAGGTGGTGCGCAGGGGCAGGCCCAGGCGGCGGTAGACCGCCCGCACCCGCTTTTGCAGCGCCTTGGATTCGATCATGGGCAGCATCCCCAGCGCCACGCACTCGCCGTGGAACAGGCCCACGGTGCGGCGGCCCTTGATGCCCTTGACGGCCTCAATGCCGTGGCCGATGGTGTGGCCGAAGTTGAGGGCCTTGCGCATCCCGCGCTCGGTCTCATCCTGCTCGACGATGTTTTTCTTGAACCGCAGGCTGCGGTAGATGATCTCGTTGATCTGGCCGTCGATGTCGCCCTTTTCAAAGATGCCGAACAGCTCCGGGTCAGCCAGCAGGCTGGCCTTGACCGCCTCGGCCAGGCCGTTGATGTAGTGGCGGCGGGGGAGGGTGGCCAGCGTATCCGGGTCCACGATGACCAGTTTAGGCTGCCAGAAGGCACCCACGATGTTCTTGGTATCGCCCAGATCCACCGCCGTCTTGCCGCCGATGGAGGAATCGATCATCGAGAGCGTGGTGGTGGGGCAGTTGATGAAGTCGATGCCCCGCATATAGATGGAAGCGGCAAATCCGGCCAGGTCGCCCACGACGCCGCCGCCCACCGCCACGACCAGGTCGCCGCGGCCCATGTTGAAATCGAGCATCTGCTGTAAAACACTCTCCAGGATCTTGAAGCTCTTGCTGGCCTCGCCCTGGGGCACCGTGATGATCCGGGCCTCGCGGCACTGGTCGGCCACCCGCTGGGCATACTGGGCCGGGACGCCGCTGTCGGTGACGACGGCCACCCTGCGGTCCAGCCGGGCGAACTGGTACAGGTTCTCCAGTGCGCCGTTCTTCAGGATGATGTCATAACTGCGCTCGCCCAGATTCATGGTGAGCTTGGTTCCGATAAAATCGCTCATTTGTTGTACACTCCTAACAGCCGTACCGTGCGGCAGACATGGTTCAGCGCGCGCAGCAGCGCGGCGGTCTCTTCGGCGGTGGGGTCGCCCACCAGCTCAACGTAAAAATAGTAATCGAAGGGGACATGGGGCAGCGGGCGGCTCTTGATGGACTCCATATCGTAGCCGCTGGCACCGATGATCTGGATGACCTCGGCCAGCTTGCCGGGCTTGTTGTCCACCGTGAACAGCAGCGAGAAGCGGTTGCCCGCCGTGGGCTTTTCGCGGCTGAGGACGATGAACCGGGTGGTGTTGTCGCCATCGGTGTTGATGCTGGGCACCAGAACTTCCAGCCCGTACAGCGCCGCCGTTTCCACGCTGGCGATGGCCGCCTGCGTCCGGTCGCCGCTCTCGGCCACGAACTTGGCTGCCATGGCCGTGTTGGGCATGGCCGTGGCCGGCAGGCGGAACTGCTTTAAGAAGGTCTCGCTCTGGGCAATGGCCTGCTGGTGGCTGTACACATGCTTCAGCTCGCTCAGCGGGGTGCCGGGCAGGACCAGCAGGTTCTGCGAGATGGGCAGGTCGTACACATCCACGACCCACAGGGCGGGGTGGTTGTAGCACAGGTCCAGCACGGCGGCCACATCGCCCGCGTGGCTGTTCTCAAAGGGGACCACGCCATGGGCTGCATCGCCGCGTTCCACCGCGTCGAAGACCTCGTCCCAGGTGGGGTAGCTGACCGCCTCCGCATGGGGGAAGAGTGCCTTAAGCGCGATGTGCGCAAAGGCTCCCTCCACGCCCTGATAGGCGGCGCGGTTCCGACCCAGCACCTCGGCCTCGTACTGCTTGGCCACATCCATCATGTGCTGTACGTGGTCGCGGTAATAGGGGCGCAGGGCGGGGTCCTGAATGCGCGCTTCGGCCTTGTCCAGCACCACGGCTTCCCGCGCGGCATCGAAGATCGGCAGGCCGTGGGCCTTTTTGTATTCGGCGACCGCCAGCACAGCCGCCATCCGCCGCTCGAACAGCGCGGCCAGCGCAGCGTCCACCGTGTCGATCTCCCGGCGGGCTTTGTCCAGTGCGTCCATGGGTTCCACATCCTTTGTTTTCATGATACCGGAGATGATACGGAATGAGTATACCATAACCCGGACACAGAAACAACAAACCCCGCCCCGGTTCTGTGCAGAGTTTTTTTCAGATTTTGCTTTGGAAAAACGAAAGAGTCTCATCTGCCATCGGGCGGATGAGACTCTTCGATCGGGTCATTTTCGCAGGTCTTCCCGGCTCCGCGCCTTCCCGTAATACCGGCCATAGGGGTTGTCGAGGTCGGCAGCGCGGGGCGGGGCGCGTTTTGGCTCCGGGGGCGGCGGGGCGGGCAGGCGGCGGGGGGCACCGACCTCCCGCTTGATCAGGCGGAACCGCATGGCATCAGTCCTCCGCGCTGGCAGTGGAGACGGCCCCGGCAGTCAGCGCCTGCCAGAACTTGTCGCCGCCCTTGAGGTTGTCGGCGGTGCCGGAGTTCCAGGCACCGCGCATCCCGACGTAGAACTGCGCCATGTACTCCTGGCTGTCGCCGCCCTGAGCGTGGGTGGTGTCGGCCTGATATTCACCAAGGTCCAGCCCGGTCAGGGCGGGGCAGTCGGTCCATCGGTAGACCATGTTCCACCAGTCGCCGTCGCTGCCGGGTTCAGGCAGGCTGCCGTCGAGGTAGCGCAGGGTACCGGTGCTCTCTTCAAAGCCCGCCGGGTCGTACAGCAGGAAAACCGCGCTCAGACCGCCCTGCACATCGGCGGCCAGCTTGGTGGTGCCCGCCATGGTCAGGTAGGCTGCGCTCTCGGTCTGGGTCTCCTCGTCGGAATAGTCCAGCGTATAGACGTTCAGGGTCACGACCACTTTGCCGTCGCCGTTCCGGTCTTCGCCGAATTGGGCAAGCTGGGTCTGGAGCGCGTTCACGGTATCCTCCGGCAGGTAGTAGGGAGCCACCACGGCCACATTGTAGTCGGCCTTGGTGGTAAAGAAATACTGCCCGATGAAGTTGTACGCCACAAAGGCCGCGGCGATGCCGATGAGGATCACCCACTTCAGATTATAATCCCACCAGTTGGCCCAGCGTTCTTTCCGGGTATACTGTTTTTCCCGGCGGGGTTTGAGGTCGCCGGGCTGGATGTCGCGTTCGTAACGATAGCTTGCCATAGTTCTCCTTAAAGCTGTGCGAGGATGGTCTGGCGGACGGCTTCGGGCAGCTGTTTCTGCTCTGCCTTGCTCATGCCGACCGTCTGGATGGGCGGCAGGATGCGGATGTGGATGGAACCGGGAGTCGCACGGTTGCCGTGGGCCTCGAACAGGCCGCGGGCACCGGAGATGGCCACCGGCACCACCGGGGCACCGGTCTTGATGGCGATGCGGAACGCACCGGCCTTGAACTCGCCTGCGCCGCCCTCTTCGCCCTTATAGCGGGTGCCTTCGGGGAAGATGACGAAGCTCTTGCCGCTCTCCACGATGGCCGTGGCATCGTTCAGCGCCTTGACGGACGCGCGGATGTCGTCGCGCTTGACGAAAACGCAGCCCAGCAGCTTCATCCAGCGGTTGAGCAGAGGGATCTTTTCCAGCTCCTCTTTCGCCAGGATGCCGTGGGGCGCATCCAGCGCCACCAGAAGCAGCGGGATGTCGTAGTAGCTGCGGTGGTTGCCCACGAAGACGCAGGGGCCGTCCTTGGGGATGTTCTCCTGCCCTTCCACCACCAGCCGTGCGCCGGTCACTTTCAGGATGCCCCGGCTCCAGTGCGGGATATGCTTGTTGATGATCTGCTCCACGGTATCCATGTCCCCGGCGGCGAGGGCGCGCTCGGCCCGGCGGAGCACACCGTAGTGGACGATCATATAGCCAAACAGATATACAAACATCGCGATCGTGCGAAGAATGCTCATGATACGTTCCTCCTTCTGGCCTGAAAAGCCTGTTTCATTGTACCACACTTTGGGCGAAAATGGGAGCCGAAACACTTTTTTTACAAATGAAGGGCCGGATGGCTTGCAAAATTCACAAAATCCGGGTATATTTATAGAAAGAAAGGTAGCACAATGGGCAGTTCCTTTTCCTTCTGCCCTGCGGCACCGTGCCAAACCAGAAAGGGTTCGAAACAAAATGGGTCTTTTTCCTTCTGCAAATGATTTCCGCAAGGCCGGGCCGGGCGTCGAGAAGGACACCCCCCGCAAAACGGGCATCGGCCGCTTTTTTGAGCTGGTCGGGCGCGACATGTCCGGCATGTTCCTGGCCAATCTGCTCACCTGCATCGGCTTTCTGCCGGTCATCTGCCTGGTGTATGTCGGTTTTCTGATGAACAACCTCACCGTCATGGTGGTCAGCGCCATTGCGGGCGGCATCCTGGCCGGCCCCGCACTGGCGGGCATGTACGACACCGTGCTCCGCGCCCTGCGCGATGAAGCGGGCTACTGGTGGACTACCTACCGCCGCGCGTTCAAGCGGAACTTCAAAGCCGCCATCCTGCCCGGCATCGTCTACTGCACCGTCATCACCATCCAGATCTTCCTCGTCTATTTCTGCTTCAACATGCTGTACCACGGCACCAACGTCGGCCTGCCCATGTGGGTGGCCACGGTGCTGAACCTGGTGCTGTTCCACATGCTGTTCGCCTACCTGTGGCCGCAGGTGGTCCTGCTGGACCAGCCCTTCCACCAGACGCTGAAGAACTGCCTGAACTGCATGATCGCCTTCCTGCCCCATGCGCTGGCGTCCGCCATCGTGACCATCCTGTTCTGGGGCGTCGTCATCCTGTGCATGCCGCTGGGCATCTTCCTGATGCTCATCTTCGGCTTCTGGTTCCAGACCGAGGTCTGCTGCCAGATCGTCTACGGCGACGTGAACCGCGTCTTCCACATCGAGGAGAGCCTCCAGAAACTGCACGACGCCGCGCTGGACGCTGCCCTCCGGGAGGAATACGGCGAAGACGAGCCGGACGGCACCGAACACTGATCTTTCACCGATGCGCAAAGGAGAACCGTGCGATGGAACAACGAAATAACCTCGTGTTGCAGGGCACCGAGACCTTCTCCCGCGGCGCGCTGGACAATGTTGCGCTGGAAAGCGGCGCTTTGGTGCTGGACAGCTCCGCCGGGCGGTATCTGCCCTACGGCAGCTACACCACGCCGGAGTTCGCGATGCCGGCTTTCTGCAACCTGAACGTCAGCTGGAACGCCAGCGCCCCTCATAACACGATGGTGGAGGTGCGCTGCCGGGTCTATGCCGGGAACACCTGGACCGGCTGGATGAGCTTTGGCAAGTGGGCCCCGGATTACCCCCGCTGCAGCATCAACGCCCAGAGCGAGGACGGGATGATCTTCCTGCTGGGGGACACCGTCACCGTGGCCACGCCGGGCGGCGGCACCGGCATCCAATTGCAGGTCAACCTCTCGACCAACGACGACAAATCCACCCCCGCTGTGCGGCTTCTGGCCGCCGCCGTCCGCCCCCTGACCTGGGAAAAACACGAGGGCCGGCCGCTGAACCGGCGGCTCTATCTGCCGGAATACTGCTTCTCTGCCCACGACCCCAGCTTTGGCCGGGAGATGGACCTGCCCCTCGTCATGGCGGCTCTGATGAACCGCTGGGGCGAGGACATCCTGCCCGAAGAGGTGGCCTACGCCATGG
>OGHO01001169.1_pt1 | contig 27127 bp, 30 predicted proteins | sample 1571421 | NCBI WGS metagenome assembly OGHO01 (sample SAMEA2581937, study PRJEB24529) | metagenome | biome: Human gut stool | place: China | collected 2011
CCCATCGGTCTCTTATTTTTTTTTATTACTTTTAACCACGCATTAGGTTGCAATTATTTTTGTTGTCAAATTTATATATTATTATGCAAACAACTGTCTCACTAGGTATTGATATTGGAGGAACCAATATCGCATTCGGCATCATTGATAAAAGCGGTAACTGTCTGGCAAATGGCTCTTTACCCACAACTGCATATAACACACCACAAGATTTTGTCCAAGATCTGTACAAAACAGTGAAGAAAGAACTGGACAACTTAGACGTGCAACTTGTCGGAATCGGGGTCGGCGCTCCTAACGGGAATTACTTCAACGGGACCATCGAAAACGCGGCAAACTTATCTTGGAAAGGGACTATCCCAATGGTAGAACTTCTGACAAAACAATTTAACGTTCCTGCTTTTATCACGAATGACGCGAAAGCAGCCGCTATCGGAGAAATGGTATACGGCGGGGCAAAAGGAATGAAAGACTTCGTCGTGATCACGCTGGGAACAGGCTTGGGAAGCGGCATCGTGGTGAACGGGAAATTAGTATACGGGCATGACGGTCTTGCAGGTGAAGTTGGGCACACGCTGGTTTGTGGTGGGGGTAGATACTGTAATTGCGGACGCCGGGGATGCCTGGAAACTTATGCTTCTGCCACCGGAATAAAACGTACTGCCTGCGAATTACTCGCCCTGGAAAATACTCCCAGCACATTAAGGGATATTCCTTACACGGAAATCTCGGCTAAAAAAGTATATGACGCAGCACAAAAAGGTGACCCAATCGCCTTGGAAGCCTTCCGAATCACGGGCGAGCAGTTGGGAAAAGCCCTGGCTAACTTGGTAGCTATTATCAGCCCGGAAGCGATATTCCTTCAAGGAGGGGTAGCAAATGCCGGAGAATGGCTTTTTAAAACCACGCAGGAACAAATGGAAGCTAACATGCTGTATATATTTAAACAAAAAATTAAAATACTTCGCTCGTCTCTTCCCACGAATGCCGCCATTTATGGAGCATCAGCGCTTGTATGGACTGAATTAAACAATTAGATATTAATAACCATGAGAACACGACTCCTTCTACTCCTGCTTTATTTTATCGGTCTTTTGACATCTTGCCAGAGAGAAAAAGAAACTCGAGTAACGGATTTTGTTGATCCATTCATCGGTACTGCCGGTCAAGGACATTGCTTTCCTGGGGCTACCGTCCCATTTGGCGGAATTCAACTTAGTCCGGATAATCCAAGAAGTGGCTGGGAATGGTGTTCTGGTTATCATCATAGCGACAGTATTATATCCTCATTTTCCCACTCGCATCTAAGCGGAACGGGAATCGGGGACTTACAAGACATCCGCTTGCTACCTGTTACGACCCGTCCGCAACCGGGAGAAAAAGCAATCGATTTCATCATGAAAGGGTATGCCAAATTCTCTCATGCCAATGAAACGGCAGAACCGGGATATTATAGCGTGACCTTTGACAACGGGATTAAAACAGAGTTAACGGTAACCTCACGTTGCGGGATGCACGCCTATCAATATCCGGTGCATTCAGTGCACGGGCTGACTCTTGACTTGACAACCGCACGCAACTGGGACCGAACCGTAATGACCTCGATCAAGAAAATCAATAACCGAACCATACAAGGGTACCGGAAATCAACCGGATGGGCAAAGGAACATAACGTTTACTTCTTCATGGAATTCTCCCAAGATGTAGACATCTGGGCAGGAAATGACACCCTGAAATTATTAAAGAACGGGCAGAAACTTATTGCCAATCAAGGGTATGCGTTCATTGACTTTGGAACAACGACCAATAAGGTACTTGTAAAAGTAAGCCTTTCGTCCGCAAACTGTGAAGGAGCCGCTGCAAATCTAGATAAAGAACTGTCCCATTGGAGTTTCGATAAAGTAAAACGCGAAGCAAAACAACAATGGAAACGCATTCTATCCAGGATTAAAGCAGAAGGTGCCAACAAAGAAGAAATGAGAGTTTTTTACACGGCATTATACCATGCCTACTTGGCTCCCTATCTCTTTTCCGACGCACATGGGAACTACAAAGGACCGGACGGGGAGATTCACAGCGTGGGTAAAGCAAATCAATACACCGTATTTTCATTGTGGGACACCTTCCGTGCCGCCCACCCCCTGTTCACGATTACCCAGAAGACCAGGGTAAATGACATGATAAAATCATTTATCCGTCATTACGAAGCACACGGTTTACTCCCGAACTGGGAACTCATGGGTAACGAAAGTCACTGCATGATCGGAAATCACGCCATTCCCATCATCACGGAAGCTTACTTGAAAGGCATTCGGGATTTCGATGTTGAAAAAGCCTATGAAGCCATGAAAGAAACGTCATTATCGCAAGGGAATGGGCTGGGACTCTTCAGAACCTACAATTATATTCCTTGTGACCTCGAAAAAGAATCTGTTTCCAAGACTCTCGAATATGCCTACGATGACTGGTGTATGGCACAAATGGCCAAAGCCCTGAATAAAGAAGACGACTACCTGTATTTTATGGAAGCTTCTAAAAACTATAAAAACGTATTCGATTCCTCTACCGGATTCATGCGGGCCAAACTTTCCGACAGGAACTGGAAAACACCTTTCTCCCCGTTTGCCTCGGCTCACAGGGATGATGATTACACCGAAGGAAACGCATGGCAATATTCGTGGTTCGTACCACATGACGTGGAGGGACTTATCGCATTACACGGGGGAAAAGCCGCTTTCGCCAACAAGTTAGACAGCCTGTTCACCATTCCCTCTATCATCGAGGGAGATAATGTTTCTCCCGACATTAGCGGGTTGATTGGACAATACGCCCAAGGAAACGAACCCTCTCACCACGTAGCTTACCTATATAATTATACAGATACACCCTACAAAACACAGTATTACGTGGACAGAATCAGACGGGAACTCTACACGGATCGTCCCGACGGGATTTGCGGCAATGAAGATTGCGGACAGATGTCGGCATGGTATATCTTTTCAGCCATGGGCTTCTATCCCGTGAACCCAAGCGACGGGAAATATCAACTGGGAACACCAATGTTCAAGAAAGTAACCATCAAACTGGGACAAGACCGCAAATTTGTTATCAAGGCAAACCGGGAGAATAACCAATATATCTACGTGAAGGAAGTGTTACTAAATGGAGAGAAACTCGATCGCACTTGGATTACCCATGACGACATCATGAATGGTGGAGAATTGGAATTCGTGTTAACATCCGAGATTCCCCAAAAATAAAAGATTAAAAACAGAAGCAAGGATATGAAAAATATCGGAGTAATCCTAGCCGGAGGTTCCGGACGACGGTTAGGAAGCGAGTTACCCAAACAATTCATCGTAATTGCCGGGAAAACCGTATTGGCACACACGCTTCACACGTTCGAAAAACAAAAACGTATTGATGAAATCATCATTGTCGTACACAAAGATTACATCGGGGAAACGGAAGAAATTGTTCGCCTTGAAGGATTTCAAAAAGTAAAACACATTGTTCCGGGAGGCAAAGAACGATATCACTCCACCCTTGCCGCTTTAAACGTGTACAAGGAAGAGAAATGTAATTTGATCATCCACGACGCCGTTCGCCTGCTAGTCACGTCGCAAATCATAGATGACGTTATTGAAGCACTTGAAAGCCATGAAGCCTGTACCACGGCAATCCCTTCAACCGACACGATATTGCAAAGCGATACTTCTCGCCAATTCGTGAACAGCATTCCCGACCGTTCTACTCTCTTCCAAGTTCAGACCCCTCAAGGCTTCCATTCCGATATCCTAACGGAAGCCTATAACAAGGCTTTGACGGATCCCGAGTTCTTCAGCACGGATGACTGCGGAGTTGTCAAACGATACATGCCGGAGATACCCATTAAAATAACCAAAGGTTTACCATTTAATATTAAATTAACCTATAAAGAAGATATTTCTATCATAGAAAAGTTACTTTTGCCCTAGCAAAAATAATGACGTGCGTAAAACAGCGGAATGAAAAAAATATCATTATTAATATTGATCTCCCTACCATTTTTTTACTCGCAGGGACAAAAACGAAGTGTCGATTACAAAACTTCACTTACAGGATTCGTGGCAAACCAGAAAACATTACCCTTTTGGGCCATAAATAACAAACACGGCTTAATCCCCAATGGTAATGGGGCTCTACTGGAAATAGGTCTTTTCTCCGATTTCACCAATCGCCATAAAATCCAATTCGCTTATGGAATATCAGCTGCAGGATTTTTATCCCGTCCCGACAATAACGTCATTTTAGACCAACTTTATGCAAGTGCACGCTGGCGGAATCTTCGCCTAGACCTCGGAATGATTCATCCCAAGGAAGAATATAACGGTATTTCCTCTACGAACGGAAATTTCATCCGTTCCGGAAACTCCCGAACTTTCCCGGGATATAATTTGAATAGTGACTACATGAAAGTCCCCTGTACCAAAGGAATTTTATCTATTAAATTTAACTGGGCAGACTACATGATGATTGACGATCGTTACGTGGAAGATACCCGTCTACATAACAAATCCGCTTTCTTAAAAATAAAGCCTCATCAACGCTGGGAAATCATTGTCGGCCTTGAACATTGGGCTCAATGGGCAGGAACCTCTCCCGATAGAGGCAAACAACCTTCATCATTCAAGGATTATATCCGGATCATTTGTGCCAAAGAAGGAGGAACCGGGGCCAGTGTAAGCGATTCGATTAACGCATTAGGAAATCACCTGGGAAGAGAACATTTGGCCATTAATTATTTGGCAGACAACTATATTTTATCTTTCTACCACGACATCCCTTTTGAAGATGGTTCGGGTACGGATTTTCGCTCTTTCCCGGATGGAACTTATTGTTTCTATTATGGTTCCAAGAAAAAGGATCAATGGATTACGGACGTTATTTACGAATTCTATTACACGAAATATCAATCCGGTTCCCGGCACGACCGTCCTGCAACTCCGGAAGAAATGGAAAAGCAAGACCCGAATAGTCATTTCTACGGTCGAAAAGTCCTTGGTGGATGTGACAACTATTTCAACAATGGCGAATATAGAAGCGGATGGACCTTATACGAGAGAGTCATCGGTAGCCCTTTCATGACGCCCGGTCTTTCCGGAGGTATCACCCGAATCATCAACAACCGGGTGATAGCTCACCACATCGGGATGAAAGGTATGGCATGGCAAACTACTCCCTACAAACTCATGCTCTCCTATTCTAGGAATTACGGTACTTACGGGAATCCCATAAAAAAGAATCAATTCTCCGGGGCATTGGAAGTAACATTGCCATTCAAAAATTTACCGTTCGCGGTGGAAACAGGTATCTACGGTGATCTAGGAGACTTGTTCAAAGATAATTTCGGGTTCACGATTAAACTTAGTCGCAAGGGTAAACTTATTAAATAACGAAAATCCAACACAAGCCATTGTCTTCATTTTACCCTATTTTAGGGAATTAAACTCTCGTAACAATCCCGTTTGTAGGGAAGTTCCCTTTTTATTTCTTCGATCTTGTATTTTTATCCCGAAGGCTCACCCCCACCGACGGGTGGTTCGAATATACGGTGATCTGTCCCCGTAAAACGAGCATTTTGATGAAATTTCTATCTGATGTAACTATCATCTTGCAAGCAAATTGTTATAATAGACCAACCCGAATATTAACATTTACTATTTTAATCTAATATTTTACTATTACAATAGGAGAGGAATAGGAAAAGAATGGGAGCGGAATGGGAGCGGCTTACAATATGATAACAGCATTATAGCGTTTTGATAACCATATTTCACATTAATTCAAACTGACTTCTTATTGAAAATCCCTAAAACGGTGAATATAGAAACACGAGTTTAGGGGTATTTTAAGGTAACAAATGAACTACTTAACATGAATTCGATATAAAACACGGTAAGTTATATCGAACTTTCGTCAAAAACAGATTTATCCTCAGAAAAATCTTCAAGCCGAACAAAAAGATCCCCGTAAAAGCAAAACATAGCCAAAAAGAGTAGCATGAATAACCGGGAATTTGCCCAGGATAGGGTGACGCATGTATTACTCACGGTAAAGAATACAATTAACATCGCAAAAATCAAGGAAGAAAATTTCTTTCTTCGAATCATACGATAAACCGGGGCCACAAATAAAAAGAGGACTAATGCCAGTCCGAATATTCCCCCTGTAATCCAGTATTGCAGGAAAGCATTATTCACATTATTATAGTTTGCAATATTCAAATCAGAACTTTCATACCATGCTTTAATCCGATGTTTCGTGCAGACCCCTAATCCCCATACCGAGAATTCATCCAGATGGCGAAAACTCTCCCGAATAAAAGCAACCCGGGGAACAATCGTTGCCCCCCTATATTCACCACTCCGAACACTTTGAATCTCTGCTTCAATCTCTTGAATTCTCTTCTCGTACATGGCCAAATCCGTCAATAACGAAAAGCCACACACGCAAACCAACAATCCGGCAATAAGTCCATAACGCATACGAAGAGAAAATTTTCGGAACAAACATACATTTAAAATCAAGAAACCAGTTAGAAAGCCTAAAATAGACGATTTGGTAACAGTGAAAGAAAGAAATAATACCAGCATCAAAAACATAAAGCCACAAAACACCTTCATCCTCCACCCTTTCACACTAATCACTAACAAATAGGAAGCTAAAGAGGCTATTGCAATGATCATTGCTTGTATCTCTAACCAGAACTTACTACCTAATACATCCCGATTTACCCCAAAACGCATATTATAAATCCAACTTAATGTATCTGCTGGAGCTGAAAATAGTTGTGTTCCCGTCAATGAAAAGAATATATATATATTTAGTAACACACATCCCAAACAGAAAAAAAACAGAAACCGTTTCAACAATTCTGGTGTAATCCAATTCTTAAACGTTGAAACATACATCGGAACAAGTATAAAATTCAACAATAAAACCTCAAAAGTCCCGAAACTGGGAGGCGCAATCGGCTCGTCTTTCAAAAGAACAACCAGTGTATGTAAAGAGAAATAAATCAAGAAAGCCACGTTAATCCTAATATACCACCGGACACCTCGCAAATTCTGAAGCATCTCTTTCCCATTTATCCCAAACAAGACCATCATAAAAGCCAACAGGACAAAATTAAATACATTCCCGTACAATGGCGCTAAACTTCCCAACAAGAAAGCGACAAGCAGGAAAAAATATTGTTGAAATTTCACTACTAGATTCATAACACTCATTTATAACACAAATATAAATGATTTGCCTTATACTGCCATCAAGTATATAAAATATGTTGTAAATGAATTTTATTACAGACACATTGAACTATCACCTCTTTCCAGTTGCCAGAAAACATCACCATAAAAATAAAACATACCTAACAAAAATAAAATCATTAATCTTGAATTATTTAATGCTAACAAGATACATGTATTATTCATCACGAACATCACAACAAGTAAAGCACATATTAACCAAGAAATTCTCCGGGTTCTAAACATACGATAAAAAGGAGCGCAAAAAAGAAATACTATCATTGCCAAGCCCAAAATTCCACCTTGAATCCAATAATGTATAAATGAATTATGCACATTGGTAAATGCCCCTAATCCATCTTCCGAAGACTGAAGCCAGTTATTTACTCTATGTTTAGCATATATACCTAATCCCCAGACACCGAATTCATCAACATGCATAAAACTTTCTCGGATCAAACCGATACGAGGGGCTATCGTTCCTCCTTCATATATCCCCCGTTTTACATTTTCAATTTCTCTCACGACCTCCTCTGCTCGCTCTTCATATTTTCCCTTTAAACCATCAAACACGAAGATTCCAAATACAGGTACTAACAACACAATTCCGATAAGTATTGCCGAACGCACCCGGAACGAACTATGTTTAAAGAGATAAAAGTTCATGATCCCGAAACCTAAAATAAAAGCTAAAATACCAGCTTTAGTTACTGTAAACGACAAAAAAATCGTAAGCAATAAAAACATTACTCCTAAAAGAACTTTTACCCCTTTGTACCTACAAGTAAAAATCAAGAAGTAAGAAATTAATGCGGTCAAGGCTATATAAAGTGTTTGGGGTTCCAGATACAAATTACCCCCTAAAAAACCCAGCTTATTTCCACCCAAACGATTTGTATACAAAAAATTAATCGCACATGAAGTATCTGTAAATAAACTAATCCCGACAAGATCAAAAATGACATACATATTTAATAGCAAACATCCGGTACAAAACAAGAAAAGAAAACATATAAGTAAACGGGGAGTCAACCATTCTTTTAAAGAAACAACATATATCGGAACAAGTATAAAATTCAACAATAAAACCTCAAAAGTCCCAAAACTAGGAGGAGTTATCGGCTCTTCTTTCAAAAGAACAACCAGTGTATGTAAAGAGAAATAAATCAAAAAAGCCACGTTAATCCCAATATATCCCCGAGCATGTCGCAAATTCTGCAACATCTCTTTCCTGTTTATACCAAACAAGACCATCATAAAAACCAACAGGACAAAATTAAATACATTCCCGTACAATGGCGCTAAACTTCCTAACAAGAAAGCGACAAGCAGGAAAAAATATTGTTGAAATTTCACTACTAGATTCATAACACTCATTTACACCATAAATTGCTGATATTTCCACTTACACAACCAAGGAGCCCCTATATAATCATAATTCAAGGTACACCAATACGTCAACTCATCACGAAAAACAAATGCATCTATCAGAACGATCTTCCTTGTTGGGTATCATTTCTATCTTTCTTTCTATTCATTAATAACTCCACGTTCCTATAAATAATTTCCGGAGTAATATTCTTTATATAATCAGCCTCATTGATCAGGTTGTTTTCAATCTTCAAGAATACACCCGTTTGGCTCCTCGGGAGAATCGTGGACGTGGGGCTGGTTGACAATCCCAAGAGCGCAATAAATGCAGTTTTTACTGCCGCCGCAATATGCATGGCTGCCGAATCTATCGTTATCAATATATCCATATTCGCAATACTCGTCACCAATTCCCCCACAGAAGTTTTTCCAGACAAGTCTAACACATTATCAATCATAGCTTGTCGCACATAAGAAGACTGCACAACAGCATCATTTGAATCACCAATGAATACTAAATTATAATTCCGCAACATTCTCAACAGTACAATAGCCTGTTCCTCCGGATAACGTCGAAACCTTTTATTTGTTCCACCTAGATACAAACCTATGACAGGATTATTATTCGCAAAATGGAAATTACATTCTTGTTTATAATACAATTTCAAGGTAGGTAAACAAGTGAACTTATTTCCCAACCATTCATTAACAAGCATTGCATATCGATTAATATAGTGAACATTACGATTCAACGGACGTTTAAAATTCAATAGAAACCCTCTCCCCTCATTTTCATAACCAACAAGTCGTTTCACCAATGCAAGCCTCAATAACAATGCCGTCATAAACGTATTGGTAAACAAAATACCCAAATCATACCTGTTTCTCAATATAACAAAAATATTTCTGAAATAATTCTTCTTCCTCTTATTCGAAACAATTATGTAAGAAATTCTAGGATCATACTCGAACAATTCTTTCAAGAAAGAAGGTCCCAACAAGGTAATTCGTGCTTGAGGAAAAACTTGCCTGATTAATTCAATTGCTGGAATTGTATTGATTGAATCCCCGATAAAATTAGGCATACAGATAATAATCCTCTTCATCTTGATTTATAATAAATGTTCATTTAATCATATAAAATAACGAATTTCATCACGATCTCATACAACAAGACTAAATAGCTAATGTTCAATCAGCTACGAACTACAAAAAAGATAGAGAAAAAGATTGTGTTAGCCGAAAATGATGTATATTTGCATATCAATAAACGAACATTTATTGATAGCATATAGACATTCATTAAGTGCTATGTATCAGCTAATTATTTTTCAATTAACCTGTTTCTAAAAATCACACATGAAAAATTATACGATCGGTTTTTATCTCGAAAAATTATACTATTCTCCTCAATTTGAACCCGTTATTAAAGAAATCATCAAACGCAACATATCGTATGTGGTAATTATTCCCAAAAACCGGGAACGAGACGAGTTAAATCAACGTGGAGAATCCATCAAACACTGCCAAGAAGAAGGTTTCGTATATTGTTTCGAAGAAGACGACTGTGAATGTAATATCATGATTTTTGGAAACACGCCACGCCCTATTCATACCCCTTTCAAGAAATCAGCTCTTATCATGCATGGAGTATGGGGAGGGAAAATGGTTAATTATGCATCGGGCCTGAATGATGTAGATCTACGCTTTTTAGATGGAGAATTCCTGGAAAACAGTTTAACTAAACTCTTTCCTGAAAAGAAATCCATTTATTATGTATCCGGATATTCAAAACTGGATAGTTATTTCGAATTCACAGAAGAAGACCGGGTGAAATTCCTTCAACATTGTAATTTAGATATAAACAAGAAAACGATATTGTATGCACCAACTTTCTATCCGTCATCAATTCTGAAAATGAGTAAGAAATTCCCGGAAGATCTTGCCGATTACAATATTATCCTAAAGCCACACTCGCACCTGTTCTTACGGAAAAAATACACGAAAGACCTGCACAGACTGGAATCGTGGACGAAATACCCGAACGTTTATCTAGCTAAATTCGACGAAACCAACATTCTCCCTTTCCTTCATGCCTCCGATCTGATGATCTCGGATATGTCAAGTGCCGTATTTGAATTTTCGGGAGTCGGTAAGCCGGCAATTGTCAATATGTTTCTAAGATACCGTTTACTTCATCGTATATTCCCTCATAAAATAACCAAACGATTAGACACGACCAACTTTTTTCTCTGGGAAGTAGGAGACACCCCGAGAAACTATGCCGAAATGTTACAAAATGCCAAGGAGAACCTTACGAATCCAGATAAGAACAAGGAAAAACGAGAAAAATTCAGCCGACATGTAGTGGGTATTGTTGACGGCAAAGTGTCCGAAAGAATTGTAGATAAACTACTGGAGCTTAACAATAATATCCAAGCATAATACTCGTCAAGCTTTCGTCAGTATCGTATACCTATTACGAATCGTTTTGGCCCGGTTTATAATCTGATCGATCTCCCCATTCGAGAAAGTTATATTCCGTTCTATCTCGTCCAATATTTTCATGCGTTCGAAAAAGATCATCAACTTCTCGTAATCATTTTCCGGCTTACGGAAATCCCGTTCCACTAACAAATGTCCCCAAGCCACTTGCAAACCGTGCAAAGTTGAACGATTGGGAAACAAATCATCAATGGCATGACTAATCATATGTTCCGCACCACTGGCCGGTCGTGAACTATTGGCAAGCACCATGGCCAATCCCGAAATCACTAAACCGTTTGCGAGATCGCCAATGAAACGAGAAGACCGAATATCATTAAAAGTGTACGGAATCACGGAATTACCACTCAATGAAGCCAAAGCCATGGCAAAATTATTAATACTTTCTCCTTTGTCAATATGTGCCAGATACCAATCTTTCACCGCACTAGCATTGGACACGAGATCCCCTACTCCTGCCAAGAGTAACTTCTCGGGAGAACCTTTTATAATATTTACATCCGCAATAATACCCAAAGGAGCCTTTACTCCAAAGCTCTGTTTTTTACCATCTTTCAATAGACGGGCAATAGGGGAATAAATTGCATCATTAGATAACGTCGAGGGAACGGTTATATAAGTTAAGTCCAAGGTATTTGCCATTAACTTAACAGCATCAATAATACTACCTCCTCCAAAAGCAACTAAAAGGACTTCCTTATTCGTGATCGTATTCATAACCTCCAGAGCCTCATCGTAAGAACCTCCTTTGATAAAAAGTATATCCTCGAAAGACAATTTATCCAATCTGGATTTGTACAAATCCCTCAATTCCATGGAAGTAACCAATATTTTCTCCTTGAAATAAAGATGATTTTCCTTCAATATATCATCCAGATGAACAAAAATATCTTCCCCGACTTCTAAAACGATAGGAACATTGATCGTCTTGTAATACATTATTTTGATGCTTTTATTTTTTCGACTAGCTCTGACGTACTGATTCCCTTCGTGTAAGGCAAATAAACCATAGAAACATGGTGTTCTTCCAAAAATTCCGGAGTGACACGAATCTGTTTCAAGTACCCTTCTCCATCCCAATCATCACCATGCACGATGATGTCAATATCGTATTTTTTAATGTATTCCTTATTATCATACCCGTGAATAATAAAGGCATCATCCACATAACGACAAGCTTTCACGACTTCTAGACGATCTTGTTCAGACAAAAACGGTCGGCGTTTATACGAGGCCACCATTTCATCCCCGTTAATTGCCACGATTAAACGATCACCTAATTCTTTGGCACGTCTCAATAATTCGACATGTCCAAAATGGAAAAGGTCAAAAACCCCTATAACATATACATTTTTCATACTACCTAATTTGCTTGATCACATCCGGCCTCCCTGTATTCTCTTACCACAACCGGAATCACGATGCCAAAGGTAGTAAATATAGTTTAAAGTTCAGAGTTTAAATATCAAAGTTTAGCTTTTCGAATAAAAGCCTCATCCATCATTGGTTGCAGGCGTTCCCACACGTATCCCACGGAAAGTAGATCAAATAACTCTTTTTCCGTTCTTCCCTCGATTACCTGCCCGGGGAACATATCAAAAGGACTAACGCTCTGATAACGCGAGTCATTGGAAGGCAGCCATCTAGGCAGTTCAACCCAAGGCGGGTAAATAGCTAATCCCGGTAAGTGACACGCCTGCGCGATATGCCGGGGTCCACCTTCATTTCCAAAAAAGAAATCGGCTATTTCCAGCATGGAGACCAATTTCCGTAACGAATCGGCCTCGATATCAATAAAAATATGCTCGTCTTTCCCCATATCCTCGTACAATGCCAAGGCTGCCTCCTTCTCTATCCGGGAATAATTAAAAATCAACTGGGCACCATAACGCTGAATGATACGAGACAATATCTCCTTCATTTTCGCCATATCCCAAGCTTTCCCCGCCACTCTAGTAAAAGGAGTACATACCACGATAAAGCGGGAAAAATTAATTCCCTTTTGTTCCATGTAGCTCTTGAATTCTGCCGTTTCCTGTTCGGTCACGTACAACCGGAAATCAGTGGTCATTATCAACTTCCTTTCTCGCTCCAAAGGCCGTAACAATAACAAATTTCGCACAACCTCATCCAAATCGTCATTCACGTGGTTACGTACCCGATAATTATGAAAAAAATGATTATAAAATTTAGATGTTCCGATACGATATTTCGTTCTTAAAGAAAAGGCACTGAACCATAAAGTTTTTATCGTGGCACGAGTATCGATGATCACGTCATAGCGTTCCGTTTTCATCAACTGCCGAACTTTTCGCAAGTATTTAAAGAAGTGATTATTTTCTTCATCCGAAAAGGTGATAATCTTATCTATATCCGGATGATTTTCAAACAAAGGAGCAATATGATCATTCAACACGTAATGAATCTCCGCCTCCGGAAAACTTTTTCGAATAGAGCTACAGATCACGACCGACAGTACCGCATCTCCTATTCTCCTAAAGCGAATCACCAATACTTTTTTTACACTCATAATCCTTGCCCTTTTCTATATAATACGGGATTCAATTCCGGATCGTTATACATCTTCATCTGTTTATAGACCTTCATGTATTTACGCCCAGTTTCTATATCTTCCAAAAGCTGATTGATTGCGAGTATTAAATCCCTTCTCTGTTCCAACAAGACGCTTAATTTATCATCACACTCCTTTACATGTACTTGGGCAACCTCTCTACGCTGCACCTCCTGCTCCATATGATAAATTTTCAGACATAAGATAGACAAACGGTCTATCGCCCATGCCGGGCTTTCCGTGTTCACGGTGGCACAAGATAAAATTTTCACGTTCTTATATTTATCCCAGAAATATCCATCCAACAATTCGACCAAATCCGTCCGACGTTGATTCAACCGATCTATACGTCGTTTGACTTCCAACGCTTTCTCAGGTTCTATATCCGGATCTCGAATGACATCCTCCAAATGCCACTGGACGGCATCTACCCAATTTTTAAGAAATAAATAATATTCGATTGATTTATACTCGTATGAATTAACCATTTCTGCATCAACACAATCTTCCACGTGATAGCACAAGGTACTCTCCTCAAAAATTCGATAGCATAACTCTGCAAATGACATAATACCCGTTTTTCAATCCAATTATTATTACAAAAATAGCAAAAAGTATTCCAATTATAACCCTTCCCGGTACAAATCCCTTGAAGACCCTATCAATCCCAAAAGTTAAAACAACTTTATTTCCGCCATAAAGCTTTATTTCGGGATATTCCTATTCGAAAAAGTTATATTTTTTATCTTTGTTCCAAAATAAATCGGCAGTTTATGAAAAGGTATTTATTCTTTGTTTCGTTATCATACGCTTATCCTATTTTAAGACCCATCCAATCAGAGATTTGGCGACGAGGAGATGATGTCGCCTGGTTCTTTACCTCCCCTTGTGATCAATATTTACAAGAAGGGGAAAAACAATTAAAAACAATCAAAGAAGTCATAGAATATAATCCGATTGCTGTCTTTGCCCCGGGTAACAAGGTACATGACTTCTTTCCCGGAGTTAAGGTCCAAGTTTTTCATGGTTTCTCGATAGACAAACGTCCCGGAAGAGGCGATCATTTCCGCATCCGGGGATTATTCGATATATTCTGCACGCAAGGAAGTACTTCCACTCCTCATTTTCTAGAACTTGAAAAACAATATCGGCATTTCAAGGTATATGAAACCGGTTGGAGTAAAACCGATCTGTTTTTCCCGCTCGTCCCGAAAGAAAAAAATCCGGTACCAACTATTCTATATGCCTCAACGTTTACTCCCGGCATAACTTCTACCCCCCATTTATACGACGAAATAGCACGACTAGCCAAAGAAAAAAACTGGCAATGGTTAATTACCTTCCATCCGAAAATGTCTCCGGAAATCGTGGAAAAATACAAGAAGCTGGCCAATGCATTAGATAATGTCAGTTTCTACGAGGGAGATAATAACGTGGAACTTCTGCAAAAAGCGGATGTCCTGCTATGTGATAGCTCATCCATCATTATCGAATTCCTGTTCTTTGACAAACCTGTTGTAACTTACAAAAACACGTCTCCGGGGAATTATCTTATTGATGTAGATTCCCCCAAGTTGATTGAACCTGCTATCGAAAAAGCCCTAACATATCCCAAAGAACTAATGGATAATATTCGAAAATACATCGATAGCCATCAACCTTATAGAGATGGGCGCTGTTCAGCCCGCATTCTCGATGCCGTGGATGACTTTATCGCCAAGTATAAGGGAAAAATTAAAAGAAAACCGCTCAATCTTTTTCGAAAATTACAGACCCGTTGGCAAGTAAAGTATTTTCCTTTCGGACCCCGCTACACGGCCTCAAAATGAACGATTTTAAGCATACAAATTATTATATAACAAATAGATACACAACTATTTCGTCTTCAAATTCTCATCATAAATAGAGGAAAGTTTTTATCTTTGCAAAGATAAAAACACCAATAATCACTATTATCTCCAAAAGATAGAAAACAGAAAATTGATAAAATTAATAAATGATCAATTTATGATGGGAAAGAAAATTGCATACCTTGACCGCAATGAATACAACTACGGTCCCGCCCCGGAAATTGAAAAAGTTTTAAGAAACTTTGATCCGGACAAATTATGTTTCTACACAAGAATTTACGACGAAGGCAAAAAGAGTATTCTATCCGATTACATCGCCGAACTATATGATATTCCGGAAAAACAAGTTATTTTAGGATATGGTGGAGAAGATATCTTAAAACAAGTCGTTCACTACTTCCTATCCGGTGACCAAAAACAAAAAACACTATTAATCCCTAAATTTTCATGGTGGTACTACAAATCCATTGCGGACGAGGTTAACGGGCGCACTATCTTCTACCCGCTATTCGAGGAGGGGAACACGTTCAAATATGATATTCAGAGCATCCGAGAAACGGTAGAACGGGAAAACCCAGAAATCGTGTTAATCGCCTCTCCGAACAATCCGACCGGAAATTCCTTGTCAAAAAAAGAGTTACACGAAATTCTCTCCTTTATACCACAGGAAACAACCATTGTCATTGACGAGGCTTACGCGTCTTTTAGCAATAAAGACACGTCATATATAAAACCGCTCATTGAAGAGTTTCCGAATTTACTGATCATCCGGACCCTCTCCAAGTTCTACGGACTTCCCGGATTACGTCTCGGCTTTGCCTTTATCGGGGAAAATTTATCCTCGTTCCTGAATTACAGCACGAAATATTTAGGTTATAACCGACTTTCCGAAGAAATCGGTATTGCCGTATTGAAAGCAAACGATTATTACCAAAACGTGGCAGACCTCATGGCAGAAGACCGAAAAACATATATGCTGGAAATCAGCGCCCTAGAAGGATTCAAAGTGTATCACTCAGAAGCAAACTTTATTCTGGTGAAATACCCGATTTCATTAAAATCCCAATTACAGGACGCATTCAAAGCGAAAGACCTAATTATCAAATTCATGAACGAGGAAAATATTAACACGCATATACGAATCACGTTGGGAACTCAAAAACAAAACCGTTTGGTGATAGATACCATCAAAGAAGTCGTGTCAACCCCATCCTAACCCGGTAAGGTGTATGAAAGCTATAATCCTTGCCGCAGGCATTGCCTCCCGGTTACGACCACTCACAAACGATCGACCGAAATGCCTGCTCAATATAGGCACTCGTTCTTTATTAGAAAGAACGATTGATGCCTTATTGATAAATAATATTCGTGAAGTTGTTATCGTAACCGGATACCTGCATGAAATGCTGGTATCCCTCGTGCAAAGCCGCTACCCTTCTCTGAACGTGAAATTCATTCATAATAAACTTTACACAACCACCAATAACATATATTCCTTGTGGTTAGCCTTGCCTGAAGTTCTCCATGAAAAAGAAATCATCTTACTTGATAGCGACATCCTGTTTGACCCACTGATAATAAAAATATTACAGGATGCCTCTTATGATAACTGCCTTGCACTGGACAGTCATAAACTCGGGGAGGAAGAGATCAAAGTCATCGTGAACGGGAAAAATCAAATCACGGAACTCAGTAAAACGTGTTCCATAGAAAAGGCCATCGGTGAATCCATCGGCATTGAAAAAATATCCCATACCTATCTCCTCGCCCTACACGAAGAGCTGGAACACATGATCACTCACGAAAAACTGGATAATGTCTTTTATGAATTAGCCTTCGAACGTTTAATAACACGGGGACAACACTTCTATCCGGTAGACACGAGCGCCTATTTCTCCATGGAGCTCGACACCCCCGAAGATTTTCACGATGCCATCAACCGAATACCCAAACACTTACAAGCATGAAAATTGTACTATTCTGCGAGCAAAAATACGCGATAAATATATTGCAACCTCTCGAAGTTGAAGCCAATAAAAAAGGGGAACATTCCGTAATCTGGTACGTTCAGCCTAAAAATATCTCGGATTTCCCGTTAAAAGACGAGGTGAAATGGACAAACAACATACAGGAAATCTACGACTTCTCCCCGGATGCTATATTTGTCCCCTGCAACATTGTCCCCTATTATTTGCCGGGAGTGAAAATACAAATCTTTCACGGCTACGCTGCCGAGAAAAAGGATCATTGGGTAATCCGCCGCTATTTTGACACCTATTTCACGCAAGGTCCTTTCTTTACCGAAGGCTTTAAGGCACTCGCTCAAAAATACAAGGATTTTGAAGTTGTTGAAACAGGATGGCCTCGTCAAGACTGGATTCACGAAAATCTACACACTTTTGACACCGAAAAAAACACCCTGCTCCGAAAATACCATAAAAACAAATTAGTTTTATATGCCCCAACTTTTTCTCCGTCGCTAACTTCCCTGCCGTTCATAAAAGAGGGATTGGAAAAATTAGCCCGGGAAAAAGACGTCCTGCTCATCCTGAAATTTCACCCGTTAACCCGGAGGGAGTGGATGGAAGAATACAGGCAACTGGCCGAGGAGTATGAAAACATGCTTTGGGTGGAAGATCACAATATCACGAAATACCAGCTCATGGCCGATGTCATGATTAGCGACACCTCGTCAACCGTGTACGAATTTTTGTTACTTGACAAACCGGTCATCACGTACCGAACCATTGCAAAAGATATTTACTGGCAGGATATTCAGAACTCGGAAGACCTTTCCGACGCTTTCGATCTCGTACTCCAAGATGCCGTACTCGCATCTAAACGCAAATGGATCATCGATAACTACGATCCATACTTGGACGGAAAAGTCTGCCATCGAATGCTCGAAGCTGCCAGAGATTATATCTCCCGCCACGGGGTACCCAGGAAACGGAAATTAAATCTTTGGCGTAAATACACCAGCATTAAGAAATTCGGTAAAGTCAAAAGAAGATAAACTAACTCTTCTTTTTGGCTTTTCGTTTGAGAACCTGTTCGTCATGGGCATGAGTCCACTCTTTCAGTAAACAGGTCATTTCCATCGCATCCGAATGTGTCAATCGGGCATATTCGTCCGCGATAATATCAATCATATTATCGGTTGCATTCAAGCGGTAAAAATTCCTCAAGCCCACCAACGGGGGGATCGTCATAAACTTGATTCGATTCAAGTCGACCAACATAAAATGAAATTGATTTCCTTCCCTTCGGATCAACGTGTTCCCCGGAGAATGATCGATAAAATAGATGGATTGCGAGTGAAAATGATACGTGAACCGGGTAAACTCCCGTAAAATAGACTCCAGATCAGCCGGACGTTTCACCCGCAGATCCCGAAAAGTGTAATCATACTCTTCCTGTCGGGAAATATAAAAACTACGGGTTACCCCGAAAACATTTCGATAAACGATATAAGCAATCGGTTCCGGGGTATCAACACCCCTTTCTAACAACGTATTCGCATACTCGAACGAGCGTTGGGCCTTTCCCTTCCGCACGTAAGCATAAGCGAATTGATTAACGATATTGGGTTTTTTAAAGGATTTCACGTTAAAACGTTCTCCTTCCACATCCAGTATCTTAATCACATTCCGTTTGTCATCAATGACCTCTCCTTCCTGATCAAAACGACGAGGAATATCCAGAATGGCCTTTTCCAATGACTTATATTTCGGATTAATTTGGCAATCAATCATTTTACCCGCTCGTAATTTATAAATGTGTAATCACATTCATTTTTCTCATCCGCCTTACCTACTTCTCTCTCCACTTCTTTCCAAACTTCTAGGTCAACAGACGGGATCACGGTATCTCCCTCGCATTCTTGATGAACGACAGTAAGATACAACCGATCTGCTTTATCCCACAACTTCTTGTAAATTGTTCCTCCCCCAGTCACAAATACTTCATCTTCATTTTTCGTCAACTCCAAAGCCTCCTCAACACTATGCACAACCTCGCATCCCGCAGCCTCGAATTCCGGATTTCGGGATATAACGATATTTCTTCGGTTAGGCAAAGCCCGACCGATCGACTCAAACGTCTTCCGTCCCATTAATATCGTATGCCCCGTGGTCAAAGCCTTAAAGCGTTTCAAATCAGCTGAAAGCCTCCATATCAACCCGTTATCCCTTCCGATAACATTGTTCTCTGCCGCTGCTACTATTATTGATAAAACCATCGAATTTATTTTAGATTTACGATTTTAGATTTACGATTGGCCCCTCTGACCTTTGGTCATCTCCACTATAAACAGGGAAGAACCAAATTAGTCTCCGTCTTCGGGAATCTTTTCATTCTAAATTTTAAACTCTAAATTTTACATTATACCGATATCGCCCCCTTTATATGTGGATGCGGGTTATAATCGCACAATGTAAAATCTTCGTATTTAAAATCGAATATACTTTTCACGTCCGGGTTGATTTCCATCCGGGGTAAAGGACGGGGTTCGCGTGTCAACTGCAATTTCACCTGTTCGATATGATTCAAGTAAATATGCGTGTCACCCAACGTATGCACAAATTCTCCTGGTTTCAAACCGCACACTTGCGCCATCATCATTGTCAACAAAGCATACGAGGCAATATTAAACGGCACGCCCAAAAAAGTATCGGCACTACGCTGATACAATTGGCAGGATAATTTCCCGTTAGCCACGTAAAACTGAAATAATGCGTGACAAGGGGGCAATGCCATATTTTCAATATCCCCGGCATTCCATGCACTCACGATCAACCGACGGGAATTCGGACTATGTTTAATGTCATGCACCACTTGGGAAATCTGATCCAGAGAAGTCCCGTCCGGCTTAGGCCATGAACGCCATTGGTAACCATAGATATGTCCTAATCTACCATCTTCATCAGCCCATTCATCCCAGATACTCACCCCATGATCGTGCAAATACTTCACGTTCGTATCGCCGTTCAGGAACCACAACAACTCGTATATAATTGACTTCAAATGCAATTTCTTCGTAGTCAACAAAGGGAAACCTTCTTCCAGGTTAAACCGCATCTGGTGACCGAACACGCTAATCGTTCCCGTCCCCGTCCGGTCCTCTTTCACCGTCCCCTCCGACAAAATCCTATCCAGTAAATCTAAATATTGCCTCATAATAATTGAAAATTGAAAATTGAAAATTGAAAATGTACGATTCAACTTTCAATAGATGATAGAACAAAGATAGCCTTTAAATTTTAAATTCTAAACTTTTCTCACGATCATTAACCCGTGACGAACAGGCAACAGGATATTCTCCACCCGGCTATCAGCCTGTACCATTTCATTAAAATTCAAAATACCTTTGGTTTGGGCATCCAATTTCACTTGCGGGTCTGCCACCTTACCATCCCACAACACGTCATCCGCAATAATCATTCCTCCACTCCGCACCTTATCAAACACGAGCCGATAATATTCCGAATATTCTCGCTTATCGGCATCGATAAACACCAGATCAAACATTTCATCCAGCGTGGGAATAATCTTGCAAGCATCCCCCACGTGAAAAACGATACGCTCCTGCAAGCCGCTTTTTTCAATATATTGGCGAGTGAAATCTTCCAACTCATCATTCACGTCGATCGTGTGTAGCATTCCCCCTTCTTCCAATCCGGCAGCCATCGAAATAGCAGCATACCCCGTGTATGTCCCGATCTCCAGCACCCGACGGGCGCCAATCATCCGGCATATCATTTTCAGGAACTGCCCTTGCAAATTTCCGGATAACATTCTCGGACGCAATACATTCAGATGGGTCGCCCTTGACAACTCGGCCAACACCTCCCCCTCCGGCTCGCTATGCGCCAGTATATATTGTTCCAGTTCAGCATCCATTTCCAACATGACAGATTCTATTTATATAGTAATACAGATTGCTTTTCCACATCGAAGACCTCCTTCGCCACCCGGATCAGCAACTCCGGTGTAATTTCCTCGATCTGGGTATAAATATCTTCAAGACTATCCACCTTATCGTAAATCAAGAAACTCTTCCCGATCGACAGCATCAAGTTCTCGTAATTCTCCGACGAGATCGCCAGTTGCCCCACCATCTGAGCCTTTGCCCGTTTCAACTGCAAGGGCCCCAACTTTTCTTCATACAAGGCCCGCATCTCCTTCTTGCACAAATTCAGACACCATTCGGCATTTTCCGGGTCACAACCGAAATAAATCATGGATACCCCCGTGTCCGAATAAGGCGTGTACGACGCCTCGATATTATAAGCCAAACCGTACTTTTCACGGATATTCAAATTCAAACGGGAATTCATCCCCGTCCCTCCCAACAAGTTCATCAACAGCGATAAGGCCAATCGGTTATCCTCCGTGTAATCGTAAGCGATATTCCCGATAATACAATGACTTTGGTGCGTGTCCCGATCCATCTCCACGAAACGGGGAGTGTAAATCTCCGGCTTAATCCGAGCCTTCAACGGAGTTCCGGCCTCGTAAGGCGAAAAATACTTTTCCACCAGACGCACCAACTTCTCGAACGGGATATCCCCGACCGAGCTAATCACCATCCGGTTCGGGAAATAATTACGTTTCACAAAATCCAGCACCATACCCCGGGAAATCCGTTCCACGGAAGCCTCGTCACCCAGAATATTCCGTCCGATCGGGTAACCGGTATAAATCAGCTCCTCGAAATCGTCGAAAATCAACTCTCCCGGGTTATCCTTGTACGAGTTTATCTCATCCAGTACCACGTCTTTCTCCTTCTCTATCTCCTTCTCCGGGAACACCGAATGAAACACGATGTCGGCAAACAATTCCAACGTACGCTCGTAATCCTTTGCCATAAACGTGGCATACACGCACGTGTCCTCCTTCGTGGTGTAAGCATTCAACTCACCCCCGACATCTTCCAGACGACTCAATATATGATAGGCTTTACGTTTCTCCGTACCTTTAAAAATCACGTGTTCTATAAAATGAGCCATTCCCAGTTCATCCTCCCGTTCATCCCGACTCCCCACGTTTATAATCAACCCGCAATAAGCGGCTTTATTCGGAACATAGTTATGGATTAATCTTAATCCATTAGCAAATATATGTGTTTGATACATTTTATTGAATAAAAAGACTTCCTCCCGACAAATTCAGATTCACTTTTCCCGCATATTTTTTATTCCCGATAAACCCGGTCTCCAGCACGGTATTCTTATCCGTCGTCGGTTTACTCTCCAGCGTCACGCCCTCGGGCAATTCCACCTTCAAATTTTTATTACGTGCCAACTCCAGCGTGTAACCGCATCCTTCCATGAAAGTCAATCCCACCTTCGTGGAAGAACCTTTCACGTCAACAGCAGCGAACGAGAAATTGATATTACGCACGTTCAACTCGCCCCAACGCATATCCATCTTGAGTGATCCGCCAATATCCTGCACCTCGTATTTCGTGTAGAAAGAAGTCCCGTCCATATCCTCGACCATCCCCAGGTAACAGGTCCCTCCCGATGTCTTCAACGAAAGTTTATCCGCCTCCATCAACTGCAAAGTCGTTGACGTGCAATCCAGTTTCATCTCTTTCCCTTCCCCGATCTTCACCTTACAGGATTTGAACTCGGCCGTCATGTTTCCCAATTTCTCCACCTCAAATTCTCCCTTATTCTGTTTCACGGAAAACTCTCCACCCGTCACTGAATTGGCCTTAAAATTACCGGATACGATCTCCACGCTCATATCCCCCACGAAATCGGCCACCGAGGCGCCTCCCTCCGTGCATACCAGACGTACTTTCTTACCTTTCGGAACCTTAATATGATAGTCAACGCTCACAGTCACCCCCGCAAACATCTGCCGCAGGCTCATATCCTTCTGGAACAACGTCTCCACGTTCAACACAGCCCCCTGCTCCTTGGCCGTTATGGAAATATACTCTAATATCTCGTCAACCTTGGCTTTTGTTTTTGCCTCCACCCACACGGAAGTCGTGATGGAAAACTCGTCACCTTCCTGCTTAACATCGATATTTCCATAGCGGTTTGTAACCGTCAACTCGTTAATGGATGCCGCAGGAAAGTTCTTCTTAAACTCCTTTGATCCCTCCTCAGCCCAAGCGTTTACCACTCCGAACAAAACAATTGCCAATAATAATAATCTCTTCATATCGATTGATTTAATCATGAATTACTCGCCAACAAATCACATCATCTCCTCGTTCTCCTCCACCTCTTTGTACCGCAATGCCAGGTAAGCCAGCATCCGGCTAAACGTCTCCATTGCCATTGTCGTTTGCGAATTTATCTCTTTTTTCTGTAATCGCAACATCAAACGCCCATAAAGAGCATGAAGTGCCAGCTCGACATCGGAAACCTCCTCCGGCAGGTTCGTCTTCCGGCGATAATCCAGCAAATTATTCGCAGCCATCATGAACAACTGCTTGTACTTCATATCCTGCACGTTATGGAGTAAATGGAAATGCAACTCGGTCAATTCGTTCACCATGTTCTTCACCACCTGCACATGCCCGCTCTTCGTCACCTCCTCTTTCCTCATCATTTCGATCAAGTTATCATACCAATCACTGATCTCCTTCCGTGTCGCATCATCCCCCCCGAAGTGGCTCACCACGTTCCGGTTCACCAGCTCAATATCCATCTGCATTGCCCTCAACATATCCTCCACCTGCCACATATACAGGATATATTCGGCCACATTACTCTTTCTCTTCTCGCGTGCTATCAACATACTAACTAATTTACAATTTTAGATTTTAAATTTTAAATTGCCTACCGGACACATACCAACCTAAAATTTACAATTCGAAATTTTATAGTTCTTTGAGTTTATCAATCAACCTCCGGTCTCGTTTCGTGGGACGCCCTGAACCACGATCCCGGCTTTCAAATTGCATGAAAGTTCCCCGGAGAATATCTAGTTTTTCCTGCGGGGTGATCTCTTCCACGAAATCGACGGCCAACTGGGCAGACATCCGCTTGTCGGTAACCTGTTTCACCACGTACTCCCGCTCAATCGGCGGAACCCGTACTTTCACGACATCCCCGACCTTTACCTCCCGGGACGCTTTCACGTGCGCATCACCGATAGAGACGTGACCTTTACCACATTCCTCTGCGGCTAACGAGCGGGTTTTGAAAATCCGAACCGCCCACAACCATTTATCTATTCTAACCTTCTCCACGGCTTATTCATTTATAACTTACAATCTGTCAAAGCTAAAACTTATTCTGCAAATGACAAAACAAATGCTGACCTGGAATCACGAACCTGAAATCTTCATTTTAAAATTCGGAATCACGACTTCAAAATCACAAATCGTAAATCTAAAATCGCAAATTATTACACAGGCTCATCGTCTTGTCCACCCCGATAAAAATAAAATTCTCGATCACCTCCCCGCAATGCTTTAACATCACTGGAAAACGTTCCTCTTCCTCCGAAGACCACTCTCCCAACACGTAATCTACCTGTTTTCCCTTGGGAAATTCGTTCCCGATACCAAAACGCAAACGGGTGTAATCCTGTGTCCCCAGCAACTGGTTAATACTCTTCAAACCGTTATGTCCCCCGTCACTACCTTTGCCTCTCAAACGGATCGTCCCGAAAGGTAACGCCAAGTCATCCACCACCACGAAAAGATTCGACAACTCGATTTTCTCTTTTTGCATCCAGTAACTGACCGCCTTACCACTCAGGTTCATGTACGTGTTCGGCTTCAACAAAATCAGGGTACGTCCCTTCAACTTCACCGTGGCAACCGCACCATAACGCATATCTTCAAAAACAGTATTGGACGCCTTAGCAAAGGCGTCCAATACTTTAAATCCGATGTTATGTCGTGTATTCTGGTACTCGGGACCTATGTTGCCCAATCCCACAATAAGATATTTCATCTGTCTATTTTTTCAAACTACTATTGAGCGCTTTGTGCAGCTCTTGCAGCTCTTGTCAATTTAACCTGAGCAACCACAACGCTCTTGGCATTCATTAACTCTACGCCTTCCACGTGAATATCCTGTACTTTAATAGCCTTACCAACACCTAAAGAAGTAACATCAACAACCACTTCATCCGGCATATCTTTCGGAAGAGCTTTTACTTTCAACTTACGAGTGATGATAGCCAACTTACCTCCGGCTTGAACTCCGGCAGCGTGTCCTGTTACCCGAACAGGAACGTCCATTACAACTGGCTTATCCTCTGAGGTCTGGTAGAAATCAATATGTAAAACCTTATCCGTCACCGGGTGGAATTGAATATCTCTCATCACGGCACCGTAAGATTTACCATCAAGATCCAAATTTACCAGATATACATTAGGAGTGTAAAGAAGTTTCTTCAAATCTTTATCCAAAACTGCGAAATGAACGTTTGCCTCTCCACCATAAAGAACGCATGGAACTTTCTCCGCATATCTTACAGCCTTGGTAGCTTTTTTACCTAAATCGTTTCTTACTTCTCCTTTTAAATCAAATACTTGCATAATAATAACATTGCTTGTGCTACTCAAATCCAGACTGATGCCCCGGGGTTATAAGCCACGTCTGCATTCCCATTACACGTTTAAAACTATCCCCGTACTTTTAATGCGGCGCAAATGTACGAACAAATTATCAGAATCACAACACTTTTTTCAAAGCGATTATCTTCATTTCTCCATCTCACTTTTTACCCACTCGTCATATACACCCTTGATCTCTTGGTAACGAGGATGTTCTTTGAAAAGCAAAAGAGAGGAGCGAAAATTATAGTCTGCATGATCCACAAATGCATCAATTTTCTCAATGTCATGCTCACCTGTTTGACAATACCACTTTTCAAATAATCGAAAACGAGCATTCTCCTTTTTATCACAAGTCTCACAAACAACAATAAGCGAATTTTGATTTACTTGAAAAAAATCACTCAAAATCTTGACAATCGTGTAACGCACCCTCCCATCATTCACAGGTTTCCCCACTGCATCAAAAGAAAAAGTATAAACATGATCGGCCCCGAAAGCTTCACTAATATCAATAAAATAAGCGGCGTAAACAACACCGCTTTGCGTTATAAATTTATATGCCAGATCATCTGTCTGAACGATATGATACGGGAGTTGCAAATTTGATATCACGCTCTTTAGCTAATTTTTTCAAATCACCATTCTTCTGAATACACTCCCGAATAGCACGCTTATCCTCCAACAATTTTTGGAAAAAACTTTTCGTTTCTACTTTTGGTGTTTTCATTTCAATGATTTTTAAGTCCTTATTTATAAATACAAAGATACAAATAACAATCCAAACTCCATAACAATGTCACGAATTAATATCATTTACAATCAATATAAATAAGCATTCATCAATACCACATCAACACCCAAAACAACACACTAAAAATCAACAACAAACAATCAAAAATCCGCCATTTTCAATGACAAGTTTTCACACGGAACAACCCTTTTTATTCTGAAAAAGTTTTTTGTTTCAATTATAGGTCTTATTTTTGCGTCATTATTAACAAAC
>OGHO01001196.1_pt1 | contig 26527 bp, 26 predicted proteins | sample 1571421 | NCBI WGS metagenome assembly OGHO01 (sample SAMEA2581937, study PRJEB24529) | metagenome | biome: Human gut stool | place: China | collected 2011
GGCCGCGCCCAGCCAAACATTTTCCCGGGCTCACAAAGGCGGTGATCCTGTGCAGGTCCTGACTGGAAAATCGATCCTGGACCAGTTTGCGTTCGGTCCCCTCTGCTTCTACCGGCGCAGGCCCTTCCATCCGGAGCCGGAATCCCGGCGCACCCCGGAGGAGGAGACCCACCGCTTCCACACCGCCCAGCGCCGGGCCATTCTCCAGCTGTCCGCCCTGTACGACTCCGCCAGCGTGGAGCTTGGCCCTCAGGCCGCCTCCATCTTTTCCATCCACGCCATGCTGCTGGAGGACGCCTCTCTGGTGGATGGGGTCCTCTCCACCATCCGGAGCCGCCGCGCCACGGCGGAATACGCCGTCCAGGCGGTGGAGCGTGATTTTTCCAGCGCCTTCGCCGGCATGGACAGCCCCTATATGCGGGCCCGCGGGGCGGACATCCGGGACATTGCCAACCGGGTCATCCGCTGCCTGCTGGGGCTGAAGACCCCGGACCCCTTGGCCGCCCGCGCCGGGATCCTGGTCTCTGATGAGCTGCTTCCCAGCGAGGTGCTGGCCCTGGACCGGCGGAATCTGCTGGGTCTGGTGACCCGTCACGGCAGTGTGGACAGCCACACCGCCATGCTGCTGCGGCTGATGAAGATCCCCGGTCTGGCCGAGGTGGAGATCTCCAGCCGGGAAGAGGGCCACGCCGCCCTGCTGGACGGCTTCAGCCACAGCCTCTATCTGGACCCGGAGCCCCAGCTGGTGGCCGAGCTGGGCCTCTCCCCCGCGCCGGAGCGCCGCCCCCTCGCCGCAGCTGCCCTGTGAGCCGCTCCATCCCTCCCAAATGAAAAAGGTCCGTACCTGTTCATCAGGTACGGACCTTTTTTCCACCGCTCAGGACGTCAAAGCGCAGGCGGGGCGAAAGATGTGGACCTGCTCCCGGCCATCCAGGATCCGCAGTCCACCTTGGGCCAGGGCCTCCATCTCGTTCTCCCCCGGGATGACCACCACCTTCACCAGGTTGTGGAGGTAGTCGATGACCATCCCCGTCAGCTTTTTGGAGTTGGCCAGGCCGCCGGTGAGGATCACCGCGTCGATCAGCTCGGTAAAGCAGCCCAGCATGATGCCCACTCCCTTGGCGATCTGGAGGGCCTGGGCCTGATAGACCAGGGCGGCCCACTCGTCCCCCTCCTGGATGCGGCGCTCGATCTCCCGGCAGTCGTGGGTGCCCAGCAGGGCGGACATCCCACCCTCCCCCCGGAGCTTTTTCAGCATATCCTTTTTGCTGTACTTCCCCGAGTAGCACAGATCCACCACATAGAGCATATTCAGGCTGCCGGACCGGTCCGGGGAAAAGGGGCCCGCGTCGTCGGAGACGGAATCGATGATGCGCCCGTGGCGGTGGGCGGAGATGGAGATCCCGCCCCCCAGGTGGGCCACCACCAGGTTCATGTCCTCGTACCGCCGGCCCAGGGTCTCCGCGTACTTGTGGGAGGTGGCCCGGGCGTTGAGCACATGGCAGAAGCTGGTGCGCGTGACCTCCTTAAAGCCGGTGACCCGGGCCTCCGGAACCAGCTCGTCGCTGGTCACCGCGTCATAGATGTAGGCGGGGATCCCCAGAGGCTGGGCAAATGCCCGTGCCATCAGCCCCCCCAGGTTGGAGGCGTGGTCAAACACCGGGTAGTTCCGCAGGCAGTCGGCCAGGTTGTCATCCACCAGATAGCCGCCGGCCACGATGTTGGGGATGATGCCGCCCCGGCCCACCACCGCCGACAGGGTGGACAGGTCTATCCCCTCCTGGGCCAGCCAGCCCCGCACCAGGGCCACCCGGTAATCCAGCTGGTCGTACAGGCTGGGGTAGGGGGCCAGGTCCTGGTTGGTGTGGACGATGTTCTTCATGGCCGTCTGGCGCTCCCCGTCATAGACGGCGGCCTTGGTACTGGTGGAGCCGGGATTCAATATCAACAGTCGATGGGACATGATCTTCCTCCTGTATCTTGTATTCGCCCAGTCCTCACCGGGCCATGGCCGCAGCGATGGCGATGGAGTTGTACTTCTCTTCCGGCGCGGCCCCTCGGGAGTTGACCGTGATGGGGACCGAGGCCCCCAGCACCAGCCCGGCCATCTTCCCCCCAGCCATACCGTACAGGGCCTTGCCCAGCAGGTTCCCCGCCGTGATGGAGGGGACCAGGAAGATGTCCGCATCCCCGGCCACCGGGCTGCGGTAGCCCTTCACCTGGGCGGCCTGGCGGTCGGTGGCCAGGTCGAAGGAGATGGGGCCCTCCACCTGACAGTGGCCAAAGTCTCCCCGCTCCGCTTCCGCCTTCAGGGCGGCCCCGTCCCCGGTCTCCGCCATGTGGGGGCTGACGGTCTCCACGGCGCACAGCACCGCCGCCTTGGGCTCCTCATACCCCAAAAAGCGGCACAGGCCCAGGGCGTTTTTCAAAATGGCCCGCTTCTGCTCCAGATCGGGGGCGACCACCATGCCTCCGTCGGTGATGAACATGAGCTTGTGGTAGGCCGGGACGTCCAGAATGGCCACATGGGACAGCAGTTCCGCCGCACGGATCCCGCTCTCCCGCCGGACCACTGCCCCCAGCAGGGTCCCGGTGGGGAGCAGTCCCTTGATGAGCAGCTGGCCCTGCCCCTGCCGGATCAGCTCCACCGATCGGCTGGCACACTCCCTGTCATCCCGGGCGTCCACCACATCCTCCTCCGGCATGGGGGCTCCCAAGTCCTCTGCCATCCGCAGGATCTTGTCCCGCTCCCCCACCAGCAGGGGGCGGATCAGCCCGTCCCGCTGTGCCTGGAACACCGCCTCCAAGGTATGGGGGTCGTGGGCGGCGGCCACCACCGCCGTCCTGGGCGGAACGTCCCGCAGCCCGCTCCGCAGCGCCTGAAATCCGGAGATCTCCATTCTTTCCTTCCTCCTCTGTGCTTCTTGTGTCTATTCTATCATCCTACGACCCGAAAGTATAGTGTAAAGTTATGATCCGCCCGCTGAGCCCCTCTGAAAAAATTTTATTCTCCCCCTTGACTTTATCACTTTTATGCGTTAAACTTCAACACAGCAAATCAGCAAATAACCCAGACCTGCTCCACGGCCCCGCTCCTTCCCCGGGACGGGTGCGCAGCAGGCCCGGGACACTCCAACCTGAGAGGACGGATCCCCTATGCTCATCAAACTGACTATGCTCCTGGTATTTTTCGCTGTGATGGTGGCCATCGGCCTGTACTGCCGGAAAACCGCATCCGACGTCAACGGCTTCGTGCTGGGCGGACGCTCGGTGGGCCCCTGGCTCACCGCCTTTGCCTACGGCACCTCCTATTTCTCCGCCGTGGTCTTTGTAGGCTACGCCGGACAGTTCGGCTGGAAATACGGCATCGCCGCCACCTGGGCGGGGATCGGCAACGCCCTGCTGGGCTCGCTGCTGGCCTGGGTGGTGCTGGGCCGCCGCACCCGCATCATGTCCCAGCATTTGGACAGCGCCACCATGCCGGAATTTTTCGGCAAGCGGTTTGGCAGTCCCTCCCTGAAGGTGGCCGCCTCGGTCATCATCTTCATCTTTCTCATCCCCTATACCGCCAGCCTGTACAACGGGCTGTCCCGGCTGTTTGGCATGGCCTTTGACATCGACTATACGGTGTGCGTCATCGTGATGGCGGTGCTCACCGGGGTCTATGTCATCGCCGGCGGCTATATGGCCACCGCCATCAACGACTTCATTCAGGGCATCATCATGCTCTTCGGCATCTGCGCCGTGATCCTGGCCGTACTCAACAGCCAGGGGGGCTTCATGGCCGCCCTGGAGGGGCTGGCCCAAGTGAGCGACCCCGCCGTCTCCTCCGCCCCCGGCGTGTTCGCCTCCTTCTTCGGCCCCGACCCGGCGAATCTGCTGGGCGTGGTGCTGCTCACCTCCCTGGGCACCTGGGGCCTGCCTCAGATGGTGCAGAAGTTCTATGCCATCAAAAGCGAGAAGTCCATTGATGCCGGAACCATCATCTCCACCCTGTTCGCCCTGGTGGTGGCCGGAGGGTGCTACTTCCTCGGGGGCTTCGGCCGCCTGTTCTCCGACCAGCTGGAGGTGGTGAACGGGGTCCCTGCCGGGGGCTATGACGCGGTGATCCCCACCATGCTGTCCGGCCTGCCCGACCTGCTGATGGCGGTGGTGGTGATCCTGGTGCTGTCCGCCTCCATGTCCACCCTGTCCTCTCTTGTGCTCACCTCCAGCTCCACCCTCACCCTGGATCTGATCCGGGACCATCTGGTCAAGGACATGAGCCAGAAGAAGCAGGTCTTTGTGATGCGGTGTCTCATCGTGGTGTTCATCGCCATCTCGGTGGTGCTGGCCATCATCCAGTACAAGTCCAGCGTCACCTTCATCGCCCAGCTCATGGGGGTGTCCTGGGGCGCGCTGGCCGGAGCCTTCCTGGCCCCCTTCCTGTACGGCCTGTACTGGAAAAAGGCCACCAGGGCAGCCTGCTGGACCAGCTTTCTGTTCTCCACCCTGGTGATGACGGCCAACATTTTCTTCCAGTCCAGCTTCCCCGCCCCGCTCCGCTCCCCCATCAACGCCGGGGCCTTCTGTATGCTGGCCGGTCTGGTCCTGGTTCCGGCGGTCTCGCTGTTCACCCCCCGTCTGGACGCCACCCTGGTAGAGGACGCCTTCTCCTGCTATGACCGGAAGGTGCTGGTCCGCCAGCGGGAGGCCCTGGGCGACGGCGAAAAGGCCGGATAAGCCCAAAAACGCCAGAAAGTCCGCAAGAAACTTCCTTTTCAAAGACGAAACCGTGTGGTACGCTATCTATACTGCACGGTTTCGGTCTTTCCGGACCCATTTTACCAACGAAAGGAACGGTCTGATCCCCATGGTCATCGACATCCATACCCATACCTTCCCCGACCGGCTGGCCGCCACCACCATCCCCAAGCTGGAGCAGGCGTCCCACACCCGCTCCTTCTCTGACGGCACCAACGCCGGACTTGCCGCCTCTATGGCCCGGGCCGGAGTGAACTGCTCCGTGGTCCTCCCGGTGGCCACCGCCCCCAAGCAGGTGGTCCACGTCAACGACTGCTCAGCCCAGATCAATGAGCGCTTTCCCGAGACAGGGATCTTCTCCTTCGGCTGCATCCACCCCGACTTCTCCGACTACCGGAGCGAGCTGGCCCGGGTGGCCAGTCTGGGCCTGAAGGGGATCAAGCTGCACCCCATCTATCAGGGGGTGGATTTTGATGACATCCGCACCCTCCGCGTCCTGGACCGTGCGGCGGAGCTGGGCCTGATCGTCCTCAGCCACGCCGGGCTGGATGTGGGCTTCCCCGGCGTGGTCCATGTCACCCCCCGGATGGTGCGCAGCGCCCTGGACCAGGTGGGTCCCATGACCCTCATCCTGGCCCACATGGGCGGCTGGCGGAATTGGGACCAGGTGGAGGATCTGCTGCCAGACACCTCCGTCTATCTGGACACCTCCTACTCCCTGGGAAATCTGGCCCCCCTGGATGACGGCTTCTACCGTCCGGAGGACCTCCCCATGATGCCCCAGGAGCAGTTCCTCCGCATGGTCCGCACCTTCGGCCCCCACCGCATCCTGTTCGGCACCGACAGCCCCTGGCAGAGCCAGACAGACGCCGTGGCCGCCATCCGTGCCCTGCCCCTCACCCAGGAGGAACAGGACGGCATCCTGGGTGGGAACGCCCAAAGACTGCTGAACTTCCCAAACATATAAATACGGTGGGTCATTACTGCTCTTGTAATGACCCGCCGTATTTTCTTTTTATAAAAACTGCATCCTGTTTTTCCAGGACAAATATCAGTCGCTATGAAATGCTATACTTTGCATACAGGTCATCGTACCAGGTCATAGGGCCTTCACACGTGTTTGAAATAAAAAAATTGGGATCAGCTGGGAACCAATAGCTCATTTCTGTCTCTGACAATCCATAACCACCCAAAGCAGAAAGAACCAGTTCGATCACATTGCCTTCTTTGGGATAGACTGTGATATAATACAGGAAAGTCGATCCAAATGCTTTTCCCTGGAGCAAATATTTCAATTCATTCCCCGAGTAACGAAATGAATTGACATTGTCAATCACAGTTTGGATGTCCTCCCCTTCTGTGATCGTGATTTTTTTGCTGCCAAACGTAGTCCGAAGGAGCTCAATCTGGCTCACATCTTTCGCTTCAACGTCTATTACATTGATATTGCCGCCCCCCCAGCCAAAGAGCCACATACCAAGGACAACCCATAGAATAGAGATCTCTCCGAATAAAATCAACCTGTGTTTGTCACGATCCATCATTCAAGCCCTCATAAATAAAGATATTGGTCTGATGTTCATGGAAGATCGTGTATAACCTGTCCGTTTGTCACGAAACATACCTGTACAGTGACTCACCTTTTTTCAAAGAGACGATACCATCCAAACGCTTCATATTTATTTATATTATAATCATTCTCAGACATAAATGTCAATATTTCTCTAAATTCATCTCCAATATTTATCATTTTTCACGGTTTTGTTTTCAAGTCTCTGCATCAAAAATTTCGGCGGGTTTCAATTCTATGAACATACGGCGGGTCATTTCTATTTGAGAAATGACCCGCCGTATGTTCTGTGATGAAAAATCAACAATGTCTTTCCTCTGTGTCCCCTTTCGGGGAGAGGCCACTCAGCCCTTACGGTGTGACCGGCAGGGTGATCCCGGCCACCGTGACGGACTCTACGGTGGACAGGTCCAGGATCTCCTCAAAAACGCCGCCCTTCCGGCAGACTGTTCGGCCTGTCTCCGGCTCAATGCTTCCGCCCAGGCCGGTCAGATCCACCGTGGACCCGTCTGTCAGGGTCAGGGAGAGGGGCAGGGACTCGAAGAAACGGTAGGCCTGCCCCCAGTCGTGCTCGCTCTCCTGTCCATTCTCCTGGCTCTGGTTGTCCCAGACCAACTCCTCCTTCACGGTGTAGTCCACCTGGATGGACAAGGGAGAGAGGGTCACCCCGTCCAGAACGGCTTCCATACCATTGAGCTGGAAGGTCTGACCGCCGGGCAGGCGGACACTGCTGTCCGGGAAGCTGAACTGGAAGCGGATCTTCCATTTCCCCTCTGCCACCGGGATTTTATCCTGAAAATCCTTCCCCATCAGGTACAAGTTCCGGAAGGAAGCGGTGGCCGTCCCCGGCTCCAGGGGCACATCGGACGTCGTCTTCTCCACGTACTGGATGGAGGGCTCTGAAGGGTCGGCGTCATAGAAATAGGCGGAGCCGTAGGAGCCTCCTATCACCCCTACGCTGGTGTCCGCCCGATCAAAGACCATAGGCAGCACACCGTGCTCCAGAGGCTCCAGGTCCTCAACCAGAGGCTGTCCATCCTCCCGGACGATGGAGTAGACAACGGCATAGCTGTACGCGTCCCCGATGATAGCGTCGGCAGTGATGGTCACCCCGTTGTGGGTGTCGCTGGCCCCCACAGGGACCCCCATCCAGTCCAGCAGCTCCGTCTGGGCGGGCGCACCGCCCAGCACTGAGGCAAATACCTCCCCCGCCGGGGTGAGGACCACCGCAGCCCCCGCTCCCACCGTCAGGACAGCGGCAGCAGCCACAGCCACGGCCGCCCGGCGCAGATTCAATCCCCTCCGGCGGGAGCCGCCCCCCTCCAGCAGGCGGTCCACCATCGCCTCCTTCTCCTGTTCTGTAAACCTCAGTTCATCCATGGTCTCCCGATATGTTTTCATGTCAGTGCCTCCTGTTCCAGCTGTATCCGCAGCTTATCTCTCCCCCGGCTGAGCCGGGTGGCTACTGTGGCCGGCTTCTCCCCCAGCATCTGGGCGATCTCATTGGCAGAGTAGCCTTCGTAATAGTAAAGATAGATCACCGTCCGGTATTTTGGCGGGAGCAGCGCCACCGCTGCCCACAGGCTCCCCTCCTCCGCCTCCGGCGCCCGGGCGTCCGAGGCCGCTGACAAGTCCACCGTCGTCCTGCGCCAGCTGCTCTTCAGCTGGTCTTTGCACACGTTGACCGCCGTACGGATGATCCAGGCCCGTTCATGCTCCGGCGACTGAAATTCCCGGGGCTTCTCCAGCAGGCGGAGGAACACCGTCTGACAGATGTCCTTGGCGTCCTCCGTATTTTTCAGGTAGGTAACGCTCAGGCGCAGGATCAAATCGGAGTAGGTCTGCACCAGGCGTTCCGCCTCCCCCCGGCTGAGATGGGATCTCATCTTGCTCACATCCTCTCTGGGAATTCTGAAAAGCGCTTTCACCTTCTATACGATCCAGGGACCTGGAATCTTTCATCCTGAGCAAAAAAATTCCCGGAACCTCACCGGCTCCGGGAATTTTTACTGAATGCCCTTACACTTTGACAAACTTGTCCTTATTGGCCCGGCAGATGGGACACTGATAGCCGTCGGGCAGGGTCTCCCGCTCCGCCACATAGCCGCAGATGGTGCAGCGCCAGCCCACATTGGGCTCCAGGGTGCGGTACACCGTGGCGGCCGCCGGGGTGGCTCCGCCGCCATTCTTATAGTCGTCCACCGTCAGAGCCGGGCCATCCCCCAGGATCTCTGCCTCGGTCACCTCCGCGATGTAGAGCATATAGTTCCCCAGATCCAGCTTCTCCACGATCCGGCAGCTGATCCGGGACAGGGCGTGATCCCGGACATAGGGGTTGCCTGCCCCATCGGTCTCCACCGGAAGGCCCTCAAACTTATCCACCACCCGGCCGGACTTATAGCCGAACAGATCGATCCGCTCCTTGGGCGTGTCCTTGGACAGCACCGTGGCGGCAAAGCTCCCAGCCGCCTCCACAGCCTTAAAGGTCTCGTTGCTCTTGCTCAGGGTCAGGGAGAATTTGATGGGATTGGTGGAGGTCACCTGATGCAGGGAGTTCACCACGCACCCCTGGAAGCGCCCATCCAACGCCGCCCCCACCAGGAACAGCCCATAGTTGATCCGGTCAAATGCCTTTCGGTTCATACTATTTCCTCCATATCACAGAATTTCACTATAATAGGAATAATTCTTATTTATTATCATACTACGAGTTTTTTCAAAAGTCAACCATTCTATTCTTTTTTTCCATAGTTCACAAGGATTTATAAAGTTTTTTATGAAAAAAAGCGGCTCCCACTCGGGCTACTCCTCATAAGGACATCTCAAAATAGTAAGACCGATTGAGAGAAGCGCAAAAATCCACGAGTTATCAAAAATGATAGCTTGTGGATTTTTGTATTAAAATGAACGATAGTATCTGAATTTTCAGGATGATACCTGCTCCATCAGAAACTGTGCATACTCTATTTCCTATCGTAGAGCGTTATGCTATACTAATGAAAGTCTTGCAGTCTTGGGCAAGCATTCGAGATGGATCACGGAGACACCACCCCGTTAGCGGAACGATTTTGAGCCATAAGCCATGCAATTATAAGAGGATTTCCTAACGAAAATCTAACATTTCATCTGTTATCATAGAACCTATCTTATAGTAAAAGGAGAGATTTATCCGTGCGTATCCTGCTCGTGGAAGATGAAAAACTGCTCTCCGGCTATATTGCTAAGGGCCTGCAAAACAGCGGCTATGCGGTGGATGCCGTCTATGACGGCGAAGAAGCTCTTTATGAATATTCAATCAATGCGTATGATTTAATTGTTTTGGATTTGAACCTGCCGAAAAAAGATGGCATCGAGGTGCTTCAAGAAATCAGACAACAGGATGCCGACATAAAAATTATGATTCTCTCTGCGCGGAGCAAGGTCGATGATCGTATTCTCGGACTGGATGAAGGAGCCAACGACTATCTCATCAAGCCTTTTGACTTCGGCGAGCTGGAGGCCCGCATTCGCAGCCTGCTGCGCCGGAACTTCGCTCAGGAGCCATCGGTTTTGACCGTCGGGGAACTAAAATTAGATACAAAATCGAAACGAGTGACCTATCTCGGTCAAGAAATCCCACTGACCCGGAAGGAATATGGCATTTTGGAATATCTGATGCTTCACAAGGGGCAGGTTATCAGTGCGGAAGAACTGACCGAGCATGTGTGGGATCACGACTTTGATCCTTTTTCCAACACCTTCCGTTATCATATCCATAGTCTAAAAAAGAAACTGAACGCTGCTGCCGCCGGTGACTTTATCCAAACGGTGCGGGGGCAGGGGTATCGGATGGAGGAGAGCGTATGAAAAAATTAACATTACAGTGGCGGATCACGCTGCTGACTGCGCTGATTTTAGCTATATCCTCGATTGCCTTGACCGCAGCGGCTATGGCAAACGCAGAACAATCATTTGTTCTGATTATGGAAAGCAGCCTTACCCGCCCGCCGGAGGCGCCCACAGCGACGAATCCCCAGCAGGCGCAGGCGGCGGTGATGGCGACACCGGCTTTGCAGGCCAAGCGTATGTTTGACAGCCGCAGTATTACCTTCTGCGCTGCGGTTACGGTGCTCGGCTCGGTGGCAGCCTATTACATAGCAAAGAAGGCCCTTGCACCCTTGCGGCAGCTCAGTGCTGCTGTGGTCACCATTGACGAGCACACCCTGTCCCAGCGGCTGCCGGCGGCGACGGCCAGAGATGAGGTGGGGGCGTTGACGGAGGGTTTCAACGGAATGCTTACACGGCTGGACGACGCCTTCCTGCGGCAGAAGCGCTTTACTGCCAATGCAGCTCACGAGCTGAAAACGCCTCTGGCTACCATGAAAACAGGGGTGCAGGTGCTCTCCGCCGATGAATCAGCCACTTTGACAGACTATCAGGAATATGCAAAAAGCACTTTGATGACGGTTGATCGCATGGCGGCGGTGGTAGACGATCTGCTGTTGCTGGCTTCCGCTGGAGAAAATATGGTGCATGAACAGGAAGAAGTGCTGCTGGATGTACTGTTTGAGGCCATTCAAAGTGAGTTGGCACTTTCTCTGGAGCGGCGGGACATGCGCTGTACCGCACATTGCGGCGATCTCTCCGTGGCGGGGGACGCATCCATGCTCTACCGGGCCTTTTTCAATCTGGTGGAGAATGCCTGCAAATATGGGCGGCAGGGTGGACATATCCAAATCACCGCACAAAAGGCGGATGCGGAGATCGCTGTTTCCGTGGAGGACGATGGGCCGGGAATCGCCCCGGAGCACCTGCCCTACATTTTTGATGCATTTTATCGGGTAGACAAGTCCCGCTCTCGGGAGATGGGAGGTTCTGGTCTGGGCCTGTCTATCGTGAAAAGCATGATCGAGGCGTCCGGCGGCAGAATTATCGCCGACAGCGACGGGACCAGCGGGAGCAAGTTTACAGTTACCCTTCCCGCATTTGCGCCTGCTATCCATAAGATCAGCCCGGAAAACGCGCAGAAAATATGCTGTGTAAACAGAAGTTGCGGGGAAGTTGGTGGCCGCAACCGCTAAAATAAGCTATATTTCCGTCTGAAAGGAGGCCTTTATGACGATCTATCAAATACTTGCTATCGCTGTTATTCTTGTGTATATGGGCATTGCCGCCTTCGTTGTCTATCTGGCGTATCTGATCATCAAAGCCCTGCGCAAATATGTAACTTCTAAAGAAGTGCGGGAAGAAAAGGCAGTTGTCAGACAGTCTCTGGCAGAGCTGCTGAAGGAGCACAGGACACGGTGCAGGATGACACAGGAGTTTGTGGCTGAGGCTATCGGCGTGAGCAGACAGGCCGTTTCGAAGTGGGAAAATGGCAGCGCCGACCCCAGCACCTCCAACCTGATCGCGCTGTCGGAACTCTATGAAATATCCGCTGAAGATCTGCTGAAAAATGTTGCCCGAAAGCATGGAACCGGGAAGACCCCGGAAAAAGGTGAGGAGGAACTACCTTGACAGAAGCAAAGCATACCATCACAAAGCAGTGGCAGATCCTGAATGGAACCACCATCAAAATCATCGCAATGGTACTGATGGTGCTGGATCATATCCATCAAATGTACGCTGCGGACGGCGCACCGCTCTGGCTGACGATGCTGGGACGGCCGGTGTTTCCCCTGTTTTTATTCATCGCCGCAGACAGCTTTTTTTACACCAAAAACAGAGTTGCATATATGAAAAGGCTGCTGCTTGCAAGCTGGGGGATGACCGTGCTTACCGCCCTTTTATCCATACTCCTCCCGAATCCCGATGTTGTTTTGATGAATAACGCGTTTAGCACATTTTTTGTTGCGGGGGTCTATGTGCAGGCCTGGGACTGGCTCGTAAGAGGTATCCAGGAGCGGAAGCTCACACTGATCGTCAAGAGCCTGGTGGCAGGACTGCTTCCGATTCTGTGCGCTGCGCCGCTGCTTGTCGTCGGAGGGCTGACCATCAATGCGCAGATTCCTTTTGTGCTGATCCGTATACTCGCATTTGTGTCACTGCTGCTTCCCAGTATCATGACGGTCGAAGGCGGCCCTATAATGGTTCTACTGGGGGTGCTGTTCTATGTATTTAGAAAGCGGAGAGTACTCCAGATCTTTATCCTGTTACTGATTTCCGGGGCGGTATTTATCCTTAACCGCGGCGGGATACAATGGCTGATGTGCGGTGCGGCGATTCCCATGCTGCTGTATAACGGGGAGAAGGGCGCAGGACGAAAGCAGCTGTTTTACATCTTCTATCCCGCGCATATCGTCCTGCTGTATGTATGTGCAACGATATTTCCCATCTAAAAGCGGAAACCTTCAAGCCTTCATGGCTGCCAAGCATGTGCACACTTCAAAAAAGTGTGCACATGTTGTTTGATCAGACACGAAAGACACCCCTGGCGGTTTTCTTTCAAATGAGCTTTTCCTTAGAAGCCTTTGGCCGTTTTTTTCGACAAGATAGGCAGCCATGCCTCCGTCATGGCTGCTTTCCTTTTTTACTGTGAACCATTTGACAAAAAAATACTTGTCATCTAACAAGAATCTAACACAGCCTGTGATATACTGCACTATGCCAACAGGCAAAGAAATAACGATATCAGGAGGTATCCGAAAATGAAAAAAGTGATTTTACTTATTTTATGCTTCTCCATGGCGATGACCATGGCGGCCTGCGGCGGTGGGGAACCGGTGTCCCCCCAAACGCCTGAAAATCCCATTCAGGAGACCGGCGTATCCACCGGGGAAACCGATGGTGCTGCCAATACGGATGGAACGGTGCAGGCCATGGAGGCCTATACGCCCAGCCCGGTCAATCTGACCCCCAGTGCCAAGAATGTCTACCCCTATATGGGCGTGACGCTGGAACTTCCGGAAGCACTGCTGAACGCCGTGCTGGATAACATTGTGTTTATGCGAAGCGAGGACAATGTGGAATATACGGATCTTGGCGGCGACAACATTCCCATGGACTGGAAGCCCACCCCGGAACACACGGTGCTTCACGGCGGCGCATTGGAGCTGTGCTTCATCCCGGAAAATGTGCGGAATCGGACCCCTCATGTGGGTATGGACAACCCGATGACCTATGAGCAATATCAGACATGGCTGCCCCAGACCCAGCCCATGGTGCGGCTGGATATGTTCCGCAAGGCGGAATTTCAGGAAGAGTTGCTGAAGGAAAATGGCTATGCCCAGAAGAAAAAGCTGGCAGAAACAGAGGAATATGTCTACTACCTGAGCTGGAACGAAAGCGGCGAGGAACAGGCAGCGCAGCTGTATGCCCTGCTGCCGGAGCTGGATACCCACATCACCATTCAGGAGCCCCGTCCGGTGGATGAGCTGTTCTTCGGATTGACTACGCCGGAGACAAAGCACCTGAGCCAAGCCGGTGCATTCCAAACCACCACGCTGGAGGGAGACGCTGTGGATCAGAGCGTCTTTGCAGAAAAGAAGCTGACTATGGTGAACCTGTGGACCACATGGTGCGGTGCCTGCATCAGCGAGATGCCGGACCTGCAAAGACTCTCCGAGGATCTGGCTGATATGGATGCCCAGATTGTCAGCATCTGCTGTGATACGGCTGACCCCCGTGGGCAGGTGGATGAGGAACTTCTGGAACTGGCACAGCAGATCACACAGAAAACCGGCGTTACGTTCCCTACTCTGATCCCAGACAAGGCGCTGCATGAGGGGCTACTGAAAGGCGCGGTGGGCTATCCCACTACCTTCTTTGTAGATAATCAGGGAAATCTGGTGGGAGAGCCTGTGCTGGGTGCAAACTCCGCAGAGGACTGGCTGAAGATGGCGCAGGAGCGCATGGCGGAGGTGGCAGAATGAGCAGGCGCAGAGAGGTGATCCTGCCCCTCCTGCTGGCTGTGCTGGGCGGAATCAGTATGTTTGCCGGAGCGTATCGGGGAGAGCTGAAGATCATGTTTGCGAAGGCCATCAATATTTGTCTGGAGTGTGTCGGGATTGGCTAAGAAAAAAGGCTTTCGTCATCTGCGTACCTGCGTACAGGCGGCATGGACATTTCTCTCCAACTGTTATGCCGTCGGTTTCGCAGAGGGCAAGATCTATACCGGGCCGCTGAAAAATATCTGTTTTCCGGGACTGAACTGCTATTCCTGCCCCGGAGCAGTAGGGGCTTGCCCCATCGGTTCTCTCCAAGCAGTGATGGGAAGCTGGAAATTTAGCGTCAGCCTGTATGTGGGCGGATTTCTGATGCTGGTGGGCGCACTGCTGGGCCGGTTTGTCTGCGGCTGGCTGTGTCCCTTTGGTCTGGTGCAAGATCTGCTTTACAAAATTCCATTCATCCGAAAGATCAACCGCTTCCCCGGAGACAAGGTGCTGCGGTATCTCAAATATGTGATTCTGCTGGTGTTTGTCATTTTGATGCCGCTTTTTGTCGTGGACATTGTAGGACAGGGCGCACCTGCGTTTTGTAAATATATCTGTCCTTCCGGGACGCTGCTGGGCGGCATACCATTGGTGTTCAAAAATCCCGGCTTGCAGGCAATGGTTGGTTTCCTGTTTCGCTGGAAGGTGGCTATCCTTCTGGTAACAGTTTTCCTATCCATTCTCATTTACCGGCCATTTTGCAAGTACATCTGCCCGCTGGGCGCTACCTACGCTCTGTTTAATCGAGCATCTCTGTACCGCCTGCGGGTGGACAAGGATCAGTGTGTAAATTGCGGCCTGTGTGCCAAAACCTGCAAAATGGGTGTTGACCCAGTGAAAACACCCAACAGTGCCGAGTGCATCCGCTGCGGTGATTGTGCCAGAGCCTGTCCGAAGAATGCGATTTGCCTTGGAGTTTGGAACAGATAACAGGGATGGGGCGATCGATCCCTCAAAATGGGAACACGGAGGTGACCGACTCAGGCCATCTCCGTGTCCGTTTGCAGGTGCGGGGCATTCTGCCGCTCGATATTTTTAGATGGACGGCACCTTTGCGCCTGTTGGTCCGCACATAAGTCGGTATCGACACAACCCAAATCCAGTTTCGGACCGCTCTAAAATTGTCTCCGGAATCTGCTTGAGATATTTCCGTCCAAAGCTGGTGGTGCCGAAGTACGCGTCAAAGTTGGCCACCGGCAGCACCACCCAGTCAGAATCCTCCGGCTTGTTGGCAAGGTAGTAGGATACCAGCGTGGTGACCATTTCCAACGGCACTCCTTTGGGGGTGAGGGCGCGGAGCCGCTCCATCATCGCTTGCGGCAGTTCCGGCTCCTCTGTACGCAGAGGCCCAAGCTCCAGCGCCTGAGCCAGACAGCTGTCAAACCGCAATCCCCACTGTCCCTTAGTGGTGGGAGCAAACAGAGGGATCTGCATCTGGATCACCTTGTCCCGCCAGGCCCGGTCAAAGCCCTTCTCAATGGCAGCACACTTCTTCTGGGCGCTGCTGGATACCCGTTCGAGATTTTCCCGCGCAAAATCCACCACTTGATGCACATGGCGGTGAAACCATCCGCTGCCGTTTTCCTCCACAAGGCCAGGGAATTCCCAATGGAGTTCCCCAAAATCACTGCCGAACTGCCACGCCTCCCGGGGCGTGGCTTTTTTGCTGTCCGGTACACTGCACCAGGCGCACAGGCCCCGCTTGGCATAGTCGATGCGTTCCCGGGGCGCTTTGACCGAGCTGCCATTCTCGTTATGAAACAGAAATCCTCTGGCCAGAATGGTCAGCACCCGGTTGAGCCCCTCGAAATCCAGAACGGAATCGAAGGTGAAGCGGCCCAGATAGGTGGTGTCCTGCTTGTTTCGAGCAGTGTAGTTTACCACACCGGTGTAGTCCTGAAATTCCTTCCACTCATTCAGCATGGTCCACCTCCAGAACATGTTCTTCAATTTGGTCTGGCAGCAGATCCCACAGCAGGTTCCGCTTACCCAGAGCCACCACATAGGGCACTGCCAGACTGGGACGGACGATCTTATTCAACAGCTTGCGGCAGACCTTGGACACCACGGCCCGCTCATTGCCGCTGAAGGGGGCAGACAGATAGGCTTCCATCATTTTCTGAAAGGCCGGGGAGTCCGCCGGGCGGCGGAGCTGTTTCCGCTCCCGGGCAGACTCTAGATCGTCCATATCACAGATCAGATCACCCAGCATACGGAACCCGCCGTGGCGGAAGTCGGTCAGAAGATCATAGTAGTCGGCTCCCTCCGGCAGATGCTCTCGCAGAAATGTTTCTCTCTGTTCTTCTGTCATCAGGTGCCACTGCTGTTCCACGATGGCCCTTCGCAGAGCGGCGATGCGCTCCGGGGAAAGCTGCTGGAAGAAGGCGTACAGCTGGTCGCTGTCATAGAGCTCCTCTTGTCCTCTGGCATAGAGAATACGGTCAATGTCCGTTTTTCGCTGCTGTCCCCTGGCGGGGGCGCGGCAGGCCCGAATGCGGGAGAGACAATGCTCGTAGTCCCACAGCAAGATAGAGACAGAAGAAAGAATGTTCTCATCCAGCTGCTTCTTCCAGTTTCGTTCCTGGGCGAAGGTGAATAGTTCGCTATCCTTCGCTGGCTTCTCCTGAATCTTGGGCGTGTTGCGCTCCAGCTGGCGGGCCAGCCAGGGCAGCCGTTCCACCGGGGTCTCCACGGCCTCCCAGTCGATCCCGGAGAAAAACGCTTCGATGCGTTCCTGATGGGTGGGTTGGTACCATGCCCGGCTTTTCTCTTCCGCCCGTTCCACAAGGTATTTATATTTCAGGAAAGGGCTGCGCTTTACCTTCCGTCCCCCGATGTAGTCATCCAGATCCGGGCGCACCCCGGTTTTGGCCGCGTCGATCTCCAGTCCGCTGTAAATGGCCAGGGCCTCCAAATCCCGGCGGCACCGCTTGCGCTCCTCCGGGTCGGCGTGGTCGTTGTAGGCAATGACGCTGCGATCCAGGGCGGCGTTGCAGATCTGCCCGATGCGGGCGGCGAAGGTGTTCTCTACCGTTCGGAACCGAGCCTGCCAGTCGCTGACATCGGATTTTGGTGCGGACAAAGCGGGGATTTTTAATAAGGGCAGGTTGGCATTGTTGGAGAGCTGCTGGTTATGATCGTAATCGTAATTTCGTTTGACACAGCGGTTCAAAATGGGGTCCGCTATGGTCTTGATGAGGTCGCCGTCGTAGTCGGCGCCGCCCAGCCGCTCCGCCGCCAGACTGTCAGCGGACACCATGACCACATCGGTGAGGTGGCCCAGGTAATGCTGGCGCAGTACATCTCCCTCCGGATATACGGACAGCTGCAGCTCCTCATTCCGGGCGATGTGAGGGTTGCGGAGAAGGGTACAGCTGTCCTCGTGCTCATAGGCGGCGCCGGGAGCAAAGAAACTGTCCTCCGCAAAAAAGTCCGCCTGTACCTGCCCGCAGAATGCCTGCTCCCCAGGCATCTGTAAGGCGCGGGGTAAGATTAGCTGCCGCAGCAGCTCCAACAGGTCGCCGGAGAGAAAACGATTGTCTCCCGGCACCAGCAGACGGCCCACAGCATAACCCCTGAGAATTTTCCAGGCCTGCCCGTCCAACTGTTCCGTGTAGATAGGTTCGCGGATAAACTTTGGGTTCTTCTCCAGCACCCGGGCCATGATGTTTGCCCGACTTCCTCTGGGTTGGCTCAGGCCCCGGAGAAAGTATTCCTGCTGATATGCTTTATTGGCATGAAAGTTATAGTAGACTGTCTCGGTGGCCTTGGTCAGCCACTGCCGGGAATCTTCCTCCGGGCTGTGATCCCATCCGTCCGGCAGGTCGGCGGGGCGGAACTCCTCCGGCTGGATGGATAGGGTGGAGAGGAATTGGTAGTTCAGTTCCACCAGCTCCTCTGGCTCCGTCTTGCTCAGGTTGGTGATGTACAGAGCGTGGTTGTAGTCCCGGAAGGCGTCCCAGTAGTCCTCCCAGGTCATACCATTCTCCCGCAGCCAGCCGTAGGCCTTGAACTGACTGCGGGTGAGGATAATATCCACACTGCGGACAGGGTGGGCCTTGCCCCAGATGTCCACGATGGTCTGGGTGCCGCTGCGCTTCAAAAAATCCTTGAAATCCACCTGATGGAGCATCCCCTTGATATAGGGCAGGCGGATCTGGAAGGAGGTGTGGGTATGGCTGCCGCAGCAGACCTTGTCCACGACCTCCGCGTACTCTTTGGAGATGAGGCCTACGCCGTCAAAGCAGGTGAGCTCCAGATCCTCCAGCGTTTCCACCCGGTAAAAGTGTCCGGGGTCTCTGCTCTCCCGCAGTGTAATAACCGGGACACGCCTGAGTATCTTTTTCGGGTTGTCGATCACGATGACCCGATGACCTTTGTCGATCCGAACGCCATCCACCCGGGTGCCGCTGGAGAACAGCAGTCCGTTATAGGCATAGAGCTTACTGAGCTGGCACCGCTCCAGCTCCATGCCCAGCATGATCCGCCGGCGCATGGGCTCGTACAGATCCGCCCGGATAAAGGACAGGCGGGACTGGCGGCTCATGCTGGCGGAGCGTTCAAAGCTCACATAACGGTGCGGGCCGCTGCCGAAGTCCAGCGTGATCCCTTCCGGGCGGAACATATTCCGGGCTTTCTCCCGACGGGTCTGCTGTGTCTTCCCAGACCCGTTCCGGTCAAAGATCCCGGCGAAGTCCATGTAGAACAGCACATCGGCAAGCTCCGTGATCTTTTCTTCCTCTGCTTCTTTCCACCGCTTCCCGCAGAGCTGGAACATCAGCTGATGGAACATGGCGCATCCATCCTGCTCATGCCTGGCCCCAGGGACCTTACAGTGGTTGGTGGCGATCCGGTCCAGCGAAAAGGTATAAGCGCCGCCCCGTTCCACGGCGTAGCTCATCACCGCGCGGGCGGAGAGTTCGTAGATCTGATAGGTCGCCACATCCTCACCTCCGTTGGCTCCATTGTACCACAACTGGTTTCGAAATCAAAATGAATACTACTCCCACTTCTTTTGCGGTGGGAGATTTTTGTATTCAATATTTTGAACCAGGAGGTACTACTATGAACAACAAAATGGACCATCCCCTGATCACAGTAGACGGCCGGACGCTGATGGACCGTCCGCTGGAGCCGCCCAACTTTGTGGTGGACACGCTGATCTCCCAGGGCCTGCACATCCTGGCAGGCTCACCAAAGGTGGGCAAGTCCTGGCTGGCCCTGTGGCTGGCGGTGACGGTGGCAAAGGGAGAACTGGTCTGGGGGATGAGCGTGAGGCAGGGCACCACACTCTACCTCTGCTTGGAGGATTCCGTCCTCCGCATCCAAAACCGGCTCTTTGAGATCACCGAGGATGCGCCAAGTAGCGTCCACTTCTGCACGGAGTGCGCTCCCATCGGCCAGGGACTGGAGGAGCAGGTGGAAACATTCCTCGCCGCCCATCCAGATACGGTACTGGTCATCATCGACACGCTGCAGATGGTCCGCCCGGTCCACGACGCTACCTACGCCAACGACTACCGGGACCTCTCTGTCCTGAAACGGCTGGCGGACAAACACGGTATCGCCATCCTGCTCATCCATCATCTGCGCAAGGAAAAGGCGGAAGATGTGTTCCACCGGATCTCCGGCACCACCGCCATCAGCGGCGCGGTGGATTCCAGCTTCACCTTGGTGGAAGAAAAACGTGGCAGCGGCAGGGCGAAGCTCTCCTGCGTGGGCCGGGACATCGAGTACCGGGAGCTGGAGCTCCAGCGCGGCAGTGAAAATGTGTGGGAGCTGGTGTCGGACAGCGGGACGCAGGAGCAGAAACCAGGGGAGCAGATCGTCACGCTCCTCTCTGCCTTCCTGACGGACCGGAACAACTTTATCGGCACTCCCACGGAGCTCTCCGAGCAGATCGACCCTGACCGAAACCGGGGTATCACGCCCAAGAAGGTGGCTCGTATGATCCTGCAAAGCGTTGAGGCTCTAAACAAGGCGGGGATCTCCGCCGTGGTGCGCCGCAGCAACGGAAAGCGGCTCATCGAGCTACGCCGTGCCGATAGTGTCGATTTGGATGGTGCCGGAGAAATCGTCCCTATCGACCCTGCCGGGGCGCTGTGCGGCGATTTGCGGGCGGTTTCCGGGTGCGGCGAGTAAACTCCCGCAGCGGTACGAAAGCCCATTTGTGGCCCATTTTGCGGAGGGCTGCGGCAGAGGGGGAATCACCCCAAACTGGGGTCCCCGGCGAAACCCAGCGTAAGCGGTTTCGCTGGGGAGAGGAGGAAGCACGGAGCGAGGGAGCTTTCGACCTCGGTCGGAAGCGACGGATGCGCAGTCGCTTCCGACGAGGGCCAGCATCGCGTTTGTCTGGTCTGCGGCAACGCCGCTGCCTGCCTTCCGCATGATTTCCCGGGCGGAAGCCCGGACCCACTTCTTTAATGACACGGAGGTAAATATGAAAAAAGATATCAAATTCAGCACCCGCATGGCATCCGAAGACCGGGAGGTCATCAAGGGATTGGCGAAACGCTCTGGGATGTCCATGAGCGATTATGTGACGGCCTGCTGTCTGGGAAAGCAGGTCGTTATCATTGACGGACTGAAAGAAGTGCTGAAAGAGCTGAAGGCCATCGGCAGGAACCTGAACCAGCTGGTCACCCTGGCTCACATGGGCCGCGTCACGGTGATTGGTCTGGATAGTATGCGTCAGACCTTCTCAGAACTCTGCGCCGCCGTCCGTTTGCTTCTGGAACGAAAGCGGTGGTGAAAAATGGCGATCATCAGCTTCACCAACTACAAGCGGGGGCAGACCGCCGGATGCATGGGAGCCGTGATGTGGTACACCATGCAGGATAAGAAGACTGAGTTCGAGGGACAGCAGCTGGTCACAGGCATCAACTGCCAGCCGGAATCTGTCTACGCAGACTTCATGACCACCAAGCGGCTCTACCACAAAACCGATGGCGTGCTGTTCTACCACATGGTGCAGAGCTTCCCGAAAGGCGAAGCGGTCGACCCGGCCACCGCTCATGCGGCCGCGCTGAAGCTGGCTGAGTACTACAAGGGGTATGAAGTCCTGGTCTGCACCCACACAGACCGGGAGCACATCCATTCCCACTTCCTCATCAACTCCGTCAACTTTGACATTGGAAAGAAACTGCACATCGCCCAAGAGCAGCTCCAGGAGCTGCGGCAGCGCAACGATCAAGTCTGCATGGAGTTTTCTCTCCCTGTGTTTCAGGCCCGGGAACAAAAACGGAAAAGCAAGACCATGACCACCGCGGAGTATCACACGGCAGCCCGTGGCCAGAGCAAAAAGCTCCAGCTCATGAACATCATCAACGACTGTATGCGCCACGCTTCCACCCGCGAGGAGTTCATTGCGCTGATGGAGAGCGAGGGCTGCAAGGTGCGCTGGGAAAAGTCCCGGCGGAACATCACCTACACCACACCCAGCGGCTGGCAGTGCCGGGACCGCCTGCTGTTTGGCGATAAATATCTGAAGGAGAATATGGAATATGAATTCAGGCTCAGAGCAGAACTTATCCATGGACGAGCTTCTGGAGAAGAACCGCCCTGCGCGGATGGGGCAGACTACGCCGCAGCCGACAGTCCCGGAGCAGAGCGCACCGATCACACCCATCGTCATTCAGTGTCCTCTGCCAGAGGCGCTGACAGCGTTGACACAGAGGACAGAGTCTATCAGCCGGGAAGTGCGCGGGATGCGGGAGGATCTTCCGAACCTGAGATCTTACACGGACCTGACAACGGTGGAGAACTCCATGGCAGAGATCCAGAGATCATTGAGAGTGATGACCTCCCTTCTCGAACAGGCTGGGAAGAAGAACGAAAAGCGTACCTGCAAATGGCTGAGCTGGCTTCCGGACTTCAATCTGGTCGTGGTGAGCAAGTGGATCGTGCTGGTGCTGCTCATGGTGGGAGCGCTACTGGGGATGGTGTACGGCACAGCAACAGTGATCGGCAACATCCAGAACCTGCTTCGCTGAAGCCGCTCCGCGCCGGACTGTACGGTCTGGCGGCAGCGGCCACGATGCTGGATGACGATGACGGCGATGACGAGGAACGCTGCCGCCGCATTCAGGCAGAGCAGGAAGCCAAAAATATCGGTGCGGTCATCGGACTGGCGGCGGGCGCAGCGGTGGCTCTGGTGCAGGACAAGGCATCTGCCGAGGAACAGCAGCGGGCAGAACAAACACAGCAGCAGACCATGTGACGGTCTGCTATTTTTATTGCCCGAATCGATCTCGGGGAAAGGAGTTCTATGGACTATCAATTCAAATACAATGAACGGCCTCGCTTTGAAAATGAAGATTGGCATGACCACACAGACATCCCCTCCGCCAAGGCAGTAAGGGATACGCTGGTCGAAGAACAAAATGGTGTGATCGTAAAAAGCCGGCGGCAGACAGTCTGCGGACGGGAGTACATCGTCTGCGCCGAGTTTGGTCTTGACGGGACGGCAAAACTCTCTGACCTGCTGAAGCAGACCATCAATCTGGCGGAAGACGCGAAAAAGATCTCCGCCTGACCAAAGTTCCAATAGACTTTCCAACCGATCGGGAGTATTGTATGGTTGCAATCTCTCGATCGGTTTGGCATTTAAAGGAGGTAAATATGTTACAGCCAAACCAAAAGATCACAGCACTCTACTGCCGCCTCTCCCGTGACGACAATCTGGATGGCGATTCGAACTCGATCCAGAATCAAAAACTCATCCTGCAGAAGTACGCTGATGACAACGGATTCTCAGACACCAGATTCTTTATTGATGACGGATACTCAGGAGCCAATTTTGCTGGGGTTAGATAGCGATACTTTTTACATCTACCATGTTGCGGCGGTCATGGTTGACAACTTGCGTCGGCTCCTGCTCGGTATCAACCTGTCCGACAAAGCTATAATGGATTTCGATTTTCCGGGTGTTGGTTTCCCGGTCTAATTCATGTATCAAAATACGGTCGATAAACTCATGGACGTTTTCATAGGTCAATTCCTGTATGTCGCTGTATTTCCCGACAATCTGAATAAACCTTGATATATCCCTTTTTCGCTCGGTAACGGTTGCGATCTGCTGTTGTAACTCGTCTATCCTTGCGGCAAGGGATTTCTTTTCGTCCTCATAGCCGGAAGTTAGAAACACAAACCGTTCATCTGTCAGTCTGCCTAATGCGTTGTCCTCATACAGCTTGCGGAAAAGCGTGTCAAGTTCGGTCATACGCGCCTGTGCTTTGAAAAGTTCCTTTTGCTGCTGCGCTAATGCCTTTCTCGCTTCCATGTCGCCGTACTCGGTAGCTTTACAGATAAAGTCCTGTTCGTGTTCCTTAACATACCGCAAAACCCGCCGCATATCTTCCAGCACTAAATCAAGAAGTACGTTTTTGCGGATATAATGAGAGGTACACTCGCTGCCTGTCCTTGCCCTGTTGCGCCATGCGCCGCAAGAATAGGAAAACTTGCGCGGCTCGATATTTACGCCCTGTTGGTAATACATCTTATGTCTGCAACCAGCGCAAAACAGCAAGCCGGAAAAAATATCAATCTCCGCTGCTTTTGTCGGGCGGTGGCGGGTAGCAATCCGCTTTTGCGCAAGTTCAAAGGTTTCCTCGTCAACAAGCGGCTCATGGGTGTTTGGGAAGAAATAGCGTTGTTCTTCTTCGTTCTTCCGGGTCTTTTTCGACTTGTAGGATACCTTGTGAGTTTTCGCGGTTATGGTATGCCCTAAATATTCCTGCCTTGCTAATATGTCATAGAGCGTTTTGTCCGGCCAAGTATAGGGGGCGATCATTGCCCGCTGATACCGCGCCTGTCCTGTACGCTGATAGCGCAACGCTCCAATCGTCAAGACTTTGTTTTCCGCAAGCCATTTTTGGATTTCGCACATACGCACGCCGCTAACAAACATAGCGAAAACCTGTTTGACAATCGGCGCGGTTTCCGGGTCGGGTATAAGGTGGTGGCGGTTGTTCGGGTCTGGGATATAGCCGTATGGATATTCCCCGTTGACGCGCTCGCCTTTTTGCGCCTGTGCCTGTTTAACTGCGCGGATTTTCTTGCTTGTGTCGCGGGCGTAAAACTCGTTAAACCAGTTCCGCAAGGGGGTAAACTCGTTATCCTCCCGCGCTGTGTCAACTCCGTCGTTGATCGCGATATAGCGTACTCCGTTTTCGGGAAATACAATCTCTATGAGTTCGCCCGTTTTCAGATAGTTTCTGCCAAGACGGGAAAGGTCTTTGGTAATGACCGTCGCCACTCGTCCGGCTTCCACTTCCTGCAACATCGCTTGCAGCCCCTCGCGCTCAAAACTCACGCCGGAAAATCCGTCGTCCACAAAAAACTTTGTGTTCAAAAAATGGTGTTCGTCCGCATAGCGTTGAAGTATCATTTTTTGGTGCTGTATGCTTCCGCTTTCTCCGGCTTGCATATCCTCTTGACTTAAACGGCAGTAAAGGGCGGTGATTTTATTCGACTGTAACATTAGTCCTCCTTTCCGACAGCCGAATAAACAGGTATAATGTGTTGCTATCATTATACCATATCCCGCCGCCTAATGCACTACTCGGACGCTAAAAATCCCGGATTTCCGGGCTTTTTCTGCAAATCCTTTACAATGAGTTTCTCAATCTTTTTATGGATTGTATCGGTTGCCTTTTCACTCGGCAACGCTTGAACAAGATAGGTGATTTTCCCTATTTTGCGTTCGGTTGTAATTGTCTGTTTTTTATCCATTAGAAAAACCTCCTTTTCCTGTATGGATAAACTATATTCGTCAAAAGGCAAAAACGGGCGGTTGTTAGCTGCAACCTCACGGGAGTTTCACCCCGGCCCATGCTTATGGGTGCGCCGCGCAATACTTTGAGGGTGTTCAACGCGGGAGTATCATTGTGCCGCCTTGTATGTCGTCGCCCACAAGCTGCTAAACCTGTTTTACGGCGCGGTAGTTCTCGCTCGGCTTTTCCCCTATGGGGAAAAGCTGTCATGGCGTACCCGCCGACTGGCTCGGTACAGACGGAATGTACCCGTTTGCCTGTTATGCTGCGCACCAAAGGCCGCTTTCTTTGTCAAAGAACAATAGGCTTTGTCGGCCTGCAAAAGCACATCAACAGCGGATATGCTTTTGCGGAACGACAAATAGCCCATAACGGGAAGCGTGGAAAGGGGACACGCTCCCCGCATGGGCTAAAAGATTATCCTACATGAAAAGCAAGGGTGCGGGTAATAAGGCGCACTTGCAGCCTGTTACGCATTTCCTCGTCCACATAGGAATAGGTATTGCCCGCGTCGTCTTTCAGCGTGCGGGTACAAAGTTTCGCTATGTAACCCTCGTAGTGCTTCAAGATCGCGCACATGGCGGTTGTGTCGCCGTTTGCCGCTGCGGAAATGACAGGGAACGGCAACAGATTTTCAGACTTCCTAACGGTATTCATCATCTGCTTTTCCCTCCAAATACTGTTTGATTTTCGCAAGCGCGGATTTCCTGTGCCGGAAAACCGTCGTGCGTACAACATTCAGCAGTTCGCCAATTTCCGCGTCGCTCATATCCAAGAAGTAGGACAAAAGGATAATGTCGCGTTTCCTTTCGGGCAAAGCGTTAAGGGCTTCGGCAAGCAGTTCATTTTTGACGAGTACATCAAAGCCGGACACTTGAAAACGGAAATAATCGCTTTCGTATTCGTCCGTTGTGAAAAGCTGCGCGAGTTCGCTTTCGCTCAAATCCGAAAAAGTAACTTCGCGTGCTGCGCGTTTCGCAAGAGTGCGGCGGTGGCTTTTCGCTTCGCCGACCAAAGTTTTCTTTGCTAATGCGTCGTACTGATGTTGTATTCTTTCCTTGTCGGAAGAAGATAGCTCCATAGAGTTCACCTCCTTCCCGCGTGGAGTAGAGGACGGGAGTTAAGGGCTTGTCCTCTCTGCCCCTTTCGCTCCGTACCCGTTCGGGAGATGGCTCTTGAGTGCGCTTTTCAGAAAAAAGTTGAAAAAAGCAAAATGCGCCCGTCCGCAAGACGCGGACGGGCGCAAAGGAAATGTAAGCAGTAGCTAAATGTATTGACAGTTCACATTCATAGCCGGAATATCCCGCTTGCGGAGCATAGCTTTTTTTGACCGCAAAGCATTAGGCGGGTTACAGTAAATAAAAATGGACACGGCGATACCTCCCCGATACCGCCGTATCCTTAAAAAAGGGCGACTTTAATACACTACCCGCAATCCATTCTATAATAGGGAACAGCGGCTTTTGCGCAATATTAAATAAAAAAGCCGATAACACATAGGTTTTTTGACCTAATGCGTTATCGGCTCTGCG
>OGHO01001199.1_pt1 | contig 26457 bp, 24 predicted proteins | sample 1571421 | NCBI WGS metagenome assembly OGHO01 (sample SAMEA2581937, study PRJEB24529) | metagenome | biome: Human gut stool | place: China | collected 2011
GCTGCAGGGTTGAATGCGCCTTTTACGATTGCTGCGAAAGCTGCAGGAATATGAGGCCCATTCACGATACAGATTACGATACAACCTACGATGTACAGACCAGCCATCAGAGGAATCAGCTTTTCACATACCTTGGAGATGGACTTAACGCCGCCCAGAATAACCAGACCTGTGATGATCATCAGAACGATACCTGTTGCGATCTTAGGAATGCCGAATGTACCACTCATGGATTCAGCAATGGAGTTTGCCTGTGTCATGTTACCGATACCGAAGCAAGCGATACCTGTAAAGATTGCGAACAGGACACCCAGCCATTTATGACCCAGACCTCTTTCCAGAGCGTACATGGGCCCACCGATGAAAGAGCCGTCTTTTGCTTTTACACGGTATTTAACTGCCAGTGTTGCTTCACCATATTTGGTTGCCATACCCAGCAGACCTGTGAACCACATCCAGAATACAGCACCGGGACCACCAATGCCGATTGCAGTTGCAACACCTACGATATTACCGGTACCGATAGTAGCCGCAAGAGCTGTTGCCAGAGCTGCAAAGCCGCCGATATCACCGGATGCTTCCTTATCCGGTGTTACAGACAGTTTTACGCCTGTGAAGGTTTTTCTCTGAATCCCTTTTGTTCTGATTGTTAACAGCACATGTGTACCAATCAGCAGGCACAGCATAATAGGTCCCCACAAGAAATCCTTGATGGACAGCACTACGTTGTTAAAAGTTTCCATTTACAATTCCCTCCCAAAAAATGTAATTGATTATAAGTGCAATAGAATTGCTATTGAAATCTTAACAGTTTCTTTATTCTCTCTTAACGTATTCTTTATATCATGGCTAAAAAAATTTTCCGTCCCCACGAAAACGGATACTACGTTGCAATCGAATCTATGAAACCTGCATTTCGATTTCTGCCTTTTCAGTGTACGCGATTTTTCCTGTAAATTCAAGCATTTTTTTATATCGCAAAAATCAGAAAAAACTTCATTTTATTGATTTTACACAGAACCTTTGACAAATCATCCCCAAAAAATCATGGAAAACGCACTGTACTATTGCTCAGTGATAAATGTACTTTTTAACTACATCTTAACAACATCTTTACACCTTTTTACGATATCCATCAGTAAATCTGCATAAAAAATCATCATTTTTTTAAATTTTTGCAGTATTTTCAACATTTTTAATTAGTTTACATAATGCAATAATCACATTTTGTCATTTTGTACAAAAAAAGAGACACTAAAATAGTGTCTCTCCGCCTGCAAAAATCCTGTTTTCGGCTTAAAATATTCAGTGGCAGTGACCGCCGCAGTGATGGTCATGCTCGCTACAGTTTTCATGGTCGTGGTCATGGTGATGGGTACATTCTACTGCTGCATTGTATTCCAATGTACCGTCCACATACGCCTGCGCCTTCTCATCCGCATTGCCGCTCACACCGCCGCGCAGTTCGATGCCCTTCTGCGCCAGTGCAGCCTTTGCACCGCCGCCGATACCGCCGCAGATAAGCACAGTTACACCATTCAGCAGCAGAAAATCTGCCAGCATGCTGTGTCCGCTGCCCATTGTGGGAACAATCTCGCTGTCCACAATCTTTTTATCCTCTACGGTGTAGAATTTAAATTCCTTTGTATGCCCAAAATGCTGGAATACTTCGCCATTTTCGTAGGTCACTGCAATTTTCGTTTTCATTTTATTCTCTCCCTGTTTTTATTATCTCATTTTTTCCAGAAAATCTACCATAGGGTCCAGCCATTCGCCTTCGTATTCCTCTGCTGCACCTCTGTCGCATTTTGCTGCAATCGCAGGGTCAATGGGCAGCTTGCAGACAACGGGAATATTGTGCTTTGCCGCAATCGCTTCAATCTGGCTTTCCCCGAAAATATGATGGATACCGCCGCAATCGGGACATTTGAAGTAGGACATATTTTCCACGATACCCAGAATGGGCACATTCATCATTTCCGCCATTTTTACAGCCTTATCCACAATCATGCCAACCAACTCCTGCGGAGAAGTTACAATAATAATGCCGTCAATCGCGATAGACTGGAAAACAGTCAGCGGAACATCCCCTGTGCCGGGTGGCATATCAATGAACATATAGTCCACATCCCCCCAGACAACATCCTTCCAGAACTGCTTTACGGTTTCCGCAATAACCGGCCCTCTCCAGACTACAGGATCTGTATCATTATCCAGCAGAAGATTAACAGACATCATCTCAATGCCCTTTTTGGATTCGCAGGGCAGAATCCCCATCTGTGTGCCATACGCCTTTTCTGTCACACCAAATGCCTTGGGGATGGAAGGGCCTGTGATATCCGCATCCAGAATAGCTGTTTTTTTGCCCCTTCTGTTTGTCAGAACCGCCATAGTAGAGGTTACCATGGATTTCCCAACGCCGCCTTTCCCGCTGACAACAGCAATCACCTTTTTGATTTTGCTGTGTTCATTGGGGGGTACCAAAAAATCCGCCGGTTTTCTGCTGCTGCAGTTGGAAGAGCAGTTGCCGCAGTTGTGAGAACAATTTTCACTCATCAAATTCATCTCCTAAATTTCTCTTATTCTTTTCATCCTTCATTTCCTTCCGGCAAAGCTGTCCGCATTTTCGTCCGCAGCCGGCATTTTCCCGTTCGCAAATGTCGATATCTCCGCCTTCGATAAAAAGCATCTTCCCATTTACCAACGCATCCGCCAGCTTCCGCCGTGCATCGTTATAAATTCCCTGCACCGTAGTTCTGGCAATGCCCATCTGCGCGGCACATTCCTCCTGCGTATAGCCTGCCAAATCAATCAGACGGATCGTCTCGTATTCATCCACCGCCATGATGATGCGTTCCTCGCAAAGCTGGCTGCCCATAGGCGCAAAGCTGTTTGTTCGGGGCATCCCGCAGACACGTCTGCACTTTCTTGGTCTTGCCATAGAAACGCCTCCTTATTTTTGACATATACCGCTTTCTCCAGTATACACTTATTCTGACATATGTCAATATTATAATTAAAAAAGTCGTATGTATCTTTTTACATACGACCTTCTCTCTTTCTCTGATCCGTTTTATTCTTCCTCGTGTCCGTAATTTTTCAGCAGAAGCCCGATTCCCATAAGCACCGCAAACAAAATCAGATAGTAAAGCACCGCCTTTCTGAGGGATACAATCGCCGCCAGAACCATAAAGGCACTCGCAATTACCCCCAAAGCAGGCACCACTACACGATAAAAGAAGCCAAGCTCCTTTTCTTTTTTCATCTGCATCACGAAAATGGGAATATACATCGCATAAATCGTTACGATGGGCAATTCAGAGCTATCGAAGCAAAAGGGCCCGAACCAGGGCTTTGGTGCCAGATTTGCACCATAAAAATACGTCAGCCAGAGCATCGCCATCATCAAACCAATCAGCGCAGAGTTTGTCGGCATTTTCGTCACTGTATCCACTACCTTGAACACCTGCGGACGAGGCCCTTCGTCCCTGACACCCATGGCATAAAACGCTCTGGTACACGCCATCATCAGCCCGTTCAACGTGCCCAGACAGGAAATGACAACAAAAATGAACAGCAGTGTGCCGCCAAGCTGCGTAAACACGGTTTCAAACGCAATCCGCGCACCCGTTTCGCCGCCCGCCATCATGACCTCATTTTTGACTGCGCCAGCCAGCCCGATATAATACAGAATATAAACCAGAACCACAAAGGCAGATCCGAAAATCAGCGCCAAGGGCAGGTTTTTCTTCGCATCCTTCAATTCCGCGTTGATGGAGGTTGCACAAATCCAGCCCTCATACGCAAAGCAGGTGCCCACCACTGCCGTAAAAAGAGGATTTTTACTCGTAAAGGTATGCACTGCCGTTGTTGTAAAATTCTCTACCAGAATCCCGTTTTTCAAGCCGAAAATCGTCCCGAAAATCGCCATCAGAAATAAAGGAATCAGCTTTGCCGCCGTTGTAGTCACCTGCAGTTTCCCTGCCAGCTTCGGCGCAAGCGCATTGATGACATAGCTGCCCACCAGAAACAACCCTGATAACGTCATAACCTGCGGCCCGACGATTTCCCAGCCCATCAGAACGCCGAAATATCTTGCCGCTACCCACGCCACAACGGATGTCATGGCAGGGAAATAAATTACCGCCGCAAACCATGCAAAAAAATAGGCATATCTTCCCCCTACCAAAACCTCTGCATAATCCACAACGCCGCTGACCTTTTCATGCTTTGTTGCCATCAGTGCAAAATTATACGCGCACAGAATCATCACCAAACCACCCAAAAGCCACGCCAAAATTCCTAAGGAAAGGTTGCCGCCGGTCGCCGTCAGCACCTTTTCCGCTTTAAAAAACACACCACTACCGATGACAATCCCAACTACCATGGCAATCGCCGTCAGCAAGCCGTATCTCTTTTCCAAACCGTTATTCATATTGCTTTTTCCTCTCCTGTTTCTTTCACACTTACACGCATATCCGCACCAACGCAGTTATGCTTTGCATTATAAAAGTACCATTTTTTCCCAGAAAAAGCAACCGATTCTTAAGAAACTCATCTTTCTTTTTTTACAGGAACACAAAAACCCCTTTCTTCGTCAGGAAAAGGGGTTTTCGATGTGTCCCAATAGGAAGCCTTGCATTTATACCAGCCTGATTTTATCTCTCGTGATTTCCTGCAAGCTTTTGCAGCTTGTCATCGTCATGGCATCCTTCAGCTCCGCTTTCAGCTTTTCCGTATACAACTGCACGCCTTCCGCACCGCCGCCGTAAGCCGCAATTACATAGGGTCTGCCAATCAGCACCGCATCCGCGCCAAGGGCAAGCATTTTAAACACATCATCCCCTGTACGCACACCACCGTCTACAAATATTTTTGCATCCGTGCCGACTGCCGCACGAATTTCAGGCAGCACCTCTGCTGTCGAAAGCCCATAATCCATCACTCTGCCGCCATGGTTGGAAACCACAATCGCATACGCACCTGCTCTGAGCGCCTTCTGCGCCGCTTCCGCCGTCATAATGCCCTTTACGATAAACGGCAAATCGGTTGCCGCGGCAATCTCTCGCAGCTCCTCCTCCGTTTTCAGCAGCATAGGCGGATTCGCCAAACCTGCATGGGGCAGACCTGCGCTATCAATATCCATGGCAAAGGCAAACGGATGCACCGCCTCGACCTCTTTCAGCCGTTCCTTCACCACATCGACCGCCCAAGGCTTCAAGGTCGGAATCCCCCAGCCGCCATTCTCCCGAATTGCCTCCAGCGGCTCATAAAAATTTTCTGCCTTAGGGCCGCCGCCGCCAAACGCCAGAATCCCTGCCGCCTTTGCGCCGAGCATCACCGCATCGCAATACAGCCTGTCAGTCATATCCTCTGTATAGGTATACGGAATCAAGCCGATGGGCGCAACGAAAATCGGCGCAGCAAAGGTTTCCCCAAAGAGTGAAATTTCCATATTTCGCTCCTGATTGCCGCCTGTGACATCCATTTCCAGCTTCACATGCTCCCCAAGCCATGCCACGTTCCGCTGAAAGGTGCGAGAAGTCCCCTTCCCGGCAGGCCCCGGCATTACGCCCTTGCAGGCAATGCCGTTACATTCGGGGCAAACCCTGCATCTGGGTGCCATTCTTTTTCTTGCGTTCTCCAGAACCTCCTGATAGGTCATATTCTTTCCCTCCTAAAAGCCTCCAAGCTTTTTCGCAATCTCTCTGTTCTCATCTGTTGCCGTCTGGGCAAATCATAACACATCTTTCCCCTCCCGCAAACAGAAATTTGCTTTTCTTTGAATAAAATGCTACACTGATAAAAACCGAACCGAAAGGAGCAACTCCATGCTGATTTATATTATTCTGATGCTTGCGCTTGCCTATTTTTTTCAAAATGAAGGGCAGAAGCTTTTAGCAGGCAAATCCAAGCTTCTGGCGGAATTCTGTCAGGATGCCTACGCAACAAAAACCGCCCTCAGCACCCTGCGGATTCTTTGTCTGTCCTCTGCTGTCAGCGGCTTCTGGATGCTGATTGCCTTCCTGCTTTCCAAAACCATCCATAAATTTCTCACGCCCTTTGCCCTGCTTTCCATCCTTTGCTACAGCATCGGATTCATCCTTGCCATGCTGCGGCTCAGAAGGCTGTAAACAAAAACCGAAAGAATCTCTTCCTTAAAATAGAGATTCCTTCGGTTCTTTTTTTACTTATCGCAGGAACAGCCGCAGCAGCAGCCTCTGTATCCTATGATACGGCGCATATCTGACAGGCAGATCCATCCATGTATGCTTATTTACAATACTCTTTTCATGGCTAAAGGTTTCAAAGCTTTTCTTTCCGTGATAGCTGCCCATGCCACTGCCGCCAACGCCGCCAAAGCCCATTCTGCTTGTTGCAAGATGGATAATCGTATCGTTGATGCAGCCGCCGCCAAAGGGTACATATCTGAGGAATCTTTCCGCAAGAGCCTTATTCTGCGTAAAAAGATACAACGCCAGCGGCTTTTCTCTTTTACGGATAAATTCCTCCGCCTCCGCCATGCTATCCACAGGCAGAATCGGGAAAATCGGTCCAAAAATTTCTTCCTGCATCACGGCATCCTCAGCCGTCACATCATCCAGAATGGTCGGCTGAATCTGCATCGTTCTTTCATTCCGGCCACCGCCGAATACCACCTTTTTAGGGTCAATTAAGCCCGTCACGCGGTCAAAATGCTTTTGATTGATCATCTTCACATACGCGTCATTTTCCGTTGCATCCGCGCCGTACATCCGCACAATCCATTTTTTCAGATAAACAAGAAATTCATCCTTAACACTTCTTTCCACCAGAATATAATCCGGTGCCACGCAGGTCTGTCCGCAGTTTAACAGCTTGCCGAACGCAATCCGCTTTGCCGCCAGCTCCAGCTTTGCGGTACGGTCAACCACACAGGGGCTTTTGCCGCCCAGCTCCAACGTCACAGGGGTCAGGTGCTTTGCTGCCTTCGCCATCACCTCTTTGCCAACCGTCACACCGCCGGTAAAGAAGATATAATCAAACCTCTGGTCTAGAAGTGCCTGATTTTCTGCTCTGCCACCCTCCACCACAAATATATATTCCTCCGGGAAGCACGCCCGTAAAATCCTCCGTATCACCGCAGAGGTTGCAGGCGCATAAGCAGAAGGCTTGACCACCGCACAGTTTCCTGCCGCAATCGCCCCAATCAGCGGCTCCATCGTCAGCATAAAGGGGTAATTCCAAGGGGACATGATGAGTGCCACGCCATACGGCTCCTTCACCGTAAAGCTTGTAGCAGAAAACTGCGCCAATGGACTGAGGACATATTTCTTTTTCGCCCAGCCCTCCAGGTGCTTCAGCATATAGGATAATTCTGCCAGAGTCATCCCCACCTCACACATAAACGCCTCTGTTTTGGATTTATTCAAATCCTCGCGCAGTGCTGCGTAGATTTCCTTTTCGTGCTGACGAATGGCTCTTCCTAAGCGTCTCAATGCCTTTTTTCGGAAGGCAAGCGGAATGGTTCTTCCGCTGCGAAAAAACGCCCGTTGCTTTTCCAGCTTTTTCTGCATCTTATCTCTCTCCCTTCTCCATGATTTTTTCATACATCCCTGCCAGCTCTTTCGCATCCATCAGCACCGGCACAGGATAAAGCGGATTGCCCTCCGCCGCGGCATGCTTCGATAACGCAGGAATATCCTCCCTGCGGATTTCCTTGATTGCTTCGGGAATCTGCATGTAGCGGTTCATTTCCTTTACCCAGAGGATAAAGGAGGCCGCCGCCCTGCGGTCACTCGTATGCTTCGGCACCATCCCGACACAGCGCGCCAGCTTCGCCAGCTGCGGCACACAGGCATCTCCGTATTCCTCTAGGAAATACGGCAAAATAACAGCATTTGCAAGCCCATGTGCCACGCCGTATTGTCCGCCAAGGGAATGTGCGATTGCATGGACATAGCCCACATAGGAGCGGGAAAACGCAATCCCTGCGCAGTATGCCGCCTCCAGCATATACGCTCTCGCCTTTTTATTCTGCCCATCCTCATAAGCCTTTCGCAGATTTTCATAAATCAGGCGCACTGCATGCTCTGCCATAAAGCGCGTCTGCTTCGTCGTGCTGCCGCCGATATATGCTTCTACAGCATGCGTCAGCGCATCCATGCCCGTCGTTGCGGTAATGCCCTTCGGCAGTCCCAGCGTCACATGATAATCCAGAACGGCATATTGTGGAATCAGGGAAAAATCATTGATGGGATATTTATGCTTCGTGCCGCTGTCCGTAATGACCGCCGCCAATGTGGTTTCGCTGCCTGTTCCTGCCGTTGTCGGCACTGCAATCAATAGCGGCAAAGGCTTGCATATCCGCAATAAACCCTTCATTTTATAGACAGGCTTTCTCGGCTTCACAATTCTTGCTCCCGTTACCTTCGCACAGTCCATCACAGAGCCGCCGCCAAAGGCAATGATTGCCTGCGCACCGCTTTTCAGATATACCGCACGCGCCTGCTCAATATTCTGAATCGTCGGGTTTGCTACCACTTTGTCATAAACCGCACAGAAGATGCTTCGCCGCTGCAGCTCCTCCTCTAAGTGCTTTGTCAAGCCAAGCCCACGAATACTTTCATCCGTCACCAGAAGCACCTTAGAAATGTTCCTTTCCTGCAATACATCGGGAATTTGGACAATGCTATGTAAAATTTTCGGTTCTCTGTAGGGCATGAACGGCAATGCCGCACGAAATACACCTTGAAATGCCCTGCAATATACCCTTTCCAACCGTTTCATCTGAATCTCCTTCTTCTTTCGTTTTCCTCATGATACGCGCAAAAAGGTAAAGCGTCAAGCAACGAAAGTTCTTTGTTTGCTACATATTATTTATTAGGGTTCCCCTTTGACAGCAAGCAGACGGTCTCAATATGCGTATCATTGTCCAAACTCAAGCTCATATCTTCCGCAATGATTGGGAGCTTGAACTTGATGGACTTGAGCCACTGTCCGTTAGGCTGCCGTTCCTCATAGATCTGGACTTCGGATAGCAGCGATTCCATGAGCTGCCGTTTTTCCTGATCGTCCATGACGGAATAGAGCTTATCAAAGAAAATCAGCACCTTGTAGATGTTGTCGCCCGTCAGCTTTTCCGCCTCAATCGCCATCTTCTTGGCTCTGGCGGCAACGAGCTGGTTTTCTGTATCCTCGATCTTATCATACATCTTGTAAAGCCGGTCATCAAGGTCTGCTTTGCGTTTGATGTAGTGCTTATCGTCCGGGTCGAGGGAATCAATTTCATCCATCAGCCGCACTTTTACGGAATAACTCTGGCGAAGCTGCTTTTCATGCGCCGCGATCTCCTGCTCAATGGCAGAGGTATCCACCTTCATGCTGATCTTTTCCTGCATCATGGCGGCAAATTTCGGATTGCTTACCAGCTTTACAATGACCTCCGCAACGGCGCTGTCCAGCAGTTCTTCATTGATCTGCTTCTTGAAGTCGCATTTATGACCGCGCGTCATCGCACGATGCTTACAGCCATAGTAATAAAAATCCTTGTATTTTGAGCCGTCCGCCTTATGTTTGATGCTTTTGTTTCCATACATTCCTACGCCGCAGACCGGGCATTTCACAATACCGGACAGCAGATGTATTTTTGTATCCTTGCCCCTGTTGACGTGTTCGTATTTCTCCGCTTGTGCCAGCAGCTTTACCTGCGCCTCGTGCCATAGTTCTTCGGAGACGATTCCCTCATGCAGACCATCTACCAGCAGATAATCGTCTTGTTCTACCAGCCGGTAATCATTTCGGGTGCCATGCACCTTCTCCGTTCGACGTCTGCCATAGGCGATTTTCCCACAGTATACCGGATTTTTCAGAATCCTGCGGATCAGCGCCGCATCGAATAAGGGATTTTTTCCGTTTTGCCTTTGGATTTTGCGAATCCCGTGGGTTGCAAGGTATTTTGCAAGGCCGTTTGCGCCGGTATCCGTATGCACATACTGGTCAAAAATCACGCGGATTGCCGCTGCTTCTTCCTCATTGATGAAAAGTTGTCCCTTTTCCAGCTTGTAGCCATAAGGCGCAAAGCCGCCGTTCCATTTTCCTTCACGGGCTTTCTGGATTCTGCCCTCCATTGTCTGCACACGAATATTTTCACGCTCAATTTCAGCCACAGCCGAAAGAACGGAAATCATCAGCTTTCCCGCATCCTTAGAGGAGTCGATCCCGTCCTCCACGCAAATCAGGTTTACGCCAAAATCCTGCATAACCTGCAAGGTGGACAGCACATCTGCCGCATTTCTGCCGAAACGCGAGAGCTTGAACACCAGTACATAGGACACGCCGTCTTTACCGGACTTGATATCCTCCATCATGCGGTTAAATTCTACACGCCCTTCAATGGACTTTCCGGATTTACCGGCATCCTCATACTCACCGACAATCTCGTAGTCATTGAACTCGGCATAGGCTTTCATTCTGGATTTCTGTGCATCCAGAGAATATCCGTCAATCTGTATAGCAGTGGACACGCGAGTATAGATATAGACTTTTATCTTTCCTTTTTTCATCATATCTTCTCCGCCATAGTCTACTTTTTATCTGTTTTCTGCTCCAACAACTTGATGGAATCCAGATAATCGCGCTCAACTTCGCTGAGAGTACGGGCTTTGTATTTTCTGTACTCGCCGGTTGCTTTGTCGATAGCCTGCTTATGGCTGACACTTCCGTTGCCAATCAGCAGTTGCTCTCCACTCATGGTCAGAATCCGATCAAGGTGCTCCGACCAGTCCTGCATGGTCATTGCCTGCTCCCGCTCCGCCTGCCGTTCCGCAAAATCCAGATAGCCGGACACAAGCTGCCCCATAGCACGAAGCTCTTTCTCGTTCAGATAGTTCTTGGCAACTACCGCCTCTTTCAGCGTGGGCTGACTACCCGCAAAGGTGGTCAAGCCCATAAATTCTTTCTCCGCATCGGCGCGTGTGTAGATGACCTCCGCCGCTGTTTGCCCATGAATGGCATAATGAATTTTATTTTGGACTTTCTTGAAAAACTGAATGGAGATTTCCGCCTTGGGGTCATAGTCAATACTGGTTGCGTAGATTTCAAGCACCTGACGGTAAAATACCTTTTCGGAAGCGCGGATATCGCGGATACGCTCCAGCAGCTCCTTGAAGTATCCGCCGCCACCCAGATTTTTCAGACGCTCATCATCCAGAGCAAAGCCTTTTCGCATATACTCCTTCAAAATTCCTGTTGCCCAAATACGAAACTGCACGCCGTGCTGAGATTTCACACGGTAGCCGACAGAAATGATAACATCGAGATTATAGTAATCCACCTGATAAGCCTTACCGTCAGCGGCAGTTGTTGCAAAATTTGCAACAACTGCTTCTCGCTTCAATTCGCCCTCAGTGAAAATGTTCTTGATATGTCTGGAAATGGTAGACTTGTCTCTCTGAAACAACTCTGCCATCTGGTCAATGGACAGCCAAACGGTATCTCCATCGAAGGTCGTTTCGATCTTTGTCAAGCCATCCTCTGTGGTATAAATCATCATTTCAGAATTGTTCTGCTCATTCTCCCAGCGTTCCATTGTCACTTCACCTCGTTTTCTGCCATTGCAGGAGCTTTTGCTCCTGCAATGGCGGTTTGGACACTTATTTCATGACGATTATATCATGCCGCTTTCACGGGTTCAATATCGTTTTCGTGAATATTCTTATCAGCATCATCTTTTTCAGACACGGCTTCCTCTATAACGAGATTGGGCAGCGCGTCAAGATTCAGAACCACGGCATACTTTTCAATCAAATTTGCCAGCAAAGCGGCGAAACCGCTCCATTCATCTACCATAGGCAGTCTCCCTCTCTTTCTCCGTTCTGTGCGTATATGCCGCCAGCACTTCCTTCGGAATACGATCCAGCACGGCGACGGCATCCTCATAATCCCGATGCAGCTTGGCGTCAGCCAGCTTTTTCAAGGTGCTTTCCTGTGTAGCTTTGTCCAGCGACTGCTCCAACTGCTCCGTTTTCTTTTTCAGCTTTTTATTTTCGGCAGTTGTGACCGTGAACGCCGTATTGTACTTTTTCAGTGTCGTGTGCATCTGCTCCACAGCAGGAATATACTTGTCCAAAAAAGCGCCGATTTCTGCTGCTTTTCCTTTGGCATTGAACGCATTGACGCCTGAAAGCAATTCTTCCAGCTTGGTCTTCTGCTTGGTCAGGCGAGTCATTTCCTTGAATACCCGCGGTGGGATATGGTCGCGTCCGGTTTCACTGGCACTCTCGCCGCGCTCCAGATCGGGGTATTTCTTCACCATATGCTCCCAAAACCTGTCCTGCCACTGCGTCAGCTTTTTCTTGTTGCCGACGATTTCCTTGGCGCTGAGTCGTTTGTCCTCCGTCAGCGGGACAAAGCAAAGGTGCATATGGGGCGTTTTCTCGTCCATATGCACCACGGCAGATATAATGTTTTTCGGGTCTTGGTGTTCCCGGATGAAGTCCAGTGCCTCCTGAAAATAGGCTTTGACTTCGCTTTTCTTCTTTCCCTTGAAGAACTCCGGGCTGGCTGTCACCAGCGCCTCCACCACGCGCACACTGTCTGACCTTGTGCGGCAGCCCGCCTCGGCGATCTGCTTTTCCTCTTCTGCGCGGTACTTGCGCTGCGGCGTCACCAGATGAAAATTGAAGTGACTGCGGGACGTGTCCACGTCGGGATTGCTGGCGTATTTCTCCTTGGTGCGCTCGTTGTGGGACTCGATGTGCCCGATCTCCGGCCCCTTGTACTTGGCAAAGCGGAGAATGGCGTACTGTGCTTTCATCGGCGCTCCCCTCGCTTCACCCACACGATGTCGCGGTCCAGCGCGTCGGCAAGCTCGACGACCTCTTTATAGCGGATGCTCTCCTGCTGCAACTTGGCGGACAAATTGGGAACGCTGTCCGACCAGCCATATTCATCATGTAACAGGTCAACAACTTCCTGCATGGTAAAACCGGCGCGAACGATCTGCGCCTTGATCTCATTGCGTACACTCATATTCAAATTCCCTCCAAAATTCAGATGATGAAAAAGCGAAGCCAGCACGCCATTCGGCGCATCCGCTTCGCTGTATCGCGAAAAATTCTATTGTCGTCAAATCCGCTCAGAATCGCCGTTATGATGTCCTGTTCACAGGTGGCACCTATCGACTTTTCTGTTCTGTGTGACTTTACTCTAAAACGTGTGATTCTCCACGCTTCCACGTACTCGCTTTGCTGTTCCGAGAAGCGCGATTCCGTGAAACCATTTCTGCCATCAGGCAAATAATTTACGGATTTCACTTGGCTTGATTTCGTGCCCGAAAATATAGGCTTTGCCGGTCAGAGTTTTTCATATAGCGGCGTTTCAGGAAAGTAAAACGTACATACGTACACGGCGCAGTCGCAGAAAAATCATCGCCAGTCCTCCGGTACGTACGTATGCTCTGAAACATCAGAAAACCCGTTTATATTAGGTCTGGCAATCGCTTCAATACCGAAGAAGCCCCATACACGCCGTCCGGCAGCATTGGTGATCTTGTTGCAGTATTCAAGATTGTACTTGCTTTGGTTCGCAATCACACTCTCGCTGAAGCTGCGGCGCTTTAACGGTGTCAGATTATTTTCCTCACACCACATCCGGTAAATTTCGTACAAGTCTTTAGAGCTGATGGTGCAGTCCGCCTTCAGCCGGATATAGCCCTCGGATTCCAGAAAATCAAAGACGTTGTTGCTATCCCGCTTGACTGCCTCCCGATTATCCCGCGTACGCTGGCTCTCTGTGAATTTAAAGTTGTTGGCAACCAGCCGCTGCAAGCCCTCAAACGCCCACAGGAAGATGCCCTCGGCTTCAGCTTTCATTTTCTCCGCAAGGTCGGGATCATCTATCCGTCCCACAGGCTTTTCCCTGGTGGTCAGTACAAGCTGGCGGCGGTAAAATCCGTCGCTTCGGTCATATAGCGCTTGCAGATCGCCATTGGAGAACGCCAGCAGCCGGGCAAACATCCAGCCCTGATAGCTCTGCTTACCCTTGCGCTCCAAATCCATTTTTCCTTGGGCGGTCACGATGGACTTGACATAGTTGGTCTGCCGCAGTGCTTCCATTCGCATATCGTCATCCACACACAACAGAATGTGTTCCAGATCCGCGCGGGCAAACCGGTTTTCAGAAATTTTACCGATGTTGCCGTCCTTCATGTTGCTGCCGAGAAGCGCACCCAGCACAGCTCCGATCTGCGATTTTCCTTCACCACCGTTTCCCTTAATCACCATCATGCGTTGCCCCTTATTGCTGGGAATCAGGCAATAGCCAATAAACTCCTGTAAGGTTGGAATGTCCTCCGTGTAAAGAAGTCCATCCAGAAAGGAAAGCCACCGAACGGGAGCCGGTGCGTCAGGGCGGTATGCCACCGGCAGTCTGCTCCGTACAATGGTCGGTCTGCCCTCGGTGAAACTGCCGTCCAGCTTCAAAGTGCCGTTTGCCAGATGGACTCTATCTGCTTCCGGTGTAAAGTCCTCTACATGAGCTGCTAGCTTCATCACTTCCAGAATGTTGGTGATCTTTCGAGGGATATTGTTCACAGCGCAGCATTTCAGTTTCTCATAGATTTCGCCCCGGAGCGGCAGATCGTCGGTCACCCTGCCGTCCTTTTGAAGCATATCCACAGTTTTCACACGAGTCTCCAGCTCCGCAAAGGTTAAAATATCTGTCAGATCCTCGATATAATCGAGCATCTGGCAGGCTTCCACAAAGCGGTCATCAAGAGTATCCTCCGGCGTTTTGGGTGCGTACTGCATCTTCCAATGCTCCAAAAGATGCAGATAATCGCACAATATCCGCTGACAATGCAGCGTCTCATTCTGGAACGTCTTTGCCAGCGGATATTTTGTTTTCCGCAGCGCTGCCGCAGCCGGGGGCTTGTCCGGGTCGATCCCAAAGTCATCCGCCAGCTTTTTCGCTGCGTCAAAGCTGCTCAGGTTGAACAGCTTTGCCACAAGGTCGATCACGTCACCAGTTGCCCCACAGCCAAAGCAGTAAAAGTAATCCTCGTTCAGCTTCATGCTGGGTGTACGGTCATTGTGGAAGGGACAGCAGACCATGCTGCCACGTTTTACTTCCAATCCATAGTATTCGGCAGCCTCTTTTACGGAAACTGCCATCTTGACTTGTGTAAATAAATCCATACCTGTTTCCTCCTATAAAATAATTGAACTTCGCCGTTCTACCCGATACCGTTCCTGCCCGAGTCCTTACCCTGGCGTTGTCTCTTCCTTGGTACGCTGAATGCGATACTTCTCTGGAAAGCATATCCTCATCGGACGGTCATGAAATTTTCAAGGTGCTGCGTGGTTTACGTCTAAATTTTAGTAAGAAAACAGGCTCTTTCCCGTATATCCGAGAGGTAGGAAAAGTGGGATGAAAGTAGGATTTTTCCACGCTCTTAGACAAAAGCGAAAAAGCATGATACAATACAGAAAAAGCTGCAAAGGAGGCTGGTGTATGCAGGTTAAGCTGACAATCGGGGAACGTTTGAAGGATTTACGAACAGCACAAAAGCTGACGTTGGAGCAGCTTGCCGCCGAGGTGGGTATCTCAAAATCCGCACTCGGCAAATATGAATCGGATAACGGCAAGGACATCAGCCCGTATAGCATTTTGGTGCTGGCTGACTATTACGGTGTTTCCTGCGACTATCTGATGGGGCGGACGGAAACAAAAAATCACCCAAACACAGCTCTGCATGAGCTGCATTTGGGTGATGCTTCGATTGATGTATTGAAAACGGGCAAGTTCAACCACCGGCTGCTGTCGGAGCTGATCTGCCACAAGGATTTCCAGCGGTTCATGCTGGACGCTGAGATTTACGTTGACCGGATCGCGGATATGCGGGTCAACGATATGAATGCCGTGCTGGAAGCTGTCCGGCAGATGGCATTGATGAAAAATGGCGGCGAAGAAAATGACCTGCATCTGCGGACATTAGAAGTGGCGCAGATTCGGGAAGATGAATATTTCGGAAGCCTGATTGCGGATGATCTGAAAGGTATCCTTCGTGACATTCGGAGTGAACACCGCCCCGACACCATGACGGCGGATGAAATCTCCCTTGCAGCAACTATGCAGGATCAGTTACAGGATGCGATGAACTTTGAGGGAAGCTCCGAGGAAAAGAAAGCGAAAGCATTGCTTTCCACATTGGGGATTGATTACGATGCCATCACAATGGAACAATTTGTCAACTTGATCGAGGTACTAAAGCTGTCCAAACACCTGAAAACTCCCATCAGCCAGCGTGGGAAAACGACCATGACCCACGGCAAGGGAAAGCGGAAGAAACGCTGAAACAAAGGCAGCGCTGTGGTGGGACGAAGGCTTTTATATACCTCTGCTTCCTTTTCCGGACAGGCGGATTTTGTTTCTCAAAAATCCTGCGTTTGTGCTGTAGCTCACATCACAAAATCCGCCTGTCCTACTGCCGCGAAAAAGCGTTTGCCGCCACCCTCTGCCGCACCGCAGAGTACACCGTCAACCCCTTTCCCGCGTCAGACGGAAGCAAAGGTATAACACACTAGACTTTCCGAGGGAAAGTCGTGTGCCAAGGAAGGCACTGCCCTCCTTTGGAAACCTCCCGCCAAGGGGAACGCTGTTCCCCTCTAGACTCCCTTTGCCAACAGGGATGCTACTCGCCCCTATTGGATGACCCAGAGCCAAAGGGGCTTTGCCCCTCTGGACACCTCGCCTGTCCGTGCAGTGGCTATCCATCCTGCTCCTGCACAATGGTGCCCCCATACCCGAACAGAAAAGACCAGGCACGAAAATCCACCCAGAATAAGGGTGAATTTCCGCGCCTGGTTCATTGTTTATGACGCTGTAATTTGAACCGCGTTTTCTCGAACCTGATTGATAGTCTCCATCAAAGCGGTTCTGGTTTTTACATCAAACAATTTGATAAAACTGATTGGCTTGTCAAACGGTGGCTTGGTCAGCTCTGCGACATTTTCCATATATCCGTTCAACTCAATATGATTGATGATTTTGTTTACAAAAGCAATCTGCTTTTGATTCAGAGATTGGTCATTGATAAAAGCGGAAAACGCCTGCATAGCCGCTTCATGATCTAGCTTAGCGATCTTGCGAATGAGCAAGCCAAAGGGTGTGTCGCCAAACTCTCGGGCATAATCTTCTTTGCTGCCCAATTCGCTAGTTAGCACCCGCTCCAGTTCCTGATAATCGCCCATAGCCAGCGGAATATTATGGGTCAGCTTATATATGGCCAGCGTATTTCCATGCTCGTTCACATAGCGATTGACCTTGGCACGGTAGTCTTCAAAGTCATAGGCAGCTTCCAGCTGGACGCCCTCCTGACTGTCAATAATCGGGTCAGTCAGCTTGGTGACAATCTGCCTCTGTGCTCCGCCACCTTCATCTAAAAATCGAATCAGCTCCCGCAGCTCCTTCCGAACCTGCTCAAACAGCAAAATATCGTTCGCGTCCCAAAATGCATCGGTGTGAATCTCCTGAAGCATGGGCAACTTTGCCTTGATCTGCGGAAGGCTGGCCTTACGCTCCAGTAGGGAAGCGGTGTCGCACAGTTGCTTTTTTGCATACTGGAAAGCGGGCATCTGCTCGATGTGTGCCAGAATTAGGCCATACATGAAATTATCAAACCGCTTTGCAAACTCGTCAGCCTCGTCTGAGCGTACCAGAGGTGCAATCTGTGTGAGCAACTCGCCCTTGTCACCTTCGCTTATGGACACGAGGGCTTCCGGCTTTTTATATTTCTCCACATACTGCACCCGCAATTTTACGGCAATCAGGTCTGAGTTGAGCGCCATCACCTGCTTGTGACAGGTGTTGACAATCTCCTTGCGCCATGCCTGATAATCCTCACCGGCAAAGGTACTTTCCTGCAGCGCCATGGCGATTTTGATTTGTTTGCCGAAGATGTTTTCCGACAGCGTTTTGGTTTCTCTGGTTTCGTAGCCTTCTTTGTGCTGCCGGAAGTATTCGAAGTTGCCGCAGTAGTCAAAAATCAGAAAGCGCCGCTTGTCGGTATAGGTTCCGTCAATCTGGTCCACGCAGGCCAGCCCTTTGCACAGCCGGGTGCCGCGGCCAATCATCTGCCAGAACTTTGCCTTTGACCGAACCTTTTTGAAAAACACCAGATTGACGCATTCCGGCACGTCGATGCCGGTGTCCATCATGTCCACCGATACGGCAATGTGCGGTTCTTTTTCCGGCTGCTTGAAATCATCAATGATGGTCTGGGCATAGGCGTCGTCGCAAATGACCCGCTGGGCGAAGCTGCCCCGGTACTGGGGGTACAGCTTATTGAACCGCTCCAGAATAAACTCCGCGTGGCGTTTGTTCTGGGCAAACAGGATGGTTTTCCCCAGACGGTCGCCGCCCGCCACCTTGATCCCCCGGTCCATCAGGTCTTGCAGTACGATGTCCACGGTGGTTTCGTTGAACACAAATTTATTGAGGGCAGCAGAGGGGATAAAGTCTGGCAGCTGACCGTCTTCGATGAAATCATCCTCATATCGCTCTTTGTCCTCTTCGGACAAATCATCATAGGAGATGCCTTCCTCCAGAAAACGGGTCTTGACCTCGTAGTTGTAATAGGGAACCAGCACATGGTCCTGTTGCACCGCCGTTTCATAATCATAGGCATAGGTGGGCACGCCGTGTTCCATCTCGAAAAAGTCGTAGGTGTTCCGATCCACATCGGTCTTCGGCGTGGCGGTCAGACCCACCATGAAGGCGTCAAAATATTCGAAAATGGCCCGGTACTTTTTGAAGATGCTCCGGTGGCTTTCGTCAATGATAATCAGGTCGAAGTGCGCCGGAGTAAACAGCTGCCGCCCGTCCTTGGACTTGGTATCATCAATGGCGTTGAGAATGGTCGGGTAGGTGGAGAACACGATGCGGGCATTACGGTCATCCTTATTGGAGCAGAGATTGCACAGAGACATATCTGGCAGATAATTTTTAAAATCGTCCTTTGCCTGTTTCACCAGTGCGGTGCGGTCGGCCAGAAACAGAATGTTGGTCACCCATTTGCCTCGGCTGAGCACATCGGTCAGGCTGGACGCGGTTCTGGTTTTGCCGGTGCCGGTGGCCATCACCAGCAGATGCTTGCGGAACCCCTGCGTAATCTGTTCGCACACCGCTCGGATGGCTTCCTTCTGGTAATACCGGTCAGTGATTTTGTCATCAATGGAAACGCCCATCAAATCCATCCGCTCGGTGCGCCGGTTCATCAGCTTTTGCAGGTCATCCTTGCTGAAAATGCCACTGACCTTCCGTTGCGGGGCGGTCTGGTCATCCCAGAAGTAGGTTTCAAAGCCATTGGTGGTGAACATCATGGGGCGGCGGCCAAATTTCCGTTCCAGACAATCCGCATACAAAACCGCTTGTTTGCGTCCAATGTTTGGGTCCTTTCTGGTGCGCTTGGCTTCCACCACCGCCAGGGGCAGGCCGTCCTTTCCAAACAGCACATAGTCGCAGAAGCCAGGCTGACCTGGCATCCCGGCCATATCCTCCACACGATACTCCTCCTGTACATCAGCATCTGGGCCGGTGAACTTCCAGCCCATCAGTTTGAGGTCCACGTCGATGTAGATTTTGCGGGTCTTGAATTCCGAGAGGTCCTCCGGCTGGAAGGTGCGTTCCTTCTGATGCTGCTCCTTTTCGGCGGTGTATCGGGCGGACATCTGCTCGATTTGCTTGCGCAGCGCCTCGATCTCGGCATCTTTCTGGTCCAGCAGACTTTCCTGTTCCTTGATTTTCCGGGTGTCCACCGCCACCTTTCCGGTGGGGACAAGATTCTCGTCGAAGGTGCGCTCCTGATAGTCCGCGCCATAGCAATAGTCGATCCACTGCACAAACTCAAACAGACCGCGCAGAGAAGCAAGCGCATCACTTGGCTGAACGCTGCGCTCGGTATGTACTGCCAGATTGCCCAACTTGATGATAAAAGGCATCTTGCCCCAAGTGTCGGAGTCCACAGCGAAGCGGAAAGTTGGCTCGTGAATGAGGGATTGCAGATTGTCTTTGTAGGGCATTTTCATGGACTTGTCCGCTGCATATACCCATTTTACTGCCAGCTCCAATGCCTTACGGCAGCCTACTGCACACATGGCAGGAGCAGAAACATAAATTTTCTCAGCTTCCATGCAGGCGGGGGCGAAGAGGGCATATTCAGTTTTGGCTTTGAGAAAGGAGAAGTTAGTCATCACATCATCTCCAGTATTTTATTTCTTTTGAACTCATCATGTCTTCATATTGTTTCAACGCGGTTTCCTTATCTGTATGAAGTAGTTGGTAAACCTGTTCATCATCTTCTTTTTCGGCATCTATTGAAAAATCAATATACGATAATAAGTCTATACGGTTAGAAATTAACAGATCTTTATTTATCTGCTTGCTGTTCATGCGCTTTACACTGTTGTCATCAATTATGATTATTCTGGGAACGCGCTGAACAGTATCGACAAACGCCAAAAATAATTCTGGCGTAATTGGCATACCAAGCAAGTCATATTCTATACCATCTTTTTCACCGTAAATATTGACTACCGGCATATCGCTTGTAACAAATACGGAACCTTTGGCTTTAAAAATACACAGTTGCGATTCCTTCATTGTCTCAGCCAAAGCCCGAGGAAACAAGCCAACATCCGGAGCAATGTTCATCTTCAAAAACTCGTTTGCCAGCATGGACAGGTAAACATTTTGCGGTACATCAGGAAAAATGTCCTTTACATGTTTAATATGCTGCGGATCGTTTTTGTATTGTGTATCAATAATATAATTTGACAGATGTACAAAAACAGGGTTTCTAAACAGTAGTGATGACATAAATTGCCTTAGTTTATCAATTTCCACCCGCGCCAACTCAAATTCATCTGAATCTCGTAAAGCATTTTTTATCTTTGAGATAATTGTTGCGTATTCGCCTTCCAGTTCGATAAAACTGTTCTCGATCTCATTTGGTGCTGCAAAAACATGAGTTTTGCTATCTGGATCAATTGCAATTTGATCATATAGGTAAGAACGACAGCAAATATTGTCGATTGAAACCATTTTTGCATTTTCATCATTAGCAAAAACAACATAAACTTGTTCTGATTTTTGATTACTCACAGAAAAGTTTTTTAAGTAAGCCTTGGGGACATAATGTTGTTTTCTCGTGATTTGCTTGTCTAAAACCTCTGTATATTCCATGACAATGTTGCTCCCACCAATATTTCCTATATTCAAATCTTCTCAGCACTAAAATCGATCAAGAAATCATCATTTTATCTAGCCCTAATTCTGCAAGCTTTGTATTAGCCTCGAAAAATTCTGCATTATTGGAAAATGGTTATCTAGTACATAGAACTGCCGATCTTGCCCATCTTTCAAGAAGAATACTTGTTTATCCCGTGCTGAGCTAGTTAGGCTCTTCCTATGTAAGCATACAAAATAGTCTAATGTCTTTTCTCTTGGAAGCCGTTCCTGGATATATCCTTTTGTACTTCTGTCATATTTATAACCGAACTCTTTATATAATCGTTGTTTTCCAATACGAGTTTTAAAAGCAAACATCGCTAATTTTATATGTTTTGTTTCATCATGCAATTGGAAAAATTTATTTTTTTTAATCGTTTCTGTTAAATCATCCAAGGTCGCATTTCCTTTGACTTCTATAACCATTATGCAATCATTTGGTTCAACCAGGAAAATGTCTCCGGCTAGTTGACGTCTATAAAAATTTTTCCTACATACGATGATGTCACATTGTGGGCTTTGATGATTAGCCCAAGCAATAAAGCCGGTAACAAATTCTAGCATTTGAAACCGTTCCTGGAGACATTTTTTGAGAATGTTTTCTCCACATCTACCCATCTCAGCATGATGTTTTAACTTTTCAGCTATAAAATATTTGCAAAACAGAAGTTCCTCCGAATATTCCTCATATATCTTTGTAACATCTTCTTCCATAATAGACCTCTCACTTGCTTAAAATTTTTGTTTAGAAGCCTTTTTGAGCATTTGATAGCCTTCTGTTCCGCTAATTTCAAGCATCGAATATTTCTTTAGCATTTTCTCTAAACTTATACGAATTTGGACAGGGGTATAAGAAGTTAATGCCCCTTGGTTAATGATAGACTTCGTCCAATTTCTTTGCTGATTATAAAGGCTCCAAAAACGATTCATATCAAAATTGGGATTCTGTGCCGCTATTTGTTGCACCATTGCGTTAAGCGTATTTCGATCTGCTTCCGAAACGCCTTGCGGAATCATATTTCCCATAGCAGAAGTGATATTTTGCGCTGTAACTCCGGTACAAGCATTATTAAGATCGGCCACAATAAACTGCGACTCTATATTTGCCAAAACATTTTGTGTTATCTGAAAGGAATTCTTTTGGAAAGCCTTCATGAGCATCTGCTGTTCCTGAATCTCTGACACATACTCATATAGTTGATTCAGTGCTGTATAGCTGGTCGCGTCCATTTTTCGGACAAAGTAATGTTTGTACTTGTTCCAATAATCCGTATCCATCAAGGGTAGTGATTCATAGAACGCCGTTTCGTTTAATTGTCCGTCAACAATGAACGTAGAGATTTCCCTTAATCGCTCCTGGAATTCATCGATTTGAAGGACGATAAGAGAAGCTGCATCAATCTTTTTCTTCCGTTCCTGCAATATGTAAGTTGCAAGGGCAAAGCTACCTACGATAATAAGCAAAATGTTTGCCCAGTTATCTTTTATAAACTCTAACATACTTTATATTCACCTCAGATACTGGCGTAGTATTTGACTCAAAACCATAACATTTGCTGCTCCAAATAACTCCTCTGCCAACATTTGCTGCTGTTGAGGGGATAATTTTTGAATTGATCTCATTGCCTGAATCAAATCCTGCTTTGCTTTTTTATAATCGTCTGTGGGTTCCATCCCCAGTGTTAATTTATATTCTTCCATTTTCTTACCTCACCCAAAGTATTCCTGCATCAGCGCCTTTTTCAACGTTTCAAGCTTTTCGAGGCTGCGGCTGATGGTGGTTTTTGTTTTCTCCGTTTTGCTGACGAAAGAAGCGAACTGTTGTTGACTTTCTATGTCAGGCAACATCACTTTGAGTTTTTTTATCATTGTTATAGATAAATAGGCAACAGTTGAACCTGCCTGCATGGAATCTATTTGCTTTCTAAATCCTGGCATTGTAAACAGATACGAAATATATAGCGGGGTTACACCATCCATATATCCAGAAAGCCAGCTAATCATCCCGTCTTGAAAGTAAAATCTATCATTTACTTTTACAATATAACATTGCCCAAGTGTTCCTCTTGAAGTTATCAATATATCACCAGGGGCAGGAACTTGTCCTTGCGTCTTGAGTTCTTTATACCGTTCTTCAGGTATATATAACTCAGGGGTAACTGTTCCTGTGGTGATTAGGCTGGTTAAATCAGAAATTCTCCAAAAAGGGACACCAGAAGAAGATTGTTCGCTTTGATAAATACGCTTACTTGAACCTACAGAACATATTTTAGACATCGGCAAAACACGCCAATTTTTGGTGTTAGTTTCTGGATCTCCAAAAATCTCCACAAACCTTGCCTTGACCGCTTCATCCAGCTTATCCAGCTGTTGTTGACGTTTCGCAATCAGGTCGCTAACCTTGTCCAGCACTGCTGCAATTTTGTGCTGTTCGTCAATGGGAGGAACAGCTATAGAGACGGCGCCAAGAGTTGCTTTATTTAAGGTTGTACCCATAACTGCACGGTTCGTACCTTTTGTCCAATCCTTTGCAGAAAACAAATAGTAAAAATAGTCGGGTAACACTGCGTATTTTCCAGTCGGAATAAATGCCATTATTGCTTCATTGGTATATACAGGCTCTTGGGTAATAGCTGTTTTTCCTAATGAAAGCTTGAAACTCATAATCACGGTGTTGGCCGGAACGCTTTTTATTCCACTTTCTTGGACAGCTAATGCAGAAATCCTTTCTTTTGTATCCTCTACATATTTTGGGTAGCTGCCTAAATCAGCAATAGATACCCAATCATACTGACCATCAGTCCAGTAATCAGCGTTATTTCGAGACGGCGTTTTTCCCATCTGCAAATCAAATATTTCGTCCAGTCGCGCCATCACAGCATCCCCTCCAATTCTGCCAGCCCTGCGGTGATCTCCAGTTCCAGCTCGTGCAGGTCTGCCATCAGTTCCGTGGTCGAGGGGTACTCCACCGGCACATACTCCACCTTTTTATACTTGTTGATGGATAAGTCATAGTCATTGTCCGCAATTTCCTGTTTCGGCACAAAAAAGCTCTGCTCCGTGCGCTTGCGGTCGGCTTCCTGGTCTAGATGATGGAACCGATCGATGATGTCGGGGATGTCATTCTCCGCCACCTCGCTGCGTTTATCATCCAGGGAAAAGCCGTCGGCCTTCATATCATAAAACCACACGTTTTCCGTACCGCCTGCGCCGGTTTTGGTGAACACCAACACCGCCGTGGACACCCCCGCATAGGGCTTAAACACACCGGAGGGCATAGAGATTACCCCCCGCAGCTGATGGTTTTCCACCAGTTCTTTGCGAATAGCTTTGTGCGCCTTGGAGGAGCCGAACAGCACGCCGTCCGGTACGATGCAGGCGCACTGACCACCCTTTCTCAGCATCCGCAGGAACAGGGCCAGAAACAACAGCTCGGTCTTTTTGGTGTTGGTCACGGCTTTCAGGTTGTCGTTGATGCTTTCCGCGTCCACGGTGCCCTTGAAAGGCGGATTTGCCAGGCACATGGTAAACTTATCGCTGATCTGGTTCTGCTTGGAAACACTGTCCTTGTAGTCGATCTCCGGGTGGCTGATGGAGTGCAGCATCAGGTTCATCGCAGAAATGCGCAACATGGTGCGGTCTGTGTCAAAGCCGGTGAAGGCGTCCCCAGCAAAGTGCTCCCACTGCTCGGAAGTCATGGTATCCTCGTAGTGGTTGCGAATGTACTCCGCGGCGGAGACCAGAAAGCCTGCCGTGCCGCAGGCCGGGTCGCAGATGGTGTCGTCCGGGGTGGGTTGCAACAACTCCACCATCATTTCCCTAATATGCTTAGGAGTGCGAAACTGGCCGTTCTGCCCAGCGGTGGCCAGTTTGCCCAGCATGTACTCGTACAAGTCGCCCTGCATATCCAGATCGGCAATGTCATGCTCATACAGGTCATCCAACCCTGTGATGATTTTTTGCAACACCTGCGGCGTAGGAATCAGGAACATCGCATCGCTCATGTACCGGGCAAAGGCCGTCTCATTCTGCACATCACTGCTGGAATCGTCAGCGATTTCCACCAGTTCCCCCTGCTCGGTGAAGTCCGGCAGGCGGCCATGTTTCATGTTTTTGATGGCAGGGAAGACCCGCTGGGAAATTACATTGAAAATATCGCGGGGATCGTTGTTCTTGAATTTACTCCAGCGCATAGACTGTCCAACGGCAGACTGGGGGAAAATCTTCTCCATCTTCTCGCCGGTCATATGCTCAAATTCTTCCGTTTCCAGCTCTTTTTCGTCCAGAGAGCGGATAAACATAAGATAGGTCAGCTGTTCGATGACGGTTAGAGGATTAGTAATGCCGCCCGCCCAGATGTCCGTCCAGATTTTATCTACTTTATTTTTAATCACACCTGTAATCATGCATCTATTCCTCCGTTTTCTGTATCAGGGATAAATTCCATCACGTCTCCGATATTGCATCCCAGCACGGTGCAGATTTTTTCCATGCTGTCCATGGAGACAGGCTCACCTTTACTTAATCGTGCTAAAACATTGGTGCTGATTCTTGCACGGTGCATCATGTCGGTTTTGCTCAAACCATGGTCGATCAACTGTTTCCACAGCCGATTGTAACTGATTGCCATCCCGCACCTCCTGATTTTTCCTATTTACTAGTATAACGGATATTGTGCTAAAAGACAAATAAAAATCACGAAATCGTGAGCTATTGATTGACAAAAACGTGGTCTGGATATTGGAATCCCAGACCACGTTTTGCTTTGAGTAAGACAGGCTTGCCATCAAATCATTTGAAAATGCTTTAGTGCATCCATAATTGCAGCTTCCTTTTCCGGCGGGCACTGTGGCACTTTCGCGTCTTCTTTCTTTGACAGATTATAATTCTGCCCCACATCTAGCCCGCACTTCCGCTTAACCTGGGAGATATACAGGCTGGATACCTTCAAACCGGTATGCTCCAGAACATACGCCTTGATTTCCTCATAAGTTGCCTTGCTTTCAGCCGAAGTCAAATCCAACTCACCCATCTTAATCTCAACCTCGATATGTTGCTTGCTTTAAAATTTGGACAACAAACATATAGTCTCGACAGTTGTTTCAGTTTCCAAGGGAAGTTCTTTTACTTCCTCACCATCAACAGGCACAGGAAAATTGAATACGATCTTCTTTATCCAGCTTCCGTCTT
>OGHO01001215.1_pt1 | contig 26092 bp, 25 predicted proteins | sample 1571421 | NCBI WGS metagenome assembly OGHO01 (sample SAMEA2581937, study PRJEB24529) | metagenome | biome: Human gut stool | place: China | collected 2011
AGGCCTGCCGCTAGCGTTCATCCTGAGCCAGGATCAAACTCTCCATTGTATAAAATGTTTTGTTCTAAATCTTTAGCTCTAATCTCAAAGGTATTGTTTGAAATCACTCTCTTGCGAGAGTGGAAAAAACTTTTAGCTGCTCAAATACTTCAAAGAACGCTGTTCAATATATTACTATAAGAACAATTTCTTTCATTTTGCCAGAGTCCGCCTTTCGGCCTCTCCCGTTGTTCTGACCGCGATTTTTCAGCGGAAAGTGGTGCAAAGGTAAGTGTTTATTTTCGAACCACCAAATCTTTTTGAAAGAATTTTTCAGAATTTTTTCAGAACCTTTTTTCGTATCGTTTCGAACCGTGTGTTGCATTCGAAGCGGGTGCAAAGGTAAGTCATTTTTCTGAATCTCCAAAAGATTTCGGAACTTTTTTCAAAATTTTTCAGAACCTGTTTTTGTCGCTTTTGAGCGGTGTTTCTCTCTCGAAGCGGGTGCAAAGATAAGGACTTTTCCGGGCAACTTCCAAATAATTCGAGGACTTTTTTTCGACAATTTTCGCGAAGCTTTTACACCCGATTATGGATCAGCGAGTTAGTTCTAAAAATATTTTAATATCTTTGCGGTGACAAATTCAAAACAACAGCCATGCGGTCTTTATTATATATAAGTATACTCTTTTCCGCCGTTTCCTGCGGCCGAAACCTCCCGGATCTGCGCCCGGGCGATTTACTGTTCCAAGCCGGAAAAACTTCGGAAATGACCGGAGCGATCACCGCCGCAACGGGCAAAGCGAGGCAACTGAATTACTCGCACGTGGGAATTGCGGTTCCGGCAGGCGGTGCCGATTCGGTGCTGGAAGCCACGAGCGACGGCGGCGTACGGATGACGGCGCTGGCGGATTTTCTCGCCCGCGCGCAGCGGATCGAAGGCCGTCCGGCGGTGGTGGCAATGCGTCTGCGCGACACGACGGGTGTTACGGCAGCGGTCGCACGGGCCGTGACATTCCTCGGACAACCCTACGACTACTCGTTCCGGCCGGATAACGGCCAGCTCTATTGCAGTGAATTGGTATGGGAAAGTTATCTCGCCCCGGACGGCAGCCGTCTCTTTCCGGCCCGGCCGATGAATTTCCGCGCGGCGGACGGCACGATGCCGCAGTTCTGGGTCGACTTGTTCGCCAAACTGGGTGAAGAAATCCCCGAGGGTATCCCCGGCACGAATCCCAACGACATGGCACACGATCCGCAACTCAAAGAGATCGCCCGCTACTATTGACATGGCTTTCTCTCCAAAGACCGACAGAAGTTTCCAACCTGCATAACTACAAAAAGGCTGCGACAAACAGGATGGCAGCAGAGGCAATAGCGGCAAGATAACGCTCCGGGCCAGCAAGAGGCGAAACGGTTTCCGAAAAAGAACGGGGGGGGGTATATTAAAAGCCCGACCTTTAAAAGGCCGGGCTTTTAATTATACGGAGCGTATGTTTATTTTATCTCGAATTGTGCGATTGCACGGACCGAACCCTCGACGGTAGACTGGCTGGAGAGCGAAACAGTTGCCATAGCCGCCTCCACAGCGTCATAATAATTGATTTTCTTGGCTCGCGCACTACCGGTCAGCGTGGAACTCCAATAGGCAACACCTATCATCTCTTCATAACCGCCCTTATTGATAAGTTCGCCTTGCACAAGGAAAAGAGTCGACAACTCGTCTCTCGCAGGCAGATACCAGTCTTCACCCAAAGCGATCGCAGCGGCAAAGGCAGGATAATCAGCAGAATTTCCCCGAACGGCATCCGTATTCGCCTTACCATCAACAGACGAATTCAACGCAGCAGTAGCGGGACCCCAACTATACCAATAATACGTACCGATCTCGTCGGACACCTCCGTACCATTCACCGAGCAGTCCTTCAGCGCAGCAATCTTACCGGATTGCCCGTCCTGTGCAGCCTCAAATACGATGCCTTTAACAGCGTCGCCGACAGCACCGTTAGGATAGATGTCACCCACTTTATAAACATGCGGAGCAACGGTTCTGACCGTAACGTTTGCAATTCGCGTTATGCTTCCGGCATCAACAGAAAGGCCATCGGCAATGGTACGCGTTCTAGACCAAACAGGTTTGGGATTCGTTGAAGACATGACATCCAGCGCCAGATAGGCATAAGATTGGGCAGGAACGACAAAATAGAACGTGTTAGGCTCCCCACCCTTCACTTTATAGTTACCGAGTTCGCGCGAAATCGACTTACCGGCATTCGACCCGATACGGAACGACGGCTCGCCGTTGATAAATCTCACTTCACCGCTACCGGCAAGGTTCGCCGTCGAATTGAGCGTAATCGAACCCAACGCAGCATCAGCATCGGTAGTCACCGTAACGGCCATAATACCGCACAGGTTCTTAAAGGCGAACTTGACATTCGAAAGGTGACCGTCCTCTACCGCTGCATAAGCAGCCATCGGGGCCGCACCCTCGGCAATATTGTTCGAAGGCCTGTTTATATTGTTATTCTGCACCGAACTCAACGTAATCTGCTTCGATGCACTCGAAGAACCGTTGTACAAAGCATAGAACTGGGTACCGTGAACACCCTCTTCGCTGCCCACGACTTCGAAAACCGCATTCGGAGTATCCGCTCCGGATTTCAGACGGTACAGCAACAGTCTGTCCGGCTCCTGCTCGCTCCATACGGTGATATAATCACCCGAAGACCAAAGCGTTTTAACCTCTTTACCCGCACCGAATTCAACGTCTTCGAGATACGCGCGGGTCGCTGGCAGGCTGGCCGAAATCTCGGTAAGCGTAACGAGATCGTTATTTCCGGCCGGAGTGGGGCGCATTTCAGCATCATTATCCGAGCAGGCGGACATCACCAATGCCGAACCTGCAATTATCCAAAGTTTTTTCATGATTTACCTTAAATTGAAATTAGACAATGTTATTCCCACTCGCCGTCTCCGGAATTATCCGTCATACCCCATCCTCCGGAGGTAGACTCTCCGGTTTCGGTCGACGTAGCAAATCCCGCCTCGACCATTACATCGACAATCTCAATTTCGGGGACTTGATATTCCCCCCCCCCTTCTTTTTTGTAAGGTTCTCATAAGCAAATAATTATTCAAATAATAAATACAAGTGAAAAATATTTTTTAGATAAATAACATTCAACTTTCAGCGTATCGCATACAAAAACGCTGCAAAATTAAATATTAATTTCTTTTTTTGCAAATCAAACATATGCGTCCATATCAGATGTTTACATCTTTTTCAGATATAGCCGGCCGATTTGCAAACGAATGCCATCCGGCCGGTCACCGGACAATGAAAAAAGCTCCCGGGCAATTCCGCCGGAAGCAGAAACGCCTGCACCGTCACGCAAAGCGGCGGAGAGAAACGAAAGCGGAGACCGTGACGGCGAAAACTGCGTCAGACGATCTTTTCGACAGTAATGTCGGGATTGGCGCGCAGCAGGTCGATATACCCCTCCTCGCCGGCCTGCCCTTTGGCCCGGATGACGATCGTGGCACGGTGCACCACCCCGTCGGAAGTGCGCTGTGTCTCGACTTCATAGGAGATCACCGAATAGTCCTTGCTTTCGAGGCGCTCGAACATCGCATCGATGAACTCCTTCTTCGAGGCCGAGAAGACGATCATCGTCCGCCGCCGCCCCAATCCGCCGAAAACCAGCGTCAGCACCTCCAGTCCGAACAGCGTCAGCGCGGTAGCCGCTCCGGCCACGATGTACATGTGCGCCCCTGCGGCCAGACCGATACCCGCCGTGGCCCAGAGGCTCGCCGCGGTAGTCAGCCCCCGTACCAGCTGCCGGTGAATGATGATCGTGCCGGCCCCGATGAAACCGATGCCGCTGACCACCTGCGCCGCGATGCGGCTGGGGTCGAGGCGCAGCCCGTCGTGGGTCGCCAGAAAGTCCTCGAACCCGTATTGCGAGACAATCATCATCAGCGCGCTGCCCAGCGCCACCAGAAAATGGGTGCGGAAACCCGCATCCTTGACCCGGTATTCGCGGTCAAGGCCGATGACCGTCCCGCAGAGGCCCGCCACACACAACCGCACGATAAAATTCCATTCCATCTCCATAAGCACTTCGGGCTTCGCCCTGCAAAATTCATACAACAAATTCCGACATCCCTCCGTGCGGACTCCGGCCGCCGCATCCGGCTCCGCGAAACACAACCGCCGGAGCGTTTCGGGTCCATACAAATATATGAAAAAATCCCGGATTGCGAAGAAATTTCGGCGGGAAGGTTGCACTGTGGGAAAAATTTCGTATTTTTGCAGGCTATGTTTAACTAATTAACTATTTACGACAATGCCGAAAATGAAAACCAATGCCGCTGCGAAGAAGCGTTTTACCTTCACCGGCACAGGAAAGATCAAGCGCAAACACGCTTATCACAGTCACATCCTGACCAAAAAGACGACGAAACAGAAGCGCAACCTCTGCTATTCGGGAACCGTTTCTGCGGTCGATGAGGCCAAAATCAAGAACTTACTCGTTAAATAGTCGCGGGTAGGCAACCGTCTTCCCCCTTTACAAAGGAGGAGCGAGAGGAATTTTAACTATGGAACCAGGCGTTGCAAACGCCGTAATAGGAGTCAGACGAGTTTCATAGAAAAAAGACCTCGGGAAAACAAACAACAAAAAATTCGTCGGACTCCTAATTAATCATCGGGACGAACCAGCCCCAAAGAATGCGGGAGAACCGTATCGCTGGCAGTCCTCCAAAAACTTTACAATATGCCACGTTCAGTAAACGCTGTCGCGTCACGCGCACGTCGAAAGAAAGTTTTGAAACTTGCCAAAGGTAACTTTGGTTCAAGGGGAAACGTTTGGACCGTTGCGAAAAATACGGTCGAAAAGGGTCTGTGCTATGCTTATGCACACCGCGCCCTCAAGAAGCGGACATTCCGTTCGCTGTGGATCACGCGTATCAACGCCGCCGTCCGCGCCCAGGGAATGACCTATTCACAGTTTATCGGCAAACTCAACGCCAAGGGAATCGTCCTCAACCGCAAGGTGATGGCCGACCTGGCAATGAACGAACCGAAGGCATTCGAGGCAATAGTTAAAGCAGTTAAATAGCCGTTCGCAAGAAGGGTTTTAGCGCGGCGGATACCTCGGTATCCGCCTTTTTTTCTCCGAAGTTTTTCCAAACGACACCTGCAAACTAAAATTCAACCACATGAAACACCGGACCTTGCTTCTGTCTATGCCCCTTGCGGGGGCCGCCCTCATCACAGGAATCCCCGCGGCACACGCCGTTCCGGAACTGCCCCACCCGATCGTCTTCACGCAAAGCGACGGTACACAATTCACGATCCGGATCATCGGCGACGAACAGGGGCGACAGATCCGCAGCACGGAGAGCAATAACATGGGCTTCGGCACCGGTGCGCCGGACGACATCCGGATGCTCTACACCGATGGGCAAAAGCTCCGGCTGTGGAGCGACAAAGGCCACATGGGCTTCATCTTTCCGAAAATCAGATTCTAACAGGGAGAACACAGCGTGGAAAGCTGGAAAAAAACATTCGCCGTCATCTGGAGCGGGCAGCTGGCCTCGATCCTCAGCAGCGAGGTCGTGGCCTACTCAATCATCTTCTGGATGAGCCTCGAAACCGGCTCGGCCGAGGTGCTGGCCCTCGCGGCCATCGCCGGGATGCTGCCCCAGTCGCTGCTGGGGCTGTTCGTCGGGGTTTACGTCGACCGCTGGGACCGCAAGCGCACGATGATCCTCGCCGACAGTTTCATCGCCCTCTGCACGCTGGCACTGGCCGTGCTCTTCTGGTTCGGCGTAGCCCGGATGTGGCACATCTACATCCTGCTGGCCTGCCGCTCGGCCGGCTCGGCCTTCCACATGCCCGCCATGCAGGCGTCGGTCCCGCTGCTGGCCCCCGCGTCGCAGCTCACGCGCATCGCCGGGGTCAATCAGATCATCGCCTCGCTGTCGAGCATCGCAGGTCCGGCCCTCGGGGCGCTGCTGATCAGCCTCACCTCGATCGGCAACATCCTGCTGCTGGACGTGGCGGGGGCCGCCATCGCCTGCACCTCGCTGCTGTTCGTCCGGATTCCCAACCCGGCGCGCGACACGACGCGCAAACCCGGCCTGTGGCGGGAGTTCCGCGAAGGCTTCTCGGCCATGCACGCCATCCCGGGCATGGGATGGTTCTTCACGCTGTCCATCGTCGTGTGGTTCTTCATTATGCCCGTCGGGGTGATGTTCCCGCTGATGACGCTCCAGCACTTCGGCGGAGGCACGTTCGAGATGAGCCTGATCGAGATCGTCTGGGGCGGCGGGGCGCTCGTCGGAGGCGCCGTCATGGGCGCCCGCACCTACCGGGTCAGCCGCATCGTGCTGGTCAACCTGATGTATCTCGTCGTGGGACTCTCGTTCGCGCTGTCCGGGCTTCTGTCGCCTGCGGGATTCCTCTGGTTCGCGCTCTTCACGGCTGCGGCGGGTGTCTCCAGCAGCGTGTTCAACGCCTCGTTCGTCTCCGTGGTCCAGACGCGGATCGAAGCGGGCGTACTGGGACGCGTCATGTCGCTCTACCGCAGTTTCGGGCTGCTGCCCGCGGCCCTCGGACTGCTGGGCACGGGATTCCTGGCCGAGAACGTGGGACTCACCACGACCTTCGTCGTCGCCGGGACGGTCATCGTCGCGGTGGGCGCAGCGGGATTCTTCATCCCCTCCGTCATGCGGCTCGATGGCAAACCCTGATCCGCCCGCCGGAACCGTTTCCCCGTACCCGCAAAAAAAGGATAAGGCGCAAATGGATGTCTCCATTCGCGCCTCGCAAGCAAGTCTGAATAAGCCCTTTTATCAATCCTTCGGATAAACGTATCCGTTGTAGTAAATCTTTTGGTAAATCGTGTTGGACGAACTGTCGTACGACCATTCGTAAGTCACCGTCGATGCGGGAAACTGGGTCGTATCATACTCCAGAGGGGAGAGGAAACGGCACTCCTGCGTTCCGCTGATGATCTGCATGCCGCGATAAACGCCATTGGTCAGTTCATAGCCCATTCCCACCGACTGCGCCACATCGGACGAATAGACGGTCGGACCCGAAGCGCTGCCGTCAACCTTGAAATCCTTGCCCGTGCAGAGCGAATAGGCCAGGCTCGAATCCTCGGCTCGAAGCGTATAGCGGCCGGTCCAGTTGGAAGACGCATCCACGTTATCGATATGGATGTTGAACGACGAGGCCTCGATCATATAGGAATCGCCGCCGTCGAAATAGAGCGAAGTCTCCCCGCTATCGAAATTGAACGCCTGCCGCACGCCGGTATCCGAGTAAGCGATCACCTTGAGATCCTGCATCTCGACGGTCCAGGGCGCAGAATAGGAGGATTGGTTCAGCACCTTCGCCCCGTTGGTTTTCACCAGCACGGAACCCGTCATGAAGAAACCGTCGGGCAGCTGGGCCTCGTCGCTGTAAGTGATCAGATAATCCTCACCCTGCCGTTCGAGCTTCGTATGCGAACCGAAAAGCGTTTCCCAGACCTTGACCGAGGCGTCGCCTTTTTTGACCACGATCTCCTTCAGGTCTGCGGACAGGACATCCTCGCCCTGCTTCTCCGCTTCGGCCAGCAGCATCGCCAGGCGCAAGGCCGCATTGGCCGGCCGCATGGAGAGCTTATCCTGATTCGTCGTCAGCTGATAGATGTACATTCCGGGCTGGACAGGAAGCATCTCCTTCCAGGTATTGTTTTCCTTGATACAGCTCGTGAATGCGAGAGCCGCCAGCGCGATTGTTGCAAAAAGTTTATTCATACGGTATGTTAAGTTAATTTATTCATATAAACGCATCCGGCGGCAATATACTGCACGGATGCCGGAAAAAATTTGCTTTTATCCGATTTTCGTCCGGTGTACCACCACGCCCCGGTCCGCACGCACCGAACGCTTCGCCGCGCCGGGGTTTTTCACGTCCTGTTTGGGCGTTCCGTCGGGGCTGTACAGCCACAAAGATAGATTTTTTTTCGCGTATGCGAAATCTATTTTGCCGTTTCGCAGCAAATTTGTATCTTTATTCCATGATGCTCCGACTGACGACACTCCTTTTTGCCGGACTGCTGGCAGCCTGCAACCACTCCGGCCAGTGGATCTCCGAATCCGAAGGCGGTTCGGCCTCGCTCGCCGAACGGGGCGACACGCTCGAAATCGTGGCCCCCGAGGGGCTGACACTCTGGTATCCGGAACCGCTCTCGGGAGATTACCGCATACGCTACGACGCGACGGTGGTGATCGGCGGCGGCGCACACGACCGGCTCGCCGACCTCAACTGCTTCTGGGCGGCCTCCGATCCCCAACACCCGGACGACTTTTTCGCCCGCTCGGCCTGGCGGGGAGGGGCGTTCCCCGCTACAACTCGCTGGACCTGTTTTACGTGGGTTACGGCGGCAACGACAACACGACGACCCGCTTCCGCAAATACCACGGCGGGCGTTTCGGCGCCCCGGCCGACGAGGTGAAACCCCTGCTGGGCCAGTACACCGACACGGCGCACCTGCTCCGGCCCAACCGCCCGCTGCGCATCGAGATCACGGTCGCCTGCGGACGGACGACCTACGCCGCCGACGGCGAAGTGCTCTTCTCGCGGGAACTCGCCCCCGGCGAAGGCGACGGCTACTTCGGGCTGCGGCTGCTGGCCAACCACACGCTGATCGCAAACTTCGGGATCGAACGATTATGAAAACACACAAACCAACCGTACTTATTCTTATGTCACTGCTTTCCATCTTCGGCTGCGGCCGCGCAAAGGCCCCCGAATATCCCGCCGACCGGCTCACCGCCCGCGACGGGACCGAATTCACGATCACCTTTTTCAAGCACGCCTCGCTCTCGATCGCCGTGGGCGGCAAATACATCTACATCGACCCCGTGAGTGCCAACGCCGACTACGGCGCGCTGCCGAAGGCCGATGTCGTGCTGATCACCCACTCGCACTACGACCACCTCGACGTGGCGGCCGTCGAGAAACTGCTCGCCGCCGACACCGAGATCCTCTGCGACCGAACCTCGGCCGAGGCTTTCGAGATGAACTGCTACACGATGCGTCCGGGCAGCGTCGCCACGCCGCGCGACTATGTGAAGGTCGAGGCCGTCGCGGCCTATAACACCACGCCGGGCCATCTGCAATTCCACCCCCGGGAGCGCGAGGACTGCGGCTATGTGCTGACCATCGGCAGCACACGCATCTACATCGCAGGCGACACGGAACCCACCCCCGAACTGAAGGCACTGCGGAATATCGACATCGCCTTTCTGCCCGTGAACCAGCCCTATACGATGACCGTCGACCAGGCCGTCGAAGCGGTGAAAGCGCTGAAACCGGCGATCTTCTACCCCTACCACTACGGCGAAGTGGATGAAAAGACCGATATCGACCGTCTGGTGCGCGAACTGGACGGAGTGACGGAGGTCCGCGTCCGGCCGATGGAATAGCGGACCCGCCCCTGTAAAACAAAGAGCGCCCCTCAAGGGACGCTCTTTTTCGCAGCGGGCTGCCCGCCCTACTTCCGGCGGGAGAGGATGCGCTCCGCGATGAACGAAACGATCAGTCCGAGGCCGCCGAAGGCGAGCACCGAACCGCCGTAGACGATGCTGCGCGTTTCATAAGACTGTATTTCGGTCACACGGGTCAGCATAAAGCCGAAAAGCAGTCCGGCGCCCAGCCCCAGCAGCAAGCTGCCGATTTTCAATGCCCCGGCCGGAATACCCGGAGCAGTTTCGGGCGCAATCCGCATCGTAGTGCCTGTCCGCAGCCCCATCGGCACCAGTTTCAGGTAATCGATCAGCGATCCGGGTTCGAGTTTCCCGATAATCTCGCGCCGCTCGCGGCGACAGATCAGCAGTTCGAAGAACTTGTAAATTCCCAGCGTGACGATTGCCGTCACCAGCGGGATAATGATAAAATCCATAATCTGTAAAATTAAAAGGTTTCCGATTCTTTTTTGCGATCTTTGCCCTGTTAGACGCCGAATGTGCAAAAAGGTTACAGACGACGAAAAAACACGGCCCGCGTGTAACCTTTTCCGCCGCGGCGCGTCTAACGGGATAACCATGCAAACGGAAGAACAGGAACTGATCCGGCGAATCGCGGGCGGAGAAACCGAACTCTGTGCCCGGCTGACCGACCGCTACGGAAGGGCGGTTTACACGCTGGCGGCGCGGATCGCCGGATGCACGGAGGACGCCGAAGAGTTGACACAGGATATTTTTCTCAAGGCGTTCTCCAGGCTGGACCGGTTCGGCGGGCGGAGCAGTTTTTCGACGTGGCTCTACCGCATCGCCTACAACACGGCAGTATCGCACGCGCGGCGCACGCGTCCGAAGTATTGCGGCATGGATGAACGGCGGCTGGCGGCCCTGCCCGACAGCGAGGCCGACCGGCTGGAGGAGTGGGCCGAAAAGCAGGAGCGCCTCGACGCACTGAACCGCGCCGTCGAACGGCTCGACCCCGAGGAACGGGCGCTGGTGACGCTGTTTTACTACGAGGACCGCTCCGTCAGTGAGTGCGCTGCGATCACGGAACTCTCGGAAGGCAACGTCAAGGTGCGGCTCCACCGGATCCGGAAAAAACTATATGTACTGGTAAACGACGAGATGAATGGAAAAGAGTGATGCGATACGCCGCGCGGTCCGGCAGGTCCCGGCCCCGGAACTGCCCGCAGACTTCACCCCGCGGCTGATGGAACGGATGCGACACGAGGCCGCACGGCGCGAACGGCGCGAAACGTGGCTGCTGACGGCCGGGGGCATCGGCTGCTTCACGGCGCTGATCTCCGCGTGTGTGACGGCGCTGTGGCCGGATTTCAGGCTGCGAATCCCCGACTTCGCCCTTCCCCGCCCCGAACTGCCGCACATCGGACTGCCGCACATCGAACTGCCGCGCCTCGCGCTGCCGGAGGAGGACAAATCGCTGGTCGCAATGTGCGTCTGCATCGCGCTGGCCTTTCTCGTGCTGCTCCTTGCCGACCTGATGATCCGCCGCCGCATCGCCTCCTCCCGGAACTGAAAAACGGGGAGACCTCCCGATGAGGTCTCCCCGTTTCCGATAACAAACCCGCCGAAGCTACTTCTTCGCAGGGGCCTTTTTGGGTTCGGCCTTCACCTTGATCGTGGCGAAACCCTTGACGATGTTCTCGTCGCTGTTCTTCGAACCGTCGTAAATCACGGTGACCTCCTTCTTCGGAAGATCCACCTTCACGTCCTTGATGCCCTTGCCGAGCGACGGAACGTTGTTCATGATCTTCTTCACGCAGTGTTCGCAGTCGATGTCCGTAACGAATACCGTCGTCACCTCTTTTTTCTGTGCCGGTTTGCCGGCCGCAACGCACATGCCGAGGCCCATCACCAGAGCCAGGCAAATCATCAGAATCTTTTTCATCTTGCTGTTATTTTAAGGTTTCGGAAATTTCATTATCCTGTTTCCAAGCCTCCCTTTGAAAAGGGAGGTTCGGAGGGATTGGCTGCACTATTCCATATCGGTCTTCAAAACAGTCCTAATAGAGATTAAACCGTAGACCGACATAGAACTTGCGGCCCATGAGCGGTCCCCAGACGTTCATCGAGTTGAACTTGTAGTCGTAGGGGTCCTGCGCATTGAGGATCGGGTCCTTCTGGCGGTAGTCGGCGATATTCTCGCACCCGGCGTAAATGTCGAACTTGCCCACCTTGCGGCTCACCTGCGCGAAGAACATCGGATAACGGGGCGAATAGTAGCTGTCGTCGAGGTTGCCCGTCTGCGTCGGGATGCGTGCCGGACCGTTGAGCTGCGCCGTGGCGTCGAACACCCAGCGGCGGAACTTCGTGGCGTACTGAATGTTGAGCAGCGTCTTGTACTCGCTCACCAGCGGACGCTCCACGCGGGCCGTACCGCCGTCGGCGCGCCGGATCGTCATCTCGCTGTCCGTGTACCGGAACGTGGCGAAGATGTCGAGACGCTCGACCGGCGACCACGAGAAGTCGATCTGGTAGGTGTCGGTGTACGAACGGCCGTCGGTGTCGTAGAAAACGATCCGGTCGGCATACATCTCCTGATCGGCCACGACCGAGTTGTAGAACTGCGTGCGGAAATAGTCGAAGCTCAGCGTCGCATCGCCCGGGTTCACCAGCCCGAAGGTCTGCGTGAGGCTTCCGCCGACGGTGAGCGCCTTCTCCATACGGTCGAATTTCCGGAAATCGAACTTCCCGGACTCATTGTCGAGGAACGTGATCGCCCGGCCCGTGGCCAGGACGCCGATGTTGTCCGTAATGACGTTCGTCGAACGATAACCCAGACCGCCCGAGGCGCGGAGCGTCGTCGAGGGGGTGATGTTCCATTTCAGGTGGCCGCGGGGCGTGAGGAAGAAGCGGTCGTAATAGTGATTGTAGTCGCCGCGAAGTCCGGCCACGACCGAAAACTTGTCCTTGATGGCGTAGGTATACTCGGCATAGGCTCCCGCCTCGCGCTCGTTACGGTTGAAATCGTAGTCGCGGACGCTGTTGGCGGCGATCCACGGCGTCGGATTGAGGAGCTTCTCGCGGTAGTAGTCCAGATGCCCCTGCACGCCGACGATGAGCGACGAACGGTAGGTGAAATAGTGGTTGTACATCAGATTCAGCGCCAGCGAGTTCTGGTTGCCCGTATAGTCGTTCAGCCCGAAGTAGGCGTCTTCGCTGAAGTGGTCGAAGTCGGCGACGAACGCCAGGTTCGAACGCATCTCGTCCTGTTCGTCGGGGTCGTAGACCGCCGGACCGACCGGCATACCCACTTTAAAATAACCGTTGGCGTTGCGGTTGCGGATGTGCGAACCGTAGAGCGGCATTTTCTTGTCGCCGGCCCGCCAGTCCCAGTTCTTCTCCATGTCCTCGCGCATGGCCTTCGTATCCTTGTAGTCGAGCATGCCGCCCAGGCGGTTCTCCTGCACGAACTTCCAGCCCCAGCGGATCTGCGCGCCGTTGTCGGCGGCATAGAGCCACTTGTTGGCCACGTTGATCTGGTCGGCTTTCGGCAGATCGCGGAATCCGTCGTGGTTGTGGTCCATCTTCCGGGCGTCGGTGTCCATCGAACCGTGGAGCAGAATGACGCTCGACAGTTTCTTGTCCTTCGTCACGGGAAAGGCCGTCGAAATGTTGGCCTCGGGACGCAGTTCGTCGTCGAGGTAGAGGTTCACGAACAGCCGCTCGTCGTCGGTGGGCTTGCGGTGTTCGAGGTTGATCTGCCCCGTAATGGCCTCGTGGCCCGCCGTGACCGAAGCCACGCCCTTCGACACCTGGATCGAGTTGAGCCACATGCCGGGCGTGTAACTCAATCCGTAGGGAGCGCTCAGGCCGCGCATGATCGGGCGGTTCTCGTCGAGAATCTGCGTATAGGTTCCGGCCAGCCCCAGCATCTTGATCTGCCGGGCGCCCGAAATGGCGTCGCTGTAACCGACGGTCACCGAAGCCGAGTTCTCGAACGACTCGGCCAGGTTACAGCAGGCCATCTTGCAGAGACCCGCAAAGGAGATCATCTCGCCCTTGACGATGCCGTCGCGCTTGACGAAGTTGCCGCTTAAATTGCCCTCGACGACGACGCCTTCCAGCGCCACGCCCTCCGAACGGAGCGCGAAGGCGACCTTGTCGACGCCGCTTTTCACGTCCAGCGTGTCGTTGACGAAGCCCAGATACGAAGCCACGAGGCGGTCGTAGCCCTTTACGCGGTGCAGGAGGAACGCACCCTGGGCGTCGGTGCTGGCCCCGATGGTCGTACCGGCCCAGTAGACCGAGGCGCCGATGAGCGGTTGATTATCGGCGTCGCGGACCACACCCCGCAAATCCTGCGCACGGAGCGAACCGCACACGGCGAGGGCGAAAAATGAAAATGCAGTGATTTTGAAAAATTTCATGAAAATTCCGTTATTGGTTAAAACTGATTGCGGACCGGCGCACACGGCAGCGGTCCCGAAGGAGTCTTAAACCAATACGGGAGGGGCACGGAAGCCGACGGAGAGTATGCAGGCTTCCCGGACGAAAGGCGTCCGCCTCTCGGCAACCTTTTCGCGCAGAAAAGGAACATGCGCGGGGCACGGGCACTCCGCGGCGAGTGCGGGCGGCAGGTCGAGGACGATGCAGCGGGTATACCGCTCGTTGCTGTCGGAGGAGGAGGATACGTAGAGTTCGATTTCGGTCGAATGGTGCTTGCCGCAGCAGGGTGCGCGCATCTCGCCGCCGGCCGCGGCCGGAAGGTCCGCCACATGGTGGCAATGGCTGCAGCACGCGTGTTCCGTGCGGGCCTTCATCGCCACGCACTTGCACGTCAGCGATGCCAAGGCCGTCCCCGCCGTCGCAAAAAGATAGACGGCGAGCAGCAGCAGCGATATGGACCTTTTCAATTTCATCACTTTTCCACGATTCCGCATTCGGCCAGGCTCGCGATCCACCGCTCGGCATCCTGCCGGGCCGTGTCGGCGTCGACCTCGTAACGTTCGGTGAGCAGCAGCGCGGCGTCCGCAGCCGTAAACTCGCGTTCCCGCAACTTCTCCCACAGATACATCGACGAAGGATTGAGCGACACGATGCGTGTCATATCGGCGGCGCCTCCGCGCCCCGGCATCACGATCACATGCTCGCCGGCCATCTCCCGGACTTTGTATTCTTCGCGTATCTTCATCGGTCGAACGTTCTGATAATGTGCAAAAGTATAAAAAATTCCCCAAACCGCCTAATTTTTTTATAAAACGGCCCGCAATCCGGTTTTGGAGCCGTAACGACACTTTCAGGAGGTCGGGACGTTTTGCCGGACCGCATGCAATCCGGGTTTTGCTTCCGTCCCTTCTTTTTTATACCTTTGTGTCATGAGACCCGCACCGGACAGGATATACGACACGCTGAAACGCTACTGGGGCTTCACGGAGTTCCGTCCCGTGCAGCTGGAGATCATCCGTTCCGTCCTGGAGGGCCGCGACACGCTGGCGCTGATGCCCACGGGCGGCGGCAAGTCGCTCACGTATCAGGTTCCGACCCTCGCCCGCGAGGGGCTGTGCATCGTCGTCACACCGCTCATCGCCCTGATGAAGGACCAGGTCGACCGGCTCCGGGCGCGGGCCGTCCCTGCTGTTGCGATCCATTCGGGCCTTTCGCCGCGGCAGATCGACATCGCGCTGGACAACTGCGCCTACGGCGACGTGAAATTCCTCTACGTGGCCCCCGAACGGCTGGCGACCGAGGCGTTCCGCCTGCGCGTCGTGCGCATGAACGTCTCGCTGATCGCCGTCGACGAGGCCCACTGCATCTCGCAGTGGGGCTACGACTTCCGGCCCTCGTACCTGCGCATCGCCGAGCTGCGCGAAAAGCTCCCCGGCGTCCCCGTGCTGGCGCTCACCGCCTCGGCCACGCGCCCGGTGGCCGACGACATCATGCGCCACCTGAAATTCGCCGAACCGCACATCCTGCGCAGCAGTTTCGCGCGCCCCAACCTCTCGTACAGCGTCCGCCGCACCGACGACAAGAACGGGCAGCTGCTGCGGCTGGTCCGCAACGTCCCCGGCACGGGCATCGTCTACGTCCGCACACGGGAGGGAACCGAGCAGATCGCCGACTTCCTGCGCCAGGAGGGCACGACGGCCGCCGCCTACCACGGCGGGCTGGGGCATGCCGAGCGGTCGCTGCGGCAGGAGGAGTGGCTCTCGGGCAAGACGCGCGTGATGGTGGCCACCAACGCCTTCGGCATGGGCATCGACAAAGCGGACGTGCGGTTCGTGGTCCACTACGCGATGTGCGACTCGCTCGAAAGCTATTATCAGGAGGCCGGCCGCGCAGGCCGCGACTCACAGCGGGCCTATGCCCTGCTGCTCGTGGCCTCGGACGACAGCGACCGCATCGCGCGGCGCTTCGAGCAGGAGTTCCCTCCGCTGGAGAAGATCAAAGACATCTACGAACGGGTCTGTTCCTACCTGCAAATCGGCATCGGCGACGGGGGCGAAGCGTCGTTCCTGTTCAACATACACGACTTCTGCGCCCGCGAGCGCCTCTATTCGGGGACCGTCGCGAGTGCCCTGAAACTGCTCCAGCAGAACGGCTACATGACCCTCACCGACGCACAGGAGAACCCCGCGCGGGTGATGTTCTGCGTCAGCCGCGACGAACTGTACAAACTCCGCGTGCAGCGCGACGAACTCGACCATTTCATCCGCACCCTGCTGCGGCTCTACAACGGCGTCTTCACCGAGTTCCGGCCCATCGACGAAGGCGAGCTGGCCACCTGGAGCGGCTACACCGTCCAACGGGTCAAGGAGCTGCTCAAACGGCTCTGGCAGCTGCGCGTGATCCGCTACATCCCCTCGAACCGCTCGCCGATCCTCTTCATGAACGAGGAGCGCCTGCCGCGCGCCGACCTCTACATCGCCCCCGAGACCTACAAGCGGCGGCAGGAGCTGATGCGCGAACGCTTCGAGCAGATGATCGCCTACGCCGCCAACGAGCAGGAGTGCCGCAGCGCCGTACTGGAGCGGTATTTCGGCGAGGAGGACCCTGCTCCGTGCGGGGTCTGCGACGTCTGCCTGGCCCGCAAACGGGCCGCGAAAGCCGCCGCCCGCGAGGCCGGAACAGCTTCCGGGACCCCGAATCCCGGAGCGACCGGCGATGCGCCCGGCCCCGAAAGCGCCCTGCGCGAAAAACTCCTGGAGCGCCTCGCCCGGTCGCCGGCCGACCCGCGCCAACTGGCCGCCGAACTGGCCTGCCCGCCCGAGCGGCTGGCCGAAGCGGTGCGCGAACTGCTCGGGGAAGGAGCGGTCCGGACCTTCGCGGACGGACGGCTCAGGCTTTTCAGCGCTCCCGACAGCCCGGAGAAGGCAAAATAGCGCTCCGAAGAGCCGCTTTTCTGAAAATAATTGCGTAAATTTGTGGGAATTTTCACCGCATGACCACAATTAACAATTTCATCGATAAAATCAGCAACGAGCAGACCGCCCTGCTCCCGGCCGTGGAGTTCCGGGGTGAGATCCGCATCGTCGAGCACGAACGCGACATCGCCGCGGCCTGCAAAACGCTCGCCGAGCAGCCCGTCATCGGCTTCGACACCGAGACGCGCCCCTCGTTCCGCCCGGGCGTCACGTTCCGCGTATCGCTGCTGCAACTCTCCACGCCGACAGTCTGCTACCTGTTCCGGCTCAACCGGATTCCGCTGGCCAAGCCCATCCTGCAACTGCTCGAAAACAAGCAGGTCCTCAAGATCGGCGCCGACGTGGCGGGCGACCTGCGCTCGCTGCGCCAGATCCGCCACTTCCGCGACGGGGGTTTCGTCGACCTGCAGGGTATCGCCCCCGAGTGGGGCATCGGGGAAAAGAGCCTGCGCAAACTCTCGGCCATCGTGCTGGGAAAGCGCGTCTCGAAAGCCCAGCGGCTGAGCAACTGGGAAGCCGCGACCCTCACGGACAAACAGCAGCTCTACGCCGCGACCGACGCCTGGGTCTGCACCCGCATCTACGAACAACTGCTCCGCACACCGAAAAAACCGATCCGCAAATGATACCGCAAATTTACCTGCGCAAAGGCAAGGAGGAATCGCTTCTGCGCCGCCACCCGTGGATTTTCTCGGGCGCCATCGACCACATCAAAGCCGAGGAGGAGTCCGACTTCGCCGAAGGGGCGCTCGTCGAGGTCTACACCCGGCAGGGCGAATTCATGGCCCTGGGCCACTATCAGGTAGGGTCGATCGCCGTGCGCGTGCTCACGTTCGAGCGCGAGGAGATCGACCAGGCGTGGTGGAACCTCCGGATCGCCGTCGCCTACGACGTGCGCCGCACGCTCGACCTCACGGACAACCCCGCGACGACCTGTTACCGCCTGGTCCACGGCGAGGGCGATTCGCTGCCGGGACTCGTCGTCGACATCTACGGCCCGGTCGCCGTCGTCCAGTGCCACTCGGTGGGCATGTACCACGCGCGGATGCAGATCGCCGAGGCGCTGCGCACGGTCTACGGCGCACGCCTGACGGCCATCTACGACAAATCGTCGCAGACACTCCCCTTCAAGGCCGCCCTCGGCGCCGTCGACGGCTACCTGTGGGGAACCTCGGACCACACGTCGCACATCGTGACGGAGAACGGCGAGCGGTTCTACGTCAACTGGGAGAAGGGGCAGAAAACGGGCTTCTTCCTCGACCAGCGCGAAAACCGCCAGCTGGTCAAACGCTACGCCAAGGGCCGCACCGTGCTCAACACCTTCTGCTACACGGGCGGGTTCTCGGTCTACGCCCTCTCGGGCGGCGCCGAGAAGGTCTGCTCGGTGGACTCTTCCGAGCGCGCCGTGGCGCTGGCCACGGAGAACATGGCGCTCAACTTCGGCAAGGAGGCCGACTGCTGCCAGATCGCCGCCGACGCGGTGGACTACCTGAAGGACATCGGCGACAAATACGACCTGATCATCCTCGACCCGCCGGCCTTCGCCAAACACCACAAGGTGCTGGGCAATGCCATGCAGGGCTACAAGCGGCTCAATGCCAGGGCCTTGTCGCAGATACGCCCCGGCGGCATTCTCTTCACGTTCTCCTGCTCGCAGGCCGTCACGAAGGAGCTGTTCCGCACGACGGTTTTTTCCGCCGCCGCCATCGCGGGCCGCAAGGTGCGCATCCTGCACCAGCTGACCCAGCCGGCCGACCATCCGATCAACATCTACCACCCCGAAGGCGAATACCTCAAGGGGCTGGTGTTGTACGTGGAATAGGCAACCGGTTACAATCGCATGCCCCGTTCCGCGCTGCCGACTGCCGCCGTCGCCGTCTGCGGCAGGGTATCCCAATCCGACGCCACCCAACCCCTTCCCCAGAGAGGGGCTTAATCGAAACTGCTATGAAAAAACCACTCATCACCGCCTTGTTTGCGCTCACCGCGGCCCTGACGGCCGGGGCGCAGAGCCGTACCGAAGTCTACACCTTCCGGAGCGAGGTCCTCGGAGCCGAAAAGAGCTGCACGGTCTACCTGCCCGACGGCTACGACCGCTCGCAGGAGTCCTACCCCGTGCTCTACCTGCTGCACGGCGCCAGCGGCTGCCACACCGACTGGACGCAGAAAGGCGACCTGCGCCGCATTGCCGACGAAGCCTTCGCCGCGGGCATGGCCCGGCCAATGATCATCGTCATGCCCGATGCCTCGGGCGAAGGCCCGAAGCGCACGGGCGAACACATGGGCTATTTCGACGTTCCGGGCTGGAACTACGAACGGTTCTTCTTCGAGGAGTTCATGCCCGCCGTCGAAAAACGCTACCGCATCGCCTCCGACAAGACGCATCGCGCCATTGCGGGGCTGTCGATGGGCGGCGGCGGCACGGCGGTCTACGCCCTGCGCCACCCCGAACTGTTCGGCTCGGCCTGTTCGATGAGCGGCCTGCTGGACATGTTCCCCGGCCGCCGCAGCTACGACAGCGCCTTCCAGCAGTCCGTCGCGGAGAACTCGCCCGTGGCCCTGCTGCGCGGAATGACCGACGAACAGCTCGGCGGCGTGCGCTCGGTCCGCTGGTGGGTCGACTGCGGCGACGACGACTTCCTCTGGAAATGCAACGTCGATTTCTACACGCTGATGCGCGAGCGCAACATTCCCCTGCAATACCGCATGCGCGACGGCGGCCACACGTGGCGCTACTGGCAGACGGTGCTGCCCGACGCGCTGACATTCGTTTCGACCGGATTGGGCAAATAGCCGCACTCCCATAAAGAAAGGTCCCGGACATCCGGGACCTTTCTTTATTTCACCTTCTCGAAGACGTAGACTTCGTGCACCTCGCCGTCGTAGCCCGGGTAGAATCCCCGGGGCATGCCCAGCACGATCCGCGCCCCGCGATTGGCCAGCACCAGCAGGTCGTCCGTCGCCGGATCGAGGGCCAGCCCCTCGATTTCGCCCGGGCGGCGAAAATCGGCCATCGAACGCAGCGGAAGCACCGTAGCATACGATTTTCCGTCGCGCAGGTCCGCGACGTAGAGGTTGTCCGGCTCATCGAGGTCGGCATCCCCGTCGTCCGCAGAGATCAGCATGCGTCCGCCGACCATGAAAATCCCCTGCTGCCACTGGGGCACGGGACGCAGGTGGACCTTGCGGACATACTGCCCCGTTTTCCGGTTGTAGCCGTAGACGTAGCGTCCGTCGACCCAATCGGCCATCCAGACCATGTCGCCGTCGCGGTCCACCGCCAGTCCGCACACCTCGACCTGCCCCGATTCGGGTTCCCAGTCGATCGAGCGTTTCCATTTCAGGTTGCCGGCATCGTAAACCGCCACCTGGATATTCTCCCCGCGGCCGTCGTCGAAGGTCTCGATCCCGGCGTAAATCTCCCCGTCCCAGACGTCGATGTCACCGATGTGGTTGGCCGCCAGCGGCAGCCCCTCGAACGGCCGCTCGTTTTTGGCCACCAGCCGCCCCTGCTTGTCGTATTTGTAAAGCGCCGTGCTCCCCGACACGTAGTAGTAGACCGAGTCGGCGGCAATACCCTGCCGCCCCTCGACGGGAATCACGCGTTTCAGCCGGTACTCCGACCCCAGATTCTGCGCCACGAGCGGCATCCCGGCCGCCAGCAGCGACGCCAGCATCAAAATTCGTTTCATAACGGTATCGTTTCATGCGTCTCCGGCAAAAACGGGGCCGGAGCAGTTTCCCGATGTGGAATCCGCCCCGGCCCGTGTTCAAAGCGGAGTTCCGCCTATTTCTTCTTCGCGCGCTGCTGGGCCTCCTGCTGACGCATCAGCTCCTCGTAGCGCTGCTGGAATTTCGATTTCTTGCCTTTCGACTTCTTCGCGGCATTCGCCTGCATGATCGCATGGATCTTGTCGTCGTCGACCATGCGCCGGATGACGAGCGTCTGCCCGATGGTGAAGAGGTTCGACAGCAGGTAGTAGTAGCAAAGACCGCTCGAATAGCTGTTGAACCAGAAGAGCATCATGATCGGCATCATGTAGACCATCATGAACTTCATGCCGGCCATCTGGGGCTGCGACGACGCCGTCTGCTGGTAGTTGAAATAGGAGTATCCGAACATCGACACCGCCATCAGCAGGGCGAACAGCGAAACGTGGTCGCCGTAGAAGGGAATCGAGAACGGCAGGTTCAGCACGCTGTCGTACGACGAAAGGTCGTCGGCCCACAGGAAAGGCTGCTCGCGCAACTCGATCGACGCGGGGAAGAAACGGAACATGGCGATCAGGATCGGCATCTGGATCAGCAGCGGAATGCAGCCGCCCATGGGGTTGATGCCCGCCTTCTTGTACAGCTCCATCGTCGCCTGCTGCTTTTTCATGGCATCCTCCGGCTTGGGATACTTCTTCGCCAGTTCGTCGATCTGCGGTTTGACCAGGCGCATCTTGGCCATCGAGACGTAACTCTTGTAGGTCAGCGGCGAGATCACCAGCTTCACGAGGAGCACCAGGATGAAGATGATGATGCCGAAGCTGTCGATGTAGTTGCGCAGGAAGTCGAAGACCGGAATCACGCACCAGCGGTTGACCCACCCGAAGATGCCCCAGCCCAGCGGCACGAGACGCTCCAGGTGAATATCCGCACCGTTCGCATCGTCGACCTTCTTGAGGATCGAGTACTTGTTGGGGCCGAAATAGAACGCGAAGTCATAGCCCTCGGTCTGCGGCGTATAGGGCAGACCCATCTGCGCCGTGAAGGTCTTGAGCAGCGACGATTCGGGAGCCGCCGTGTCGAAGGCGAGGTTGGCGTACGACACGTTGTCCGGGGCGATGAATACCGACGAGAAGAACTGCTGCTTGAATGCCACCCAGTTGACCTGCGTCGAGATATTCTTCGACTTGGTGCTTTCGCTCATGCCCAGCTCCTCGATCGAGGTCTCGTTGGGGAAACGGTACGAGAGCGTGGTGTACATGTTCTCGTTCTGGAAACCCTTCTCGTTCTGGAAGGTGGTGTTCGCCCAGTCGATCTGAATCTGCGTCTGGTTAGCCATCTCCGGCGCCATGTTGACCAGCCGCACGTCGAAGTCGACGAGGTAGTCGCGCTCGGGAGCCTCCGTATTATATATAAGGTAACGGTACTCCAGATAAGCCCCCTCCGCGACCGGAAGGCGCATCACGACGCTCTTGGCTCCGTCCGCCTCCCCGGCTACGGGCTGGGCCGTGAAGACGTAGTCCAGCGTGTTGACCGGCACGTTCTTCAACCCGTTTTTCAGGTAGAACGAAAGTCCGAAACGCGCCGTGGCAGGATCCATCATCTCGATCTTCCGGTCGCGTTTTCCGCGCGGAGCGTATTTGGTGTAATCTTTCAGCGTAACGCCCTTGATCTGACCGCCGCGGGTGGAGAAGAGCACCGAAATCACGTCGTTCTCAACCGTGAATTCCTCGGCCTCCGCCTCGCGGGCCGCTGTCAGCGACTCGCCCAGCGTCTCCACCTGACGTTCGCGCACCGCGGCCGCAACCTCGGCAGCAGCCGCTTCGGCCTGCACGCCGTTGCCCGACGCCACCGAATCGGCGATGGGTGCCGCCGCACGCGCCGCTGCGGCCACCGAATCGACATAGGCCTCGTATGCGGCTTTCTGTTCCTGATATTCTTTCTGTTGCTGGCTGTTGAAGTAGGCGAATCCCAGAAAAAGGACCGCTACGACAGCGATGCCTATGATTGATTTTTTATCCATTTAAACTTTAATTATTTGCACCGACAGCCCAAAGCCCCGATTTTGCCGTGAAACGGCACTAAATCCCCGTCTAAAACGGGGGTTTGGGGGTGGGTCAAACTTGCAAACCACGCCGCAGGCGGCGAAGAACAATGGTCGGGTGCAGGAAATGGTACATCCTATTTTGGCTATGATTATTCCTTACTTCTTCTCCGCATACGCCAGCGCGGCCTTGACGAAGGCCACGAACAGCGGCGAGGGGCTTAACACGGTGCTTTTGTATTCGGGATGGTATTGCGTACCGACGAACCAGGGATGGTTCTCGATCTCGACAACCTCCACCAAGTTCGTGTCGGGATTCACACCCACGGCCTTCATGCCGGCCGCCTCGAACTGCTCCAGGTAGTCGTTGTTGAACTCGTAGCGGTGGCGGTGACGCTCCGAAATGTTGAGTTTGCCGTAGGCGGCAGCGACTTTCGAGCCTTTTTTCAGCGTGCAGGGATAGGCGCCCAGGCGCATCGTGCCGCCTTTGGCCGTAACGCCTTTCTGCTCCTCCATCAGGTCGATCACCGGATGCGACGTCGTCTGCTCCATCTCGCTCGAATTGGCGTCGGCCAGGCCCAGTGCGTGACGCGCGAACTCGATCACGGCGCACTGCATACCCAGGCAGATCCCCAGGAAGGGAACGTTGTTCTCGCGGGCGAAGCGCACGGCCTCGATCTTACCCTCGATACCGCGGTTGCCGAAGCCCGGGGCCACCAGGATACCGGACATCTTGCCCAGCTGCGCAGCCACGTTCTCGCGGGTGATCTTCTCCGAATTGACGTAGCGCAGTTTGACCTTGCAGTCGTTGACCGCCCCGGCATGGATGAACGATTCGCAGATCGACTTGTAGGCGTCGGGCAGCTCGGTGTACTTGCCGACCAGCGCGATTTCGATCTTCTTCGAGGGGTGTTTCACCTTCTCGACGAATGCGCTCCACGCGGCCATGTCCGGCTCTTTGTCGGCCGGGAGGTTCAGTTTGTCCAGCACGACCTCGTCCAGGTGCTGTTCGTGCATTTTCAGCGGCACTTCGTAGATCGTCGGCACGTCGATCGACTCCATCACGGCATTGGCGTCGACGTTGCAGAACAGCGCCACCTTGCGCTTGAGCGCCGTCGACAGCGGATGTTCGGCGCGCAGCACGAGGATGTCGGGCTGGAGACCGTTCTCCAGCAGGGCCTTCACGGAGTGCTGCGTGGGCTTGGTCTTCATCTCGCCCGAAGCGGCCATGTAGGGAATCAGCGTCAGGTGGACCAGCGCCGTATTGCGGTAACCCAGCGAGTAGCGCAGCTGGCGCACCGACTCGATGAACGGCTGCGACTCGATGTCGCCCACCGTGCCGCCGATCTCGGTGATGATCACGTCGTATTTCTTGGTCTGCGCCAGCATCTGAATGCGGCGCTTGATCTCGTCGGTGATGTGGGGAATGACCTGCACGGTCTTACCCAGGTACTCGCCCTTGCGTTCCTTCTCGATGACGCTTTTGTAGATGCGGCCCGTCGTGACGTTGTTGGACTTCGACGTGGGCTGGTTCGTGAAGCGCTCGTAGTGTCCCAGGTCGAGGTCCGTCTCGGCTCCGTCCTCGGTGACGTAGCACTCGCCGTGCTCGTAGGGATTGAGCGTTCCGGGATCGACGTTGATGTAGGGGTCGAGTTTCTGGATGGTCACCGAGTAACCGCGGGCTTGGAGCAGCCGTGCGATCGAGGCCGAAATAATACCCTTTCCGAGCGACGACGCAACACCGCCCGTTACGAATATGTACTTGGGTTTGGAAAGTTTCATTACTGTTTTATTTATAAATTCGTTGTAACACCGTTCAGCACCTTTTTCCGCAAGCCCCCGCCAAGGCGGGGGTTTGGGGGTGGGTCAAACCTGTATACACGGCGGAACGCCGTGGGCCGGCGTCCGGAGCAGCAGGGCGACCCGATCGTCAGGCATTGTTATTTTCCTCCTGATCCTGTCTGTCGATCAGCTTCACCTTCTCGATCGTCGAGGCCATCTCCTCGCGGGCGCGCTCGATCTTCGCACGCACGTCGGCCACCAGCGCCTCGGCGTTCTTCGACTTGGCGAAGAAGCCGATGTTGTTCTCCAGCAGTCCGATCTCCTGCTCCAGCTGGCGAACCTTGTTATAGAGGCGTTCGCGTTCCGAGCGCAGACGGCGGTCGCCCGACGCCTTGAACGACGAAACCTTCTCGCGGAAGCGGCCCATCGAACGGTCGCGCTCCGAACCGCGCAGCGTGTTGAACAGTTCGTCCACCGCGGCCTTGTACTTTTTCTGGATGGCGTCCTTCTGCTTGATGGGCACGAAGCCGATCTCGCCCCAGCGGCGCTGGAACTCGCGGATCACCTCGTAGCCCCCGGCCTTCACATCGGCCTCGGCCATCTCGGCCAGCAGAGCGAGTTTCTTCTGCAAATTTTCCTCGTGCTCGCCGTCGACGCTCGCGAAGTGCGACGCCTTGCGCTCGAAGAACTTGTCGCAGGCGGCGCGGAAACGCTTCCAGACGGCGTCCGAATGACGCCGCGACACGGCTCCGATCTGCTTCCAGCGGGCTTGCAGAGCGATCAGTTCGTCGGTAGCCTTCTTCCACTCCTCGCTGTTCATCAGCGACTCGGCAGCCTCGCAGATTTCGGTTTTCTGCTGGAGGTTGTGCTCCATTTCGGCCTTCATCCCGGCATAGAACTGCCGCTTGGCCTCGAAGAAACGGTCGCACGCCGTGCGGAAACGTTCGTAGATGCGGTTGTTATCTTTCTTCGGCGCGAAACCGATGGTCTTCCAGGTCTTCTGAATCTCCAGCAGACGGTCGCTCGCGCGGTTCCACTCCTTGCGGGTAGTGAGCGGCTGGGACGAAAGTTCCTCCGTGGCGACGCACAGCCCGGTCTTAAGCTCGAGGTTCTTCACCTGCTCGCCCTTCAGCGTCTCGAAATGCTCCTGATGCTGTTTGTTGATGCGGCTCGACGCGGCCTTGAAACGCTCCCAGAGCGTCTCCTTGTATTCGTTGGCGACAGGCCCCGTCTCGCGCCACTCGTCGTGGAGCTTTTGCAGTTTGTGGAACGCCTCGACGACGGAAGGCTCCAGCACCAGCGCCTCGGCCTGCTCGCAGAGGGCCACCTTCTGCTCGTAGTTCTTCTTCAGGTCGAGGTCGCGCAGCTCCTTGTTGATCTTGATAAAGCTGTAAAAATTCTCGACATGCAGGTTATAGGTCTCCCACAAATCCTTGACATACTGCTGCGGCACGATGCCGGTATCCTTCCAGCGCTGCTGCAACTCGCGGAACTTGTTGAACGTATGGTTGAGCGTCTCGTCCGAATTGACCAGCTCCTTCAGCTCCTCGATGATCGCCTGCTTGATCTTGAGATTCGCCTCCTTCTCGGCTTCGAGATTGGCGATGAACGCGTCGCGGCGGTGGCGGTACTCCTTGAACAGCTCCTTGAGCTGAATCTCGGCGCC
>OGHO01001246.1_pt1 | contig 25486 bp, 21 predicted proteins | sample 1571421 | NCBI WGS metagenome assembly OGHO01 (sample SAMEA2581937, study PRJEB24529) | metagenome | biome: Human gut stool | place: China | collected 2011
GAGGCCCTTATATCATCGTCATGAATGACGGTGTTTTACGGGCCCTGTTGATAAAGGTTTGTTTTTAGCAGTGCTACAATGTAGGCATTCTTTAAAAGGAATTCTTATGAGTACCGCCGATTCTTTTATCCGTGTTCGACTTGACAGAGAATTGAAAACTGAAGCCAGCGAAATTCTTTCTGCCATGGGTCTTTCCATTTCCGACTTAGTACGGATGACTTTGACCAAGCTCGTTAATGAACGGGACATCCCTTTCAGTACATACGTACCAAATAAAGAGACATTGAAGGCAATGAAGGAAAAGCCAGAAAATATGCAGTCCTATTCATCTTTTTCAGAACTTCTCAACGAAGTGGACAAGGAAATAGCTGAAGAATGCTCGTCAAAATAACATCCTCCTTTAAAAAGGACTTGAAGCGAGCTAGGAGGTCCGGAAAAAATATGGATATTCTTAATGCGGCTCTGAGGCAAATACAAGCTCAATGCCTCGATTCCAAGTGGAATGACCATCCTTTGGTGGGAAATTGGGTGCCTCATCGTGAACTTCATTTGTCCTCCGATTGGCTCTTAATTTATAGGGTTGAAGGAGACACGCTGATCTTATCAAGACTCGGGTCGCACAGCGAACTCTTCAACAAGATAAAGCGATAGCTCGGCTTTCCGGCGATCTCGAGACCTAAGCCTCATCGGTCAGCGCCCAATTAGGGCGTTCACCGGTGAATCCTACATTCATCGAAGGAAGGGGATGTTGCAAAAGTCCTGAGAAGGACGATTAGTGCATCAATAAGCCCGCCCTGACTTCCGCTCCGAAAGTCTCTTTTAAGTTTTCGAGCTTTACCAGAGTACTCAGCCAGCAGGTAGCAGGGACACTGTAGTTGACAATGTCATTAAGAGGACTCGGAATCCTTTTGTCCAGCTCTTCCTGAACTTCTTCCGTGTTCATTAAACAAGCTGTTTATCTTCGTAATAAAGGATCTAACCTTCGTTCTGAGGATTCTCGAAAAGATATTCCTTGCCGACCCGAACTCTTCCGATCGCTGTATCTAAGGCTCCGACGTACTTTCTTTGTGCGATACAGGAGCGTTTCTTTTCCGGATCCCATTCATTTCTGTAAGTCTCGCCGTAAGTGTCTTTCCTGACGTAAGTGTGGAGGCTGAAATGAGGAGCATCTTAAACCCTAGAGCGACCCATCGTAATAGACCTATTACTATAAAAATGCCATATATTTTTTATAAAAAAACAAAAATTAGTAAAAAAAATAGCCCGATCAAAAATAATCACAGGCTATTTCAAGAGAGTACGGGATTATGTATGTTCCGCAGAAGATTCCAGGTTTTTTGAGTTTTTATACTGGTTTCCGAATGAGCGTCGATTTGTGCATCATCTGCGCGGCAATTGAACTAGCAAACATAGCGAGAAGCACTGCGCCGGCAATAACACAGGCGAGCATGCAGCACTCTGCCATGTCCATAAAGTGCCATTGCGGGATAAGATACCAGCCGTCATAGCTTTGATACAGATCGACGAGGAAGCCTCTCAGACCGGAAAGGTCTACTCCTTCCGGGGGCATCGGACTGTCGTAACCACAGTCGCCGGTCTGTTGAAACCACCCTGGCGCCCATTGTGCCAAAGGGAGATCAAACGGATAATGGGCTTCCGCAGAGCAACCCTGAATACCGAAGGTCGCGGCCGGATCGTCTGAATGCACTGCATCATGGATCGCCATAAGTTTCCAGCTGCAGATCATCGTGTAGATGAGTCCGTAGAAGCTAACTGCATAAGCAGCAAGTCTTAGTGCGAGGATCCGTGGATTGATAAGTGCGATCAAGCCTCCTAAGGCCATCACAAGGTTGCCATAGCGGATGTAGACGCACTGTTCGCAGGGCGCCATGTAAAGCCACTCCTGGAATACAAAGTGAGCGACAAGCACGAGGCCGGCCATTGTAGCTGCCATGATGGCCCAAGGGTAGCGAGTTTTCTGCCACGTATCGAGGGTCTCGACTGGAGACTTCGCCAAATTGCTGAAAAATTGCATGGTGTACTCCGTCTTCGTTATTTTGCGGATAACTCTTTGATCTTGTTGACCATGCTGTCAAGTGACATGATGTTCTTAGTCATTAGAAGATATTTTCCGTTGACCACGTAAGCCGGGACACCTTGAACCTTGGCGATGGGGTAGGAAACTTCCCAGAGATCAATGAGTTCTTTTACCTTTGGGTCAGTTGCGTCTTTGTCGTATTGCGCACGATTCCAACCAACAGCATCGAGTCCGGTCTTGATAAACGCATCCGGATCGGCACCATCGTTCCAACGTTCCTTTTTGTCGTGATAGGCCTTATAGAGGGCCATTTCGATCTTGTGGAAGTTGGACTTGGGATCTAAGGGTTTCAGTCCGGCAGCTTTGTCTTTAACAAGGGCTACAGCAAAGAGAGTTGAACCTTGGAGGCCGTATTTTCCTTTTGTCTTCAAATGGAAAGGGACGAATTCCATGTCCGGGAGTTTTCCCATAACAGCTTTGTCGACGGCTTTAGCGTATTTATAGCAGAAGGGGCAGTCGTAACTGAAGACTTTAATAACGGTTCCTTTGCCGATATCGACCGGGCTTTCAAGGACCACGTAGTCCGTGCCTTCTGTTACTGCAGCAAAAGAAAGTGGAGCGGTTAGGGCCATGGAAAACGCAAGTACTGCGCCCATAGCATTTCTTCTTGTGATACTCATGATGTTTTTCTAACTTGTGTATTTGACGATGAGAAAAAGTTTTGGCTTTCGGAGAAGAGTCTCGCTCTTCTCCGAAACTAGTTAAGTTTCAGGAAACGGATTTGCTACTTGGTACTTTCCTTTTTACTGGACTGGCCAAAGGCCTTATTGATGCGGAAAGGCATTGCCTGGTAACCCATGGAGCCGTTGATGCGGATTTCTACGGCTGGATCCTTTTTGCCCCAGTCAAATTCCATGAGGTAGGGCGACGGATTGCCGATTGCTCGTCCGTTTTGAAGCTGCATTTCGGGTGTTGCAGAGTAAACCATGACGGAGTCTTTGTCAGGTTCGTATTGGGTGAGTGAGGTAACGGGGCTGTACCAATTGTGGCCTCGCTCTTTGCCGAATTCCCAAACCTGTTGAACCGTGCCATTCTTCTGGTCAATCTTATAGACCACTGCACGGCTGTATTTCATGGTTGGCATGGCAGGCTGCTCAAAGCCGCGGCCGTCACCGTTATCGAAAGCAGTGACATAAACTACGTCTTTATTGCTCTTGGAATCGATACGGAAAGCGGTGTGCTGCGTCCAGGTGTAGTCAAAGTTACCTTCGCACTTGCCGTTTTCACATTTGACAGGCTTACCGTCCTTATCAATGGGTTTGAGAACTTTTTTGGCGAGATCCCCTTTCCAGCCGTCCGGGGCGGAGAGGATCCACTTAACTTTCTTGTCCCGACCAATTTTGATGATGGCAGACTGATGGCGGGAACTAATGATGATAGAGTCATCTGTCGGATCATAGTCGACGGAGTTGACGTGAGCCCAGTTACGGCCAGCCCCTACGCCGGAGATATCACCGAATGTGTCGGATTTTTCCATTTTGGCAAGGTCTTCGGCCGAAAGAGATTTGCCAGCATGAGAAGCATCAAGGTTCAGGCAAACTGCGCCTTGATCAAGAGACTTAATGACGATGTCACGATACGGGTCGAGGATATCAAAGAGGCGCCATTCGTCTACAACTTTACCTTCTGGTGAGAGTTCAACAATTACGTCGCGGACAGTACGGACATTCTTTCCGTCGGGTCTCTTGTAATCGCTGGAAGCTACACGTAGCAGATAATTTCCGTTTTGGGCCTGATCAAAGGAGTGTGAGAAATCGTTGTAAGCAGGCGGCAATCTGCGGTTAAAAATTTCACGTCCCATGATGTCGTACTTAACGTAGCGTTGGCCGTACCCCCAAGTTAGAGCTCCGTCCTTACCCTGTTGGAAACCCATCATGACGCCTGCGCGGTACGGATCTTCCATGTTGTAGATCGAATCTGGCAGAAGATACCAACGTACAGCCCCCGTGGTATCGATGATCGCGTTCTGAGGATAGAAGGTCCATTCAATAGCGCCTCCGGTTGGGTTATTCCAGATGAAGCGGGCACCTTTGGAAGGAGCGGTAAGGAGGTTGTTGACGAGATAGAGACGATCCTTATATTTTGGATCAACTTTGACAACTGTGGTGTCAAACATAGTGGACTTAAGCGAAGGGCTGCCGTTCACTTCACCGTAAACGGGTGGAGCATAAACTTGGTAGGACTCTTTGATGTCTTTTTTCTCGCCTTTTGCGTCGATACGGGTATAGGTCACTTCTATCGTGTTCACGTAGTCCGGATAGAGTCCGAAGACCGGAATGCCAGCATGAGTCATAACTTCTTCAGGGGTGACCTTGTAGCTGATTTCCTGACCGTCCTTTTTCGGTACGATGCGAACGGAAACATTTTCAAGTTTGTATCCGCCATTGCGGATGATAGCGGTTAAGGGAGCGATGCGGTAAGGATTAGTAATAATTTCCCCGATTTGGCCTTGTTTCGGGTATTTGACGGCAGGTCCGGAAGAACCGCCGGCAGCGAAGGCCCCGCCTGCTAATGCAAAGGCAACAGCGGCAATCATGGTACGAACAACAAGTTTCTTTTGCATGTTTTCTCCTGTGAGGTGCTTTTCGAATAAGTCGAAATGGATAAAGAACATGCGGAAAATTCTAGGAGCTGACTCAAGAGAGGAAAATTGTCAATTCCATTTATAATTTTGAAATAGTTTAAACATTAAATTTCAAATAATGAAAGAATATCCATCGTTTGTGGAGTTGCGGCTTTTGCAGGAACTTTTTAAAGAAAGTAATTTGACAGCAGCGGCCGCAAAATTGTCGCTGACCACGCCGACAGCTAGTCACTACCTCACTCATTTGCGAAACATATTTGACGACAGACTTTTCATTAAGGCAAAGAACGGACTTGTGCCTACTAGCAGAGCAGAAGAAGTGGTGGAAAAGGTGAATGCTGCCGTGTTTGCGCTTGAGGCCCTTATTTCCCAAGAAACCTTTTGTCTTTCTAAAGTTTCACGCACGATACGTATTGGTTGTGTAGACAATGCGCCTTACAGTATTTTTCCAGGCATCCTCCACTTCATCCTTGCTCGTGCACCAGGAATTCAGCTTAAGTTTGAGGAGTTAAAGGGAAACAAATTTGAAAAGGTACAACAGAGCGAACTCGATTTCTTTATTTCGCCTATCGTGAAATCTCTTCCCCCGGGTTTTAAGAGCCTTAATTTATCTAAAAATGAATATTGTCTACTGGCACGTACTGATCACCCTTTGGCGCGTACTGGGGAAGCGGTAAGTGATGCAGAGATTTGCCGCTATCCGTTTATCGATATACGAGTCGGCGAACCTCAGAGCAGTTGTAGGACCTTGCGTGAAGAGGCATTTCCCCGCTGGAAGAATGCAAGAAGTTTGGTAATCAGTCCTTACTTTCTTCCTTTTGTCCCGAGCCTTGAAACGTGCGACTGTCTATTGGTCGCTCCCCGTAAGACCTCAGAGAAGTTAATACACCGATATGGCATCACAGAGGTGAAGACGAGAACCCCTGGAAAGGTCCAAATTCCACGTCTTATTTGGCATGAGAAGACGGATAAAGATCCCCTTCTGCAGTGGTTTAGAAGCTCGCTTTTGATTGTCTCAACGACAGATTCAATGAAAAAGAATTAGGCAGTTAATAGAGCACTTGACGCTAACGTCACATGTAACTGTTTAACCAAACTCTAGGGAGCGGAGAAGTATTGACCTTTAGCCTCGCAGATTTTGTGGAGATCGACGGCTAACGCCAAGAAGGGGACGTTGCAAAATTTGACTTTTATCAGACCATCACCCCTCTAATTCTTTCAATTCAATTGAGAGAGAAAAAAAGCTAGCACCTTGTAACAATAATATTTTCGTTTAAAGATCCGGATATAAATGCCGGAGCTTTATGCGAGCGTCGCCAGTTGTAAATTGCCAATTGACGACTCTTTTTTCAGCATTTCTCTGAGCAATAAAACTGTTAACGGTGTTCCGGAGAACGTTTATATCGGCGACTCTAAACGGAATGCATTGTCGCTTCAATATGCTAAAGCCTATCTCCGCTACATTAAGCCAGGAACCGTGCTTGGGCGTGTAGTGCAGCTCCAGCTTATCGCGTAACCGGTGCGCTTCCTCTGGATCGAATGCTTCATAAAGCCTGAGTTTGACAGATTCTGATTGACCTTTTGTGTGGCAACGCCCATGAGGTCTATTTTTTAGCTCTTAACTTATTTACTTTGCTAAGTAAACACGATTTTGAGATACAGAGGGCTGGCCAAAAATACGACGCCTGGCCTCGATTGCCAACATGTTCATCGGAAATTGCTTCGAAAATCGAACCAAGGTTAGCTTCGCCTAGGATAATTATATCTATGAGGGAGGAAATTGATTGATTAGGCCCTGATCAATTCCTCCCCGATGGAAAATTTCTGCCAGATTCTTCGAAAATTAAGTCTCCGATGGGCGAATGGGAATAATTACGTATTTTGCAGAACTTCCCTAAATAATTCATTTCAGTGCACGGCTCCATGGCGAACGTCGTAGGACTGAGCGCCTGAGCACTTTTCTCGAGCTCAGAATAGTCAAGACGGTCGATGCCGACTACTTCACCATCTGTTGTTAACAGAGCAGCACTGACGCAATTCTTAGCCAAATCTATACCGATGACTTCGTATTCAAGATCCGTATCGATCGTTTTTGCGAGTATCCTTCTAACTGACATGGAATCACCTTTAACGAGAAATTTGACACTTTCATTTTGCTCTCTCAATCTCGCCGGGAGCAAAGGGGCTCCATGTCATTACGAATTTAAGCCTCACCTGAGTGAATACTGGAAGATACCGCCGCACCACGACGCCGAGTTTGTGACTTGCATGGAAGATGTATTGGATGTTTATCAGCGCCCTTACGATCGGGCCTATCCGGTTATTTGTATGGACGAGTCTCCGAAACAGTTCATAGGTGAAGTCAGGCAATCGCTGCCGGCCAAGTCCGGCAGCATCGAGAAAGTTGATAATGAATATGTCCGTTTAGGCGTAGCCGAATTGTTTTTAGCTGTAGAGCCTTTAACAGGTAAGATGGTTGCCGAAGTCGAAAACAAACGAGCAAAGAAAGATTGGGCGCAATTCATTCGTGATTTAGTCGATGTCCATTACCCGACAGCGAAGAAAGTAATACTTGTGATGGACAATCTGAACACCCATAAACTTTCATCTCTATATGAAGCGTTTGATCCGGAAGAAGTACATCGGTTACGCGAAAAGCTGAAACTGCATTACACACTCAAGCACGGTTCCTGGCTTAACATAGCGGAGATAGGTTCGCCAATGCATTCCCTTTAGAGTCGCCGAAATAAGTGCCCTCAGGAATGCTGTTAAAAGTTTTATTGTGCAAAGAAATGCTGAAAAAAGAGTTGTTAACTGGTAATTTACAGCTAGCGACGCTCGCATAAAGCTCCGTCATTTGTATCCGGAACTTTAAGCGAAAATATTATTGTTACAAAGTACTAGTTTTTCCTGTTCCTTCGCCTCAAGCGGGAGGGTATAGAGAAGGAGAGGCTCAGAAATTGTAAAATGATTCATGGTATGTGATTCTTGGCGAAACATATTACCATAGCACAGCAGGGGGTTCGATTTCCTCTACTTGCTTTTAAATCAAAGAGTTATCATTTTTTCTATACGTTAAGTTCTTAAATACAAAAAGAGCTGTTGAAAGCCTGCTTTCGACAGACTTTTGCAACAGCCCCTTTGCTTGTCAGCCGATTTTAGAAGCGATAACGAGCTTCAAGTTTGAACATATGGTCGGCCTTACCCTTCGTACCGCCGGTGAATCCGTAGCGGACGCCGATAGTGGCCGGGCCTTTGTCAGCCTGAACGCCTAAGTTCACATTCGTACCGAACTTGCCTGCAAATTCTCCGGAGAGCTTGTCGCTAACACCGTTGAAGTTGGACAGTTTGGTCTTCTGCTTCGTATCGCCGAACTGCGGGATGACGGTTACGTCGGCCTGCGGACGAACGTTCCAACCGGAGGCTGTTGCAATGTCGGTTCTGACAGCAACGCCAATCGGGAGCTGGAAGGTGTTCGTAGCATCAGCCTTGTTGCTCCAAACCTTCTTACCGTCAACCTTGGTGTCGTAGTTGCCAGACTTAGCCCAAACGTACCTGATACCTGCGTGCGGAACGATATTGGCTTTACCGGCGGGAATAGTCGCTTCGGCACGAGCGCCGAGGCTGAACATATTCGTCTTGACATCCGCATCAGCCTTATTGAATCCGGCTGCATTGATCGACTGAGTAATATCAGAAGAGTTGTGCATCCAGCTCAATGTACCAATGAGGTTGACCTTTTCGACCGGAGCGTAAGCGCCGTAGGCGTGCAGACCGAACGAGTTGTACTTGTTCTTGGTCTTGAGCACATCGCCGGTGGAATCAAGCGAACCGTGGTTGTAACTGAAAGCTCCGCCCAAGATAACCGACTTGTCTGCAAGTTTGCGGTCGTAGCCCATGATGAATCCGTAGGAGTTGGTGTCATAACCGGCTTTCGAAATACCCGTGGCACTGAGGCTCTTGTATTTCTGTTTGCCGCCGATAATATCAATCCACAGATGGTTGCCGCGTTCCCACTCGCGCATGACGCCGTATTCGGTGAAGGCTTCGTTCTTCATGGAGACGCGTCCTTCAATGGAATCGGTTGCCGAGTTCAAGTCGTTCATCGCTACGGACATCGCACCGCCTGCGAAGGCGATATTAGCCACAGAGTTCAGAACCTTGGTCTTGCCTGCAACATCCAATTCTTTGTCGCGAAGTACGCGGCAAACGAAGTCGGCACCTGCGTCGCCGGACTTGCAGTTGAGCATATCGTCGTTGGCGATATTCGGAATCGCAATGTCAGGATAAACGGTGCGGACATCGGCCAGCGTCGCATTGACCCAAATCTTGCTCGGATCGTTGTGCAGCTTCAGGATCCAATTAATGCCGGAGCCGTCCTGCGGCAGAGCGTAGAGGTTGTCGCCCGTCCAACCGCCCGTCCACATACCGTCGGATTCATTTCCGTCTGTGATGTAGCCGTTGACGATTGTGTAGTCACCGACTTCCTCAATATTGCCGAGAACGAGGTTTGCACCCGGTTCGACTGTGACCTTGGCAACATCGGAAGTTGTGTTGAACGCAGACTTACCGTCGGAAAGGATTGCACTGTCGATAACCGTCAGAGAATCCTTAGCGAAGTAGAGATCTCCGTTTCCGATCTGGACGTGATTGTCCTTATCCGTCCAGACTTCCGGACCGACCGCAATTCCGCCTCCGGGACCTGTTGTCACGTTGGTCGTGATAACAAGTCTGCTCGGTGTTCCGCTCGGCACGGTCGGAGAGCCGATGGAATCAACCCAATCAAGACCGCCCTTCGGTCCGAGGTTCAGATCGCCGTTGTTTTTCACGTAGATATTCGTGTCGATAACGTCGTCCTTCGGATTGATCTCCGCCGTGACACGGTTTTCAGGGGTTCTGTCCTTATCGTTGCCGATAACCAGGTCGCCGCCGTTAAGATCGGTTTCACCTGCATTGAGACTGCCTTCGCCGATGTTGACCAGACCGTCGTCTATCGTTAGTTTTTCGGTTTCAATATCACCGGTGTTGTTCACATCGCCGCCGGCCACAACAACATTGTTCCAGATAGAAGTGCCGCTGTTGTCATGTTCACCGCCCTTGTCAACAGTAAGGATGTCGCCTTTTTCGTATCCGGAGTTGTCGGACTTGCCGCCGTCGCCGATGGTCATGTCGTCATACTCTGACTTACCCTGATTGTCGAGATTACCCTTGACTTCGGTATTCTCAACGCCCTTGGCGTCAACTTCACCCTTATTAGTCTTGTCGCCTTCAATGACGTACTTGTCATTGATGGTTTCCTTCCCGCCTTCTTCTGTAACGGACGAACCTCCTTTTTCCACAGTCTGATTGTTCCAGATCGAAGTACCGGAGTTGGTGTGTTCGCCGCCGTCTTCAATCGTCAGAATGTCGCCTTTCTCGTAACCGGAGTTGTCGGAGTTACCTCCGGCCTGAATCGTCATATCGTCGTATTCCGATTTGCCTTGGTTGTCGAGTTTTCCAGAAACCTTTGTATCGGCAACTCCCGTTGCGTCAACTTCGCCCTTGTTGATGCGGTCGCCTGCAATGTCGTAGGTTCCGGTGATGGTTTCCTTAGCACCGGCGTCAACGGTGGAAGTCGCTCCGGTTTGGATCGTGACATTGTTCCAAATCGACGTACCGCTGTTCGCGTGCTGACCGCCTGTGGCTACCGTGAGGATGTCACCTTTTTCGAAGCCAGAGTTTTCAGACTTGCCGCCGTCGGCAATCGTCATGTCATCGTAATTGGCCGTGCCTTCATTGCGAAGGATGCCTGCGACGTTGGTAACTGCCGTCTTGGTGGCGTCCAGAACAGCTTCAGCGCCCTTGTTGACGAACTCACCGATAACGTCGAACACACTGCCCACATCGAGCTTACCTGCGTTTTCGCCTTTGCCGTTTTCAGCAACGGTGACACCGTTCCAGATCGAAGTGCCGGTGTTGGCGTGAGAGCCTTCAACCGTCAGGATGTTGCCCTGTTCGGTTCCGCTGTTGGTCGAAGATCCGCCTTCAGCCACAAGCATATCCTTGTAGTCGGCCTGACCTTCGTTGACATGAGTACCCGAGACAGTAACTTTTTCGACCTTGGAGGCGTCCAGAATAGAGTTTTCGCCCTTGTTCGTGAAAGAGCCAGCAACGTCAAATGTCGGGCCTGTACCGTCCTTTTCATCCAGAGAGAGCTTGCCTTCGTTAACAGCGGCACCGTTTCCAGTCAGACTGTTGGTATGAAGGATCGCGTTGGAGTGAACGTGAACGTTACCGCTGTTGGCAATCGTCCAGTCGGCAAATTCACCGTTCTTGGCTTCCAGGGAGCCGTTTTCTCCGATATTGGAAGAAAGAATCCAACCGACAGTCGGAGTGGAGCCGCCGTGGGAACCAAACGTAAACTTACCGTTGTTCACATCAATCGAACCGCCGTCTGCAGCGTCTTTCAGGAGCTTATTGGCCTCATCACCGAATGAAGCTTCAGGAATAGCGTTTACGGCATTGCCGACCAATGCGAGTTCTTTACCGCCTTCAATCCTGACTTTATCGGCATGAGTGATGTCTTTAAAGCCCATGCTGATATTGATCGAGTTGGTATTTTCATCGTTGGATGTCGTACCGATCACCAAAGCTCTAACTGTCTGGTTGGCGTCGTTTTCCTTGTCGTACTCTTTAGCAAACTCGTTGTGCAGAGTTGTGGTGTTGAGCACAATACCGGGGTTCAGAACAACGTCGAGACCCTCTTTTTCAAGATCATTAGCCGTTGTTACTGTGAACGGAGCAGTCATCTGACCAAGGAAGTTGATCGTCAGATCAGCAGCATTTTCAAATGCGTTGGCGATCTTGTCGGTCACGCTGACAATCAAAGAAGAGCTGAACCAATCGTCGTCAAGAGCGAGGTTGCCGCTTTCGACATTGAGTCCGGTCTTGATTTCGTCTTTGACAGCACCAACCGTCGTAGCAGAAAGGACTTCGGTCGGAAGCTGAACCGTACCGGTTTCAGGATCTACCGCGTCAATTCGGATGGCTTCGGTAGTTACGGAACCGAAAATCTGATCCGCACTTGTCTGAATGACACCGCCTTTGAGGTTAATGCTGTCGGCCTTGGAACCGTCGAGTCTGATTTCAGCAACGTCAAGGACACCGCCTTCCATGATGTTGACGGTTGTGTCGCTGTTGACCACACCTGCCAGCACCTGAGTCAGGTTGTCCTTGTAGTGAGCCTTGTCCTCTGCGGAATCTTCGTTGTTGATAACCGGAGTCTTATTCGGACCGGAAATATTGACAACGTTGTTTCCAAGAAGACCTGTGACATTGCCTTCGGCATCACGGACTTCGGAAGCATCAAACACACCGCCCATGATATTCAAAGTCGAATTTTCAAAGAAACCTTTATCGGCCTTGAAGTTTCCGGCTGTCTGGTTGTAAACGGAATCCTTGGCATCCAATTCGGCAATATTGAGATTGCCTTTGTTGAGATTGATGGTGCCGCCGGCAGATCCAACCTGCTGGAGTGTGGTGTCGCCATTTGCCGTGAACTGACCGTTTTCGCCGATCTGAGTCAAAGCGATACCAGATGTGTCGCCGGCTTCATTGACAAATTCACCGCCTGCGAGGTCGAGCTTATCAGACGTGGCTGTCGCTCCGGCTTTATTCACAAACTTATCACCATCACTCATGGCGATATTGGCAGCATCAACCGTGCTTGAGTTTTCGGTATTTGCCGAAGCAAATACATCGGAAACGGTGATAACGCCTTCGTTTGTAAGGTCTTTGAACCCGACGCTCGCAGCGTCAATTACGCCGTCAACCTTCACAGATGCAATTGTTGTTTCCTTTACACCAACTGTACCGCCCGAGATCGTGCCCTTTGTGAGCTGAAGATCGGTCAGGTCCAGCAAGCCGCCGTTTTGAATTGCCACGTCGCCGGTATCGGACATAGCAATTTCCGTAACTCCCGCATCTTTAAAGTATGCAGAAGCGTCATTCGAAACCTGTCCGCCGGTGATGTTTAATCCTGTCAGAGCAAGGTTGCCCTTATTGTTGACAAGGCCGCCTTCAACATTCAAAGCGTTGGTGTTTTCCATTGAGCCGTTGTTGTTCAGCTCGCCGTCTGCAACGGTAACGCTCTGAGTACCTTCGACCTTAATCGTACCGTCGTTGTTGACAGTACCCTGAAGTTCGGAGGCGTTGTTAAGGCCGGCAATCGTCAGAACTGCGTCTGCGGCGTTGGAAACAATGGATCCTGCCTCGGTCAGCAGAGAATCGAACTTGACAAGCGCATTGTTGATGAAGTTGCCTGCTTCCGCACCTTCAACGTCAGAGGCTGCTGCCTGAACGACGGATTTCTCGGCATTGAGTTCGCCGCTGTTGCTCACGTCACCTGCAACGGTCAGTTCATCCGTTACAGACAGTTTGCCTTGGTTATCCAGTTCCCCACGAATTGCATAGGTCCCTGAAGCTCCTGCCAATGCGTTACCTGCTACGGTCAGTTTTCCGGCTGTCAATTCGGCGTCTTGACGGTTCACTGTGCCGTATTCGCGCAGAGTCAGATCGTCAAACGATGCAGTTCCTTTGTTATCAAGATAACCGCTGATATCGGCAATACCGATTTCAAATGTTCCATGATTGACAAACGAATTATTCGTGTTGCGGGAAGCAATATTCTCAGCCTTGAAAAGGCCATGATTGCTCATAGCGCTGCCGTCAACAGCCGCATAGTTTGTGACAATCAATTGAGTGGTCGTGTCGTCAGCATTGCCAATGACGAGTCCTTCTCTGTCTTCGCCATAACCGGCTGAACCATTGTTCAAGGTATCAATAGTGAATACGCCGTTTTTGACGATTACCTGACCGCCTGCTCCGCCAAGTTGATTATTAACCGGAGAAATTCCGATATTGAGTTGTGCAAGGTGTCCCTTCGTTGCGCTGGCCGAGCCGTAAGAACCAAGCGTTAACTTAGAAGGTGTGACAGTACCGTTGTCGTTGCGGTTGCCGCCGACCCACACAGTGCCGTCCGCCAACTCAACCGGAGCGAGATTGGGATTAGGTTGGGACTGACCCACTAAAACGAAATGGCTGCCGTTGTTGATGTAGAGGCCGTCTGTTACGCCGGTGACGTTCATAAAGCCCATGTTTTGGCTCAGTACATTGGGTGTACCGGAACTCGGAACGACAATCGCACCCTTTTCGTTAACACCGACTACCAAGGAAGTGGCTCCGGGATTGTCGGTTGTTTCGTTGGAGAGCGTCTCATTCGCAAATGTTGCATAGGCTAGAGTGCCGGCAGCCGTGGCTTTAATAGAATTTGCGAGATCTACATTAAACCTCTCTGCTGCTTTGCCGTTAAATGCGACTTCGAGCTCACCGCGACGTTCCGCCGGAACGTCTCCGATGGCTACAAGCTTGTTGACTGCATCGCCGGCCAGCGCAGCGCTGTATGAGGCGTCGTCAAATACGACAGTGCCCCACTGGAAAGCAACGCCTTCGGCCACGGAATCAATAACATTGCCTACCCCGGTCACAATCTGAGGATTGCTCGTGACTTCTACTTTGTCGTCCGGGTTAACCGCATCTAGGTTAAGTGTTGAATAATCCAGATCGGCAAAGACCTGATCCAACGTTGTGGACAGACGGCCGCCTTGCAAGTTAGTGGTCTTGTGACCATCCATTGCAATGTGTTCGGTTCTCAGTGTTGCACCGCGATTGATATTCACGACAGAAGAACTATCCAGTGTTCCAACCGTAAACGTTGCTGCATCATTGGAACCGGAGCCTGCGCCAAGATTGTAGGTATTGCCGGAACCGAGGACAGTGTGCTCAATCGTTCCGCCGGTCAGATCAACTGTTGAATTGCTGAACCAACCCGAAGCACTCGAAAGACTGCCTGCCGTCTGGACGTATTTAACGTTAGCAGCTTCAAGGCTTCCGACATTGATTTGTCCGGCATTCGTAAAGGTATCGTTGCCAAGACCCGCGCGTTTGAACACTATCAGACCGTCCCCGGTAATCGAGCCGGAATTGTTCAAAGTACCGCCGAAAGTAAATGTACCTGCATTTTTGATCGAGCCGGTATTAGTAATACCTAATCCGCTGCCGTCAACGAAAATGTCAGATACGCCGCCGTAGGCTTCGGCCCCCGCAGCATTGATAAATTCACCTGCAATCGAACCGGTGCCGTAATAAGCCAATCCGTTGTTCGTCTTTGTGCCGCCTTCGGAAACCGTCAGATTCTTTAATTGCTCTGTTGCTCTGGCAACTGCTCTTGCGACGACTCTGAGGCGCAACGGAGAAGCTGTGAAAGTTTGCTGCGCGTCGTCTCCATTGATGAAATAACCACCGTCATTCACGATTAGTGAATCCGCTAAGAGTGTGCCATTATTGGAAACGACACCGCCATCAAGAATCAACAGCTCGGCATCATCTCCTGAAAACTCTGCGACTGCACCCTGAGCGTTAGCAATCAGACCGGAAACTTGAGTTTTACCGGTTGCTTTAAGAGTGTAGGTATTGCCGATTGTGCCAATATCACCATCGCCGCGTGAACCAATGGCCGTATTGAACAGACGGATTTCTCCCGGATTTTCAAGAGTGCCGAATACTGTTGAATTATCCAGCGCTTCCATGTAACCGAAATTCCGCAGTGTTCCGTTGACATTTACGGTATTCGCGATTAAAGAAGCACCCTGACTGTTTTGGAGGGTACCGTCCAGGTCCGCAGTTCCTACCAATTTGGCGTTTGCGTTATTGATGAATCTGCCGCCGAATTGTGTGATACCGTTGACCGTTAGCTTGCTGTTGTTGTGAACTTCAGCTCCGTTCCAACCTGTCAAAGTACCAAGAACCGTCTCTCCGTTGTTCTCTAAGACTGCTTTGTCTGTGAAGGTAGCGTTTTCGCTGTTGAAAACAGCATTTTTATCGACTGTGGTCTTTCCGCCTGAAGAATTAAGGTTCTTGACGAGGTAATCGCCGGCGGCAACCTTAAGTTCTCCCTTATCAGAGAGATGAACCTGTTCGGCCTGTCCTTGGTAGACAGAAGAGTCTTTAATTCCCAAGCTGCCAAGAATGAGCTTTGCTCCGTCACCAACCGCACTGATAATACGTTCGGCAAGAGTAAAGTGATTACCTGTACCGTCTGATTTGCCGCCGATAAGTGTTAGCTCTTTTCCGTCCTGGATGGTCGTGCCGGTTGCTTCATTGATGCCTGTGAACCCTGTGTTGTTTCGCAAACCGGAATCTCCGACAACGATTGCTCCGTTTTCGCCTTCAAGTTTGCGATCAACGAAAATAACATCGCGCAAGTGCTCTACGTTGTCATAAAGCTCATTGGTTTTTGCGACGGTTAATCTATCATCATGTGAAACGCCCGCTATCGTGCCTTGGAACTCAAGAGCTGTATTACCTCCAAACTTGTCTTTAAATGCCTTTTTCAGATCGTCAGCTTGTGTTTGAGTGAGTTCCACTCCGGTGACAACCACTTTTCCACCCGTAAACGAGGCATGATTAATTAGCTTCTGAGCAATTGAACCAGGAGCATACTTAGTGAAGAAATCATTCAAACTGGATTTAACTTCTTGCGGTAAAACCGAATTCAATCCAACATAATGAAGTTCTTGTTGAGCAGTCGTCCCTAATGAATCGAAGACGTTAAATGAGTTGTTGGTTTGGACAATTCCGCCGCTTACTGCCAAAACGCCGGAAGGCCCGAAAGACCACACCCCGTCATGTGTGTTGAGCGTTCCGGAAGTATTTAACTTATCCGTGAAATTAACTGCACCGTAACTATTGATAGTCCCGTAGTTAGTGGTTTTGGCAATTGTTGCATTGCCGTTGAAGTTTGCAGTACCGTAATTGTTGAGATTCTTGTACCAGCCGCCGTTGACAGTTAAAGTTCCTCGGTTGTTGATGTTTCCGCCTTCAAAGTTCGATGTAGAAGCCCCGAGACCGGAAGCGATATTGACGACGATATCTCCCGAAACTTTAGAAGCATTAAATGAACCGCCGTTATAGTTATAGGTGCCGCTGCCTGTTAACTTAGAGGAAAAGTTTCCGCCGGTTTGCGTCACAGTTCCGTTGTTAATAAGGCTCCCGTTTCCGGCATTGACATTCCCGCCCTGCAAATTAAATGAACCGGTATTTATCCAATTACCATATGGATTGATAGTACCCCCGGTCATGTAAGTATTGCTGCGGGTTTGAAGATTGTTGTGGACGTCAACGCGTGAATTTCCATCGATATGGAAGGGTCCGTCAAAAACCATCCCGGAGCCGTTGACAGAAAGAACGCTGTTGCCTTCTTGGACAAAGGTTGTGTTAGAGAAGCCTCTTCCATTGATAGTTATGGACGAAGAGTCCTTCAACCTAAATTCTGTAAGGTTATTGCTTTTGTCAGTTCCGCCTCGGGTAAGGTTGCCGATTTCGTCGTAGTCACCGATATAAAGAGAGCCGGTGCTATTAACCAGAATGGAATTTGATCTGTCCCAAGTAAAATGCCCTAAATCTTCACTGTGCCATGAATGAAGTAATAGATTTCCGTTTACTGTAGTAACGGTGTTGTCTGGCCCGATATTAAAAGATGCTTTTCCTCGAACGGACCAAGAAACATTGGAACCCGCACCAACGGTGTAATTGCCGTGCAGATTTAATGAATAATCCTGTTCGGCATAGTCTAGGTTCTGTCCAGCTGTTGATTCCCCTCCATAAATATGCTTATAAATGGCGTATGAAGGCGTCGATGCAAGAGCTAGTGCTAGACCGACTGTGATAACTGCCGCTTTTCCAGCGTTCTGGCTTGCAGCCGTCATGGCTTCGGAAACAGCGACAAAGCACCCCCGTTTCCGATTCCAGACTTTTTTAAAGATTTTGTTCATAGATCCTCCTCGGGTTGTGCTATTTATTTGGTCTGAGCCGTCTGTGCCGGTTCTTTTTCAGCCGGCGTAAAAATGAGAGGGACAGCATCGAAAGCGACTACTTCTTTGATGCGAACCCAGCTAAAGCCCCGAATGCCCTGGAACGTAAAAACTTTCTCTTGGGACTCGGGGTCTGCCAAGACACCTTGGAAAGCGGCAATCTGCGGGTTGATCTGTTGCGATTCTTCAGCTTTAAGATCAATGGCCAGATTTGTTCCGTTCTTGAGATGGATAGTTACTCGTTGAATGTGAATTACTTCTGCCATGTTTTCCTCCTATAGGATTTGTCATTGGTTTAAGAAAAGGTTTTCAAAACTCAAAAGCCTTTTCGTAAACCGAGGGGAGGAAAAATGGGCGCAGAATTCCTAGGCTTCCGCTTTTCGGGAAACCGTCTTCTCGGGATTTTTTTTTGTTGTTCATAACGATTTCTTCACAAATCTTGGCAGGACTGTTGCTCACGTTATGAACGAAAGAAATACGATCACCGCTCTTTCGTGCGGGGCAGGACAAGTTAAAATTCGATTGACCCGAGGGCTTCTTTGTCCTGCCAAGGAAGAAGCCGTCCACTCGTTAAAGTGGCCGTGAGCTCTCGGGTCTAGACTTTTACGTGGTCATCTTCGGCTCCACCTCCCGCTCGATCCAGCTTTGAAGCTCGCCTAAATGCTCGGAACGCATTTTTTGAATTTGTTTTCCGCATTTGATCGTGGCTTCGTAGAGGCAGATCTTCTTCATGCCCGTCAGTCCGGGCTCTTTTCTGTCACTGACGACGCTCAGTGAAACGTTGGGATATTCTTTGTTGTTGATTCTCATAATTTCTCCCAGCTGGCGGCTAAAAAAGGAATAGAAAACAGCGCCGCTGTCGCCGAAGACAGCACTTCCGAAAAACATCCAAGGATATTTTGGTTGCCCGAGGAATGGGCCGAGGATGATAGATGGGGTCGTTTTTGCAGGCGCGAAAATGTCTTTCTGTCAGCAGACTTTTGGTTAATCCAGGGGGATGGATTAAACCTGCTGACCGAAAAGGCATGGAGAAATCCGGTCAATAAAATTTTTGTACCAATATTGGGATGAAATAGTGTTATCGAACTATTGTTACTCATCTTTCCCCCAGAAAATTATTCTTTATGAGTAGGATATCGAGGAAAAAATGAGGCTCACGCAGAAAAATGGGGCAAAACCGTCAAATTTGATGCACAGAAAAAAAAGGAAAAAGAAATGGACGGAACAATAGGTCACAAGAAGAATTTGCGAAGTTCTGCAAGATGAGCGAAATGTCCCGTCCACAAGCTGGACTTAAGTTGTCTATCGAACTGTTATTTCCGTTGTGTCGAAAGAAACAACTTCATAATGATTGATAATTTCCGCTCCGTCGGCGGTCAGTAATGCTTCAATAATCGTCGGGGCCTGATAAAGTCCCATTGCACCTGCGATACAAATAGCAAATGCGATAAGTGACTGTCTGGCAACGCCAATAATAACACCGACCAAAACAATGGCGATGGCAATAATTCTTCCTAATGTGCCTTGCGTCCAGTCTTTTAATGTTGTCCAAACGTCTTCAAATTCCTGACCTCCGTCACCTGCGTAAACGTCCGGAGCGAAAACGGCGCATCCGACGATGAAGCATACGCCTAACAATGGTAAAAGACTCAAAAGTCGGTTTGTTGCTGAGGCTTTCATTGATTACTCTCCTATGAAATTAATGTGATCTGTTCTGCTTTAAAAGTTCGAGATTGTTGACAGTGGGCGGATTCGAAATGTTCTCTGCCTGTCTGCGGTCATTCGAAGTTGATGAAGTTGCGGTTCGCTGTACAGGAATTTTCTTTACCAGCGGCTGGAAATTCGAGCTGTTTTTCACCTGTGCGGGATTCATAATCCACTTGCGAGGCTCGATTTCCGTATATACGTAACCGGGAGCATTTAAGTCTCCGTTCAAATCCGTATAAGACGCGATCCAAATACGCATGACCATTGATGGTGTCCTCACTGGTACAGGCGAATAAGGAAGTTTCGGCGTGACGAAATTCTGCACAATGATGTCATCGCCTACGATCACCTGACCGTCAGTTTCAACGCCGGCCGGAGTTTTCTGCATTGTTGTGTAAGGGGCATAAATTTCCTTTTCCTTACCTGCTGACCCAAACACTACATTGGTTTTATCGCCGCTTCCTGATAAGACATAACCGTTTTCGCCGCCGTTGACGGAATATTGGTACATCTGACTTGTGCTCATGCACTTCGGATCACCGGGCATACCGGAACAGGAGAAATTTTCTTCTCCTACATTTAAATAAGAGCACCCTGACAGTACAAATGCAGAAGTCAGCGAGGCTATAGCCAAAACTGTTCTTCTCATTTTTGTTCTCCCTGAAGGATTGTTGGTTTTCCATCGTTCGTTTCCGACAAGTTTTGATCGCTCTGCAACACTGTATGAGGCTGCTGAGGTTCAGAAACTCCATGATGCGATCTGGGTCCTATCAACAAAGAAAAACCTATCAAGATCATGATTAAGAAGCACATCGCCAAACCGAGCAAAATCCACATGTTATTCAGGAAGATACGGTCGTATTCTTTTCTACTGATTCTCGTCTTGTCTCTCATCTTGTTGCTCCCGCACGAATAACCGGATTCGCTTGTACCGTTGGAGTTGAGGTGTTGGAATCACTCAATTCATTCAGATTCTTCAGTCGCAGCTTTGTTCCGTTCGTCACGACAATATCGACTCTTCGTCCGGCGGTGATTTCCACGACAGGAAATATTTGCTCTGCCATCTTGATGTAGAAGTCAGCCACCTTTTCAAGCGCTTGAGAAGCGCCTTGGGCCGCTGCACCGCGAGCCAACCCGGAGTTGAAATTGTTTTGATACTGAACCGATCCTCCGATTGATGTTGTATCCAAGACAGATACGGGCGTTACATCAAAAGCCTTTGAGACCCCCGAGGCAAATCCTGCAATAAGGGTTCGGGCAATCATCTGACCTTGTTTGCTTACCAGTCGTCCCTTCATGCCCGCTTTACCGTCTTCGCCTACGACGTAACTCGGAAACTTAGTCTCCAGAACGGCTCCGTCGTTTCTGACGCAAGAAAGGTATTCACCTCGCAAGAACGCTCTTTCGCTGGACAAATCTCCGTGACCGCTAACGAGTACGAAGCAGTCTTTGATGTCACTGGTAAAACGGTTCGGCAAAATCGCTTCTTTCTCCACTCTCAAAAGAGCCGGCATCGGTTCGCTTCTGGCAGAAGTAGATGTCGAAGCGTCAATGCCGTTTAAGAGCATTGCTGAAATGATCGAGCCTGTAGGCATATAAAACTCGATTTCTTTGGGTGCGGCTTCGCTCTTTTCTTTAATTCGATTAGCCCTTTCGCGTTTAACTTTTTCGGGAGGAGCCGCATTGATGACATGAATCGTCATAGGCTTTGTCTTTTCAACCACTGTCTCCTCTTCTTCCGAATCCTCCTCTACAGATGATCTGGGTGCAGGTGCTTGAGTCTGTGCAGTATTCACAGAGCTGAAAAGTTCAGTAGGATCCGTCACTCCGCGATTTGATCGTATGCCGGTTGAACTCGTTCCGGAGGAAAATCTGCGTTCGCGGTCACTCTGCGCTTTCGGTTCTTTTTCGTTTCTTGCTCCGGAGCGATTGGTATTCGAACCGCGCTGCTGGTTGTTTTGTTCGGCTCTTCGAATATCCTGTCTAAGCTGAGAGTTTGTATTCTCAGACTGAACCTTCATTTCGCGAATATCTTTTTTAATACTTGCGAGTTCTTTATCCAGCTCCAAATTACGATTTTTTTGTTGCGCTTCCTGAGATTCCATATATTTTCCAAGTGAATTGGAAAGTTCTGTAATTTCACGGCGCATTCTTTGAACGGAAGCGCTTAACCCGTCAATACCAAGCTGTCTGGTATTCGTATCGGTAAGGACATTTCTTTGAACGTCGTTCTTCGGAGCTTTATCTTTACTAGCAGGAGAAAACAACATCTCGGAGGCGGCGGCGAAGATTATGACGACTCCCGCTGCTCCCAATAAAGCAAACAACCGTTTTTTACCCGGACTAAGCTCTGAGAAAGATTTCTTTTTTTCTACCATCTTTGCTCTCCCTTAGCGGTTGTTGAATTGAGGTCTGATTAAGTAGGGTCTTTCGGGAGCCTCGATAATCTTTCGAGCCTCTTTCATCACCACATAAACTTCTGTTGACTGGCCAGGGTTCAATACATGTAATGGCCATGTTGCAACTGCCGCAGCTCCCCAGTTACCGCAGGATGTCTCTTCAAAAATGATGGTTTCTTTCGTTATGTTTTTTGCGGTACCGACGTAAATATCGAGGTTGTGGCCTGTAAGTCTCTGGCCGTTTAAAAAGTCAAAAGCAAGTCCGGGCTGCTTACAGCTCGGAATGTTTCTTGCACCTCGGACCGAACCTAATGAGTAGCCGGACGGGATTTTTCCCAAAGCCACTTCCCGCAGCATCGTCCGTATTGTTTCCACATACGGCATTGAGCGCTCAAAGCTTTCTGCTTCGTAGTTATCCTCGCGCATTGAGTCGTTTGCGACCATGCCGGGATTCTTGTTTAATTGAGCAGTCGAACCTCCGGCAATTTCCAAAAACACCTCTCTGGGCGGTATTTCCCGAGGAATCATGGTGACGGACAAAGCCTGTTCTTCCGAACCTTGTTCCGTAATAAACATAGAAGAAGGTGTGCTTTTATCGGTGGAAACGTAAATCACGTTTCCTTTTACGCAGATTTCTCCGCAATTTCCGCTTTTTGCGCTCCCGCCCGTCAGTGAAGTCGAAATAATCTCAGGATTCCTAAAGGGTGTCACGATTCGGTTAGTCATATTGATCGCAATCGGGATCAATTCATTTTGCCCCGGCGTCAGCGCGATTCTCGTAGCATTATTGATTTTCAAAACGCGATTAGCTTGGCTGTTTTTGACTCTTGTTTGAGCATCTTTGATCGCTGAATCAACATTGCCTGAGATATTGGCTCTTCTTACGCCGTTAGGAACCGCAGGTATGTCGTTTTCATCCAAGGAAGCCCCGTTGGAAGCTAAAGAGGTTCCGCCGATAACGATCGTAAAAGTCAATCCGAGCAGCGCAGATACAATTTTTTTGTTCAGCATCTTATTGATTTTCCTTTTCACGTTGCTTTGCTTCACGCTCTTGCTGACGCTTCTGCGCCTGCTCCATGCGTTTTAAAACTTTGCCTGTACGGGCTGTACCGGAATAAACGGAAATTTGTTTGAAGAGAGGAAGATAGTGGTTTACGTCAATTACAAACTCGAACGTCATCTCTTTTCTGATGCCCTTTTCTTCATCTCCGTTGACGTAGTTGGAAGCACCCGTTGTATATGAATTCCCTTTAACGAAAACTTTGTTTGTTGAGGCCTCATATTCGACTGTGCGCGGCATGAAAGACTGAGAGATCCGGTCTTCTTTCAAGGACTGTGCCTGTTCAAGGGCTCCCCTGACGGTATCGTTATAAATGGACGGATCAAGCAACGGCTTTAATCGCTCTACCACAAAGTCAACATTGGAAGGAGTAATGTTGCCCATCAATTCGGCAACCGCCAAACCCCATGCCTCTTTATAGTTTCTGGTCGCCTTCTTTTGCTCAAGCTGTGCAGTTTGCGTCAGCGTCCAAGGCTCAAGGACAACTATTGTTTCTTTGGTAAAAAGAAAACATCCCAACAGGATATTTGCCCCTACAAGCCCTAAGCAAAGCCTTTTATAGAACTTAGACTCGCTTTGAAGACCCGTCCAACTTTCCTTGAAGTTGTTAATGTTCATGGTATGAAATTCCTGATAAACGGATTAACAAACTGTTTACTTTTGCAAACAGGAACTCCGTACCAATACAAATAATGCAGAAAGAAACCGTCAGGGTTGTTATCTCTGACACGTTTATATTGACTGGTCATAAAGAGGCCGATGAGCATACAAAGAAGCATCTGCCTGACCATGATTCCAATGCACATTCCTAAAAGAATTGGTGCGATCTCATCAACAGACCATAACAAGAGGTGCGGCGGCTCGTCCGCGTGTCTTGGGATTTTTACTCGTTCCATGTTTTCAAAATGAAATCTTCTTTCCTAACATTGTCGGAAAGAAAACTGAAGCGATCTGCCTAATAAATGCGCGGATTTGGATTTTCTGAAACAGAGAAAAAACAAAAGGGACTTTTGGACCGTAAAGAATTAATAACTGAAGAGTTGCGGGTTTTCGATAACCGGCGTCAAAGCCCTGATACCGTTGCTTCGGCGGAAAAAGCTGATAATGAAAACATAACAATAAATCCCGAGGACACTGCAGATTTTCTTTAAAGATTTCTGCTTTTCTGATTCTGTCGTTAAAACTCTACGACCTCACTTTTGGGAGAAAAATATGGAACAAAAGAACGCAATTCTTTTAATGGGCGGGTTGGTTTTAATAGGATGTTCTAATTTACCCCCCCCCAACTGCTATAACTGTCGACAGCACTGTTGACCCCATAGCTCATGCTCAATTTCTTTATAAAAACTACAGTCAAACAACAAATCTATGGGTAGATCCATTTGGCTTGTGTACTGATGGCCTCGTGGTTAAAAATTACCCTTCTCACAGAGAATACTCAAAGAGTTTCGCCATCAGGAATAAATTGGCATCTCTAGGCAAAGATGACCCCTACAGCTTAGGCAACAATCCTAACTTTGAGGAAAAATTCCTAACGGATCAATTCGATGTCATTTGTAGCAATGACGGAGGGTATTTCATAGACGGATGGTGCGTAGATAAAAGCAACAAAGACAGGGCTTTGTTCTGGGCAAAAATAAAACCAACGGGAAAAGACTTTAATGGAGTAGTTAGACCGGCAATTGCTTTCGTTGTTATTGCTCCTCCTCTAAACAAAACAGCCAATGACCCGGTTTGGATCAATTACATAGGGTCGTTGGGGTTCCTTACGGCTTCTGAGAGAAAGCTCCAGACAGAACAGATGCTGAAAAAAGAAAGCATCGGAGCAATGGTTTGCAGAAAAGTTGCAACAGGTGTACATCCCTCACAGAGATACCTGGACAAGGGATACATCGAAGACTCAGCAAACGGTCGCATCAAAGTAAGAATCTTCGAAAAGGCCAACCGCCGCGGTTCTTTTGATCCTACTGCAATCAGCTCCCGTGCAGACTCTTATAACGAGACGATTTGGGATCGCCCTTCTCGCTGGTTCATGTGCGATTAATCAAGGCGGAAAGTTTAGTTGGTTCTGTTATTCGAGGGATACATAGAACCGGCGAACGGATAGAAGTGTTCAAATTCCGTAGTGCTGCGCCCTTAAATTTATTTTCAAACTGATCCGGGCTACTTACTAAATATATTGATCATTGACGGCAGAACACCGCTGTCTCAATAACGTATCCCATCAAGTCCAAGGAAATTTTATGAACAAAATTTACAAATCCATTTGGAGCTGGACCCGTTCCTGCTTTGTAGCTGTATCCGAAGCTTCTAATTCTCACGCTAACGGGAAAAACAGTACGACTTTAACAAAGCAATCCAGAGCCATCCATTTTTGCAAACTCAATAAGACAGTTCTCGCTTTATGCCTTCTTTGCGCTTTACCCGTTATCTCGGAAACCGCTTTCGCTGACGGATGGGACCAAACACTCGTCAACAACACCTCTTTGGGAACTTATGCCGGAGATGCTCTTGTAATTGGCCAAATAGACAGATTCATGAAGCAGGAGGCAAACGTTTTAACCTGAGTTTGGCAGATTCTGATTGACCTTTTTGGCGGCAACGCCCATGAGGTCTATTTTCTGGCCCTGGTTTAATTATTTATATGTAGATATGTAGTAGATATGTTATAATTGGACTCAACAATTGAGGTGGTCTATGTATGTCTCTACTTGCAAAGGCGGAGCCAAC
>OGHO01001259.1_pt1 | contig 25259 bp, 17 predicted proteins | sample 1571421 | NCBI WGS metagenome assembly OGHO01 (sample SAMEA2581937, study PRJEB24529) | metagenome | biome: Human gut stool | place: China | collected 2011
GAAGAGTGAAAACCCTTCACCCAAATGTAGAGGGAGGTATCTTAGCGATACGAGACAACGAGAAACATAAGCAACAGATGACCGAACTTGGGATAGAACCTATTGATATGGTCGTTTGTAATCTATATCCTTTTAAGGAAACCATTCTTAAAGCAGGAGTTTCACACGAAGAAATTATCGAGAATATCGATATTGGCGGGCCGACTATGATTCGTGCCGCAGCGAAGAATTATCCTTTCGTGACGGTGATTACAGATCCGAAAGATTACACAAAAGTAATCGAGGAAATTCAAGCTCATGGGGATACTTCACTTGAAACCAAAGAGCTATTAGCTGCTAAAGTATTTATTCATACTGCACATTATGATGCTCTAATAGCCAACTATTTCTCTAAACGATTAAATATTCAATCACCGAAGACCTTGACCTTAACGTTCGAAAAGAAACAAGATCTTCGTTATGGAGAGAATCCACACCAGTCAGCCACTTTCTATACCCAAATTCAGGAGACAGAGGGCACGTTAACCGGGGCGGTTCAGTTACATGGAAAAGAATTATCTTACAATAATATCGGTGACACCGACGGGGCTTTAGAAACCTTGAAAGAGTTTGAAGAACCGACGGTTGTTGCTGCAAAACACGCAAATCCTTGTGGTGCTGCGACTCTTGCAGAGGCCTTCAAAAAAGCTTACGAGGCTGATCCTGTTTCTATTTTTGGTGGAATCATTGCGGTAAACCGGGAAGTAGACAAGGCAACGGCAGAAGTCATGTCCCCTATTTTCCTGGAAGTGATTGTAGCTCCTTCTTTCTCAGAAGAAGCTTTGACTATTCTTACCAAAAAGAAGAATCTGAGATTATTACAGGTATCTAATATTAGTAAGAGAGATTATACTTCACCCAAAGCAAAAACAGTATTGGGAGGTCTGTTGATTCAAGATATGGACCAACAATTACTTGACGGTGAGTTGAAATACGTCACCAATCGTCGTCCTTCGGAAAAAGAACTAGAAGACTTGTTGTTTGCATGGAAAGTTGTCAAGCATACTAAATCTAATGCAATTGCGATTGCAAAAGACAAATGTACCACGGGAGTTGGTCCAGGACAAGTAAGCAGAATCTGGGCATTGGAAAATGCCATTCGTCAAGGCGGGGAGAGAATTAAGGATAGCGTGATGGCATCGGATGCCTTCTTCCCTTTCGCTGATTGTGTTGAGGCTGCTCACAAAGCTGGCATCACCGCAATCATTCAACCGGGCGGATCTATCCATGATCAGGATTCGATTGATGCGGCCAACAAGTATAATATTGCGATGATTTTTACTGGAATGAGACACTTCAAACATTAATTGATTATGGGTTTGTTTTCTTTTTTAACACAAGATATAGCGATCGACTTGGGTACGGCGAATACGATCATCATCATGAATGACAAGATGGTTGTAAACGAGCCATCCATTGTTGCCGTCGATAAAAAAACAGAGAAGGTAATTGCTATTGGTGAAAGAGCTCGCCAGATGCAGGGTAAGACGCACGAGTATATAAAGACCATTCGCCCGTTGAGAGACGGTGTGATTGCGGACTTTAATGCGGCCGAACAGATGATTCGGGGTATGATCAAGATGGCAAACGGAAAGAGCAAGTTTTTCTCTCCTTCTTTGCGTATCGTGGTTTGTATACCTTCCGGAAGTACGGAGGTTGAACTACGTGCCGTACGTGACTCTGCCGAACACGCCGGAGGACGTGATGTTTATATGATTTACGAGCCGATGGCAGCCGCTTTGGGTATCGGCTTGGACGTGGAAGCTCCAGAGGGTAACATGATCGTGGATATAGGTGGTGGTACCACGGAGATCGCCGTGATCTCTTTGGGAGGTATCGTTACCAACAAGTCTATCCGTATTGCCGGTGATGACTTGACGGATGATATTCAAGAATACATGAGACATCAACACAATATCAAGATTGGAGAACGTACAGCAGAAGAAATTAAAATTCATGTTGGTTCTGCTTTGTCCGAACTGGATGAACCTCCTGCAGATTTCGTGGTGCAAGGACCGAATCAGATGACCTCTCTTCCGGTTGAAGTACCTGTTTCCTATCAAGAGATAGCTCATTGTATCGAGAAATCCATTTCTAAGATTGAAATTGCAATCCTAGCCGCTTTGGAACAGACTCCTCCCGAGCTGTATGCAGACATTGTGAACAAAGGAATATATTTGGCTGGTGGTGGTGCATTGTTGCGCGGGTTGGATAAACGTTTGACCGACAAGCTAAACATTCCATTCCATATTGCTGAAGATCCATTGCGAGCCGTGGCCAGAGGTACGGGAATTGCACTAAAGAACGTAGACAGGTTCTCATTCCTTATAAGATAGTGATGTGAAAGAGATTATAAAACTGATATTAAAATATCATTTTACTATTATTTTTATATTACTGGAAATCGTAAGTTTCTCTCTGATTATTCGTCATAACGAATATCAGAGAGCAATTTTCTCTGAAAGTGCTTCTACTCTATTCGGGAATATCTCGTCAACGATCACGAGTATAAAAGATTATTTTCGTTTAAAAGAGATGAACGAATCTTTGGCAAATGAAAATATCCTGCTGAAAAATCGTTTGGAAAAGTATGAGTTTTTACGAGATACGATTATCCATGGTACGGTTGTGCAAGATAGCATACCTGTTTACGAGTATATCGGGGCAAAACAGGTCAATGCGACATATAACCGGACGAAAAATTACATTACTTTAAATCAAGGACGAAAAAACGGTCTTCAGAAAGAAATGGCCGTTTGTACACCTGAAGGGATCGTGGGACTTATTCAAGATTTAAGTGATCATTTTGCCGTAGTCATCCCCTTGATCAACGTGGATTCCCGAATTTCAGCCAAAATAAAAAAGAATAACTATTACGGTTCTTTGCAATGGGATGGTAATGATTATGCTTATTCTTATCTGAATGATATTCCCTATCACGTGGAAGTAAATGCCGGGGACACGATTGTTACTTCCGGTCTCTCAAAAATCTTTCCGGAAGGAATTGTCGTGGGATATGTGGAATCTGTTGATAAGGAAACTGCGAACTTCTTAAAGATAAAGGTCAAACTAGCCGTTGATTTCAAACGCATAAACCATGTTTATGTCATATTGAATAACAAGAAAAATGAGCAAACAAGTTTAGAAGCCATAAACTATCATGAATAATATAAACTATTTCATTCATTTGTTGATACTTTCTTTATTACAGATTGTAATCGTGGATAATATTCACCTTGGCTCCTATTTCTATTTGAATATTTATATTCTGGCTCTTTACATTTTACCTTATAAGATGAAAGGTATACCATTACTGTTATTCGGGTTCTTTTTAGGTTTAATCATGGATTTGGCAGATAACACAGTCGGTATTCATGCTGCGGCATCTACTTTCATCGCTTATATTCGTCCCCGGTTATTGCAATTGACCTCTACCCGGGAAGAAATAGACGACACGCATGGAGGGCAAGGTCTGACGGATGTCAGGTGGTTTCTGAAATACACGTTTGTTTCCACGCTGTTATTCAACGTGGTATTGATTTTGACAGAAGCCTTTACTTTTAACGATATTCTGATCTCGATTATCCGGATTATTTTAAGTACCTTTATCTCAATGTTGTTCATGCTACTCTACTATTTCATCGGAATTAAGAAAGTACAGCAATAAAAGCGTGGTTTTAATCGATTAATGAATTCTTGAAATGAACAAATTCGGGTATAGACAAGGGATTATATCAGGAATTATTATCAGTGTATGTGTCGTGTACCTCCTACGATTGTTTACCTATCAGGTGGTGTCCGACAAATATAAAGTTATGGCTGAAAATAATTCCCAGCGGACGGAAACCGAATATCCGGCACGAGGATTAATATATGATCGGAATAACAAACTTTTGGTTGATAATCAAGCAGCATACGATTTAATGATTATTCCCAATCAGGTAAAAAAATTTGATACTTTAGAATTAATTTCCATTCTGGATATAACGAAAGAATCTTTGGAAAAAAGGATTCAAGATTGTCGGGATTATGCGAAATTCAAACCTTCGGTTCTTGTTTCTCAGATCCCCGGAAACAAATATGCTGTTCTTCAAGAAAAACTTTATCGTTATCCGGGTTTCTACATACAAACCAGAACGTTACGAAAATATAATGTAAACCATTCTGCAGATGTTTTCGGCTATATCGGAGAGGTGAATTCCGAACAGATGAAAGATCCCTATTATGCACAAGGAGATTACATCGGGATCAGTGGGTTGGAAAAAACATACGAGAAACACCTTCGCGGTACCAAGGGAAAACGAGTCGTTCTTGTCGACAATAAAAACCGGGTGAAAGGTTCGTTTGCGGATGGAGAATATGACGAAGATGCCATTGTCGGTGAAAATCTATATACCACATTAGATGTTGACCTACAAGAATACGCCTACGAACTCATGCAGAACAAAAAAGGCGGAATCGTGGCCATTGAACCTTCTACGGGGGAAATATTGGTCAAGATGTCCAGTCCCGGTTATGATCCGCAATTAATGGTCGGTTTGGATCGGGGTAAAAATTACTCTAAATTGCTAAATGACCCCTTAAAACCCCTATTTGACAGAACAACGATGGCACAATATCCCCCAGGTTCCATATTCAAAACCGTCCAGGCTCTGATTGGTTTACAAACGAAAGCGATTTCACTGCAAACACAATGTACATGTAGTGGAGGAGGTGCTTATATTGTCGGGGGAAAATTCATGAAGTGTCACCATCATAGTTCTCCCGTGAATTTACTCCAGTCCATTGAAAACTCCTGTAACCCTTATTACGCTAATGTTTTCAAGAGAATTCTGGAATTGCCGGAATATAAAACGGTGAGAAATGCCTACGGGGAATGGCGGAAATACGTGATGTCCTTTGGGTTCGGCAATAAGATATGTCCGGATTTCTCCAATGAAGTATCCGGTTCTATTCCCACGCAAGAATATTACGACAATGTGTTTAAAACTCAAAAATGGTACCCCTCTTACATGATTTCTCTTTCCATTGGTCAAGGAGAATTAATGATCACACCGATTCAAATGGCGAATTTGGCCACGATTCTGGCGAACCGAGGATACTATATTACACCACATATTGTAAGATCGATAAATGACTCGATCTCCAGCCAAATAAAAAAGCACGTTATTCCCATTGACCGGAAACACTTTGACCCCATCGTGGAAGGAATGCAAATGGTTATCAAGGGGGGAACTGGACGACGGGCACAGGTGGATTCGATTGCAATAGCCGGAAAAACAGGAACCGTGCAAAATCCACATGGTGACGATCACTCCGTGTTTATTGCTTTTGCCCCGGTAGAAGATCCTAAAATCGCATTGATTGTATATGTTGAAAACGGGGTTTGGGGATCACGTTATGCGGCTCCAATTGCCGGTCTGTTGATCGAGAAATATTTGAAAGGAAAAATATCCGACAAGAAAAAGCCTCTTGAAAAAGAGATGTTCCAGGGTAGTCTGATCCATAATACAACCAGTAAAGTAAAAGAAACGAGCAATGAATAGCAGATCTAATAACCTACTCGCCAACATAGATTGGGTATCCATTCTATTATACCTGCTGCTTGTATTAATCGGGTGGTTAAATATTTATGCGGCAGTATATGATGAAAATCATAGCAGTATTTTCGATATTTCTCAAAAGTACGGGAAACAATTGATTTGGATCGGGGCGGCTTTCGTGCTTGCTTTTCTTGTTCTACTCACGGATAGTAAATTCTTCACCACTTTCTCGATGGTCATTTACGGCATCATGATATTCTTGTTGATTGCCGTCCTGTTTTTTGGTACGGAAACAAAGGGGGCACGTTCATGGTTTGAAGTCGGGGATTTTCGCATTCAGCCAGCTGAGTTTGCCAAGTTCGCAACCAACTTAGCCATAGCCTATGTCATGAGCCGTCATAATTTTAAAGTAATGCGCTTTTCCAGCCTTTTAACCATCGGGTTAATTTTAGCTCTTCCATCGGGATTGATTATCTTGCAGAATGACACTGGGTCAGCTCTCGTGTACAGTAGTTTTATACTCGTTCTTTTCCGGGAAGGATTGCATGGCTCTATCCTATTGCTTTGTTTCGTGGCGGCAGCTATATTTATCATGGCATTGCTGTATTCTCCTTTCACGGTATTGCTTGTCATTATCGGGGGAACGCTGATTGCCTTTTATTATTATCGGCACGATATTCGGGAATTATTCCAGATTATCCTGTTCATCGGGTGTGGTTTTGGGCTTTTCGTTTTGATTAAATGGATGTTTAATCTATTGATTTCCGATTATTATATGTTACTCACCGTTTACGTGATTACAAGTATAACCGCAATATATCCGATATATAAGCGGAAGATGAAAAACATGATTACCCTGTTACTGATCTCGTGGTTATGTGTCGGAGCCGCTCCATCCGTGAATTATGCTTTTGATCATCTTCAACCTCACCAGCAGGATCGTATTAACGAGTTACTGGGTATAAGAGTAGACCCCAAAGGAACAGGATATAATGTCACGCAATCCAAAATTGCAATAGGTTCCGGGGGATTACTGGGTAAGGGATTCCTACAAGGAACGCAGACTAAATTGAACTTCGTTCCGGAGCAAAGTACAGACTTTATCTTCTGCACGGTGGGCGAAGAGTGGGGTTTTGTCGGGAGTACCTTCATCATCGTGCTGCTGGCGGTGTTTATTTTACGAATTATCAAACTGGCAGAACGGCAACGCTCCAGTTTTTCCCGGATATATGGTTATGGAGTAGCCTCTATCCTATTCTTCCACGTGGCCGTCAATATTGGAATGACAATCGGAATGGCACCAGTTATCGGGATTCCTCTTCCATTCTTCAGTTACGGGGGATCATCACTATGGTCTTTTACCATTCTTATATTTATATTTTTGAGATTAGATGCCAATCGTTTACAAGTCTTTAGATAATAAATAAACTTTCTGAACGCTTTCCTTGTGGATTTTCAAGGATTTTAATACATTCGTTCCCAAATGAATTAAACACGAGAAGAATGAAAACATTAATTATAAACATAAAGCAACTTGTTCAGGTTGAGGAAGAACCACGTAAATGGGTTGCGGGTGCCGACATGGCAAAACTAGGTATCATTGATGATGCCTACCTTCTGATTAACGAGGATAAAATAGAAGCTTTCGGTAAAATGAACGAATTGAATCAAGATGCAATTTACGAAGGTACAGACACGGTGAAAGAAATAGATGCCAAAGGACGTTTGGTTCTCCCCGCCTACTGTGATTCCCATACGCACTTGGTATATGCCGGAAGTCGGGAAATAGAATATATTGACAAAATCAAAGGTTTATCATACGAGGAAATTGCCCAAAGAGGTGGTGGCATTTTGAATTCGGCAGAACGTATTCGAAAAGCATCAGAAGAAGAGTTATATGATTCAGCTTATGCTCGTTTACAAGAAATCGCCTCTCTCGGAACCGGAGCCGTGGAAATCAAGAGCGGTTACGGGTTGGACACGGCGAGTGAACTCAAGATGTTGCGCGTGATTAAAAGATTAAGCAAAGAAACTCCTTTAACCATAAAGTCAACCTTCTTGGGAGCGCATGCAGTTCCGGTTGAATACAAGGGACGGCAGACAGAATACGTGGATTTAATCATCAATGAAATGATACCGGCTGTTGCTGCCGAAGATTTGGCTGATTATATAGATGTGTTCTGTGATAAAGGTTTTTTCACAGTGGAAGATACGGATAGGATGTTGAATGCCGGAATGAAATACGGATTGCGTGCGAAGATTCATGCTAATGAACTGGACTACTCGGGTGGTATTCAAGTTGGGGTAAAATATAATGCTCTTTCCGTGGATCATCTTGAATATGTCGGGGATGAAGAAATCGCTGCATTGAAAGGTAGCGAGACCATGCCAACCGTGTTGCCGGGAGCTGCCTTCTTTTTGAATATGCCTTATTCTCCTGTTCGTAAAATGATCAATGCGGGACTTCCTGTTGCTTTGGCTTCGGATTTTAATCCCGGCTCCTCTCCTTCCGGAAACATGAAATTCGTGATGTCTCTCGGATGTGTGAATTATAAAATGTTACCGGAAGAAGTGATTAACGCGACCACCATCAACTCGGCATACGCCATGGGTGTAGAAGAAGAGTTGGGTAGTATCGCCGTGGGCAAAAAAGCAAATTTTTATATAACTACTCCGATTACGGGAATAGAGTACCTTCCGTATGCTTATGGGACTGATTTAGTTGAAGCTGTATTCTTAAACGGAGAACAAATTTAATGAAGCGATGCCCTATTCACATTACAAAAAGGTATGGATCCGGAAAGCGTACCGGATAAGATATCCTTAGATTTTAGATTGAAGTTTAAAATTGTACGTTGATTTTTATTTTGTCAAATTATAAAATTAATATATATGAAAAAATTAATTGAATGCGTTCCGAATTTCAGTGAAGGGAACGATATGCACATTATAGATCAGATTACAGCAGAAATCAAGGCTGTTGAAGGAGTTAGTCTTATTGACGTGGATCCGGGAAAAGCAACGAATCGTACGGTTGTTACCATGGTTGGTACCCCGGAAGAAGTATGCGAGGCCGCTTTCCGTGCCGTGAAGAAAGCATCCGAATTGATCGATATGAAAAAACACAAGGGAGCGCATCCCCGTTTCGGAGCTACTGACGTGTGTCCTTTAGTTCCGGTATCAAACATCACGATGGAAGAAACCGTGGAATACGCTCGTGCTTTAGCAAAACGTATCGGTGAAGAATTAAATATCCCGGTATACTGCTATGAGAATGCAGCCTTTACCCCAGAAAGAAAGAACCTGGCTACTTGCCGTGCCGGGGAATACGAAGCTCTTGGAGAGCGTTTGAGCAGTGAACAATGGCATCCCGATTTCGGTCCCCGCGAATTGAACGAGTGGACGGCTAAAACCGGAGCTACTGCCGTGGGAGCCCGCAATTTCTTGGTAGCTTATAACGTGAACTTAAATACGACTTCTACCCGTCGTGCCAACGCTATCGCTTTTGACGTGCGCGAAAGAGGAAGAGCTAAAAGAGAAGGAAATCCTATTACCGGAAAGATCGTGAAAGATGCAAACGGTAAAAATGTGATGATCCCCGGTACTCTGAAATCAGTTAAAGCTATCGGTTGGTATATCGAAGAATACGGAATTGCCCAGATTTCCATGAATTTAACAGATATTTCCGTAACCTCCGTACATGAAGCTTTTGACGAAGTATGTCGTAAAGCACAGGATCGCGGAATCCGGGTAACAGGTTCTGAATTAGTAGGTGTAATTCCATTAAAAGCGATGTTGGATGCCGGACGTTATTTCTTACGCAAACAACAACGCTCTACCGGAGTATCGGATAAAGAATTAATCAAGATTGCCGTAAAATCTTTAGGATTGGATGAGTTGTACCCATTCGAACCCAGAAAGAAAATCATCGAGTATATTTTGGAAGATGAGATGAATCAAGGTAAGAAGTTCTTGATTGACATGAACCTTCGTGAATTTGCCGATGAAACAGCTTCAGAATCTCCGGCACCCGGTGGTGGTTCTATTTCAGCATATATGGGAGCTCTTGCTTCTTCATTGGCCACGATGGTTGCCAACTTGTCTTCACACAAACGCGGTTGGGATGATCGTTGGGAAGAATTCAGTAATTGGGCTGAAAGAGGAAAGGCTTACCAGATTGAATTAATCAAAATGGTTGACGAGGATACTAATGCTTTCAATCGGATTATGGATGCCTTCGGATTGCCGAAGAAAACAGAAGAAGAAAAAGCTGCTCGTCACCAAGCAATTCAAGATGCAACCAAGTTCGCTACTGAAGTGCCGTTCAAAACGATGATGCTTTGCTACGAATGTATGGAAGTGGTGAAAGCCATGGCCGAGATCGGTAACCCGAATTCTGTAACGGATGCCGGAGTCGGTGCTTTGGCCGCTCGTTCCGGAGTAATCGGTGCATTCTTGAACGTGAAGATCAATGCTGCCGGACTGGATAACAAAGAATATGCAAACGATATTATTTCCAGGGGTGAAAAAGTAGTTGAAATGGCCAAACAAATGGAAACGGATATTTTGAATATCGTGAATTCAAAAATCTAATATCTAGTCAGATTTTATTGAATTTTGTAAATATAAGCTGGAAACTTTACTATTTATCAAGTTTCCAGCTTTATTTTTACTCACCTTCTAAAAATGGTAACTCCACGTTACGGATGGTACAAATGGAAGTAAACTCCAACTCCGGGTAGTCACTCCTTCTTTCGTCTGTTTGTGGTATATGATGGAAGGATTCTTGCGGGTATACAAATTATAAATGCCGAATACCCATGAACTTCCCTTTCCTTTTCGATTATCCAGAGCGTATGATATATCCAAATGATGATAGGCAGGCATTCGAAAATTATTCGGACGCTCAATATATTCCCGGTATTGCGTGTTGTCTGCATCTGTTTGAAAACTTTCAGGCATCGGGGCCGCATGATAGAATTGTTTCCCTATCGAGATGTAATTCCCGGTCGCAAGCGTAAAATTAATTGAAAATGATTTGTTAAACTTACATTTTTCCTTGATCGGGAGTATGTAATTGGTCATCACGTTCAACTTATGCCGACGATCATACTCAAACGGGAACCATTCCCCGTTATTTACATGATCAAAACGACGTTCCGATTTTGACCACGAATAGGAAACCCATCCCGTTAAGGCTCCGGCTGTTTTCTTTGCCATAACCTCCACTCCATAAGCTCGTCCTTTGCCAATGTCTACATAATCCTGCCAGCTCCTGTCCTTTGTTTTAAGAAAAAGAATGCCGTCTTGGTAACGTACCACGTGATCCATCCGGTGGAAATATCCCTCTATCGAAAAATTCCAAGTATTTGCAAAGGCGTAGAAACAACCTATCGAGAATAAATCCGAAGACGCGGGAGCTACCCGTTGGGTAACAGGAACCCACAAATCGGTATTCATGCCCATCGAATTACTTATTAATGTATGCTGAGATTGTTGCATCTTTGCCCATGAAGTCTTTAATATCATGTTTTCTCCTGCCCGATATGAAATAGAAAGACGAGGCTGCAAGGAATAATAACGAGCTTGAGGCACCGCCAGTAAACTAAAACGAACTCCGGCATCCACGCTCCACTGATCATTTAGTTGCCAATGATCTTCCAGATAAGTTTCTATCGAATATACATTACCGGTTGTCGTGTCTCTCACGTGCTCATTCAAGTTTACACTACCGATATATGACATTTCCGGGGCATAATATTTAATAGAGCAAACCGTTCCGAATTGGGTGCGGTGTTTCTCCCCGATAGAAATTTCCGAATCGGTTTTCAAGGTCCAATCCCGTAACTGTGAATTTGTCTTCGATTGCTCCCGTTGAGAGACACTCTCGTTATATACCGTCATGATCTGACTATTATTGAATTGACTATAATACAAGGTGATATTAGAGAAAAAGGTCGAGCTGAAGAGATGATTCCACCGCCCCGAAACACTAAGATTACCCCAGTAAAACCGGAAACGGTCGGAATGTTCGGAATCCTTTGCTTTCCATGTTGCGAAACGAGAATCCCGGCTATTGTACATGCTTATATACAATCGATTATAGGGGTTGATTTCCCAATTTACTTTAGCATTTAAATCATAAAAATTATAACCTGTCGAGAAATCACTTCCGGCGATCTTTTGTCCCGTCCATAGTAAACCGTCCAACCAAGTTCTTCTTCCCGATATGAGGAACGAGGCCTTATCTTTTTTCAAAGGCCCTTCCACAACCACGGAGCCGGCCACCGGGCTAACATGAATGTCTCCCGAATATTTTTTACGATTCCCTTCCCGCATAGTCACTTCCAGCACGGAGGACAAGCTACCTCCGTAACGAGCGAGAAGATCACCCGTGTAAAGCGTAACATCTTGCAAGGCATCTCCATTAAAAGCGGAAAAATACCCGTAAGCGTGATTCACATTATACACGGGAAGACCATCCAGTAAGAATTGAGTGTTGTCGGGACTACCACCCCTCACGCTAAAACCGGTTAACCCTTCCTGACCGGGATTCACACCGGGGAGGAAATGAAGGGATTTTAATACGTCAGCCTCCCCTAGGACCGCAGGCATTCGTTTTACCCAATCCAGAGATAAGGAATGTTTTCCCACGGCAGATGAAAAGGCATTTTTTTTCTCCACAACCAGCACTTCTTCCAGATAATTTCCGGGCATTAACGACATAACAATCAATGTGTCTGTTTGCAAGTTAATAGTAGATTCTACATGGGTAAATCCCACGTGACTTACAGATAAACGATTTTCTCCACGAGGTAAGGAGAGTGAAAAGAAACCATATCGGTTACAACTTGTTCCCCGCCCGCTTTTCGTTTCAACGATCGTGGCATTTATCAGTCGTTCTCCTGTTGCCTTGTTCTCGATATACCCGCTCACCGTCACGTTTTGTGCGAAAGAAGTAAATACAATTCCAATCAGAATGTTGAATATAAACAAAATACGTTTCATCTTACCATTCCTCCCGTTTCGTGAATACTTGAATGAATAAATCTTCATATTTTGAATAAGAGGCTACCAGCCCGGTTCCCCCATGTATGTTAGAATAAGTCCACAAAGGAGCATAAAACAGAGGTTCAGAATCCATTGCTGATAGATAATCATCGTTTACAATCGACGATTTCAAATAACGATCGTAATTTTCATCAAGGCTTAATATGAAACGGGTACTTTTATAGCATCCCGTGTCCGGTCTCCAGTGATAATACCCCGAACGCCGTCCCTTATAGCTTAACTCGATCTCTTTCCCCGACAAACCGCTATCCTCTACTCTTAAATAATAATCGTATTCAGCCGGAATTTCTTCGTCAAAGTCAAAACTGCGGTTAAAGGCATCGGGTAGCGTGCTATTCGTTTGAAGATACGACACAAGTTCCATATGCAAAGTGTCCGGGACCCCATTCAGAGAAGAATGGGTGGAAGACAACCAATAATAGTTTTTTTCTTCTTCCCGATCAGTCCACCGATTGATAATCCGTTCCTGCAGGCTGTCACATTCTATGCTCGCATTCAACAAGGGAGCAGGTACTCTAGTTTCCCCCCAAACAAGAGGTCTGCCGGGAATATCTACTTCTATCCGGTAAACTTCGGTTGCCTCCACATGATGGACTATGACATACCATCCCTCTTTCTGATACTGACATGCCCCTACGAAACGATTATTTTTGTATAATTTTACCGAAGCATTTGCCTCTACGGGAAAATCACCCTGTTCGTAGACGTTTTTTGTCCAAGTGACCCGCACACGAACGGAATCGTTATCAGCCATTAAAATACTATTTACAACCAGAACAGGAGATTGTGCATTTAAATCAAGGTGTAATTTTTGCTCACATCCATTTAATAATAATTCCCATGTTAATAACACGAGAAATATTCTAATAACTTCTTTTTTCATGTATTGAGTCTTTTGAGTTTTCTACTCTTAAGAGTCAATAAACAGGAAAACCCCTATTCGGATTTTTTATTTTTCAGATTTTGCAGGAAAATCCATGATTACTTCACGAGTGAAACAACTTCCCACCACGCCGAGTCCATCTTCCACGTTAGAATACACTTGAATGGGTTCCTTGTACATGGATGATTGATTTTCAAAAATCCCCAAGGTATACAGGTAATCAAATAAAGGTTTGTCTATTCGGAGTACTTTCACCCGTAAACGATGTGATTCCTTTTCCACGTACCGGATCGTGTCTCCATCACCCGTGATCACCCATGTTTCCCTTTCGTATGCATGGGGATGACTTACGCTTGCATGAATAATTCGTTCCTTTCCCCGGAAACTTTCATTTGTGAATACCTGATACGGATTGACATTTATCTCTTTTCCAAAAATAGTCGTAATCATTTCGTGAGATAATAGCTCATCCCCGGAAAGATCCACGTCATAAGAATAAGTCGTGGAAGAATCTATTTTTCCATGTCCATTTTCCCAACGGATTCCATGATGAAACCTTTCATTTTCAATCACTAGCCTGTAATAATTTTCCGTTTCTCCCCTATCTTTTAAATGAATACGTAATTGTAGCGTATTCATTTTGCTAAAAGTATCTAATTTGATTTCCGGAAACGAATTGCATACAATGGTAGAACCAATTGCTTCCTCCAAGCCCGAGCAAGCAACTTTTATCGTGATTTTATCTCCCGCTTTAGGGCGAACTTCTGACGAATAACGGTTATGACCAACGAGTTTTAATTCTCCCGCATACTGATCGTTCATGTACACCTGGCCCCTCGCATTCCATGTTGAATCCATTTCCGTATTGTCCGTGTATGTTCTTGATTTCGAAATTTCGGCATATAGCAAAGAATCCGCTTCCGCATAAGCATAAAGTACCAAGCGACTTTCGGGTACCTTTCCCTGAAAATCATATTCTTCTGAATTATTACACCCGCAATAAAACAAGCCAATCCATATAAAAATTACTATTCTCATCTTAAAAAGTAAACGTGTAAGAAAAAGAGGGAATGATCGGGAAAAGCCAATCATTACTAAAATATTGTCGCTCTTCCCGATTGCCATATTTGGAATCATAATCGGGACTTAATTCTATTGTATTCTGCCTACAATAAGCATTGTACAGGTTTATACTCCAAGTGGAAATTCCATGTTTTCGACGGCGATGGAAATTGAATCCTAAATCCAGACGATGATAATCGGGTGTTTTCATGTTGTTACGTTTTTCAATATGAAATATGATATCCTTCTTTTCCTCTCCTTTCTCCCCCGGTAGGTGGGTCGGCGTATTATATCTTTCCAATGGTTGCGTTGTATAGAAACCGTTATTGAATGTCCATGTAGCACTTATATCAAAAAAGTTACTGAATTTATGCAGTAAAACCAGATTCAGCATGTGACGGCTATCATATTTTGCCGGAAAGCGTCGGCCTTGATTGATTGAACCATCCGGAAACCAGCGATAAGCACGGGATAGCGTGTAATTTATCCATCCATTTGTTCTTCCTCCTGTTTTTTGCCCCATCCATTCCAACCCATAGGAATGTCCTTTTCCTGAATGAACGTTTTCTTTCCAATCTGAATACTCCAGGGTTACGTCTACCCCGTTATAATCGTTTAGCAGATGATTATGGGTTTTATAAAATCCTTCAAAAGAAAAATGCCATTGCGTGCAAGGATGATAATAAATACCTAATACACATTGATGTGATTTCATGGGTTTTACATTATCACTAACCGGAACCCACAGGTCAGTAGGCATATTCATTGTACTACTTCCCAACTGATGAATATATTGAGACATCAGCGTGTAGGAAGCTTTTGTTTCCCAACGATCCGTCCAATTATACTGTATGGAAAATCGAGGTTCCAATGAAAAATAATTTGTACTCCCGACATGAAATAATATACCCCGAATTCCGGGATGCACGATCCATTTCTCTTGAATAGTAATCTTATCTTCTAGGTAAAGGGCTAATTCATGAGCATATTCTTTATAATTTACCCATTTTCGGGAAGGCATTTCTTTTTCTATTTTATTGAGAGTTGTTCGCTTTTCCGGAGTAAAAACGTGATGAATGTAATGCCCTCCCAGATACAAACGGTTCCAATGATTCATGGTCCAAGTAAGATCACTTTTAAACCTCCACTCCTCTTGGCCAGACTTGAAACGGATCTTTTTTAACCGGATGGTATCACCCGATGCATTTTCATGGCGGTATTTTTTATTCATAAAAGCCCGATACTGGTTATAAGAAAGCACTGTATTCGCATATAATCCCGTGGAGATCATTTTGTCCCATCGCAATCCGACACCCCAATTTCCCCAAGTCCCACGCATATAATCCCGAGTGCGGTCAGGTTCAATATAATAGGATTCTTTCTCATCCTTTTTATATTTCAAATAGTCATTCCCGTAAAATAGAATAAGAGATAAAGCATTCTGTTGTGAAAAAATGCGAGTGAGTTTAATGTTTATATCCGTGAAATTATACCCAATCTTTTCTTTGCTATCCTTCGTGTTATTTATCGCAGCATAAATAGGAGCTCCTAATAAATCCAAGTAAGTCCTTCTAGCTGTGATATTAAATGAGCTACGATTTCTTTCAATGGGGCCTTCAATATTAAATTTACTGGACAAAAGACCAATAGAAAAACTACCATGATATTCTTGTAAATTACCTTCCTTCAAACGTATGTCCATGATAGAAGAAAGATGTCCACCATAACGGGCGGGAAAACTTGATTTGTAAAAGTTTACGTTTTTCACAGCATCAGAATTGAATACCGAAAAAAATCCCAATAAATGATTCGCATTATACAACGGAATATCATCTATCAGAAATTGATTTTCATCCCGATTTCCCCCTCGAACCAATATTCCAGCTATTCCCTCCATACCTACCCGTACACCGGGAAATAGTTGAACCGCTTTCAGCAGATCACTTTCTCCTAAAAGTTTTGGAATCACTGTTGCTGTAAAAATAGGAAATTCCACTTGTCCCGGTTGCGAATTCTTTACCCATCCGGGAATATTAGGTTGAACCACAACAATTTCGTCTAAGTTCAACATGGGTTTCAATTCGATATGAATCACGGTATCCGATTTCAAATAGAATTGAAATGAGGCCCTTTGATAACCCACATAGGAATAGTTTAAACAAACTTCTCCTTCCGGTACGATCAACGTGTAGAATCCGTAATTATTGGTCGCTGCGCCCACGTGCAACCGAGAATCATAAACGGAGGCTCCAATCAGTCTTTCCCGGGATCCTCTGTCATATATTCTTCCATAAACAATGAAAAAACGTTTTCCCTGTTTTAAAATGATATATCTTCCTAATTTCTCCCAGGAGATATTTGATGATTTAAACAAAAGGTTTAAAACTTGTTCTAAATTAGCCTGTTTTATAGATATTGTCTTTAGGGAGCATTGATGTAAAATAGACGGTGAATATGAAAATATATATCCTGTTTGTTGCTCGATTTTTCCCAACACTTCCTCCACAGGAGTTTCACGAAATGTAAATGAAAAAACTTCTTGAGCATTTCCTTTCATGATACAAAAAATCAACAAGATAAGTATAAGCCCGGCATGCATACTTAAATTGTTAATTGAATATCTAAAGTCCTGTTAATAATTTCGATCGCCTCTTCTAGTGAAACTTCTTTGAAAACAACGGTTATTCGGAGAGTTGCATAGTTTGCGGGTAGTGTTACGTGACAACTGTAGTATTCGTTCAGTGTTTCGATGACTTCAGATAAGGGGGCATTATCAAATTTAAGGATTTGTATTTCCCCTTTATCTTCTTTCGTGGAGATCATTAATTCCCCATCTTTTTTTCCATACTTAACGGACATTCCAGTTTCAAGGACACTTTCTTGTTTTTTGTCTTGAGTGGTAATTTTCACTCGTCCTTTTTCGACAAAAACTTCAGCTTGAAGTTTTTCTGCAATCACTTGAAAGGAAGTACCCAATACCTCTACTTGAATTAAGGATGTTTCCACGATAAAAGGTTTGCTAGAGTCCTGTTTTACACGGAAAAATGCCTTTCCTCGTAAGGAAAGTTCTCTATTCGTCTTTCCGAATTGAGAATCATAAGTCAAGCGACTATCTCCGGTTAATGTCACATGGGAACTATCCGGTAAATAAAATGCTTTCATTTTCCCAGTTCGGGAGAGTAAAACCGTTTCCTGAAGTGACGATTTATTCCAAACCCATAATACACTTGATATTAAAACAATGATAGTGGCAGCCACTTGTAAAATTCGCAAGTGGTACGCCTTCGCAGGAAATTTCACTTTTTGTATTGCCTGCCGAGGGGCAAAAACTCCATATTTGTAACGCTTAGAACCTAATTCTATACGGCGCTTGAGTTGTCGAAATTCACGTTGGTGATCTTCACTTTCTTCCAACCATTGTTCCACTCTTTGCCCTTCTTTCATGTTTACCTCACCAAGAATATATTTTGCTAGTAATTCATTTTTCATATTCCCCATGTTTATGAGATTATTTTACCCGAAGAAAAACAAATAGATTTTTATTGCTTTATCTCTTAAAGTTTTCAATGCCTTTCCCATTTGCCCTTCCACAGTTTTAACTGAAATATCCAGTTGTTCAGCAATCTCCTTGTATTTCATGCCTTGCTGTTTTGCCATTAAAAATATATTCCGTCGTTCAGTAGGTAAAGCGTCTATCCAGTTCCAAACTAAAGCCTCCTCCTCTACCGATATGGATAAGATATTCTCGTCTGTTAGGTACATGGCACTTTCCACGGAAACTTTCTCTTGGTCTTTTTTTACATATTTCACCGCTCGATTTCGCACCACCGTGTATAAATATCCTTTCATGTTTCCCACTTCCAAACTTCCTACAACCGCCTTTTCCAACAATTCTACGAAAATCTGTTGCACAATATCCTCCGAATCCTCGTATGATTCGGTTATATTTAGCGCATACAGACATAACGGTCTGTACATCCACTGAAAATATTTTTCTAACGTGTGAGAATTGACGAACATGGTTTCTTATTTTACATGGTACAAATCAACATCAAAAATAACTAAATAAAACCGAAGTAGGTGTATTTCTAAAAATATTTATCAGATACATTCCTACTTCGTAATATTCTATACAATCACTTTAATTTGCTTTCATGTAAACGTAATTTCGAATTGTCATACGAGGGATCCCTTCTTTCTCCCAAATACCTTGAACAATAAGGCAATACATCTGATTACCTTCCACCTGTGATACAGAAGGAGTCCATGTAAAAGAAGGTATCTTCCAATACTTTTTATTATATTCATTCTTCTCAAAGGTCGAAATCTTATGGATAAACAACATGTCTTCATGAATATAAAGGCTGTCAGAGGTGTTATCAAAATAGAATTGTCCAGCGATTCCCTTGAAATCCTTTAACGGCCCCTCCAAATAAAAAGACACGTTAGCAGGAGGTAAGGTGATGAAAAATGTAGGCGTAAAAGGTTCCCCTATAATTAACGTGTCTATTTGTTGACCAAATAATTCATAGATTATCGGTTCCTCCTTTTTGTTACAGGAAATAATAAATATAAAGCTGATAATAGTAGTAAATAAATATCTATTCATAAGTACTGTTAATAATATAATTTACTAGGAGGAGTAGTTGCAAAAATATAAAGTTCAGTACCACTACCTGTATATCCTGTATAATCTAATTGATAACCGGGCCAACTCAAAAAACTTGATTTATGATCAGCTCTTACAACGATATTCAATCTAGGATGTTCTTCCCCACCATAATTAAAAACTCCAGGTGTTTCCAAATGGAAAAATGTATAATTTGCACCACTTTTTCGTTCGATTGAATGTTCATCTCCATAATATTGAGTATTAATACCATTACCTTGAATACTAACAAATGTGCCATGAATACTATATTTCGTACTATAATCATGCCATCCTCCTAGATATTTCTTTTTAGCTTTCTGATATAACCTTAAATATACATGATTTCGGAAACTACTTTTGTCGATCATAACTTTTTCTAAAGAGTAAATAAGTTCCCAAGAATATTTCTTTTTACCTGATTTTATATATCCGCCAGAATTAGCCAAAGATATATCTTTAACAACATTACCTCGGAACATGATCCTCGCATCACCATTATAGATTACATCAACATTATCCTCTTTTGAAGATAAAAGTGTATTTTTATATTTATCTATTTTTTGTATATCTGCGAGATGAATAATAATACGTCGATCTTTTTTATAAATATACAATGCATCACCAATCTTTACTTGACCATCTGATGTCAAAATTGTTTCAAAATTAGGTGTTACAAACGGATAATCTACATCAATAGCTCCATCTTCATCTTCTGTTATGTCCAATATAGAAGTATATTTTTCGGCGAATAAGTGGGACTCATCCTCGGATGTCACGTTATCATACTCGTAAAAATAAGGAGCATAGTATGTTTTGGCAGAAATAAAACCCAAATTCTTTTCCCAAGAAATCCTTTGTTCGTCACTCAATTGTTCCAACATATTAATAATAGAATCACGAACATTGAAATTCTTAAAAACTAAACAACCTTCCTCAACATATACATTCGGTTGCTGATTTTCTTCGACTTTAGCTCTTGAACCAATTTCTGGGGTTTCTTCTTGAATTAAAGTTACAGATTCTGATTGATTACATGCAGATAAAATAGCAATCAAACATAGTAAAAACAATACTTTTTTCATAGATTTTTGATTTTAAATTAATTTATTAATCTCTTAGTTTATCATTAGATTACCCTCGTCGTAGCAACTTATTTCACTGGGTATTAAGTTTATTATGGGTGTATCTATATATAATGAATAATCTTTATCCACAACTAGATTTTCCACCATAAAAGCAATTGTTATCGTTCTTTTTATCTGTTCAGGGAATATATCAATCTTGATACTATCACAATCGTAATTTTTATGAAAAAGCAAAACCAAACTATCAGATATATGATATTGTTCTTTGATAGCCGTGGTTAATTCCGGAATGATCTTTAATTTTTGATTATGCATATTGGAATATAAAAGTGAGACTTTTCCTTTTAAATACACGTAATGTGTACTATTATCAACAATTACATTTTTCTCCCGTTCCTCAAAACTAAATGTTGTTTCATATTTCGGATATGGATCATTCTTTGAACAAGAACCCAATACAAATAATAATACAATTCTAAATATTAAATTAATTTTCTTCATTTCTTTCTGTTTTAAATTACTCAATACCAAATTGGAAATTTTTTATTGCCTTTATTATTAAGAGTCAAAAACAATAAATACCCTTACTCCATTTCCCATATTTTTTTTCAAAATAAAAATCCCTAGAGTGTAAAAACTACATTCTAGGGTTCCTTTTCAAGTATTGATTAACTCTACCCCATCCTCATAAACGTCTCGAAAAAGGCATCCCGATAGGTGTTTCCAATAGCTATTTCATGTGTTTTAATAAAAATGTCATTGTTATCAAAGGAGTCGATATGCTTGGTATTTACGATATAGGACTTATTGACTCGTAAGAAATTATGCTTGGGTAATAACTCAAATATATTCTTTAGATTCATTCGGGTAATCACCCGTTGTTCATCCAATTGGATGATCACGTAATCTTTCAGTCCCTCGATGAATAGAATATCCTTGTAATTTATTTTAAAGTAGCGTCTTTCAGACTTTACGAAGAAGTATTCCGTGTTACCCGCTTCGATATTCTCTTTCTCTTCTTTTAATAACAAAGAATGGTAAGCAATTGCTTTGTGGACTGCCTTATTTAACCCGGATAAAATTCCCCCGCCGAGGATGGACAAATCTGCAAAGTGATTAGGATTCGGAATTTCCACGTCTTCCAGTTTCCATTGTAATAAATGCGGGGCATTCCCGTGAATGGATATTCCATTCGTTGACATACTAGGAGAAATTCCGGCAAAGGAACTTACCAAGCGGGCCGGATCATCCATTCCCCCGGCATATCGGCTTGCCTCTTCCACGCTGAGCATCCGGGCTCCCGTGGTGACCATCTTGTTTAATGGTTGCTCTTTATTCAATTGCGGTCGAATCATGACTTCATCCAGTTCTTTAATACTTTCTTTCAATGGGATGGTCAAATTAACTTCTTTCGAGGATGTTACCAGTATCTCCCGGAAAATGGTCGGTTCGTATCCCACGAAAGAAACCTGTATATCATGTCGGCCGATTGGGACATTCTTGATAACAAAACAGCCTAGGGAATCCGTTACTCCACCGACCTCCGTTTTTCCCATGAGATACACGGATGCATAAGCCACCGGATAACCCGAGGCAGCGTCAATCACCCGTCCTCGTATATTCTGGGTTAAAATCCGTCCTTCTTTCTGCCCCCACGCATTCATGGATAATATGAAAAGAAAAATATATATGCCGATTACTCCTTTCTTACCCTTAATCTTACCCATGATTTTAAAAATCATTTCAGAAATCCCATTTTTCCATCCTTTACGATTCAATTCTCCCCCTAAAACTTCCTCAAAGGCATCTAAAACCTTTTCACAGTCGGAAACACTAATATTCGTCATTCGCGATACTTCTGCTATTACTTCTGTTTTATTCATCATCCAATACTTTTTGATTACGGGACAAAAATAGACTCAAAGCAGAAGTGATTTAAAGAAAAGAGACGAAACGCCTAATTGGGTATACAAAACATGATATCCCAGTACCTTTATTGAAGATAATCAAGAAGAAATTGAAAAAAGAAATTGTTTTTTTAGAAGTAGGAAGTGCTTGATAAGCAACTTCCCCTAATTTCTCCTACATAAGGAAAAATTAGGGGAAGGCGTTGGGTTAATTTTTAGGTAAAAGAGTGATTATTTAAAAATACGCACTCTTTCTTCTATCGAATTAAACTCTTTAGTCCCGGGTTCCTGTAAAGGTACACCAAAAGGCATTTGAGCAATCAATTCCCAAGTTTCAGGCAATTGCCACTCTTTAAGTACTGTTTCATCAATTAACGGGTTATAATGTTGTAGTGAGGCACCGAAGCCGACATCCTCCAACATGGTCCACACGGCCAATTGATGCATTGCAGAAGTTTGTTGTGACCATAAGGGAAATTTCTCTTGATAAGTTGGGAATGATTTCTGTAATCCCTCCACGACTTTCCGTTCTTCAAAGAAAAGCACCGTGCCATAACCGGATGCAAAAGATTTATCAATCTTATTTTCCGTTGTTTTAAAAGCTTCCGCAGGAACTATTTTCCGCAACGTATCTTTCACAATATTCCACAGTTTCACGTGTTGTTCTCCTAATAAAAGAACCATTCTCGTTGATTGTGAATTAAATGCAGACGGTATATTCTTAACGGCAAATTTTACAATATTCTCTATTTCCTCGTCAGAAATAAGTGATTTATTCGAGAGAGCATAATAACTTCTCCTATGCGCTAAAGCTTCTTTAAATTTTCTTTCCATATCTCAATGATTTATTTTCTACAATATACGCATTTTTTCGGGAAAAGTTATGTTATTTAGAATAAATCAAGATTGTTTATTCTCCCCCTTGTGCAAGGGGGAGTTAGAGGAGGGAACATAAATATTATAAAAGACTAAACGCACAAGTCACCCCGGCCATCACTATGGCCACCATGCTCATCAATTTAATCAGAATATTCAAACTCGGTCCGGAAGTATCCTTAAACGGGTCGCCCACGGTGTCCCCGATAACCGTTGCTTTATGATTATCAGAACCTTTACCGCCAAGATTACCTTCCTCGATATACTTTTTAGCATTATCCCAGGCACCTCCGGAATTTGCCATGAAAATAGCCAACACGAACCCGGTACCCAATCCTCCGGCCAACAACCCAATCACACCCGAAACGCCAAAAATCAACCCCATAACAATTGGAATAATGATCGCCAGCAAAGACGGGAAAACCATTTCATGTTGAGCCCCTTTCGTGGAAATTTCCACGCATTTAGCGTAATCCGGCTCTCCTTCCCCTGTCATAATTCCTTTGATCTCCCGAAATTGCCGACGGACTTCATTCACCATTTTCTGGGCAGCCCGCCCTACCGCATTCATGGTCAAACCACAGAACACGAAAGCCATCATCGAACCGATGAAAATTCCGGACAACACCTTCGGATTCATCAAGGTAACATCATAGTAATTCATAAAATCAGTCAATGTGGCATCAGCCGTCCTCACCACATTATCTCCAATTTTCAGCACTTCCTCGCCCATCCGCAACAAACCAATCTTGATTTCTTCAATATACGAGGCTATCAAAGCCAATCCGGTCAATGCTGCCGAACCAATAGCGAATCCTTTACCCGTGGCAGCAGTAGTATTACCCAAAGCGTCAAGCGCATCCGTACGGTGACGAACTTCCTCTCCCAACTGACTCATTTCAGCGTTACCCCCGGCATTATCGGCAATCGGTCCGTAAGCATCCGTGGCCAGAGTTATACCTAATGTAGAGAGCATTCCCACGGCAGCGATCCCCACGCCATACAATCCCATGGACATATTGGCAAAACTGAATTCCGCCGCAAACAGGAACGAAAGTATAATGCCTGCGACGATCGTAAGCACCGGAATAGCCGTCGAAATCATTCCGGTCCCGATACCTTTAATAATCACCGTTGCAGGCCCCGTTTCCGAACTTTTGGCTATATCCTGAGTCGGTTTGTAAGCATGAGAAGTGTAGTATTCTGTCGCTTTTCCAATAATAATACCCGTTGCCAATCCCACGATCACGGATCCGCATATCCAATAACTCAAACCGAGCAAATGAATAACCAGGAAACTGGCACCCACGATTAACAAGGAACTCACGTTGATTCCCCGATCAAGGGCTCGTAATAATTGTTGTTGAGAAGCTCCCTCTTTTGTCTTTACCAGAAATATACCAAGCAATGATAAGATCACCCCGAATGCGGCAATTAACATCGGAGCTAATATAGCATTGAATTGTGCATCCGGTTCCGCACGAAATGCAGCTGCACCCAATGCTGCCGTTGCCAATATAGAACCACAGTAAGATTCGTAGAGATCAGCTCCCATTCCGGCCACGTCTCCCACATTATCTCCCACGTTATCGGCAATAGTCGCTGGATTTCGAGGATCATCTTCCGGAATTCCGGCTTCCACTTTACCTACCAAGTCTGCACCAACATCCGCAGCCTTCGTGAAAATACCTCCACCCACTCTGGCGAAAAGTGCTTGCGTGGATGCACCCATACCGAAAGTCAACATCGTGGTCGTGATCACGATAGCCTTTTCAGTCTCTGTTGCCTCTTCCACGAAATAATCTAATAATAACCACCATAAAGAAATATCCAGTAGAGCCAAACCGACAACAACCAAACCCATGACTGCTCCCGAACGAAAAGCGACTTTCAGACCGTCATTCAAACTTCTACGTGCAGCGTTGGCCGTTCTTGCAGATGCGTAGGTAGCTGTTTTCATCCCGATATACCCGGCCAATCCAGAGAAGAAACCACCCGTCAGGAACGCAAACCAAACCCACGGATTCTGTAAACCGGGCCCGTAAGCCATCCAAGCAAAAAGCACACATAGAACAAGAAAAACAAGGGCTACCACCCGGTATTGCTGACGCAAATAAGCCATAGCCCCCTTGCGGACATGCC
>OGHO01001277.1_pt1 | contig 25051 bp, 20 predicted proteins | sample 1571421 | NCBI WGS metagenome assembly OGHO01 (sample SAMEA2581937, study PRJEB24529) | metagenome | biome: Human gut stool | place: China | collected 2011
TGGTGAAGAATGGCTTCCAGTTCACCGAGAGTGACCGTGCCAAGCGCAACCGGGAACTGGTGAAGCGGGACAACAACAATGTGTTTGATTTCCTTGAATCCGAGGGCTACATCCGCCTGAAGGCGGATGCCTGCACCAGCTCGAAAGAGCTGTATGAGGTCTATCGAATGTGGTGTGAGGAGAACAGCCTGAATGCGATCAAGGCACGAGGGTTCAGCGATGCGCTGATCGCCAACCAGCGCAGGTATAATCTGGAATCCACCAACAACATCGTCAATTCGTCCGGGCGGAGAGTCCGAGGCTTTGTGGGCATCGAAGCCCTTGTGCAGCCCGACCTCACCCCCAATAGCTGGCGGGCATGACCCGCTTTTGATCCCCCTATATGGTGCGTTTTCGGTCTTTCGCTGCGTACGTGCGTACAGAGAAAGCCGCCTGCTGCGTACGCACGTACGCAGCAAAACGCCAAAGTTCTCCTTTATAGGGGGGGTGTTGGCAAAGTGTCAGGTTGACAGTTTGCCAAGAGTGGTAAGTGACCGGAAACGGCACTTACCAGCTCCTACCCAATTCCCCAAAATGGGAATCAGGGTGGGATGGCCGTTATCAGACCGTCTATCTGCCTGTTATCATTTTGGGAACAGGCAAAATCAGTTGGTCAATTTGGCCAACTGAAAAAGCCGGACGAGCTGCGGGCAGGGATTCGCAAATCTTTGCCTGTCAGCTTGCCCGGAGCAAGAGTGCAGAGAGCGCAGCTCTTTGCCCCAGTGATATGATGCTGTGCGTCATATGCTACTGGGTATTATCTGGCGCAAAACGGCGGCAGATCCAGCAGCTCCGCTGCTGCGTTCTCCCCGCCAAGCTGTTGAAACGGAGGAATGTCTATCTGAAACTGACACGACACAACGGACGAGCCGGAGCACATGGCACTTACAATCCCAAGCACAATGACCGCAGTTTCAACCTTGCTAACAGTGAGCACATCGACCCGGAACGAGCCAAGGGCAACATTTACTGGGACTGTTTCCACGGCTTCCATTCGGCTCTCGCTTCACCCGACCCGGATGATCTGGCGGCGACCTTTTCAGATGTGGAACGTCAATTCTACGAAACCCACTACACGGCTTTTGTGGAAAGCCAGAATGGGCGCAACGCCAAGATCCGGCACACGGAGCGCAACCGCTCCATTCCCGACCTGCTGTCCAGCCGCAAGACCTGCCCAGAGGAAACTATCTACCAGCTTGGAACGCTGGATGAACACGCTTCCGCAGAGGACTTGCTCAATCTCGTCACAGAGTTCATCGAGGAGTTCAAAGCCAAGTATGGCGACCATGTTCATGTGCTGGACTGGGCACTGCATCTGGACGAAAGCACACCCCACATCCACGAACGTCATGTGTTCGACTGCGAGAACAAGTATGGCGAGGTAGCACCCCAGCAGGAAAAGGCACTGGAAGCGTTAGGTTTCGACTTGCCAGACCCGGACAAGCCCCTCAGCCGCCGCAATAACCGCAAGATTACCTTTGATGCCGCCTGCCGGAAGATGCTGTTTGAGATCGCCAAGCGGCACGGGCTGGAATTGGAGGAAGAAGCGGAGTACGGAAACCGCAAATATCTGGAAAAGCAGGATTTCATCCTTGCCAAGCAGAAGGAGCAACTTGCCGCCCAGCAAAGCAAGCTGGACGAATTGACCTTGAAAGTTTCGGACATGGAAAACCTGCTGGAGGATGTTTCGGCTGCGGCCTATGACAAGGCGGTGGAGGTCGTGACGGACATGGTACGCACTGAGACTCGCAAGGAAGATATGCGGATGATCGAAGACACAAAGAAGTGGGTGTTATCGCCGGAGAGAAAAGCTCCCAAAGCCACGAGGGAGTACACTGCAAAACATCTGGACACCGTGCTGGACAAGTTCCTCAAGACCATGCAGACCACCGCCACTCGTTTGCAGGAGAAGCTGCTGAAGCCGGATGTCCGGCAGAAAGGCAAGGATCAGGTCAAGGAGAAAGCACGAGATTCCGTTCTGCAACTGCTGAACCGCTTGCAGGCAGAACAGGCACAAAACAAACCAGCGGCACAACCCCGCACACAGGAGGGGCACTCGGAAATCTGAACCTCATCGGGAGCGTTTGGGGCAAAAAGCTGGCACTTTCTGCCCCGGCACCCGGTTACAAGGAATTGGAGGTGCAAGTGAAGGAAGTTCCGATTTGGCAAAAGAGTAATCTGACCTTGGAGGAAGCAGCGGCTTACTCTGGGATCGGTATCAATAAACTGCGGTCAATGACCGATAGCGATGAATGCAAGTTCGTCCTTTGGAACGGAACCAAACGGCTTATCAAACGCCGTAAGCTGGACGAATATTTGGACAAGGCATTCTCAATCTGATGCGGTTCGAAAATTGACCGTTTGATGTTGCAGGGAGTCTTGCGTCATGGTATACTCATGGCGTAAGGCTCCTTTTCAACATTCTGTGAATGAAAAGGAGAGTTTATATGCAAAGACGTAAAGACAATAAAGGCCGTGTTTTGAAGGATGGCGAGGTTTATCGCAAAAGTGACGGGCTGTATATGTACCGTTGGACTGCGAAAAACGGGAAACGCCATACCATCTATGATGCAACCTTGGAGGGGCTGCGCGAAAAGGAAGAGAAGATCCAGCACGACTTGGCAGAAGGCATCCGCATCCCGGAGTGCAGCCTGACCCTGAATGACCTGTTTGAACTGTGGCGTAAGAACAAGGTGGGCTTGAAAGAGCATACCTTCGCCAATTACGTTTATATGTACAATCGGTTCGTCCGGGATGAGATCGGCATGATGAAGCTCAAGGACATTCGCAAGTCGGATATCCGCAGCTACTACAATGGCATCGTCCGCAACGGCAAGATGGCGTTGAACACGCTGGAAACCATTCAGAATGTTCTCCATCAGGTCTTTGCGGTGGCGGTGGACGATGAGTACATCCGTGTGAATCCCACGGATGGTGTCCTGACGGCCATTAAAGCCGCCCACCAGTACGAAACGCCCAAACGCCACGCTCTGACCCTGCCCCAGCAGCAGGCATTTCTGAATTTCATCAAGAAAACGCCGAAGTTCCAGCACTGGCTCCCGATGTTCACCTTCATGTTGGGCACCGGATGCCGCATCTCGGAAACGGTTGGCCTGTGCTGGGGTGACGTCGACTTCGAGAGTGGGTTTATCACCATCCAGCACAATCTGGTGTACCATGACCACGAGGTCGGCGGCTGCTACTTCACCATGTCCACCCCCAAGACTGCCGCAGGTAAGCGGGCGATTCCAATCCTGCCCGAAGTGCGGAAGGCGCTGGAGCAGGAACGCACCAACCAGCAGGAGCTGGAACTGGTATGCGAATACGAGATCGACGGAATCGCGGACTTCGTATTCCTGAACCGTTTCGGCCAGCCGCAGAATCCGCAGACGGTCAACCGCGCCATCAAGCGCATCAGCGTGGCATACAACGAAGCCGAACTGGAAAAGGCCGAAAAGGAAAAACGGGAGCCGCAGCTGCTGCCGCCCTTCTCCTGCCATAATCTCCGGCACACGTTCTGCACCCGGCTGTGCGAAAATGAGACCAACCTGAAGATCATTCAGGACATCATGGGACATCGGGACATCAGCACCACGATGGAGATTTACGCGGAAGCCACCAAGGAAGCCAAAGCCCATTCCTTTGCAAATCTGAACGGTAAACTGGGCATTTCGGTCTGAAATCCACTACACCAACTACTACACCACTTTTACACCAAATTGCCGGTAAGTTGTGGAGAGTTGCGTAGGGTGACGTACGGGAGCAGGAAAAAGGAAGCCGCATGGATAGGCTTATAAAGGAAAATAAAGCCATTTGTGAGCCTTCCTTGACCTGTCCCCACGATGAAGCCGATTGACCAGTAAATTTCCAATTTGCAATTAGAAAAGCCTGAAACTTCTTGATGTACCGAGAAGTTTCAGGCTCTTTCTTTTGACGAATTTCCAGCGAGAACTACGCCATACGCCAATTTTACGCCAAACGATGCTAAGATTTATGCAGTGCAAAAAGAGTGTTGTTCCGGTTTGGTGATGAAATTGAAGATGCGGTGGATGGATGTAGGCTCGTAAGGAGATACATCAGAAAACGGATTCATAAATCTGCAAACGGACAGCCGAAACTTTCCACCGCAAAAGAAGCAAATGGGAAGAACATGGAGGTTTTCTTATGAACAACCTGCTTTCCTGCCGCTACAACATGGACACCAACCGGGTAGAATCCCGGTTCGTCGACGGCTCTGCTGTTGCCATCGACTGCATCGCCATTGAGGACGAGTACGGCAACACCCCGGCACAGCGGGCAGAACTGGACTGGCTGCTGTATAATAAGCCGCTGGAGTATGCACAGATGGTGCTGGGTGGGGAGATTGAGCATTATCTCTCGCTTGGTTGCGACCATGATATAATCATCCAATATAGCAAACGACCACTCACGCCGCCGGCAGGCGTAGTGAGTGGTCGTCTTTTCATTATGCCAGTTTCCGTGGAAAATCAGCACCTGCTACTATTGCAAACCATATACACAACCTGCTTATTCTTTGCAATTTCCTTTAGCATCTCCAGCGCACGTTCTGTATGCTCATCATCCAGATTTACAAAAGGATCATCCAATAGAACAAAAGGCTTTTCCTGCTTGAAAAGAGCATCAATCAGCGCAAGTCTCATGCAGAGCATAACACTGTCCACCGTTCCAGCACTGAAATAGTCAATTTCTCGTGCTTCGCCCTTTTCGTCCACATGGATGGTCAGATCATGGTCCACAAGTGCTTTGCTAAAATCGTCACCCAGCAGTTCATGTACATACGCCGCAAAGTTCCGCTCCACGCCGCCAACATACTGATTTGAAAGATTGTTCTTGGCCGTTTCCAATAAATTCAAGGTCGCGTCCAGAATACTACAGTTCTGTTCAGCTTCTTCGCGCTGTTCCATCAGACGCTTCAGTTGATCTTCCATTTCGGGAATTTGCTCAACTGTCTGCAAAAGTTTTTTGCGGTCGTCTCGTGCTGCCTGAAGGCTTTCCTCCACCCCATTCAGTTTTCCTTTTGCAATATTCTCTGCACTAATCAGAGTGTTCACAGCGGGAAGTTCTTCCTGTTCCTGTCTTGCTTCAGGTAAACCATCCTTGAATTCTGTGTGCTGTTTCTTGAAATTCTCGATAGTTTCTACGATTTCTGCCTTTCGATTCGCCTTCAAGGCATGATTTGTTGTGTCCTCCAGAATCTGCGAAAGCATTTTTTCGTTCAGCGGCAGTTGGAATCCATATTTGCGAGCGAACTGCTCAAGTTCCTCTTCTGCCTCCGATTTTTGCTTTTCAAATTTATTCTTGTTGGTATAGTAATCTGCCACATTTTTTTCAGCTGTTTTGTATGCTGCAAGGTTGTTTCTCAGCGATTCGAGAGATACATTGTAGGGCTGTTCTTCCACGAACACATGATACTTCTTCAAAACGGCTTCGATTGCGGTCGTCAGCTCTTCTTTCTGGTTTTCGGCTTTCTCACGCCCTTCCTTTGTGTTTTTCCATTTAGCGTCCAACCTCGAAAGTTCTTTTGCATCTTCATCCAATTTCCGCAACTGTGTTAAAATATCATCTGCATTGTCATCCAGATGATATTTCTCCAGCACCGCCTTTAAGCCATCTTGAAGCTGTCCGATTTCGGAACTAAGCCTTTCTCGCTCTCGCTGAACATCTTTCTGCCGACTTTGCAAAGTTCCATATTCATGCCAACGGGTTCTCAAATCCATTACAAACCGTTCCTGATATGGCTCTCCCGGATAATATCTTCCAAATACTTCCTGCACATAGTTCTGCTGCGCATCTATTTTAGTGCGTAGAGAATCCTTCTCACTTTCTAAGCCACTCTTCCGTTCCTGCAACTGCAAGTAAGCCTTCTTATCGAACAGCAGGTTTATCAGCTTTGCATTTGGTTCTGACGCATCCTCATAGAACCTCATAAGGAACTCTGCCACGTTCTTTTGCAACGTATATAGTTCCTGAATTTCGGCTTCACTGATGGCGCTGCTTTCAACGGCAACTTGCTCGGTGCCTCGATTGACCATCTGCTTTGTATGTATCCAAAAAGCCACAAGAAGTACAGCAAATCCAACAACCGAAAGAACTGCGCCCACGGCGATTTTCGAAAGAACAAAGCAAATAACGCCTGCCACAATTAGCACAGTACCGACTGCAATCAAAGCCATTGTGCTGCCGGACTTCGTTGTTTCCTGCTTCTGAATCGGTTGGAGTACAGTTGTCTTTGTTTCTCTTTTGCTATTCAGTTCATCAATTCGGCGGCAGTCATTCTGTTTTTGCTGAACCGCCTCGTCTTCTGGCACCTCGATGGAAAAGACACGACTTAACCTCTTCCACTCATTTTCCTCTGTTTCCGACAAGGCCGCTTCGTTAATCTTATTTTGACACTCCGTTATCTTCCGCTGGGCTTCTTCACAATGCGTAAGCTCTTCCTCATCGAAGTTCTTCCCTGCAAAGAATTTCGACAATTCTGACAATCTACCCGCTTCAGCTTCTGTCAATTGCTGAGCATTTAGTTCGCCATGCTTTTGCACCAGCGTATCGGCGTCGTTTTTGAAATTATCAAGCTCCGTAGTAGTCGGAGCGCCTTCCTGAAAGTGCTTTCTTAACGTTTCACGTTGTTCCAGCTCTTCCTTGCTCATCTGTATATTAGCCTTTGCAGCCACATCGGACAGGTCATTGTAATTCCTCTGACACTGCTGGATTTCTGCATTGGTTCTTGCTGCATCAGAGAAGATTTCTCGTCCCCGCGCTTCGCACTGGACATCTTCCTCTTTCAGTACAAGGCCGTTCAACTCATTTTGCGCCTGTTGAATAGTAACAATCCTGCCACTTTGCAGATGGACTTCATCTTTTGAAGGATATCCATTCGGATAGGATTTGTCCAGCGCTTGAATATCACTCTCCACTGTGTGCAGTTCTTTTTCCAAACCCGTAAACTGATCACACAATGCCTGACTTGCTTGTTTCGCAGATGCTTTTGTTATTTTTTCACGGAGTGCAGATAAAACCTCTTCTTTTTGTGCTTTTTCTGCATTCAGCGCCTCAACTTTGCCTGTGGCTTCTGCTAAGGGGGATTTTTTAGTTTCTGCATCCGTCAGCTTCTGTTCTAACCGCTCAATTTGCGTTTGAATATCATCAATATGACCGCCGCTTCCTCGAAACTTTCGATACTCCGACCGTGCCGTTCGCAGGTGGTCCATTGCAGAATCGTAATTGTTCAGGTCATCTGTATTATCCACCAGATTGCTCAGCTTTGTCTGAATCGATGTTGTAGCTGCGGTTTCCTGATTTTGCATCTGCGGCATATAGACACTTCGCATAAACGATTCTGCATCCAACTGGAACAGCTCTTCTCCCAGTTTTTCAGTAAAGCGTGTGCTTACGCTGCGATTTGTCAGGTCACGGAGAGAAAATCTGTCTTTAGCCGCCGTTTTGCCAAAAGTTCGCCACACACGGTAGCTGATGCCCTCAAACTCAAAATCCAAACTTCCACCGTATGTCCCACCTTGCCACGGAAGGTACTTTTTTCGCTCATTGCTTGCGATGTTTCGACCTGCTGTTCTCGGAAAACCATACAGCATTGCCTTGATAAATGCTGCCAATGTACTTTTGCCGAAACCGTTCGGCTCCTGAATTACCGTTAGTCCATCCGAAAATTGGTAATCAAAGTTTGATAGCCTGCCAAAATTGTCAACATGACATTCCAAAAGCTTCATACCGTAATCTCCTCTCCAGCCAATGCTTCAAGTCCCGTACGGATAATTTTAATTTTATCCGCTTCGCCTGCATCACTTGCCATCACCAGCCGGATAAATTCCCCCTTTAAGGAAATGTCATTTTCATAGTCTTTCGGGTCAAGAATCAGTTTGGTTTCATCCTTTATCTTTACAAAAAAGAAGTCGCTTTCCACAAGATTATATAGATACTTCTTGGCAATGCGTGCTGAAGGGTCTGCCGCACCTGTCAGGATAAACTCTACCATGTCTTTTTTATCGATATTTTGTGAAGCTCTCTTCATTGCTTGGTGGACTGCGCTGTTGGTGGCTGCCCCAGTAATATCAACTGTTACACGGTGAAGTTTTCTTGATGAAAAAGGAATGAAAGTAGGTGCAATTTTTCTTCCGTCAGTATCCAGAACAACAAAACCTTTTTCTCCGCATTCGTCAAATCCACGCCCCTCCAAACAGCCGGGATAGCAATATATGCCATCGCAATCCATCTGCTCACAGGAATAGGTATGGATATGTCCCAATGCAAGATAATTGATATTCTTCCCCTTGAGCAAATTCAGGTTCACCTGATCTACCCCGCAGGCAGACGAAATCTGCCCATGAAGCATTACAATATTTACCCGGCTTTTCTGCGCAGGAAGCTGTTCATAGAGTGTACTGGCGTTGTTTTTCGTGATTTCTATACCGGATACCGCAACGTCCCTATATTTGATCGTATTCCATTTATCTGTAAATCGCTTGAAATTTTCAGGAATCTCCTGATCGGCAAACGCATTCGTTTGGTCATCGTGATTGCCACTGACGTATAAATAGTCGATCTGCGGTGTACGGCGCACCGCATCCAGCACACCTTCCACAGTACGTCTTGTAACGCGCTCTCCATCAAATAGATCGCCCGCAATCAAGACGACCCGTACATTTTCATTCTCTGCATATTCCGTCATTCGCTGAAAAGACATCAAAATCTCAGCATTACGTTTTGCAGCCTGTTCTCGCGTCATGTGTGTTTCCATTGGCGAATCCATGTGCAGATCCGCACAGTGTAGAATTTTCATACTGAATCAACTCACTTCCAAGCAAAATCCACAATTTTATCGAACGGTTATCTTTATTATATCAAACCTACGACAAACTTCAATGTGCCTAGCCATAATCATTTTCTGTACCATCTTGTTTTGCTCTTATTTCATCGGATTCACCTTTTTGTAGTTAAATCCTTTTTTCCGTCCAGCTCTCTCTTTTTTTGCCAAAGTTCCCCTCTCGAATGACCGCGACACAGCAGGTCGGAAGAAAAACCAAAAAGGCTGCGGCACACAACAACGTGCCGCAGCCTTTTCCCGCTTTCATACTCTTTTATAATACCATGAACAAAGTCCCCGCGGCAATGAGCGCACAGCCGATCAGGCTTTTGGCCGTGAACGGTTCATGCAGGATGAAAAATGCCAGTGCCAGCGTGATGACCACGCTCAGTTTATCAATGGGGACCACCTTGGATGCTGCACCGATCTGCAATGCGTGGTAATAGCATAGCCAGCTTGCACCGGTGGCAAGGCCGGATAGGATCAGGAACAGCCAGCTTTTGTGAGAAATGTCCCCGATGCCGGTCTGCGTTCCGGTCAGAAACACCATGCCCCAGCTCATCAGGAGCACAACGGCGGTGCGAATGGCCGTGGCCAGCGTGGAGTTCACGCCGTCAATGCCGATCTTCGCAAGAATGGAAGTCAGTGCGGCAAATACCGCAGAGCCCAGCGCAAAAACAAACCACATAAAACATCCTCCTTTTCCTCACACTGCCATTGAATGAAGGCTGGCGTGGGCGCGGCTGGTATGACGGCCGCTGTGGGGCTGTTCTGCACCCCTGCGTTTTCATGCGGGGGATGCGGATCAGATCACATAATCATTTCCCGCCTGTTCCGGTGCGGCGAGGTCGGCGAGGGTGATCTTGCCGAAGTAGTCGGCGATGAGGTCGTTCAGACCTTTCCACATTGTATAGGTGCGGCAGTTGGCCATCCGCTCGCAGGCCGGGGCTCCCGGCGTCAGGCAGCTCACCGGGGCAAGGCTGCCCTCTGTCAGCAGCAGGATCTCTGCCACCGTGTACTGGTCCGGGCTGCGGGTCAGGCGGTAGCCGCCGCCCTTGCCGCGCAGCCCTTCCAGAAAGCCGTTCTGCACCAGGACTTTCAGGATGTTCTCCAGATATTTTTCCGAGATATCCTGCCGCGCGGCGACCTCTTTCAGCGGGACATAGCGTTCGGCCTGATGCTCGGCCAGGTCGATCATCACACGCAGCGCATAGCGGCCTTTGGTTGAAACGATCATAGTGCACTCCTTATTGTATAGCAACCTCTCCGTCTCACCGTTGGTCCTGCGGAAATGGGCAGCAGCCGCAGGCGACAACGCCGCAGACCGGCCCGCCCGACCTCCGAACAGGGGAGATGTCACCGCAGGGGAGAGAGAGATTTTGATTTTAACCTATTATACAACGGGGTTTATAACTTTTCAATCTGTTTTTTGCACGTTTCCATTGACAACCGGGGCAAAGAGGGCTATAATACCATCAAACCCACAAACGATGTTGGTTTGCAGGGAATATGGAGAGACGAAATCGTTCCGGGCCGGGTGCCCGCAGAGGGAGGAACATTCTTATGAGCAAGATTTATACGTCCGCAGATCAGCTGATCGGTCACACTCCGCTGCTGGAGCTGACCCACATCGAGAAGCAGGAGGACCTGAAGGCCACCATCCTGGCAAAGCTGGAATACTTCAACCCGGCGGGTTCGGTCAAAGACCGCATCGCCAAGAAGATGATCGACGATGCAGAAGCCACTGGCAAGCTGAAGCCCGGTTCGGTCATCATTGAGCCGACCTCCGGCAACACCGGCATCGGTCTGGCCGCTGTGGCGGCAGCCAAGGGCTACCGCATCATCATCGTCATGCCGGAGACCATGAGCGTGGAGCGCCGCCAGCTGATGAAGGCTTACGGCGCAGAGCTGGTCCTGAGCGAGGGTGCCAAGGGCATGAAGGGTGCCATTGCCAAGGCCGATGAGCTGGCAAAGGAGATCCCGAACGCCTTCATCCCCGGTCAGTTCGTCAACCCGGCCAACCCCAAGGCGCACATTGAGACCACCGGCCCGGAGATCTGGGAAGACACCGACGGCGAAGTGGACATCTTTGTGGCAGGCGTCGGCACCGGCGGCACCGTCACCGGTGTGGGCCAGTACCTCAAGAGCAAGAACCCCGGCGTCAAGGTCGTGGCCGTGGAGCCTGCATCCTCTCCGGTGCTGAGCCAGGGCGTTGCAGGCGCACACAAGATCCAGGGCATCGGTGCCGGTTTCGTCCCCGCTGTGCTGGATACCAAGATTTACGATGAGATCATCCCCGTCACCAACGAAGACGCCTTTGCGACCGGCCGTCTGATCGGCCACAAGGAGGGCGTTCTGGTGGGCATCTCCTCCGGTGCAGCCGTCTGGGCTGCTCTGAAGCTGGCAAAGCGCCCCGAAAACGCAGGCAAGAAGATCGTTGTCCTCCTGCCCGATACCGGCGACCGCTACCTGTCCACGCCGCTGTTCGCCGAATAACCCGCAAGATAGATCGATGCCGCTGCGCAAAACAGATGCGCGGCGGCATTTTTTGTGCTACAATAGAGCCATTCTAACATTGTGAGGTCTTCTATGAACTATTATGCTGCCCCGATGGAGGGGCTGACCGACCGCATCTGGCGGCAGGTGCACCAGAAATGGTTTGGCGCAGCCGATGCCCCCACGCGCTACTATGCGCCGTTCCTGTCGCCGCCGGAAAACCGCGTCCTCATCCCGAAAAAGATGGCGGAACTGGCCCCGGAGGCCAATGCAGGCACGGTCGTGATCCCGCAGCTGCTGGCCAGAGACGGCAAACTGGCCGCCTGGATGATCGGCGAAGTGCGGAAGCTGGGCTACACGGAGGTCAACCTGAACTTCGGCTGCCCCTCCGGCACGGTGACGGCCAAAGGCAAGGGAGCCGGGATGCTGCGGGACCCCGCCCGGCTGGACGCTTTTCTGGACGCCGTCTTTTCGGCGGTGGAGGGTCCGGTCTCGGTCAAGACCCGCATCGGCGTCCAGAAGCCGGAGGAGTTTGCGGCTCTGCTGGATATCTACAATCATTATCCCATCTGCGAGCTGACCATCCATCCACGCGTGATGAAGCAGCTGTACCGGGGCGAGGCCGACCGTGCCGCCTTTGCTGCGGCGCTGCCGGAGTGCTGGATGCCGGTCTGCTACAACGGCGATGTCACAACGCCGGAAGAACTGCACGCGCTGGAAGCGGAGTTCCCGCAGCTGTCGGGCATCATGGTGGGGCGGGGGCTCATTGCAGACCCGGCCCTGTTCCGCCGTGCGCGGGGCGGCGCACCGGTTTCCAGAGAGGAACTGCGCGGCTACTGCGACGACCTCTACCACGGCTACACCGAGGCCTTTGGCGCGGCCAGCTGTGCCGTCAGCCGGATGAAGGCGCACTGGTTCTATCTCATCCATCGGTTCGAAGGGGCCGACCCGCTGGAAAAGCCTCTCCGCAAGGCCCGCGAGGGGTGGGAGTATGAGACGGTGGTGAACCAGATCTTCACGCGGCAGCTGAAATAAATCAAAACAGCCCGCCGTCTTCTGCGAGACAGCGGGCCGGAAAGGACAAAGCGGATCAGACGTTCAGGTAGCTGCGGAGCAGAGCCTGCAGCAGATCGTCCCGGTCAACTTTACGGATGAGGGAGCGGGCTCCTTTGTAGGTCGTGATATAAGTGGGATCTTCGGACAGGATGTAGCCCACCAGCTGATTGACCGGATTGTAGCCTTTTTCCTTCAATGCGTCGTACACTTGCTGTACGATCTCATGAATTTCGTCGTCCTTTTTGTCGTGGATCGAAAAAATAGCAGTTGCGTCGCCCACGCAGTACACCCCCTTCGGTATTTCTATCCACGCCCAAAGCGGAAGTGGAACTAGAACTATAGTTCATTGTACACGAAGCGAGTGTAAACTTCAAGATTCCAGACTCTATTTGCACATATTCACCAAAATCAACGGAAATTTTAAGTCAAAACAACGGGGCGTTTGCCCTGGAAAGGGGAGGATTTCATGCTGTTCGGGGTAGGATGTGATCTTTGTGAGGTGGCACGGATGGAAAAGAGCCTGTTTGGGGCACACGGGGCGGCGTTTGAGGCGCGGGTGTTTGGCACCGGGGAGCGGCAGGCGCTTGCGCTGGCCGAGTGTCGGGCCGACCCTTCCGCCCGCAGGTGCACCCACAGAGCTGCCAGCGCCGCTGCAGATTTTGCGGCGAAGGAAGCCTTCCTCAAGGCGGCGGGCACCGGCCTGCGGGAGCCGTTTTCGCTCTGCGAGATCGAGGTGCTGCGCCTGCCCTCCGGGGCACCGGTGTATCGCTTCTCCGGGCGGACGGCGGCCTGGGTGGAGGAGCATCACGTGACGGCCCGCCTTTCCCTCAGCCACGACGGCGGGATGGCGCTGGCGTTCTGCGTCCTGGAACAGGCGGACACCTGATCCGCTCCGCTGCATAAAATGGAAGAAAGCCCCCGCGTGCATACCGCCGCCCGGCACAGCCCATACTAGAGGCAGACAGGGAGGGTTGATTCCATGGAAGTACACAGAGGAGAAGTTTTCTACGCAGACCTTTCGCCGGTGGTGGGGTCCGAGCAGGGCGGCATCCGGCCGGTGCTCATCGTGCAGAACGAGATCGGCAACCGCCACAGCCCCACCGTCATCGCGGCGGCCATTACATCCCGGCTGGACAAAGCCCGCCTGCCCACCCATATCAATATCCGGGCAGCGGACACCGGCCTCGCCAAGGACAGCGTCGTGCTGCTGGAGCAGATCCGCACGTTGGACAAACACCGCCTGCGGGAGCGCGCAGGGCAGATCACGCCGGAAGACCAGAAACGGGTCGATCAGGCACTGGATGTCAGCCTGGGGCTGGACGCCTACTGAAGATGTGAAAACAGAAAAGGGACTGCCGGTTCGGGCAGTCCCTTTTGTGGTTTTGGGTCAGTCTTCGTTTTTCAGGGTGCTCTCGGCGTCGTGGAGCAGGGCGTACTCGCGGATCTTTTCCAGCGTCTGCTCGCTGAGGATATGCTCTGCCTTGCAGGCATCCTCTGCGGCGATGTCCTCTTCCACGCCCAGCTGCACGAAGAAGTGGGTCAGCAGCCGGTGGCGGCTGTAAATGCGCTCGGCGATCTCGCGGCCCGGTTCCAGCAGGGTCAGGTTGCCCTCACCGTCCACCGCAATGTAGCCGTTCTCCCGCAGCTTTTTCATCGCGATGCTGACGCTGGCTTTGGTGTAGCCCAGTTCGTTGACCACGTCGATGGAACGGACGCGGCCCATCCTCTGATTCAGCATCAGGATCGTTTCAAGGTAATCTTCTGCGGATTGGTGGATCTGCATGGTTGTCGGCCTCCTGCCTTTCTTGATTTCCGGCCCGGAGCAGAAAAACGCACATCGGTTCGGTTTGTTATAGGATACCACATTCTGCCGGGGGATGCAAGTCGTTCGGCGGAAGTTTGTCAAAACGAACTGAGCTTCTTCTGCATGATTTTGCTATTTTGACCGGAAACAGGGCCTGAAATCTTGTGGAACGTGCTTATCTGGACGCGCGGTAGGCTTCCGGGCCGGAGAGATAGAGGTCGCCGCCGTGGGCATCCAGAATGACGGTCAGGGGCATCTGCTCCACGGTCAGGCGGCGGACGGCTTCGCAGCCGAGGTCCGGCCAGGCGATGACTTCCAGCGTTTTGACGCTCTTGGCCATCAGGGCACCGGCCCCGCCCAGCGCAGCCAGATAGACCGCGCCGTTGCGCACGACGGCTTCCTTGACGGCGGCATCCCGCTTGCCCTTGCCGATCATGACCTTGTTGCCCAGGTCCAGCAGGCGAGGGCTCATCGCGTCCATCCGGCCGCTGGTGGTGGGCCCAGCCGAGCCGATGACCGCACCGGGGCGCTCCGGTGTGGGGCCAACGTAGTAGATGGCGCTGCCTTCGAGGTCGAAGGGGAGCGGTTCGCCCCGGTCCAGTGCTTCCAGCATCCGTTTGTGCGCCTGGTCGCGGGCCGTGTAGACCACACCGGACAGCAGAACGGTGTCGCCCGCCTGGAGCGGGGCCAGGTCCTGCGCGGTGCAGGGGGTGGTCAGTTCGTATTGCATGTTCATCAAGCCTCCTAATAGGCTCACGCCTTTGACGGAAAGGGGATCGTTTACAGCGTCGCGCTGGCACGGCGGGTGACATGGCAGGAAACGTTCACGGCCACGGGCAGACCCGCCACATGGGTGGGCATCTGCTCGATGGCAAGGCCCAGGCAGGTGGTCCTGCCGCCGAAGCCCTGCGGGCCGATGCCGGTCTCGTTGACGGCGGCCAGCAGTTCGCGTTCGAGGGCAGCATAGTAGGGGTCCGGGTTGGGGATGTCCAGCGGGCGGAGCAGAGCTTTTTTGGCCAGATAGGCGACCTTGTCGAAGCTGCCGCCCACGCCGATGCCCAGCACGATGGGCGGGCAGGGGTTGGAGCCTGCCAGCGTGACCGTTTCCAGCACGAATTTCTTGAACCCTTCCACGCCGTCGGCCGGTTTGAGCATCTGGATGCGGCTCATGTTCTCGCTGCCAAAGCCCTTGGGGGCCACGGTGATGGTGCAGCCGTCGCCGTCCACGAGGTGGACTGTGATGGCGGCAGGGGTGTTGTCGCCGGTATTGCCCCGGCGCAGGGGGTCGGCCACGATGCTCTTGCGCAGGTAGCCGTCGGTGTAGCCCCGGCGGACGCCCTCGTGGATGGCGGTCTCAAAGCTGCCGTCGATGTGGACATCCGTTCCCAGCTCCACGAAGACGCAGGCCATGCCGGTGTCCTGACAGATGGGCAGAGCCTTCTCCTGCGCCGCACCGAGGTTCGACCACAGCAGGTCGAGGGTGGTTTTCGCCAGCGGCCACGGCTCTTCCTCCCGCGCTCTGGCCAGAGCCGCTTCCACGTCCTGGGGCAGGCGGGTGTTGGCTTCGATGCACAGGCGGGCGACGGTATCGGTGATGGACTGTGCGGAGATCGTCCTCATGCCGCGCCTCCTTTACAGACGGGCCACGCCGGTCTCGCGGGCAGCTTTTGCCACGGCAGAGGCCACGGCCTCGGCCACGCGGGGGTCGAATGCGCCGGGGATGATGTTTTCTTCGCTGCGGTCCTCATCCGTGATGAGGTCGGCGATGGCGTAGGCTGCGGCCAGCTTCATGGCATCGTTGATGTCCCGTGCGCGGACGCTCAGGGAACCCTTGAACAGGCCGGGGAAGCAAAGCACATTGTTCACCTGATTCGGGAAGTCGCTGCGGCCGGTGGCCATGACCCGCACACCGCCTGCCTTGGCCTCGTCGGGCATGATCTCCGGGGTGGGGTTGGCCATAGCGAAAACGATGGCGTCCGGATTCATGGTCTTGCACAGCTCGGTGGTCAGGATGCCGGGGCGGGACACGCCGATGAAGACGTCGGCCCCCTCGATGGCCTCCTTCAGGCCGCCCTTGATCTGGCGGGGGTTGGTCACTTCGCCCAGCCAGTTCTTGTGGGCCTCGGCGCTGTTGCAGCCCTTGTACAGGGTGCCGAACTGGTCCACTGCCACGATGTCTTTGGCACCGGCGGTCATCAGCATCTTGATGATGGCCGTGCCGGCGGCACCGGGGCCGTTCAGGACGATGTGGACATCCTCCATCCTCTTGCCCACCACGCGCAGGGCGTTGATGAGCGCAGCCGTCACGACGATGGCAGTGCCGTGCTGGTCGTCATGGAAGACGGGAATGTCCAGCTCACGCTCCAGCGTTTCTTCGATCTCGAAGCACTCCGGGCTTTTGATGTCCTCCAGATTGATGCCGCCGAAGGTCGGGGCGATGGCCTTGCAGGCCGCGATGACGCTGGCGGCGTCGTGGGCGTCGATGCAGATGGGGAAGGCATCCACGCCGCCGAATTCCTTGAACAGCACGGCCTTGCCCTCCATGACCGGCAGACCGGCTTCGGGGCCGATGTCGCCCAGGCCCAGCACGGCGGTGCCGTTGGACACGACGGCCACCATGTTGCTCTTGAAGGTGTACTTGTACACGTCGTCGGGATTCTCTTTGATCTTGCGGCAAGGCTCGGCGACGCCGGGGGTGTAAGCCGTGGACAGGTCGTCGCGGGTCTTGACCTCGACCTTGCTCACGATGCCGACTTTGCCGTGGTGGCTCTCGTGCATTTCGAGAGCGGCTTTGTTGTAATCCATGGATGTTCCTCCTTGTGTTGATGTGCTTCTCTTATTATAATAAAGCCGCAGGCCCCGCAGCGCAAGAGGCTGCGTGAAACTTGTGGAAATTTCGCAAAATCCTTTTCTTTTTCATTTTTACCCTTTATAATAAGATTTGTCTGAAAAAATTGCAGTTCCCGGCGGCGTCCGGGATACAGGAGGTATCCACTTGAAACGAATCATCTCGAAGGCAGTCTGCCTTCTCTGCGCCGGTGCGCTGGCGCTGACGGCTGCGGGCTGCTCGAAGTCTGCGGCGTCCTCTTCCGCATCGGCCGGCTCGGAGGCGTCTGTCTACGGCAGCGCTTCGGATTATGACTACCAGAACTTTGCCTACAGTGACGGTCTGGACGAGAACGGCTACTGGTCCGGCATCCGCGCACTGGATTATGTGACCCTGCCGGAGGACTACGCTTCCATCCCGCTGAAAAAGGCGGACATCGAGCCGACCGAGGAGGACGTCCAGTCCCAGATCGACAGCCTGCTCAGCCAGAACACCACCACACAGCAGATCACCGACCGTGCCGCCGCCGATGGCGACACCGTCAACATCGACTATGTGGGCACCGTGGATGGCGTGGCATTTACCGGCGGTACCTACAGCGGCTACAGCCTGACGCTGGGCAGCGGTTCCTTCATCGACGGCTTTGAAGACCAGATCGTGGGCCACAAGCCCGGCGAGACCTTCGATGTCAATGTCACCTTCCCGGACGGCTACAGCGACTCCACCGACGCCGAGGGCAATGCGGTGGTCCTGAGCAACAAAAAGGCGGTCTTCTCCGTCACGTTGAACTACATCAGCGAGGAGATCCTGCCGGAACTGACCGATGCCTGGGTCGAGGAGAATTTCAGCAGCACCGACGGCGTCCACACCGTGGAAGACCTGCGGGCCGAATACCAGAAGATGCTGTATCAGAACAACCTGAACACTGCGGTGATGGATTATCTGCTGGCAAACTCCACCTTCAAGGATCTGCCCAAAGAAGTGACCGATTACCAGGTCAACCAGTGCCTGAACTACTACTATACCATGGCTCAGTATTACGGCTATGATCTCGACAGCTTCCTGCAGGCTGCTGCCGGTTACAACAGCGCCGACGACCTGCTGGATGCCATGAGCGACAGCATCACCGAGTATGCCCGCGAAGCGCTGCTCTATCAGGCAGTGGCTGAGGCGATGGACATCGCCCCCACGCAGGAGCAGATCGACACCTACTCTGCCTACACCGAGACCTACGGTGCCAACTACTGCACCATGGTCGCGCTGATGGACGCCGTGTCCGAGGCGCTGACCACCGGGGCACAGGTGAAGTGATCCGATCTTGTTTCTGCGCCCCCAAAACTGAATAAAACCACAAACGGCCTGAACCCTGTGCGACACAGAGTTCAGGCCGTTTCGGCTTTTTTGGGGGTTATTTTTTCAGGGCATCTGCGAGGACGCGCAGCAGGTGCGGGACGTCCAGCGGTTTTGCGATATGGCCATTCATGCCGGCCGCCAGCGCGTTCTGACGGTCTTCTTCAAAGGCGTTTGCCGTCATCGCAAAGATGGGGATGTTGGCCTTCTCGGCGTCCGGCAGGGCGCGGATCTGCCGCGTGGCTTCGTAGCCGTCCAGATTGGGCATCTGGATGTCCATTAGGATCAGGTCATACTGGCCGGGGGCCGCCTGCTTTATCTTTTGGACGGCGACCGCGCCGTCCTCGGCGGTATCCACCACAAAACCGGCTTCTTTCAGGATCTCCAGTGCGATCTCGCGGTTCAGCTCGTTGTCTTCCACCAGCAGGAGCTTCTTCCCCTTGAGGTCGGCCGCAGTGGGTTGAGCGGGCTCGGAGGCAGGCTCTGCACGGAACGGTTCGGCCAGAACGCGGCGCAGCTCCGAGAGGAAGAGCGGCTTTTCGCAGAACGCGGTCACTCCGGCGGCGCGGGCCTCGTCCTCGATGTCCGCCCAGTCGTAGGCGGTCAGGATGATGATGGGGCAGCGATTCCCGATCACCTTGCGGATCTGCCGCACGATCTCGATGCCGTTCATGTCGGGGATCAGCCAGTCGATGATGTAGACGCTGAACTCATCGCCCTGCTCCACCGCATATTTGGTGCGGATGACCGCTTCCTTGCCGGAGATCGTCCACTCCGGCCGCATCCCGATCTTGGACAGCATGGTGCTGACGTTCAGGCAGGTGTTGGTATCGTCGTCTGCCACCAGTGCGCGCAGCCCTTCCAGCTGGGGGAGCTGCTTGGGCTCTGCTTTCTGCCCGCTGCGTGTGAAGCAGAGGGTCACGATGAACTCGGTGCCCTTGCCCGGCTCGCTCGTGAGGGCGATGGTGCCGCCCATCAGATCCACGATGTTTTTGGTGATGGACATTCCCAGGCCGGTGCCCTGAATGCCGCTGACGGTGGAGCTTTCCTCCCGGCTGAACTCCTCGAAGATGTGCTTCTGGAACTCTTCGCTCATGCCGATGCCGTTGTCCTTGATGCGGAACTCATAGCAGACGCAGCCCTTGGGCGCACCGTTCTTCTGGGCGATGCGGATGCTGATCATGCCGCCGGTGGGGGTGAACTTGATGGCGTTGGACAGGATGTTCAGCAGGATCTGGTTCAGCCGCAGCGGGTCGGTGATGATGTCCTCATCCTCAATGTCCATGGTATCAATGAAGAGCGACAGCCGTTTGGCCGCAACGTTGGGCTGGATGATGGAGCGCACATCGTGGACAAGGTCGGGCAGATGCACTGCCTTTTCCTCGATCTTGACCTTGCCGCTCTCGATGCGGCTCATATCCAGCACATCGTTGATGAGGGAGAGCAGATGTTGGCTGGAGGTGGAGATCTTTTTCAGGTAGTCCAGCACCTGCTCGCGGTTGTCGATGTGGGTCGCCGCCAGCGAGGTGAAGCCGATGATGGCGTTCATCGGGGTGCGGATATCGTGGCTCATGTTGAACAGAAACTCCCGCTTGGCGCGGTTGGCCGCGCCCTCGTGCTGGAGCGCGATCTCCAGTTTGCGGTTCTGCTCTTCCAGCTGGGTCTGATACTTCTTCTCCTGCTCCTTTTTCTGCTGCTCCATCTCCTGCACCGAGCGCCGGCGCAGCATCTGCAAGACCGAAACGAGCAGGATGTAACAGACCAGTGCCGTTAAGACCAGCGTGAGCGACTCGTGGAACACGGTTTTTTCATCCGTGTACGCATAGAGGTCGAACGACCGGCCGTGGCTGTACATGCCGAAATAGCAGCCGGTGCCGTTCCAGCCGTGGGTGGGCGTCAGCTTTTCCGCAAACCCGGTGCTGCGGATCTCCTGCACCGGCGGGCTTGCGGTGGTGTCCTGCCCGATCAGCTCCGGGCGGTTGGACGCAATGACCTGATTGTTCTGCACGATGAACAGGGTGCCGCTGGTCTCTTCCGGGTAGCCGTCCAGAATGCTCTGGATTGACAGTGCCGTCCCCTCGACAAATTTGGCCGGGGTGCAGCGATAGGCCAGCAGGATGACCTCTTCGTGGTCGGCCCGGTGTGCCGCCACATCCACAGCAGACCCGTCTGCCAGCAGAACGCGCTTCAGGTAGGTCTTCTGCGGGAAGCGGAAGACGTCCAGCGCGGTCTCCTTTTTGAGCCGGTCTTCCAGCTGGGCATAGCCGATGCCGTTCGCTGTGTACTCGCATAGGAGTGTGCCGTCCGGGCGCAGCACGGAAATGCCGGTGAGCCAGAGCGTCTCGGTCTGCTGTTTCAGGCAGTGCGGGTCGGAGAGGTCGAGTGCGGCGTCACCGGCCAGCTGGTGCACCGAGACCGCCGTGCGGCGGAGCGCTTTGGCCGTGATGGTATCGTTGTACTGCTCAAAACTGGTGGACTGCGATTTGACGAACGCGATCGTCTGGCAGAAACGCTCTTCGGTCGCATGCAGGGCTTTCCAGCCGGAGGCCAGGACGACCCCCGCCATGAAGAGCACACCGACGAGAATGTAGAGCACCCAGATCCGCGTGTTCGGAGTGGTTTTGTTGTTACGCGTCAATGGTGTCCACCTCCAGATACTGCGAAGCATGTTCCAGGTATTTGCCGACGATCCGTTCCAGTGTGCCGTCCTCGCGCATCTGCGCAAAGGTATCATTCAGCTGGTGGTCCAGCCCGCGGCTGTCATTTTTGGCAAAGGCAACGCCCAGCCCGGTGACCAGCAGCGGCTCTTCGAGGATGCGGAACACCGCGTTGTTGTCTTTCATGTATTGCAGGATGGCCGTCTCGTGGGCGGCGATGGCGTCCACATAGCCGCAGGCCAGCATGGCATACTGCACACTGCGGTCTTCGATGCTGAACACCTCGACGGTCTGCGGGATGCGCGGGTCGGAGCCGCTGAGGAAGATGCCCTCTGGCTTGGAGGTGCTCTGCACCATAACGGTCTTCCCGGCAAGGTCGCTGAGGGACTGGATGCTGCTGTCGGCGTTCACAGCCACGACCTGACGGCTCACCATGTAAGGCCCGGCCCACCGGTAGAGCGTTTCGCGGCCCTGCATGGAAAAGCAGCCCCAGATGCAGTCGATGGCGCCGCTTTCCACAAGGGCGGTCTTCTGCTCCCAGTCGATGACTTCAAATCGTGCAGCGTATCCCATGCGGCGGAATGCCTCGGTGGCGATCTCCACATCGATCCCGGCCGGGGTGCCGTCATTGTTCAGATAAATATAGGGCGGGTAGGTGTCACTTCCGATGAGGATCTGCGGCAGACCGCTGTTCTTCGCGTCCGTTCCGCCGCAGGCAGTCAGGCCGCCGAGGGCCGTCGAGGCCGCCAGCAGGGTGCATCCGTTCAGGAATGCACGGCGTGAGATGAGGTGTTTCATGGGGACTTTCGTTCTCCTGTTGTTATTGCGTCCGCTGCTGCAACTGGACTTTCAGGTCGGTCTGCACATCCGTCAGGCATTGCAGCAGCAAAGGGTTGAATGCTCCGCACTCGCCGTTCAGGATCATCTGCACGGCTTTTTCGTGGGAGAAGGCTTTTTTGTAGCAGCGTTCGCTGGTCAGTGCATCGTACACATCGGCCAGCGCGACCAGCTGTGCGCTGATGGGAATTTCATCGCCCTTCAGCCCATCCGGGTAGCCGCGCCCGTCCCAGCGCTCGTGGTGCCAGCGGGTGATCTCGTAGGCGGTCTGCAGCAGCGGCTGCTCGTTGAAGTCTTCCAGCTGGTGCAGCATCTCGGCCCCCAGCATACTGTGGGTCTTGACGACCTCGAATTCTTCCGGGGTCAGCTTGCCGGGTTTGTTGAGGATCTTTTCGTCGATGCCAATCTTGCCGATGTCGTGCAGGGCGGAGGCCAGCGGGATGTTGTCCTGCTGCTCGGCGGTGATGGGGTACTGGCTGCTGATCTCCAGCAGGCGGTGGAGCAGCAGCTCGGTGATGATGCGGATGTGCCGCACATGGGCGCCGCTCTCGCCGTTGCGGAACTCCACGATATGGCTCAGCACACCCACCAGCATATCGGTGTTGTTTTCGCGGGCGCGGATCTGGTCCGACACCATCTGCACCAGCCGCCGCTGCTTGGCATACAGCTTGATGGTGTTGGTCACGCGGCGGTAGACGATGCGCGCATCGAAGGGGCGGTTGACGTAATCGCTGGCTCCCAGCTCATAGGAGCGCCGGATCGCGGCGTCGGAGTCGTCGCTGGAGATCATGATGACCGGGATGTCCTCGATGGTGTGGTTGGCGTTCATGGCCTTGAGCACCTCGAAGCCATCCATGACCGGCATGTTGATGTCCAGCAGCACCAGTGCGATGTTCCCGGCCTCCGCCTGCAAGGCATCCATACATTCCCGGCCATCTTTTGCTTCCAGAATACGGTAGTCGCCTTGCAGGATTTCGGCCAGGATGAGGCGGTTCATTTCAGAGTCATCCACAAGAAGGATCTGCGGCTTCTCCTCCACCAGTTCTTCCTGCGCGGTCAGCGCGTTTTCGGGGAGTTCCACCGTGACGGCATTCTTGCGGCCCTTTGCCTGATACATCAGCCGGTCTGCCCGGCGAACCGCATTCTCCATCGAGTCGGTGATGGCCTGCATCGTTCCGCCGATGCTCAGTGAGAGGCGAAAATGCGAATAACCGGGTACAGTAGCCTGCTGCACGGCGGCTCTGATCTGCTCCAGCTTGGTTTGCAGGATGTCGCTCGGAATGCCGGGCAGCACCAGCAGAAATTCATCCCCGCCGTAGCGGATGAGCAGATCGGAGCTGCGGATGCAGGACTGAATGGCGTTTGCCGCTGCTTCCAGCGCCAGATCTCCGGCGTGATGCCCATAGGTGTCGTTGCAGATCTTGAAATCGTCCACATCCATCAGCGCGATGCCTGCGGGGCCGACGATACGGGATGCGATATCCTCATAGTAGCGGCGGTTGTATGTGCCAGTCAAGACATCGTGGTAAAGTTTTGCACGGTAGCTCTCTGCTGTTTCTTGAAGCTTTTCCTCGGTTTCGGCCTGCATCTTTTCCATGTTGGAACACTCGAACTGCCTTTGCAGATGACCGATCAGCAGAATGTTCGCAGCGATACCAAGGCCGATCACGATGAGCTTTTGAAGATTCAAAGAGGTGTAAAGAAAAAAGCTGTGGTCGGTAGAAAAGAAAAACGCGGAGTATAGGAATACAATGAGGCCGCTTACGATTCCTGCTGCATAGCCGCATTTCACGAGCACAGCAGAAAGAACAACAAAAAGCACGATATTTGGATTTGGAATATGAAAATTCCAGACGATCAGGCAGGCGCTCAATTGGGCAAGTGCCGATAGCAACATAGGCTGAATTTTATTTGGCTGTTGTTCCATACGCAATACCATCCAATCCTTTGATTCATCATGATTGCTTTCTCACAAAAAAGAGCTGGGCCGCAAATGGGCGGCTCTGCCAGGTCGTGGGTGTCGGTCATCTGCGAAACCGTGCGATTCCACTATTTATTTTCGGGGGGGGTAACGCGGAAGCGCTTGACGGTCTGTTCCAGCGCGTCGATGTCCACGGGCTTGGACAGATGCTCGTCCATCCCGGCTTCCTTGCTCTTCTGCATATCTTCCAAAAAGGCGTTTGCCGTCATGGCGAGGATGGGGATGACCCGGCCCAGCGGGTTTTCGCTGCTGCGGATGCGGCGGGCGGCTTCGAGGCCGTCCATCACCGGCATCTGCACATCCATCAGGATCATGTCATACTCGCCGGGCTTGACGCGGACGAACGCATCCACAAGCTCCTGCCCGTTGGGGTAAATTTTGCAGTGTGCGCCCTTGGATTCCAGCAGCAGCTCCAGGATCTCGGCGTTGATGGCGTTGTCCTCGGCGCAGAGGAAGTTCATCCCGCACAGGGGAGAGACGTCCTCCGGCTCCTCCGGGAGCGCCTGCGCCTCTGGTACTGCGTCCGCTTCGGTGTCGATGGGGAATTCCAGCACGACCTCAAAGCGGGTGCCCTTGCCTGTGGCACTCTCCACGCTGATGGAGCCGCCCATCAGGTCCACGATGTTTTTGGTGATGGCCATGCCAAGGCCGGTGCCCTGCACCTTGTTGGTGCCGGAGCGCTCTTCGCGGGTAAAGGGGTCAAAAAGGGTCTTCTGGTAAGCCTCGCTCATGCCGATGCCGTCATCCTGCACCACAAAGCTGTATTTGGCGTAATGCTCGGTATGGGTAAGTTCCTCTACCTCCAGCCGGATGTGCCCGCCGGTGGGCGTGTACTTGACCGCATTGGAGAGGATGTTCATCAGCACCTGATTGAGGCGGGTGGGGTCGGCCAGCAGATTTTCGTGCTGCACAAGGGTGTTTACCGTAAAGGTCTGGCGGCGCTGGCCTGCCTGCTGGCGAATGACGCTGTCCAGCTGGCTGACCTGCTGTGGCAGGTTCATCTTTTCCACATTCAGGGTGGTCTTGCCGCTCTCGATGCGGCTCATATCCAGAATGTCGTTGATGATGCTCAGCAGCAGCCTGCCGGAGGTTTCCAGCTTATCCAGATGATCGGCCAGCTTTTCCGGCTGGTGCAGCTCGTTTTTCATCAGGGTGGTAATGCCGA
>OGHO01001283.1_pt1 | contig 24927 bp, 22 predicted proteins | sample 1571421 | NCBI WGS metagenome assembly OGHO01 (sample SAMEA2581937, study PRJEB24529) | metagenome | biome: Human gut stool | place: China | collected 2011
GGCAGCGGCGAGGTGGCCATGACCACCCGCCTGACCATGGAGATCCAGGGCGTACCGTTTGAAAATATCGAGCCTCTGCGGGAGTTCCTCCGGGAGCAGGCCGGTCTTGAGACCGGAGGAACCGGCGCGAAGGTCCGCCCTGTGGTCTCCTGTAAGGGCACCACCTGTCAGTACGGCCTGATCGACACCTACGCCCTCTCTCTGGCGATCCATGAGCGCTTTTTCCAGGGCTATGCCGGCGTCAAGCTGCCCCATAAGTTCAAGATTGCGGTGGGCGGCTGCCCCAACAACTGCGTCAAGCCCGACCTGAATGATGTGGGCATTGTTGGACAGCGTATCCCCCGGGTCATCCCCGAGCTGTGCAAGGGGTGCAAGCTGTGCGAGAAGTCCTGTCCCCTCCATGTCGCCAAGGTGGTGGATGGCAAGGCGGTCATCGATCCGGCCCAGTGCAACAACTGCGGCCGCTGTATCCCCAAGTGCCCCTTCCAGGCCATCGAGGCCCAGGCCACCGGCTATCAGGTCTACATTGGCGGTCGTTGGGGCAAGCGCACCGCCATGGGCCGCCCCCTGAGCACGATCTTCACCAATCAGGAGGAGCTCCTGACTCTGATCGAAAAATGTCTGCTACTTTTCCGCGCCTACGGCCAACCCAAGGAGCGCTTCGCCGACACCATCACCCGTCTGGGCTTCGACCAGGTCCAGGCTCTGCTGCTGTCCGACGAGCTGCTTCAGCGCAAGGAAAAGATCCTGGCCCAGCCCGCCGGCTAATCCGCGCTGCACTCAATCAATGGCCGCCCATTCGGGCGGCCATTCTCGTCCTATGGAGGTATAATCAGGCTCTTGGGACACCTCCCCAGTTGGAATTCTTGGAAAGGCGGTCTGCTGCCATGTCAGATCTGTTCGATTACCTCGCCTGGCGGGGAGACATCCCCCTGTCCCAGGTCCCCTTCGGCCCTGTGGACGGGCTGATCCTCTCCACCCTGTCCTACGTCCGCTTCCAGACGCTGGTCCCGGATTCTCCCGGCCTGTCGGTCCCCCTGAGACAGGCGGCGGAGGCATTTCTCTCCCTGCCGGAGCGGGAAGTGGAGGACCGGGTGCGGTGCAAGCAGGATCCGCGCCTGCTGAAGGCCCTCCTATCCGCGCCCCGTTTCGCCTCCCTCCCCCTCACATTCTACCAGGACCGGCTGGACCCGGAGCGGGAGATGCAGTTTTCCGCCCTCACTGTGCTGCTGGATACCGGAGAGGCCCTGCTGGTCTTTCGTGGAACGGACAACACTCTGGTGGGCTGGAAAGAGGACTTCAATCTGAGCTTTCTGGAGGTGGTCCCCGCCCAATCCGCCGCCCTGGATTATACCGCCCGGCTGGCCGCCGCCCGTCCCGGTCCCCTGCTGCTGGCCGGACACTCCAAAGGGGGCAATCTGGCCGTCTTTTCCGCCGCCCTCTCCGCCCCGGAACTGCGGGACCGGATCGGCGCGGTATACAGCTATGACAGCCCCGGCTTCACCCAACGGGTGCTCTCCGCCCCGGGGTACCAGGAGCTGCTCCCCCGCATCCGCAGCTATGTCCCCCAGTCCTCTGTGGTCGGGATGCTTCTGGAGCACGAGGAGCCATACACCGTAGTCAAAAGCCGCCATCTGGGCATTTTTCAGCACGACCCATATACCTGGGCGGTGCGGGGCGGCGGCTTCCTCTGTCTGGAGGAGATCAGCGATGGCAGCCGGAATTTAGACCTCACGCTGAAAAGCTGGCTGGCCGGCCTCACCCCTCAGGACCGAGAGCTCTTTCTGGACAGCTTGTATCAGGCCCTTGAGGGCACCCAGGCCCATGAGCTGGAGGACCTGGCCCACCCCAAGCGGCTGTACGCCCTGATCCAGGGGCTGGTCCAGCTGGACGAGGACACCAGAAACCATATCCTCCATACGCTGAAAAAACTCCTGCGGGCCGCCGCCGGCGTCCTCCGGGAGGACCGGAGCAGCCCAGACCTTTGAGAACGCCGCAAAAATACGCCTCCGCCACAGAACATCAAATAAAATGGCCTGGAGAAGTACACGCGGCCTACACCCGCATACAAGGAATCATCTGTATGAAATGAATCTATCAGGCGCAAAGAAAAAGCAGGTGTAACACTGTTCACCTGCTTTTTCCAACGGAAGCGTAGGGCGTGGACCGCCCACCCACACTATCCTATTTTAAATTCCAGGCTTCCCGCCGTACCATACGCTGCCTGATATTTCTCAATCACCACAACCACTTGGCCGTCCCGGTCAAAGTAGAAATTGGTATCTTCAGAGATGAGATCAGGGATGGACAGGTGCTCCCACAGGATGCCGCGCTGCTCATCACTCCACTGGGCAATGCTCTCCTCAATGCTGTCTGCCACGATCTGTTGGTAACTTGGGCCGAACCAGTCCTTCAGCGTGATCACTTTGCCATTCTCCAGATCGATATTGTAGTAGAATTCACAATGATACGAAGAGAACCGGCTCTCATACTGAGAAATGACAAATGACACATGGCTGGGAGAGATATACTTTACCTCATAGTCTATGGTGATACCCACAGGGACGAACGCCTCCGCGTCGCCGCCAGTGGCAATAAAAGCGTCGTAATAGTCCTTGGCCCGGGCCTCACTGGCAGCAAGGCAGTCGTAGACCGCCTTCTGGATCTCCTGATTGATCCGCTGCTCCAGTTCTGTTTTTCCGGTATTTTTGATTTGAGGGATCTTGGCATCGATATACTTGATGTCGTCCTCCTTATGATACTCCCGAAACAGGAATACCTGACACAGTCCCCCCACCACTGGAAGGTCACAGGCCGCCGCCGCAAAGGTCGGAGATATGTTCAGCGCCGTAACAGTGCACAAGAGAAACACAGCGGCCATAGGACCCAACCGTCTGGAAAGGTCACGAACTCTGTTTTTACGCCGCTGCTCCAGTCCCTCTGCGAGGGCATCCTGGACCACCTGGTCCAGCTCGCCTGGGATTTCAATATTTTCGTATCCGCTCTTGTCGATCACAGTTCTAACACCTCTATATCCAACTTTAGATAGTTCAACGCTCGGCGCATCCTGGATTTCACTGTGTCGAGATTGGTGGAGGTGATCTCGGCGATCTCTTCCAGCTTCATTTCTTCAAAAAAACGGAGGACAACAACAGTTTTCATATCCGGAGACAGTTTCTTCACCGCTGCATACAGGTCAATATATTCATCCTTGTATATATCAAACAGATTTTCAGAGGCCTGCTGAGCTAAGCCGTCCTCCCAGGACAACAGACGTCTGTTTTTGCGGAGAAAAGAGTTGCACTCGTTGATCAGGATGCGGTAGAACCAGGTCTTGGCATACTCCGGCCTTCTCAGGGTATGGTAAGACTGCAAAGCCTTTACGATGGCATCGTGAATCACGTCCAGCGCATCCTCTCGGCTCTTGACATAGGTATATGCAATGCGATAAAACCGCTCCTGATTATTTTCTACGAACAGGGCAAGTTCCTGTGCGGAATTCATCTTTTCAACCCTCTTGCTCCAGATATTTAGGTGGAATCTGAATCTCAGTCCGCTTCTGTCTTCACAGTGTTAGACGCATCTGCAAGTCAAAAGGTTGCAGATGGCGGCGGAGACAAACCAAATCATCGAAACAGAAAACAGCGCCAGAACGTATATCGCTGTCAAGACGCCATTGGCTTTTGGCATCTGCCGGAACTTGAGGCGATTGAACAGTCATTCCAGGTCCACGCAGAAAAAGACGGCGCAGCACCAAGGCTACGCCGTTGTAAACAGCAACATGATCGTTCCCTATGAAAGGCAGCCGGAAAGTGCTCCTCCGCAAAATGCGCCTCCACCGGCGGAGACGTATTTTGATTCGGATGCTCAGACCTCCGGAGGACAGACGCCCTTTCGGACATGGACGATAAAATCCTGGACATTGGTCACAATGGTCTTGACCGACAGGCTCCCCCGGTCCCGCAGCTTGTTCACCGCGAATTCCGAGATATCCACCGAATAGAAGAACAGAGGGCGCACCTGGCCATCCACTACCCGGTAGCAGGGGGTCATGTTTCCAGTGGCCACTGTGTGGAGGGTGGAGGCCATACAGATGATGGTGGTGGCCTTCCGCACCAGCGCCCGCATGGCGTCCTGTCCCTGATAGACGTCGCCGTACACCTCAGGCAGGGGGCCGTCATCCCGGACAGAGCCCACCAACACAAAGGGCACCTGCTGGCGGACGCACTCATACATGATGCCGTTTCGGACCTGACCGGACTCCACGAAGGCCTGGATGGAGCCCAGGCGGCGGACCTCATTGATGGTGTCGATGTGGTTATAGTGCCCATTGAAGTGGGCCTGCTGTGTATACACGTCCTGCCCCAAAGCGGTTCCCAGATAGCCCGCCTCCAGGTCGTGGGTGGCCAGAGCGTTTCCGGCCATCAGCCCGTTGACAAACCCGGCCCGAACCAAGGCGGCGAAGGCGGCCCGGGAATCGGCGTCGAAGGAGCAGGCCGGCCCCATGACCCAAAGGATATTGCCGTGCTCCCGCTCGTGACGGAGCAGGTCATATAGGCCGTCGTAGTCGATAGAATATGCGGTCTCCCGGCTGCGCCCGGTACGGAACGCAAAAGCCTCTGCCTCGCCGCTCTGGTCCACAAAGCAGTTGGGATGGACGTAGATCCCCTCAGAGCCGTCTTCTGTCCGGCCGACCACCACCAACTCCCCCGCCTTGACGTTCCGGAACTCTACGATGGATACCGCCCCGTCCCGCACCACAGCCACGCAGTCCATGCGGCTGTCCTCCGCCAGGACCCACCGGCCGCCGATGTGATAATACTCAGGAAACAGCGTGGTGGCGTGGTAGCCGCAGGGCATTACTCCGTCCCGCTCCGCGGGGACCAGCTTCACATCCGGCGCCCCGTCCAGACCAAGGGCGGTGAAATCCGGTTCCCGATACCGGGGAATGGCAAAACTCATACAGAAACCTCCAAAACAGGACCGTGGAGCGGTGGACCGGCACAGGGGCCGGAAGAGGGGATCCTCCGAAATTTTTACGGAAGCCCCGCGGTCTTTTGTGGGAATATCCAAATTCAGCGGAAAATCCGCAAAATAGGAGTGTTTTTTTAGAAAACTCTTTTAATTATATACGATTCTTCGCAAAAAGTCAATTTGATCCGAAATCGTTTCCCACAAGCTTGATATGATGATAGGTTTCCCCGGGAAATGGCCTGGCTCCGCCCCGGAAAGGGCCGCCCAATGCTCCGCGTGGTGCTCCTCCACTGCAATGCCGTGCGCATCATGGTCCACTTTTGATGCTCCAACCCGAGTAAAGGCGGTTACGGACAGCAGGATCAGGCCCAGTAAGCGGCTCCTCCGCTTGTACAACCACACCCGGAGGGACGCCACCAGGGCCACAGGCAGCAGAACACCCCGCAGTATCTGCCGCAATCGTGTACGGACAACCTTGACCTGTATTCCCCCATAGGGGAACGACTCAATTGCAGCAACAATTTCTGCAAAGTATTTCAATCCATGCTCTCTGTGCAGGGAGCGACATCTGGACAACAAGTACCAGGCGTACTATGCCACATTTCAACCCACGCTCCCCGTGCGGGGAGCGACCCTTTGCCCCCATGTTCAGAGCAGCCATGTACTATTTCAATCCACGCTCCCCGTGCGGGGAGCGACGTCCAAAAACAGAGTTGTCCCCGATCTGGACGCTATTTCAATCCACGCTCCCCGTGCGGGGAGCGACAGGGTCCCGCGCTTGGCACTGGCCTCCAGATAACGATTTCAATCCACGCTCCCCGTGCGGGGAGCGACAAATGGCCTTATCATACAAGGGGATGTCCCAAGCGATTTCAATCCACGCTCCCCGTGCGGGGAGCGACACGTATTATTTCTTTGTTCCCAATCGTTTGGTATGGATTTCAATCCACGCTCCCCGTGCGGGGAGCGACCTGCACCTCCGGCCTCTCCCTGTCCACCGCACGATTTCAATCCACGCTCCCCGTGCGGGGAGCGACCCTGATCCGCCGTCCCATCTGACGGGATCAGACGATTTCAATCCACGCTCCCCGTGCGGGGAGCGACTATTTATCTGGACACTTATTTCTTCTTTGTTCCATTTCAATCCACGCTCCCCGTGCGGGGAGCGACAACTGCTTCCAATGTTCCCAAACAAGACGGTTGGATTTCAATCCACGCTCCCCGTGCGGGGAGCGACCGGTCCCGGAATTTTGAATAACCTGGTTAATAGATTTCAATCCACGCTCCCCGTGCGGGGAGCGACGGCTTCCGATCCTCGTGTGATGGATCCTTACTGATTTCAATCCACGCTCCCCGTGCGGGGAGCGACAGGTAGTCTTATGAGAAAAATTACGGGGGAACTTAATTTCAATCCACGCTCCCCGTGCGGGGAGCGACTGCTATTTTGTTTGGTCTACCAATTCCCGATTTGATTTCAATCCACGCTCCCCGTGCGGGGAGCGACCTCATTGGAATTCCCAACGGTGTGAATCCTAACGATTTCAATCCACGCTCCCCGTGCGGGGAGCGACGATTAACCAGCTTCGTACCGCTTTCCAGATTCAGATTTCAATCCACGCTCCCCGTGCGGGGAGCGACCTGAGTTCGCTAATATCGGTGAGCAAGCTGTGTTATTTCAATCCACGCTCCCCGTGCGGGGAGCGACGAGACTGGCAAGCAGGCCCCCGCCCTTACTCTTCGATTTCAATCCACGCTCCCCGTGCGGGGAGCGACTGGTATAATGTCCTTAAGATAGGAGGTACTTTTATATTTCAATCCACGCTCCCCGTGCGGGGAGCGACAGCGAAGATGCCCAAAACGGAACCGTTTATTTTGAGCAACTTTCATAATTTCAAAAAATATACGGACAGGACCAGAACAAAAGTCATCATTAAAATGGAACTTTGGATAAATTTATCCCCCTTTTCAGGTGCGAACCGAACAGGAAATCTGTGGTCACTTCTCCTTCGCACACTCAAAGGATCATAGGTTCTTCCGGCAGATACGTCTGCTTACAGCCAAAATGCTCGATTTTATTTTCATAGCGTTTTCCTAAGTAATAAAACCGAAGACTGTCCTGTTCGGGGTCCATAATCGCACATAATTTTGCCTGGAGCAATTTGCACTGGGCAGGATCCAGCAAACATTCAAAGACAGAATTTTGGACGCGCTGACCGTAATTGACGCACTGTTTGGAAATTTGTCTCAACCGTTTGCGGCCGGCGGCATCTTCGGTGTTTACGTCATAAGTGATCAGAACTAACACAAAGAATCACTTCCATAAAAAGGAGGATATGCGTCCAAGGTGCGCAAATTTTCCTGCCGCTGCTGTTTCAGGCGGATAAGCGCCCATTGCCGGCGGCAGAACACAAAAAGCCGGAGGCCGGAGAGGGGAAGCAGGTCCTCCTCACAGCAGATCATCCCATCCGCACACAAGCGACGCCGGAAGGCAGCGCGGACTCGTCCACCGACACGGTATAGTCCTGATAGGAGCGTGCCGGAGCCAGGTCGTTGGGATCCTTTCGATCCACATGGACCGCCTCAAACAGCTTCCAGGCGGGGGCGCAGCCCAGTTCGCTGTCATGCTTGAATACGATCAGGTCCCGGACAGCCATTTTCCCGCGGGCGGCAGAGTGGTCGTGTTCAAACATATTTAAAATAGCTTCCCACAGAAGGGACAGATCCTCTTCGGAAAAACCGGTGGTTTTTCGGGCCAGATTGGCGGAGATGTACCCCTCGCAACGGTAGAGCCCATAGGGGACGATATATTTGCGTCCCATCTCTGTTCCCTTCTTTTCCGCGTCAGCCTCAGTTGTGATGGCCACACGTGTAATGGTGACTTCCTGGGGAACGATGGGTTCCACGCTGCGGGCAAATCCCAACTGGACCGGACCACGTACCTGACCGCAGTTCAGGGCCGCTTTTACAAAGGTGGTCATGACCGCGCCGAAGGTGCGAATATCGTAGAAGTTGGCACACATCCAATCCCGAATGTTTCGGTCCAGATCAGGGTCGCTCTTTTTCTTCTCTTTGACCGTTTTCTCGTCAATTTCCAGAGCGGTGTATGCCTCAGCATCGCTGCGGTTCAGGGGTACGCCATCTTTGACATAGATGCGGTAGCCGCTGCTATCTTCTTTTACGGTCTCCACATAGTTGCGGATCTTCCGCTTCAGGCACACATCGGTGACAATGCCAAGGCCGGTCTCCGGGTCCACCCGGGGCATATTTCCTGCGTCCGGATCTCCGTTTGGATTGCCGTTTTCCACGTCGAACAAAATGACAAATTCATAGCGGTTTTTGATGGGATCAGACATATTCCTTCTCCTCCTTTTTCTGATAGCGGGCCTGGGTCTGGCAATAGTAGCCAAGCTGGAACGAGCCCTGTTGGGGCAGATTCATCCGGGCGGGGTAAGTATCCCCTATGCGGCTGCATAGATCTGTCAGCTGCTTTTCGTAGAAGATACACAATCCAGTGTTGGACCCGCGCAGTTTCTTCAAATGCTTTTGGGCCAGGTTGATCAGAATGGGAAAAATGACAGCGGGCGTTGCGGCGGCAGAATTAAAATACTTATCCTTGATCGTGGAATTGATACCAGGATTTGCAGACTCTTGAATGGCCTCCAGAACGGAGAAGATCCGCCCCATCGTGTAGGGGATATTGTTTGTATCGGAATTGAGAGACACTTGTAAGACCTCCTTTGGTATATCTGGGTTTTCACGGTTTGCCGCCTCGCTTAACTTAATATAGTAGGCCTTTAGGGTCGCCGCCCTTCCCCGGGTGACCTCCCGCTCTGCCCGGATCCGTAACGTCACACCGTTGAGCAGAGTGGTGGGATAGCGGGTATTCATTAGGACAGCCCGCAGAACCTCGCCAGCCAGATCGGGAGCGGGGGATTTATCTCTGGAGTTCTGATTGACCGTCTCGCTGAGCAGCCTCCAGAGAGACAGCGTCTCAAATTTGTCATACGCAGGACGGACGATCTCCAACCGGCGGTAGTGGGCCTGGATATTGTCCAGAAACCCTTTGAACGTGTTATGCAGGAAGAACCGCACGGAAAGCCGGGCAGCGTTGGGGGAGAGACCCAGGACATAGAAGTCCATATCAGGGTCCAGTCTGTCCTCCTGATAGATCACTGACTGTCCGGCACAGAGACTTTTTACCATTCCACGCAGGTCGTTTTCTGTATAAGAGGGGACGGCGGAGCCGAGAGCAACCCCTCCAAACAGGGCGGCATAGGCCGGTTTTGCGTTTCTGGACCAGCAGACCACTGTGGCGTCACCGATACGGAACACATGGTCCCGATCCGCCAACAGGTGGTTCAGGGCGGAGGTATAGGCAAACGAGGCATATTTCCCGGTGGGCGCGTTCAAGTTCTGCTCCTTTCCATAGGAGCAGAAAGCCGGAGCGTTGAAGGATACCAGGGCCGCACCGCTGGATTGGGCTCCCGCCACATTTTTGATAGCGGGATGGATATTTTCGATGGGGCCCACTGCACCGGTGACAAGGCAGATGCCCTGTGGACCGTCTCCAGCGGCATTGTAGTCATTTTCCCACGCCTGTTGGATGGCCGGGTCATTGTGGACAAAACCTTCCGCTGTGCAAAAAATCAGGTTTCCGCCAGCAAGAATACCGTCCAGATGTTCTTGAAGGGCTGGGTTTTCCCTTGCCTTTTGTGGGTCCCAGGTCCGAAAGAACGCCAAAACAGCCTGGGCCGCCGGAGAATCCACATCCTTCAGCAGACTTTCGTGGTGCGCTTTACAGGCGGCGAAGCATTCTTGTGTTCGCTGGGATTTGCCTTTGTTGTCGATCCCTAAGAAATAGCTGGAGTTATCGCAAAGAAAGTTGGCCGCCACACCAACCGTCCGTTTCACAGGGGCAGGGAGCGAAATATTCCGGGGTGCAAGGACCATTTTTTTACCCCTTGGCTGTTCTGTCTGCATAAAATCGACGCGCTCCAACGTCCCGTCCACTGCCAGACAGAGGGCATAGGACACCTTCACCTTTGTCCATCCCGGAGCATCGATTTTCCTTTCCCGCTCCAGAGCCTGATAATACTCAGTCAGCGCCTGAAGGATCATCCCCGCACCTCCCCGCTGTTCCGGTCCGGGACATTCAGAACTCCGTTTTGGAGAGAGCCCCGGAAGAATAGGGGCCGAATGTTTTCCGGGTCGGTGTAGTCCATGTCGTAAAGCATCCAACCCAGGTCTTGGGTCCTGTCCTTCAGCTCATCGGGGCAGGTGGGGAGCTCCTCGCACCACCGGAATTGGGCGGGAAATTCCCGGCAGCCGAAGCAGGGCTGATGGTAGAACTGCCCACGTTTGATCCGGCGCTTTACAATGTCCTGAAATTTTCCGGGATTGTCCCCTTCGGCGGCCTGGTCTGTCATCTCAAAATGGGCCTCGATCACATAGCGTACATCCCGCAGCAGCAGGGCGGCCCGCTGCTGAATGTCGTCCGAGGCGCATAGATACAGTTGTCCTTCCCCCTTCTCCATCACGGTGCGTGCCGTCCGGGCTGAAATTTTGGACTTTACTTCGTTGCGCCGCAGATTGGTGAAGCGGATGGGCTTGCACACATGGATCCGGTCGATGACCCACCGCAGCCCCGGGTGCCAGTAGATGGCTTCAATCAGTCCCCGGGCAGCGGAGGGGGTCATCACGTCGTAGCTGACCCGCTCCACCTTCATCTCCGGACGAGTAAATAGTGCGTAGTCTCCCCAGACTTCAAGGCATATAGACATATTTTCACTCCTTTCATTGTAAATAGATATTCGGTGTGATGGATCGTATGGAGTTGGGACATATTTTTGGAAAACAGAACAAACTCAAATATGCCCCAATGATCCGCACTGTATATTTGATAAAATTCACTATATCACATCCGCATTTTTTCGTCAAATTAAACTATATATAGCCATAAAAATTTGATATTTTTTTACAGTGTAGTGTAACACCCAATGCCGTTGAATTCAACGTGGATCGAAACCATAGATAGGTGTAAGCGGATCTATTGACGTAGCGCGAGGGTAAGTCTTACCTTCGCGCTACGTTGTTATCATTAGATAAACAGTCCCTTTCCACTATCCGCTTTCATGCTCAAGCCGGTATATTCGGAATAGAGGTCTGGGCTGGAAAGAATCACCGAGCCGTCCTCCAACCGCTCCAGATCTCCGGCCTGGTCCAGCGCGTTGAAGTGCTGCTCATAGATGGAAACCCCGTACTGTCCCAGTTGACGGTATAGGTTTCGACTGTGTTCTCCGCTCCGCAGCCGCTCGACCAGTTCGGCGCCTTCATCCTTGGGGATATAGACCGTGACGGTAGGGCTGTCGATCAGATGAAACCGCTCGGACACCGTGCGGAAGGGAAACAATTCAGACTGCATCAGAGGGAGAATCTGCTGCACATCCTGGGCTTCTGCTCCTTTCAAGTCCAGCAGTCTTGTAAAATAGGCGTGAACAGCCTCCGGAGAAGTAATATCTTCATAATGGGCCATAGCATCCCGGCCAGCTCCAACGGCAGCAGCAAAGAGGGGCGGTGTGCTGCCCTCGCCTTGGAACACGGTGACGATACTGCGTTCCAGAGGCCTCTTTCCTTCCCGGTTGCACCGTCCGGCGGCCTGGAGGATGGAATCCAGTCCGGCCTCCTCCCGGTAGACGGCGGGGAAGTCCACATCCACGCCGGCCTCGATCAGGGAAGTGGACACCACCCGGCAGGGAAGCCCCTTGTCCAGGCGGCGGCGGATCTCTTCCAGCTTGGCCCGGCGGTGAGCGGGATACATGAGGGTGGAGAGATGGAAACATCCCTCACCCTCCAGCCGCAGAAAGATCTCCTGGGCTGACTTTCGGGAGTTGACAATGCACAAGACCTGCTCCTGCTTTTGAAGCTGGGCAGCCAGCTCCTCATAGGTCAGCTTCCCCGCCTGCCGGAAGGTCACACGCTGGAATACATCCCACTGGAATTGCTCCGGCGGGCAGAGCTCCGTGACCGGGAGCTCCGGAGCAAATTCCCGGAAGATTGGGGTCAGCGCCGGCTGGGTCGCGGTGCATAAAACCGCGGAGACCCCGTAATGCTTGACCAGCTGGGCAATAGCCCAGATGCAGGGGCGCAGGGCGTGGAGAGGCAGCATCTGCGCTTCATCAAAGACAACGATGCTTTGCGCGATGTTGTGAATCTTTCGGCACTGGGAGGGGCGGCAGGAGTAAAGCGATTCAAAAAACTGCACCGCCGTGGTGACGATCACCGGCATATCCCAGGTCTCGGTGGCACGGGCCAGGCGGATGGACTCTGGACCGGCCTCCTGGTCCACGTCATAGAGTACGCCGGAGTGGTGTTCCAGCACACAGTCCGCCCCCAGGATCTCCCGGAACTTCTGGGCGGTCTGCTCGATGATGGAGGTGTAGGGGATCACATAGATGAGGCGGCGAAGCCCCTGGGCTTTTGCCTGGGCCAGAGCAAAGGCAAGAGAGGCCACGGTTTTACCGCCACCGGTGGGGACGGTCAGCGTGTAGAGACTGGGCGCACAGCGCTCCCCCTCTTGGATACACCGCTCTAAAATCGAGCACCGCTGTGCATTCAGCTCTCCTTTGGGCGGAAACCATCCGGAGATGTAGTTCCGGAGCCACTCCATTAAGGAGTCCACGGATCTGTTAGAAAATGCCGTGTGAGGGCCGTTCGCCATAAATTCTGCCGTATCGGAGTAGTCCGCATCCACCAGACAGGAAAAGAGCATACGGGTAAAGAACATACCTTCCATCTGTGGTTCCAGGTTATTGGGTCGAGGAGGAGCCGGTAGGGTAAGCTCGGACTGCCAGGCGGCATACTCCGGCAGCCTGCCCTGAAGCGCCCGGTTCATGCGGCCAAAAAAAGAACTGGAATCCGGATCGTCCGTTTGACCTCCGCCATCAGGGAGCCCGCCGTGATGTCCGGCGACTGCAAACGCCGCATAGGGCTGTCCGAGCCTAAAACATTCAAAGGCTCCGGCGGTGGCGTGGTCTACCCTCGGGCCGTTGTGTAAAAGCCGGTCTTGAAATTCATTGGAATACTTCCCCAAGTCGTGGGCCAAACCTGCCAGATCTCCCTGTTCCGCAGCATGGAATACTTGGGCAAAGGCGGTACATTTTTGAGCCGTTGCGCTTAAATGCTGGAGAACGGTCTGCTGTCTGCCGTCTTCTGCTGCATGAGCCAAATAGGATCCCATGATAGAAAGCCCTCCCTCAAAAATAAGTGGAAGGAAGAATGAATCTTCCTCCCACCAGTATACTGAATTTCCCCTAAAATTTCCAGTGATTCTCCATAAAAAGACAAGTTCGCTTTTGTGTCCCCTTTCCCAGGGATGCCTGGGAAAGGGGACACACCTGTATGACCACCCAGGGGAGTGAAGCGCGCAGCCACAGCAGCCAACCCTTCCCAGGCCATACAAGTGTGTGAAAAAACGTCAAGGTCATCTTTCACATTTTATCAAACAGCTTTCGAGCACTTCTTTCACGGCTCAAACGTTCGACAGCTTGTCGAAACGTCTTCTTCAACAGGCCCTCCGATCATAGATCCCCGGGAAACAGCCTAGCTCCGCCCTCTACTCCAGGTCCTGAAGGTCCATCCGCTTCATCTCCTCCCGGAGATCCCGGCGGTTTTTATAGTGGAGCCAGATGCCTCCCAAAACTACGGTGGGGATATTGGCCACCAGGAAAACGCCCCCTGCCGCCGCTAGTTCCGTCCCGGAGAGGGCCTCCCAATGCTCTGCGTGGTGCTCCTCTACCACAGCGCCGTGCGCATCATGGACCACTTCCGATGCACCCACCCGGGTGAAGGCGGCCATAGACAGCAGGATCAGCAGGCTGGCCAGCAGGGTCAGTCCCGGCAGGATCAGGCCCAGCCAACAGCTCCTCCGTTTGCACAGCCACACCTGGAGGGCCACCACCAGGGCCACAGGCAGCAGAATGCCCAGCAGCATCAGCGGCAGGGCAGCCAGCCCGGCCAGCGAAGCCATAAGCATGGTATCATTCTCCCTTCGTTTTTTTATAGGCGGAGATCAGCACCTTGGCCGTGTCGAAGTCCAGCTTCTCGTTTACTGCCAGCCGCTTGATCAGACCAATATATGGGTCGGAGGCAGTGTCCTCGCTCAGGCGGATCTTCTGGATCAGCCGGTCCAGCCGCAGGCGCACAGTGGGATAAGTCACACCATAGACGCCCGCCACCTCCTTCAGGGAACCGGAAGCCAGCACGAAGCGCCGGATGAAGGCCACGTCCACCTCCTCCAGTCCGGCCATCCACTCGGGGACCGTCTCAATGGGCATCCTCTCTCCTCCTCTCTGTTCCTACTATATCATTTAATTTTATTAAAGTAAATCTTTAATTTTATTTTCATCTCTATCGAATAATCTTTTATTTTTCTTCGTGTCTTCAGACGCTGGCCGGGTCATCACAAAGTTGGCCAGCAGGACCCCTCTGCGTTCCACCTGCTGTTCCCGCACGACCTGGTATCCCCGGCTCTGGAAGAAGGTCCGTGCGGTCTTTGACGCGTGGACCGTAAACTCCGGGGCGGAGCAGCGGCCCTCCAGCGCGGCGCACAGGGCGGAGGCGATCCCCCGGCCCTGGGCCTCCCTGTGCACGAACAGACGGTCCAGATAGCCCTCCGCTGTCATATCCCCAAAGCCCAGGATCCGTCCCTCCTCCTCCGCCACCAGGGTATCATGGGCGCTTAGAGAGCGGTCCCAGGCTTCCAGATCCGGACGTCCGTCCGCCCAGGCGTCCAGCTGTTCCGGTGTATACTCCCCGGCGCAGACAGAGTGGACCGTATCATAGAACAGCCGCGTCAGCTCCGGGCAGTCGGAGGCGCGGTACTCTCTCAGCTTCAAATGGGATCTCCTCTTTTTCGTCATCAAACACAACGCCCCGGAACTCGTCAGAGCCCCGGGGCGTTTGCAGTCTTTCCTTGCGTAAACCTGTGTACTCAGGCCTTGGACAGGACCGGGTTCACACCGATCTTCTTGCCCTCATCATAGACATAAAAGCCGGCGCCGGACTTGCGGCCCAGGTAACCGGCGGACACCATCTTGCGCAGCAGATGGGCGGGCCGGTATTTGGTGTCGCCCAGATCCAGATAGAAGGTCTCCATGACCTCCAGCAGGATGTCCAGGCCGATCATGTCAGCCAGAGCCAGGGGGCCCATGGGGTGGTTACAGCCCCGCATCATGCCCTCGTCCACGTCCTCTACGGTGCCGATGTCCTCATCCAGGACCTGAACGGCCTCGTTCAGCATGGGCAGCAGCATACGGTTGACAATGAAGCCGGGCTTATCCTTGGCCAGAATGGTGCGCTTACCCATGCTCTTGCCCAGCTCGTCCACGATGTCGATGGTCTCCTTGGAGGTACGCAGGCCATAGACGATCTCCACCAGGCTCATCACAGGCACAGGGGAGAAGAAGTGCATACCCACCACCTTCTCCGGACGGCTGGTAGCGGCGGCCAGGCTGGTCATGGAGATGGAGGAGGTGTTGGAGGCGAAGATAGTGCGGCTGTCGCAGATCTTGTCCAGCTGCTGGAAGATGGCCTGCTTGGCCTCCAGGTTCTCGTAGATGGCCTCGATGACCATATCCACATTGGACGCGACGTGCACGCTGACAGAGGTGGTCAAACGGCCCATGCAGGCGTCCTTCTCCTCCGCGGTCATGCGGCCCTTCTCCACCAGGCGATCCAGACGCTTGCTGATGCCGGCCTGCCCCCGCTCAAGGGCCGCCTTGCTCTGGTCGTTCAGAATGACCTCATAGCCGGCCTGGATGGCAGTCTGGGCGATACCGCTGCCCATCAAACCAGAGCCGACAACAAAAATTTTGCGGATTTCCATTTTGATCTCCTTCTTTTCATCCATAATGGGGACGCACGGGCGCTTGACCCGGTGCCGGCCTCGGCGGAAACCGGTGCGCTCCCTCTCTGTACAGAGCGCTTCTCCCGCTCTGCTGTGGGTATCTTATCACAAGGAGGATTCCTTTGTCTAGGGAAAAACCAAAATCCAGGAGCAGATTTTCAGTTTTGTTCAGGATATGGTCCAATTTCTCCTGTTCTCAGATCAGAACAGCGAACGGCGGCCCTTTTGGGCCGCCGCATCCGGAGCGCTTAGAGCTTACTTCTCCTCCGCCGCAGGGTGATCTTCCTCCGTCTCCCTGTGGGAGCCAGTCTGTACCAGGGCGAAGGCCTTTTTCCGCGCGTAGAGGAAAAACAGGATGTGGACCGCGCCGGTCACGATCCAGGAAATGGGGTAGGAGATGTACAGGTTCTCCGGCGTGCGGTCCATCTGGAAGATGGTAAAGATCCACACGATCCGCAGGCCGCAGGCACCGATGAGCGAGACGATCATAGGCCCAATGGAGTAGCCCAGGCCCCGCAGGCTGCCCACCATGGTATCCATGATGCCGCACAGAGCATAGGGCCGGGCCAAATAGCCCAGGCGGATGATCCCCTGCCGGATCACTTCCTCCTCACCGGGGGCGTAAATGCTCACCAGCGGATGGCCAAAGTAATAGACCAGGTTGCCAAACACCAGTCCGGTCACGATCACAAAGCCCTGACAATACAGCAGAGTCCTGTCCACCCGGCGGCACTCCCCAGCCCCGTAGTTCTGGCCAGTAAAGGTCAGGTTTGTCTGGTAGAAGGCGTTCATGGCCTGATAGACAAAGTTCTCGATGTTGCTGGCCGCAGCGGAACCGGCCACCACAGTGGAGCCAAAGGAGTTGATGGAGGACTGGATCAGCACATTGGACAGGGAGAACACAATGCCCTGGAAGCCGGCGGGCAGGCCGATCTCCAGGATCTGACCCAAAATATGCCGGTCCACCTTCATCGCCTTCAGGTTCAGGCGCAGAGGGCCGTCCTCCTTGGTCAGGCAGAGGATGACCAGCCCGGCGGACACATACTGGGAGATGGTGGTGGCCAGGGCGACCCCCGCCACGTCCATCTTCAGCAGAATGACAGAGATCAGGTTCAAAATGACATTGACCACGCCCGCTACGATCAAAAAGTACAGAGGGCGCTTGGTGTCCCCCTGGGCCCTCAGGATGGCAGCCCCAAAGTTATAGGCCATGATGGCCGGCATACCCAAAAAATAGATCCGCAGATAGACGGCCGACTTGTCGATCACATCAACAGGAGAGGACATCCACACCAGCAGCTGCCGGGCGGCAAAGAAGCCGAACACCGCCAGTACCGCGCCGCTGACCAGGGCCATCAGAATGGAGGTGTGGACCGCGCGGCCCACCAAGTCGTGCTGCTTTCCGCCCAGGTTCCGGGCCACCACCACATTGGAGCCCACAGAGAGCCCGACAAACAATGCCACCAGCAGATTAATCAGCGAGGTGGTGGAGCCCACCGCCGCCAGGGACTCCTTCCCCGCAAACCGCCCTACCACGATAACGTCGGCGGCGTTGAACAACAGCTGCAGCATGCTGGAGGCCATCAGGGGGATGGCAAACAGCAGGATCTTATCCGCCAGGGAGCCGTGACACATATCCAGCTGATGGCGCTTTTTGGTGCGGATCATATCAGATCGTTCCATCCTTTCTCACCGGATCCGGGCCAGGCGCGCTGAACTGGAGTCCGCCTGTCGGACCGCCGAAAAATTTTACAGATTTTTAACTTCATACATTTACTAAGATACAACAGAACCGGAGAATTATCAATCCACAAAATCACAGAAGAACAGCAAAAAAGAGGCGGGAATGAGGTCATCATTCCCGCCCCCGTCAGGTGGACGCCGCTGTATTGGACTGGGCCGCCACCAGGACATCCCCCGCCTCCAGGCGGGTGCTCCCGTCCGGGATGATGGTATCCAGCCCCCGTTTGATCATTACGATCAGACAGTTCCGGGGCACCGAGATCTCGCTGAGCGACCGGCCGCACCACTTATGGCTCCGCTCCACCACCATCTCCTGAAGGGAGATGTTCTCCCGGTCCTCAAAGGCCCGCGCCGCCATCACCAGCAGGTCGCCGGTCTGCAAGACGGTCCCGCCGTTTGGTACGATGGTGTCCTGTCCCCGGGCGATCATCACCACCAGCAGATCCGGCGGGATGGGCAGCTCCCGCAGGGTCCCGCCGCTCCAGGGATGTCCCGGTCCCAGGTGGACCTTGATGAAGTCGATGTCGCTCTCCTCCTGATAGTCGTTGAAGGTCTTGCTCACGTCCCCTGCCTGGTCGATCATCGCCAGCCGCTCCGCCACCCGGGGCAGCAGGGTGCCCTGGATGGAGATGGACAGCAGGACAATGCAGAACACCAGGTTGAACAGGTCGTATCTCATCTCCACACCGCCCAGCACCGCCATAATAGCGAACACGATGGAGGCCACGCCCCGCAGTCCGGCCCAGGATACCACCCCCACCTGGCCCAGGGACGGGCTGAAGGGCAGCAGCAGCAGGGCGGCCACCAGCGGCCGGCCCACCAGGGTGAGGAAGGCCATCACGGCCAGGGCGGGCAGCAGGACGGAGGGCAGCTCCACCGGCGTCACCAGCAGGCCCAGCAGGAAGAAGATGAGCACCTGGGCCACATCGGTGACCACATCAAAGAAGTGGACCAGATAGCGCTTCTGGGGCAGCTTGGTATTGCCCATCCAGATGCCGCAGAGGTAGGCGCTGAGATACCCGTTTCCGCCCAGGGCGGTGGGCAGGGCATAGGACAGGATGACCACAGAAAAGATGAAGATGGTCTGGCTCTGTCCCGATGGGAAGGCCCCCCGCTTCAGGGCCCAGATGGCCAGCTTGCCCAGCAGCAGACCGCACAGGATCCCCACCGCCAGCTGTTGGAGCAGAAGCAGCGGGACCACGATCTCCTCCCCGGACATAAGCCCCACTGCCACCGTGGTCAGCATATAGGAGATGGGGTCGTTGGAGCCCGATTCGATCTCCAGCAGAGAGTCAGTATGCTCCTTCAGCGCCAGCTTTTTCGACCGCAGGATATTGAACACTGAGGCCGCATCTGTGGAAGAGATGACCGAGCCGATGAGAAAGCTCCCCAGCCAGGGCAGCTCCAGCGCCCAGTGGGCGAAGGCAGCCACCAGCGCCGCCGTCCCCGCCACCCCCAAAGTGGAGAGGACCACCGACTGGACCGCCACCGGCCGGGCGGCAGACAGGTTGGTCCCGAAGCCGCCGTAAAACATGATGAAAATGAGACTGACCGAACAGATCAGATTGACGGTATAGTAGTCGTTAAAATGGATGCGCAGCAGTCCGTTTTCTCCAAAGCACATTCCCAACGCGATAAAGATCAGCAGGGACGGGACCGCCAGGCGGTCCAAAAAACGGCCCATCAGGGTACACAGGGCGATCACGCAGCCGATCAGCAGCAGGGCCTCCGTCATAGTACAGTAAAACCTCCAGACAAGCGCCGCTCCGGACAGGCCGGGAGCGGACTGGGATATTGTCTCCATTATAACACGGGACGGAGGTCCTTTTCCTTAAAAAAGACGGGCAGGAGGTAAAGACTTCGTTAAGATTTTCACAGCATCCTGTTCAAAAATGCGCCCTGCCGGCTCAAAGGGCCGGCAGGGCGCGAAAGGCCAAGGCCGCCGAAAAAGCTTTTTTGACAAGCTGGCGCAAATGGACGGCTTCGGCTTACAGCTTCTCCAGCCGCTCCAGATCCATGATAAAAACCGTCACGCCGCCCAGCTCCACATTCACCGGCACGGAGGGCATGGCCACGGCATACTGGCTCCCGGTGGGCATGGTCACATTGGAGTAAATGGTCTGCTTCCGCTTTCCGGCACACTGCTTCAAAATAGACAGCGCCTCATCAAGGCGGGACTCCTCCACGCCCAGCATGATGGTGATGTTCTTCTTTTTCCAGAACCCGCCGGTAGAACTGAGCATAGTGACAAAAAATCCGTTCTGGTTCAGCTCGCCCACCGTGGTGTCATAGTCGTCCTCCTGCACCACGGCCAGAATCAGCTTGTTGTGTACGTTGGCAGCTTCCATCATTCAACCCTCACTTGCTTCCGGACCGCCCGCGCAGCCAGGGAGGCGGCAGTCCTGATTTGCTTTATCATACAACATTTTCAAGAGAAAGGGAAGTCATAAACGCGCGGTCACACAAATTTTTTCCCCTCCCCTCCGCCGGTAGCTGTTGACGTCTCTTTCCAGGGGTATTACTATTGAGGTGCAGCCCCCAGGTCTGTCCCCTGTAACCTTTTTCTCTCCCGCCCCGTCTAAACAGACAGATCGGCCGATCGACCCCAGAAAGGAGCACACCCATCCATGACCAACTCTGCTTTGGACAAAGAAGACTTCTGCCGCCTTGTGGAGGCGCATCAAAGCGCCCTCTACCGCACGGCCCGTTCCATCTTGTCCAACCAGCAGGATGTGGAGGACGCGGTGCAGGAGGCCGTCTGCGCGGCCTACTCCCATCTGGACCGCCTGCGGGAGCCGGAAAAATTCAAAGCCTGGCTTTTGAAGATCCTGGTCAACGAGTGCTATGACCTCTGCCGCCGGCAGCGGAGGACCGTGGACTTCGACCAGATGGCGGAATCCCTGACCACACCGGAGCCGGATCTCGCGGAGCATCTGACGCTGTGGGATGCGGTCCTTCAGCTGCCGGAGCCCATGCGGGCGGCCGTCACGCTGTTCTACTATGAGGACTGCTCCGTGGCCGAGACGGCCCAGATCCTGAAGATCTCCCAGGGGGCGGTCAAGACCCGCCTCAGCCGGGCGAGAGACCGGCTTCGACAGACATTCACGGAGAATTGAGGTGTAGATTATGGATCAATTTGACCGAGAGCTGAAGCGCCGCGCCCAGGAGGAGCCCTTTCCCCTGCCGGACTCCTTCGTCCGGCGGCTGCGTGAGACCTGCGACAGTCTGGAGGAAGCGCCCCGGCGGAAGCCGGAGCGGCGGCGCCTCTCCCATTGGGGGGCCTGGTTCGCCGCGGCGGCGGCCTCCCTGTTGGTGGTCCTGCCCAACGTGTCCGCCTCCGCGGCCGAGGCGCTGGAGCAGGTCCCGGTGCTGGGCCCTCTGGTACAGGTGGTCACCCTGCGGAACTACCTCTATGATGACGGACACAGCTTCACCGACGTCTCTGTCCCCCAGGTGCTGGAGGGCGGTCAGGCGGGCAGCTCTGTCAACGCGGCGGTACAGGCCGACATCGACCGGCTTCTGGACCAGTTCCAGCAGGATGCGGAGGTCCTGGCCCAGGGCGGCTATCAAAGTCTGGACGTAAGCTATGAGGTGACAGCAGATACGGACCACTGGTTCACCCTCTGCGTGTCCGCCCTTCAAACCCAGGCCAGCGGACATCAGATCCTGCGCTATTATCACATTGACAAGAGCACTGGAGAGATGGTCACACTGTCTGAGCTCTTCCCCAGCGGCTCAGACTATGTATCGGTGCTGTCCGGCGAGGTGCGCCGGCAGATGGAGGAGGAGGACCGCTCCTACTTCCCCGATGAATTCCAGACCATCGATCCTGAGCAGCCCTTCTACTGGGCTCCGGACGGCGGATTGGTGCTGGTCTTTGACGAGGCCTCCGTAGCCGCCGCGGTGGAAGGGGTACTGGAATTTTCCATCCCCGCCTCCACCGTGGAGGCGCTCCGGGCCGGGCAGCCCTGACCTCTGGCGAAAAAAGCGGCGGACGGCCCTTGACAAAGGGGCCGTCCGCTGTTATATTCACTCTACGCTGCCCGTTTCATCCGGCAACTGACAAATATCTGCCGCGGACAGAGGCGCCGCGGCTGCTTTTATCACAAAACAAGGAGGCCGTGCTGTGTCCTGGGACTATTTTACCCACGCCAGAACGCTGGAGCTGCTCTATCACAAGCTGCAAAGCCCCGTTTTGACCCGCTATCGGATGACTCAGATCGAGCTGGATGTCCTGCTGTTTCTCGCCAACCACCCCGGGCTGGACACAGCCAAGGACATTGTGGAGATCCGGCGGCTGACCAAATCCCACGTCTCCGCCGCGGTGGAGGGGCTGTCCCGGAAGGGCTATCTGCTGCGTGTCCGCCGCCCGGACAACCGCAAGCTGATCCACCTTGTCCTTCTCCCGGAGGCCGCGCCTGTGGTGGCTGATGGTCAGGCCAGCCAGCAGGCTTTTTTCCAGACGCTGGGACGGGGATTCTCTCCCCAGGAGCGGGCACAGCTGGACGCCCTTCTCCTCCGGGTCACAGAAAACGTCCGGCAGGAGTATCTCCGCTTGGAAAAGGAGGACTAAAAGACAGACATGAGTATGATCGAATTGTTCCTTTTGGCTGTGGGTCTGTCTATGGACGCCTTTGCCGTATCAGTGTGCAAGGGGCTGTCCGCCGGACGGGTCACCCTGAGCCACGCGCTCACCGCTGGGCTGTGGTTCGGCGGCTTCCAGGGGCTGATGCCCTTCTTGGGCTGGCTGCTGGGCAGCCGATTCCAGAGCCTGATCTCCAGTATCGACCACTGGATCGCCTTTCTGCTTTTGGGCCTCATCGGTCTGAACATGATCCGTGAGTCCCGCAGCCAGGAGGAGGAGAGCCTGGGGACCTCCTTCGCCCCCCGGGCCATGCTCCCGCTGGCAGTGGCAACCAGCATCGACGCCCTCACTGTGGGCATCACCTTCGCCTTCCTCCAAGTGGACATTCTCCTGGCGGTCGGCCTGATCGGCCTGACCACCTTCCTGCTCTCCGCTGTTGGGATCAAGGCCGGAGCCATTGTGGGCTCCCGGGGCAAGTCCTGGGCGGAGCTGGCCGGCGGCCTGGTCCTGGTGCTCATGGGGTGCAAGATCCTTCTGGAACATCTGGGCGTCCTTTCATAAACGCGCAAAAATATTAAGAGGGGCACGGCTGTGCCCCTCTTATTTTGGTATTTCCAGTCACGCTGCTCAAACCCCGGTCTCAGAGACCATACTGAGCATCAGGTCCATCACATCCACCACCTCGTCCCCGACGGGAGGCGCTCCCGCGGGCTTGGTGCTGGTCCGGCGGTAAGCGCCGTCCATGGTCATGGTCACGTCCATTGTGGTGTCATTGATCTCCATGTTCATCTCCATCTTGTCGTTCTTCATGGAGGCAGTCATGGTCATGCTCAGGCCGCTGGGGTCGTTCGCCGACATCTCCATGGCATAGCCGTTGACCTGACTGCCGCCGTTGGTGAACAGGGTGAAGGTCAGGTCCATCCCCTCCCACTGGAAGGAGGACACATAGGAGGAGCCGGACTTTTGGAACGCCTGGTCGCTGAACAGCTGGTTATAGAGCTGAAGCATATCCTTTGTGGTCATATCCGGGCTGACGGGAGTAACTTCCCGGAGCAACAGCGCCAGAGCCTCGCTAAAGCCGCCGTCGTTCTGCTGGTAGGCCAGGGCCAGCAGATCCTGGTAGTAGCCGGAGCCGTACAGGCCGTCCATCGTGTTTTTCAGATCCAGCAGATACCAGCTGTCCAGCTTCTCCGCCCCCAGCATCCCGGAGAGGGCTTCGGACTGGAAGTACAGCTTCCCCGTCTCCAGATCCATGCGCATGGCCGCATCCACATCCAGGGATGCAGTCACATCCAGAGACGCAGTCTCCTGGCTGGACATACTGGTATTGAACACCATATCCGTATCGAACTGGATGGCCTTCTGGGACTGAATCATGGTATAGTCACCCTCCCAGGTAAAACGGCTCTCTCCCAGGGTGCCGTCCTCCGCGGCGCTCTCCGCCGTGAGCTCCATCTGATAGCTGCCAGTCACTTGGCAGGCGGCCTGGGTGTACTTCCGCCCGTACTCCATATAGCGGTCCATCCACGCATAGGTGGCGGTGTTGGCCTCCAGAATGGCGTCCACATCGTCGATCATCACGGTGGCTGTATTCCCATCCCAGCCCACGTTGTAGTCCAGGGCGTCGGCCACCAGTCCAACCGGGATATAGGTGCGGTCAGAGGCCGGATCGATATAGGGGGCCACATCGGTGGGAATGGTCTCCTCACCCTCCGGTCCGGTGACCTTGATCTCCTGTTTCCCGATGGCCAGCAGAAGGGTCACTCCGTCCTTTTCCGCGGTCACCGTGCGGGCGTCGTTGTCCCAGGTAATGGCCCCATCCTCATAGCCCAGGGCCTGGAAGGTGGCCGCCATGGGCAGGAAGGAGCGGTTCTCCCTCAACTGGGGCAGGGCGTCGGTAAAGGAGACCGGCTCCCCGTTGACCACCAGGGAGAAGTCCCCCTCACCGGCAGCCAGAGCGGGGGTACACAGCAGTGCGGCCAGTGCGCCGCCACAGAGCATGGAATGCCAGATCTTTTTCATATTCGTTTCACTCCTTTTCAAATCGGTTCCCATATAGGGCCGTCAGCCCATGAGAATGCTTCATGAGGTTCTTCCTCTGTATTGTACAAAATCTACCTCAAAAAAGCAAGTCTATCTGCTCATTTTTATATACGAACGCCCCTCCGGCTGGCCGGAGGGGCGCTGATCTGCCCTTATGATCCCGGGACCGCCTGGATCAGTGTCCGCAGCCCCGGCAGCTGCTGCAGTCACCGCCGCAGCCACCGCATTTCTTTCCTGCCTTATGATCCTTCCACAGGGAGCGGACCGCCAGACCCGCAGCACCCACTACACACAAGGCTACGATCCAAGTACCCACTTTAAAACTCCTTTCTGCTCAGGGACCCGCCGCAGCGGGCCCTCTGCTTCCTTCCATTTTATGCGTTGGCCACAGAGCGCACGTTCAGGCGCTCGTCCGCTCCGGGGCGATAGCCTCTGCGCGCCGCCAGATAGATCAGGGCTGCCAGCGCGATCCCGGCGGCCACAGTGCCAGCACCAAAGGCCACCTCGCCCAGCATCAGGCCGCCCAGCTGATAGACGATCAGCGAGACCACATAGGCAAAGCCGCACATATAGCCGATGGCGGCCAGGGTCCATTTCGTGTTGTTCATCTCCCGCTTGATGGCACCCATGGCGGCAAAGCAGGGGGCGCACAGCAGGTTGAAGATCATGAAGCTGTAAG
>OGHO01001287.1_pt1 | contig 24821 bp, 19 predicted proteins | sample 1571421 | NCBI WGS metagenome assembly OGHO01 (sample SAMEA2581937, study PRJEB24529) | metagenome | biome: Human gut stool | place: China | collected 2011
CATGAGCGATTAACATATGCTCATTTCCAATAAAATACACTATTTTCGTAACTTCCAGCTACAAATATCAAGAATTTGTTTTAGTACTGGTGACTTTCTGGCGTTTGAGCCTAAAAGTAAGTTAACAGCGGAATTACTCAATGATTATATCCTTGATTTAAATGATATTAACTTAAGCAGTCAAATAGATAGATTTAATCCAATAGAGGAGAAACCTATCTTAAAGAAGGATGATGAATGGATAATATTATCTCCGGCTTCGTTAGTAATATGTGCGTGGCGCGAATTATTAAAGACGTTTAAGTTAAAGACTTCAGATATAGAAATTCACAATGTATTATTACAACAGATTGTGGATGAAGCCGAGAAAAAATTTGTAGCATTACATTATAAAAGGCTGGGTAAATATACCTCTGATAATAAATATGGAACTCAACATGTGTATGAAATTTATTTTCATCGCTATATGATCGTTTCTTTTCTGTATTGCAATACGTCAGAAATATCTATTGTAGACCTTCATCCGGATGAACCGGATTATATCCCTTCTGAACAGATTACGAATAATATCAAGTTAATATACAATAGGATACAACAAGACGATTACGAGGCATCAGTTTTTGTTGTCAATATACCGATCTGTTTGCAAAAAGGTGTGTGCAGCGCATTTGAAGATATTGGAATACCAGTAATCGGTATAAAATGGGATGCTCTGAAAATTCTATTAGATAGGAAATCGGGGAATCGATTATGGCTATATTATTATGCAATCGATCGATCCGATTCAAGCGTTTCTATCATGCCTCTTAGTCAAGAGGAAGACTGTATAACTATGTATATAAATAATGGCTATACGTTTTATTATTGTGATGATGATTCTCCCGAAAATCAATTAATAGTCATATCTTCCGGTGTATTTTTATCCCTAAAATTCGAAGAGCTGAATAAGCAAAATATACATATTGTCCGATGTGATGATTTAAGATATATTCTTACTCATGATGGAGATACTCCTTTGCAAATTCCATTTTACTATTGTGGCACAAAGGACAATCTACTCTTTGGTGAATTTATGTTAGCTTGTATATTGTTTTCTTTTGATGTTGATAGAGCGGTCGAGTATGTTATTTATCGCAGTATTGCAAAATCAATAACAGTATGGATGTATGCTATTGAACTTAAAACCAAACGCCCACTCTTTAATCGGCATCTTAGACTCAACATTAAATTTGATATACAACATTTGATTGAATTTAATGATGGAGTATATTGCCAGATAGCCAGAACTGAAAATCCTATAACAGCAAACTTATATTTGTCGACTGAAATATTTGAAGATGGGTTCAAATTAGCAAATAAACTTGAAAAACAGATCATCTTATCTATTTTGGATTATTATGATCGGGTAGGAGCTGTTATTAATCCCGATTATAAAAATGTAGTTAATAATATATTTTCTGAATGTAATGGTCGATACTTATTAATTACGTCGGACTATGATCCAATAGCTGATACTTCTTTTGGAAATCAAGAATCTTATGAGATAGATCGCCGATGGAATGATATCATATTAAGACAATTAGCAACAGATTTCAAGAACGTAGGCCCTCGAAGTTTATCTTTTGAGGAATCGAAGACGCTGGTGGTGTCTATTATATCGTATTTAAATCGCCGGATTACATCTGCATTGGAGCAATTTAATCAAAGAGATTTGTTGCAAAAACTTTATGAGTTGTATGATGGCTTGTTATTTTGGCATCATACTATGTTCACCCGTTTTTTTGAAATACAAAAAGTGAATCAGTATTTAGGTTTTGTAGATGAAGAGCAGGCACAATTAATAAATGAGAATATTGAGTGCAATCTTGTTACTAGATGTTTAATAGAATATACGGTTATTAAATGCCGTAATTTCGGAAACAACCAGATTGATGCCGAAAGAGTGGATGAAATATATTCATTGATGCGATTATTGATAGTTGTTGGTGCCCTTAATGATTATTATAAATTACCTGCGATATCGCATCCCATAAGTATATTAGGCAGTGGACGTTTTGCTTTTCCGGTAAATGTATATGATAAAGGCAATGAGTACACTAACTTTGTAAATCAAGATAGATTGTGGCATCCCAATATTTATAAGAAGATGTCGGAGCTAATACCTCAAATAACAACTGATAATTGTCAAATGGAGTATGATCATGCTTTTAAGTCTGAATTTGGAGTTTCTTTAACCCAATATGAAGATATAACAAGGGTGATTGTCGAATATATATCAAAAGTCCACCATCATATTGTGTTGATGCCAATGGCCGAACTTATATATTACATCTATAATGAGACGAATATTACAGAGACCATAATTAGAAATTACTTCAATGTTTTTTCCATTAGCAGTGCTTACCATGATTTATCGCTACTACCAATGTTTAAAGAACACGATTTGTTCCCTTGTCGATATAAAAGAAAATTATCTGTTATATCACGACCATTTAGTGTTTTTAATATTGAATCAGTCAATTATGTTATTTTTTCATTCAGAGGATTATTTCAGTCGTATATTCAATTCGAGGATAATATCATTAAGTCTAAATATAAACCTGTTTCTCAAGAAATGTCTTCATTTCAAGGCATGTTAAATAGAGTGCGGGGTAAATCTTTTGAGGATAATTTATATGATATATTTAAGTCTATGCCAGAAATAATTGCATATAAATCAGTTGCAATTGCTCCGGGGAAACAATTAGATAATGATCAGAATCTCGGAGATATAGATATATTATTAATAAATAATACAAGCAAATGTATATTGTGCATTGAAGCAAAAAATTATAATAAATGCAAAACCGCATATGAGATGGTCGATCTCCATATGAAAATAAAAAACGATTTAAAGAAAATTAGAAAAAGAGATGTTTGGTGTAAAGAGCATATAGATGCATTTAAAGATTTGGCTCGTTCTAATATCTCTAATTATAATATATCAACAATATGTGTTACATATCATAAGAATGCTGCTGAATATTTAGATGATGGTATTCAAGAGGGTATATCCTTTGTGTGGGTCCGAGATTTTATAGAGTATCCATTGTCCATTTTTAGTAAAACTTATCCCCAGAAATAAATCTTTAGAACAGCATAAAGTATAACTGAACTTCTGCTGTAGCAGATGGATTTTCGGGTCAGCCGCTTGAGATGAGTTCGTAACGTCAGATTATGCCGCTCGATGTGATTCGTGCCATGAAGCGTTGTTCGGTGGATGGATTTGTCGATCAGAGATTTGTAATTACGCAACTTATCTGTGTAGATTCGTTTGGCTTCGGCAATATGTAAAGTTTCCGTCACTACACTCAATGTAGTATTTGTTCTTGCTCCGATGTTGAAACTTACGACCTCTTTCGATTTGCGGTCTAAAGCGTAGGCAATCCATACATGCCCGTCTTTTCGGCGAACGAAACTTTTTATTTCATCCACTTCGTAGATGCGCCGTTTTACAATAGGTGGATGCGAAATGCGTTTAGCAATAAATATAATATGCCGTAGTAGAGTTGTTGGAGATATTTTCAAAATCCGGGATGTACTTCTGACTCCTACTCCCTCTTTCGTATAGAGAACGATATTCTTATCTAAATCCGGAAAATAAGCATTGTACTTATATCCTTCCTGCTGCTTCCTATGACAGTGTTTACATTTGTATCTCTGAGTGCCATTGGCTTGATGCCCGTCTTTTTTGCACTCATGTCCGCAAAATTTGCAAATCATTAGCCCCTAATCTGTAACATAAAATCCGAAAATCTCGGATGAAAAATCATTTAGCTCAGTTTTGAGGGCACAAAAATAATAAAGACGACCCTAAAGTCGTCTTTATTACTGCATTTTTTTGGAACTTGGTAATGATTTTCAGCTTGTTAAGAGTTTAGCCCCTAATCTGAAACATTACCCACCCGGCTGTCGCCTTTCTGTATCAATTTTGACCCCTTCTGTACCCCCTCAGGGGCTCGAACCCTGGACCCCAACATTAAGAGTGTCGTGCTCTACCAACTGAGCTAAAGAGGCATCAATCGTTATTCGATTGCGAGTGCAAAGGTAGCTATAATTTTTATATCTCCAAAAATTTTGCCGGAAAAATTTTGAAAAAATTCTGCTTTTTCGACCTTCGGAGTTATTCCAGCGCCAGTTTGTCGCTGTTCCACTCGCCGCCGGCGTCCGGGTAGATGAAAGGTCGCGAATCGCCGAAGCGCTTCATATTCAAATAGCTTTCATAGAGGTTGATGCCGTTCGCCGACTGGGCGGCCAGTGCGAAGGCCACCACCGACGGATGGCGCTTTGTGGTGTGATAGCTGTTTTCCGTGCGTTCGAGGTAGGCCGGCTGCCATTCGGGATCGTTGGAAGGATTTCCGCCCTTGCGGCGCGATTCCCCGCTGCGGCGGGTGTCGATCGGTGCCTGCGCAATCACGTAGAGGCCCTGCACGTCGCAGAAGTTCAGCAGCGATTCGGGTACGGGACCCGGCAGCAGCTTGAGCGTGTTGAATCCCTGCTCGCGCAGCGCCGCGATTTTGTTTTCGGAGATCGTCGCGGGGACTTCGCGTACGCGCAAGGTCACGGGACGTGCGTTCAGCGACATCCGCCCGTCCTGCATCTCCACCGTACGGAAGCCGAGGCGGAGTTCCTGATATTCGGCGTAGCGGCCTTCGTGCTGGGTTTTGAGCCGCAGCGTGTACTGCGTGGGCAGTTCGGCGCTCCACAGCAGGTTCGAGGGAATACGGGCCAGGAAACGCAGCGTGTCTTCGCGGCGCATGTCGAGGGTGACGTCTTTCTGCCCGGCCGCGGCATTTTCGCCCGTCGGCGTGAGCAGCTGGTAGTGGATGCGCGAGGAGCGCGGGTTGAGGGCCTCGCTTTTCACCACGACGGCGATCTCCGCCGTGGCGTTGCCGTCTTCGCCGATCCGGGTCCTGGTCACCACGTCGCGCACGCGCAGCGTGGGCTGGCTCATCAGCCAGGCTCCGCCGATGGCGGGCGCCGGGGACTCTTTCCAGCTTTCGAGCGGCGCCACGGACGACGGCCGCGCGAGGATGACTTCGAGCATGTTGCGGCCCTCTTTCGCCTGCCTGGTGATGTTGATTTCCGCCGGGGCGTTGCCGTCTGCGTTGTAGGCCACGGGGCTGCCGTTCACGCGCACTTCATAGTCGCCCGACGCCCATCCCAGGTGGAACAGCACCTGCCGGTTGGCCCACGCGAACGGCACGGTGAACGGTGTCGAGAAGACGTTGTCCTTGAGGTTCCATTCCGTCAGCCGCGTGAAGTAGCGGTTGTCGCCGCCGTCGGCCGCCGTGGCCGCTTCGGCCGAAGGGTAGGCGAGTATCTCGCCGCGCGGCAGTTCGCGTCCGTAGGTGGGCGTGTACTCCTGTGCGCAAAGCCCGCAGAGGGAAAAAAGCGCTATGGTCGAAAGGATAGTCCGCATAAGTTCGTATATTTGTCCACCGTAAAGATACAGAAATTTTTCGATACTGCGATGTCCGGGCTGCCCAAACTCAATTTTCCTGCCATCCGGCTGCGTGCGCGCCGCCGCGGCGACGGCGTGGAGGTCTGGGATTCCCTGCGGGGAGTCTACCTCGTGCTGACTCCCGAGGAGTGGGTACGCCAGCATCTGATCGCTTACCTGACGGCGCATTGCGGCGTGCAGCCCAAACGCATCGTCCAGGAGTATGCCGTGGCTCTCAACGGCCAGCCCCAGCGGGCCGATGTGGTGGTCGTGGGCGACCGGGCCGAGCCGCTGCTCCTGGCCGAATGCAAGGCCCCGGGCATCCCGATCAACGACCAGACGCTCGCGCAGGCCGTGCGTTACAATTCGGTGCTGGGTGCTCGCTACGTCATCCTGACCAACGGCCTGCGGCATTACTGTTGCGAATACCGCGACGGGGAGTATGTCCAGCTCGGCGGCTTCCCGGATCTTTCCGGCGATTGACCGTCTCTCTTGCGGGTTCTTCCGGCCGAATCGCTACAGATTTCGGAAATTCTTGTCGATGTATCCCTGGAAGGCTTCCTTGTAATTCTCGCCGATCGGTACGTACTCCGTGTCGTTGAGGAAGATGCGCCCTTTGACGTAGGCCTTGATCGTGCGCAGGTTGACGATGTACGAACGATGCACGCGCATGAACGACTCCGAGGGAAGCGCCGTTTCCATGTTCTTGAGCCGGAACAGCGTGGTGATGGTCGTTCCGTCGGCGAGGTGCATGCGCACGTATTCGCCTTCGCTTTCGAGGTAGACGATGTCGCTGATCTTCACCAGCGAAACCTTGTAGTCGGCCTTCACCGAGATATACTCCTTGTCTTTGGGCAGCGCCTCGGATTCCCCCTCCTGCGGCGGGCGTTGGTTGTGACGGAGTTCGTAGAGCGAATTGGCCTTGGCGGCCGAACGGCTGAAATCGGCGAAGCTGAACGGTTTGAGCAGGTAATCCACCGCGTCGAGCTTGAATCCCTCGACGGCGTATTCCGAATAGGCCGTGGTGAAAATCACCATCGGGCGGTCGATCAGCGCGCGGACGAAATCCACGCCGTTCAGGTCGGGCATGTTGATGTCGACGAAAATCAGGTCCACCTTCTCCCCTGCGAGCATCTGCTGTGCTTCCAGGGCGTTGTTGTATTTCGCGGCGAGGTCCAGGTAGGGGATTTTCGAGATGTAGTTTGTCAGCTGACGCAGAGCCAGCGGCTCATCGTCGATGGCGATACATTTAAGCATTGAGCGTCGGGATTACGAGTTTTACGGTATAGGTTTTCTCCTCCTCGCTGATTTCCAGCGAATAGTTCTTCGCGCCGTAGATCAGTTCGAGGCGTTTGCGGACGTTTTCCAGTCCGATGCCTGCGGGGTGTTTGCTGCTCTGCGCGGTGTGGCGGCTGTTGGTGAGCGTGCTGGTCACCTGTCCGTCGGCGTATTCGATCTTCAGGCGGATGAACGACGGGTGGTTGTAGCTTACGCCGTGTTTGAAGGCGTTTTCGACGAAGACGATCAGCAGCAGCGGCGGGATCGACAGCTGTTCGGGCAGGTTGCCGGGGGACTCCACGCTGATATTCACGGCGTCGGTGTAACGAATGCGCATCAGTTCGATGTAGTTTTTCAGGAACTGGATGTCGCGGTTGAGCGAAATGATTTCGCGGCCCGACTCGTAGAGCACGTAGCGCATCATCTTCGAAAGCTCGATCACGGCGTTTTTGGCCGACTCGGTGTCGATGTCGATCAGCGCGTGGATGTTGTTGAGCGTGTTCATGAAGAAGTGCGGGTTGATCTGGTATTTCAGGTAATCCATTTCGGCCTGCAGGTTCTGACGCTTGAGGGTTTCCATCTGCTGCTCGTCGCGCATCGACTGGTATATCAGCTTGATACCCGTGTTGGCCCCGGTCATGAAGAATCCCAGCACTACGCTCCAGTACATCTCCAGGTTCGAGAACGAGGCCTTGCGGTAGGCGTCGATCGCCTCGGGATCGTTTTGTTTGAGTAGGTGGTCCGAGAGGTGGTCCTCGTAGACCTGCACCAGCCAGAAGACGCTGATGATCAGCGCCAGGTTGCTCACGAGGTATTTGCCGTATTTCCGCCGGAGCATGTAGCGCGGGGCGAGGATGGCGTTGTGGATGATGAAGATGATCAGGTAGGGGGCGATCTGCCGCCATGCGATCAGCACGTTTTCCAGGTTGACGTGCATTTCGGACATCATCTGCGAGTTGAGGACCGGGACCAGTATGATGGCCGCCCAGACCATCACGTAGAGCAGGTTTTCACCGATGGCTTGCTTTTTCTGGATTTTCATGCTTCAAATATAGTGAAAGTTGAGAGCAAAGCCAAACTTGTTTGAGCTTTGCCGAGACGCATCCTGTATTCTGTAAATATAGTGAAAGTTGCGGGCAAAGCCAAACTTGTTTGAACTTTGCCGGAATGCGCCGATTCGAAAAAACACCCGGCTCCTTTCTCGGGAGTCGGGTCGTGAAAGAAAGCAGGTAACCGTACTAATTAGTGACGCCTCATTGTTAGAATGGATTCAGTGACTATGAAGAATTTTGGGATAGAGAATCCAATTGGTTACCTGCCTGTGTCCGTGTCTTTTATTTGTTCAACAGCGATGGTTCGTACAAATAGCGTTTGATGCTTCGTTTGGGAGTCTTCTCGAATTCGGTGGGGTAGAGCGTGATGTCCGTGACCCGCTCGTAGGCGGCCAGCTGTGCATTGAGTTCCTGCAGGTTGTTCTGCATGATCTGCGGCAGGTCGGCCTTGTCCACGCCCTCGGCCTCGGCCTGTTCGTAGTCGGGGACCACGAGCGCCTTGATTTTGCCGTTTCCGGCGTCGAGCACCAGCGATTCGAGTACGAGGTACATGTTGTTGAGTTTGTCCTCGATCTCCTCGGGGTAGATGTTCTGCCCGTTGCCCGAGAGGATCATGGTTTTCGAACGTCCGCGGATGTAGAGCGTGCCGTCGGGGTCCATCGTGGCCATGTCGCCCGTATGGAGCCATCCCTCCTCGTCGAGGACCTTGTGGGTGTCCTTGTCGTTTTTGTAATATCCCTTCATGACGTGCTCGCCGCGGACGAGGATCTCGCCGGCCACGCGCTGCGGGTCTTCGGAGTCGATCTTCACTTCGAGCAGGCCTTTGAGGAACCGGCCGCACGAACCTGCCTTGAACTCGTTGTCGGGGGTGAAGCTGATCAGCGGGGCGCATTCGGTCATGCCGTAGCCGATCGTGATCGGGAACTTGATCTTCATCAGGAACGACTCGGTCTCCTGGTTCATCGGCGCGCCGCCGACGATGAAAATTCCGACGTTGCCGCCGAAGGCGTCCATCAGTTTCTTGCGGATCACCGAGTAGATGGCCGAGTTGAGCAGCGGAATCTTCATGGCGATCGACATGGGACCTTTTTCCAGCATCGGGAGCACCTGCTTGCGGTAGACCTTTTCGAGGATCATCGGCACGCAGCAGATGATCGTGGGTTTCACGACGGCCATCGCCTCCAGCAGGATTTTCGCCGCCGGAATCTTGCCCAGCAGGGTGACGTGCCCGCCGACGGCCAGCGGTGCGAGGAAGTCGAATGCGCAGCCGTAGGCGTGTGCCAGCGGCAGGAACGACAGCGTGCGGCCGCCTTTCTGGAAATACCGCTGTCCGGTCTGGGTGTTGACCATCGTCATCGCGAACACCACGTTGCCCGTGAGGTTGTTCACCGTGAGCATCACGCCCTTCGAATAGCCGGTCGTTCCCGAGGTGTAGTTGAGCAGGATGACCTTGTCGTTGGGAATTTCGGGATATTTGATGTCATTGACGCTGAATCCGCGCGGGTACTTGGTGCGGTAGTTCTTCACGATGTCGCGCTGGAACTTGGTGAGCGACTTGCCGTCGCGCTCGTAGATCGCATGGAAGTCCGTGAGCGAGAATACGGCCTCGATCTGCTTGATCTGGTCCTCCTCGATCACGTCCCAGAAGTTGTCGCCCAGGAACAGCAGGCGGCTTTCCGAGTGGTTGATGATATGGATGATGTCCGCAGGAGTGAAATCCTGGAGGATCGGCACGATCACCGCGCCGTAGGTGATGGTTCCTATGTAGGTGATGCACCAGCGGGGGTTGTTGCGGCCGATGAGCGCGATTTTGTCGCCTTGCTTGATCCCGGCTTTCTTGAAAAGCAGGTGGAGTTTCGCAATCTCCTTGGCCATTTCATAGTACGAAAAAGTCTCGCCCTTGAAATAGTCGGTCAGCGCCGACATTTCCCGGTTTTCCCGAAAACTCGTTTCGTATATTTTCAGCAGGTTTTCCTGTAACATGACTCTCGCTTTAGGTCTTTATTGCGGCGCAAAGATAACGTAAAAATTTATTTTGCCGTATGCCGGTCGCGAAATTTATCCTTTTATACGGATAATTTCGCCGAAAAGTCCGGAGGCAATTATTTCGTATCGTGCTCTTTGTCCCTCTTTTTCTGCTCCTCGGCATCGAGTTTCACGCGCCGCGGCTTCCAGATGAAGGTCTTCGACTCGGTTCCCGCCTTCAGCCGTTCGATGTTCTTGCGGTGGGTGTAGATCAGCAGGATGGCGATCACGAACGAGAATACCACGAAGGCCGTCGATCCGTTGACTTTGGGCGATATGAGCGTGAAGACGGGGAAACAGCATCCGGCGACCATCGAGGCCAGCGACACGTAGTGCGAGACCATCAGCATCACCAGCCACACGCCGAAGCACAGCAGCGCCACGGGGGGATAGATGCCCGTCACGGCGCCTACGAGCGTCGCGACGCCCTTGCCGCCGCGGAATCCGGCGAAAATCGGGAAGATATGGCCCAGCACGGCGGCGAACACGGCGACGATCTTGAGGTTTATCAGGTCGTTCTGTCCGATCAGGTCGTCGTACTGCATCAGTTCGATGATCGTCACGGCCACGAATCCTTTCAGGAAATCGAGCGCGAAGACCGGCAGGGCGGCCCGCCGGCCCAGCACGCGGAGCATGTTGGTCGTTCCGGCGTTCTTCGAGCCGTGCTCGCGGATGTCGATGCCGTAATATTTCTTGCCTATCCACACGGCGCTCGGAATCGAGCCGAGCAGATAGGCGATGATAATCATGGTGGTAGCCGTATATATCGTCAGGATCATCTTTTTCGCGTGTTAACTTGTTCATGCAAATATAGTCAAAAAATCCGTATATGGAAGCCGGGTCCGAAAAAACCGCCGCCGTATCCCGCATTTCCGGAGAATTTAGTATCTTTGCATTCTAAATGAATTAATGTATGAACACAAAGGCTTTGCTCGAACCGATGGGCTCGTGGGCGTGGTGGCGCTCGTGGTTTCTGATTTTCCTCGGCTGCTCGGTTATGGGCGCGGGGTTCGTGCTCTTCGTCAATCCCTACAAGTTCGTGCCGGGCGGGGTCTACGGCATGGGCATCGTGCTGCATAACATCTTCCCCTCGATCCAGGTCGGTACGTTCGGTTACATGTTCGACATTCCGCTGATGCTGACCTCCATGCTGATCTTCGGAGGCGGTTTCGGAACGCGCACGGTGCTTGCGGCGCTCTACACCCCGGGCTTCATGAACGTCCTCACGCGGCTGGTCTACCCGAGTCCCGAGGCCGTCGAGGCGCTGGACCCCTCGCAGCTGCTGGGCGGGCGGCTGGACCTTTCGAACGACCTGCTGCTGACGTGCGTCATCGGCGCCGTGGTGATCGGTGTCGGGCAGGGCATCGTCGTGCGCCAGCAGGCGACCACGGGCGGCACGGACATCGTGGGCATGCTGTTGCAGAAGTTCGCCGGGATCAAGTTCTCGACGGGCATCCTGCTGGCCGACGGGTTCGTCGTGCTGTCGGGACTCGCCGTGATCGGCTTCGGCTTGGGCACGGGCGAGGCCGCCGCGAACGGCTGGATGCTGACGCTCTATTCGCTCATCACGATCTACATCTCCTCGCGGGTGATCGCCTACCTGCTCGACGGCGCGTCGTACGACAAGCTGCTGTTCATCATCAGCGACCACCACGAGGAGCTGAAACGGTTCATCATCGACGACCTCGACCGCAGCGCCACCTACATCAAGTCGAAGGGCATGTACACCGATTCGCTGCGCGACATGATCTTTCTGGTGGTGAGCCGCAAGGAGGTGCGCCTCGTGCAGCATAAGATCAAAGAGATCGATCCCAAGGCCTTCGTCGTGGTGACGGATGCCTACGAAACCTTCGGGGAGGGCTTCAAGCAGTTCCCCGAGAAGAACGAGATACAGGCAGAATAAATGGATTTCAACATCAATACGCTGCGCCCGCTCCAGGGCGCGGGACGCAAACTTTTCATCGAGACCTACGGCTGCCAGATGAACGTCGGCGACACGGAGATCGTCGTTTCGCTCATGCAGCGGGAAGGTTACGTCTATACGGAGCAGATCGGCGAGGCCGACGTCATCCTGATCAACACCTGTTCGATCCGCGATAATGCCGAACAGCGCATCTGGGGCCGCCTGGCCGAGATGAAACGCTACCGGCGCCAGCGTCCGGGACTGGTGGTGGGCGTCATCGGCTGCATGGCCGAACGCCTGCGCGAAAAGTTGGTCGAGGGACCTGCGGGCGTCGATGTCGTGGCCGGACCGGACGCCTACCGCGACCTGCCGCGCCTGGTGCGCGACGCCGAGGCGGGCGGCAAGGGCGTCAACGTGCTGCTTTCGACCGAGGAGACCTACGCCGAAATCGCCCCCGTGCGCCTCGACCGCAACGGCGTGAGCGCCTTCGTGGCGATCATGCGGGGGTGCGACAATTTCTGCTCCTACTGCGTGGTTCCCTACACCCGGGGCCGTGAGCGGAGCCGCGACGCGGAGACCATCGTCGCCGAGGCGCGGAGTCTGTTCGAAAACGGCTACCGCGAAGTGACGCTGCTGGGGCAGAACGTCAATTCCTACCGCACGGGCGACGTCGATTTTCCGGAACTGGTGCGCCGCGTGGCGTCGGTTTCGCCGCTGCTGCGCGTGCGGTTCGCCACCTCGCATCCCAAGGATATGAGCGACGGCCTGCTGGAGGTCATGGCCTCGATGCCCAACGTCTGCCGGGCAATCCACCTGCCGGCCCAGTCGGGCGCCACGTCGATGCTCGGCCGCATGAACCGCAAATATACGCGAGAATGGTATTTGGACCGCATCGCCGCCATTCGCCGCTACCTGCCCGATTGCGCCATTACGACCGACCTGATCGCGGGCTTCTCGGGCGAGACCGAGGAGGAGCACCTGCAAACCCTGTCGCTGATGCGCGAGGTGGGCTATGATTTCGCCTATATGTTCAAGTATTCGGAGCGTCCGGGCACTTTTGCCGAAAAGCACCTGGGGGACGATGTGCCCGAGGAGGTGAAGTCGCGCCGGCTTTCGGAAATCATCGCCCTGCAGAACGAACTGGGCCATGCGAGCAACCTGCGCGACGTGGGCCGGGAGTTCGAGGTGCTGGTCGAGGGCGAGTCGAAGCGCGACAAAAACCAGCTGTCGGGGCGCACTTCGCAGAACAAGGTGGTGGTTTTCGACCGCGGGGATCACAAGGTCGGCGATTACGTGAAGGTGCGCATCACGGGCTGTACGCCTGCGACGCTTTTCGGCTCCGTGCTGTAAATGCGGTATCGGGGGCGGATTTGCGTGCTTTCGGCCCGGACGCGTTCCCGTGCCTGAAATGAAAAAGCTTATAAATTAAATAAAACAATTATCTATGCGTTTCGACGAACTCGACCTGGAGGATGAAATCCTCGACGGCCTTGAGGATATGAATTTCCACGAGATGACTCCCGTGCAGGAGCATACGATTCCGGTGATCCTGGAGGGCCGCGACATTATCGGCTGCGCCCAGACCGGCACGGGAAAGACCGCGGCCTATACGCTGCCGCTGCTGAACAGACTGCTCATCGAGGGCAACCCCGACAACGTGGTGAAATCGCTGATCATCGTGCCGACGCGCGAGCTGGCGCAGCAGATCGACCAGCAGTTCCAGGGCTTTTCCTATTATGCGCCCCTTTCGACGACGGTCGTCTACGGCGGCGGCGACGGCAAGGGCTGGGACATCCAGAAGAACGGCATGCTGAACGGCGCCGACGTGGTGATCGCCACCCCGGGCCGCATGATCGCCCACCTGCAGAACAGCGGCGTCGACCTTTCGCATGTCGAATACCTGATCCTCGACGAGGCCGACCGCATGCTCGACATGGGTTTCTCGGACGACATCATGAAGATCATCTCCTACATGCCCGCCGAGCGGCAGACGATCATGTTCTCGGCGACACTGCCCCCGAAGATCCGCGAACTGGCCAAGACCATCCTGCGCAATCCCGCGGAGGTCAACATCGCGATTTCGAAGCCCAACGAAGCCATTGACCAGTCGGCCTACGTCTGCTATGAGAACCAGAAACTGGGTATCATCCGCGAGCTGTTCGCCGAGCCGACCGATTCGAAGACGATCATCTTCTCGTCGTCGAAACTCAAGGTCAAGGAGCTGGCTCATACGCTCAAGCGCATGAAACTCGACGTTGCAGCCATGCACTCCGACCTGGAGCAGGCGCAGCGCGAGGAGGTGATGCTCAACTTCAAGAACAACAAGGTGAAAATCCTCGTCGCCACGGACATCGTCGCCCGGGGTATCGACATCGAGGACATCGGCCTGGTGCTCAACTACGACGTACCGCACGACCCCGAGGACTACATCCACCGCATCGGCCGCACGGCCCGCGCGGCGGCCTCGGGCAGCGCCGTGACTTTCGTCAGTGAGGAGGAACAGGGCAAGTTCCACCAGATCGAGAAATTCATCGAGCGGGACATCCGCAAGGCCGAACTGCCCGCGAGTGTGGGCGAGGGCCCGAAATACGCTCCCGACGAAAACCGCGGCCGCTTCGGCCGGGGGCGCGGGGGCCGCAGCGGGGGCCGTTCCGGTTCGGGCGGCGGCTCGGGCCGCGGACGCGGCGGACGGGGCGACCGTTCGGGGCGTAACGACCGGGACCGCCGCAGCGAACGCCCGGCGGCTGCGACAGCGGAATCTGCCGCCGTACAACCCGCTTCGCCGGACAGCGACCATGCTTCGGGCCGCGGCGAAGGCAACCGCGGAACCCGCGACCGCAGACGCCATCGCGGAGGCCGCAACCGCGGTAACAAGCCGCAGGGCGGGGGCGCTCCGCAGGGCGGCGAACCGACGCCGCAGGCATAAACCGAAAATCCCCGAAACCGAGAGTTTCGGGGATTTTTGTCGGCAGACCGCTTTAGCGTGCCGCCGCGGGATTCTTTCTTTTGTCCCACGCGGGATGCGCGGGGTCTTCGGCCGTCAGGGCTTCGGCGAGGCTGATACCCAGCGCCCGGGCTACGCCTTCGCCGTACGACGGATCGGCGTTGTAGCAGTTGCGCACGTGCCGCTGCTTGATGAACAGTTCCGAGTCGCCCATGGCGCGCGCCGTGTTATCGCAGGTCGCCAGCTGGTCTGCGGGCGTCATCAGCCGCCACAGCTTGCCCGGCTGTGTGTAATAATCGTCGTCGAATTCGCGCTCGTCGTAGTTGTAGACCGCGCCGTCGACGGCCAGGGGCGGCTCCTTGAGGGCCGGCGTGTCCTGCCATTCGCCGTAGCTGTTCGGCTCGTAGGGCGTCGTTGCGCCGTAGTTGTCGTCGGTGCGCATCTGTCCGTCGCGGTGGTAGGCGTGGAACGGACAGCGGGGCTTGTTTACCGGAATCAGGTTGTGGTTCACCCCCAGGCGGTAACGCTGCGCATCGCCGTAGGAGAACAGGCGTCCCTGCAACATCTTGTCGGGCGAGAAGCCGATGCCCTCGACAATGTTCATCGGGTTGAAGGCCGCCTGCTCGACTTCGGCATAGAAGTTTTCCGGATTGCGGTTGAGTTCCAGAATGCCCACGTCGTGCAGCGGGAAATCGCCGTGATACCACACCTTCGTCAGGTCGAACGGATTGATTTTATAGGTCCGGGCCTGCTCTTCGGTCATCAGCTGCACCTGCATCAGCCAGCGCGGATAGTCGCCGCGTTCGATGGCCTCGAACAGGTCGCGCTGGTTCGATTCGCGGTCCTTGGCGATGACCGCTTCGGCCTCGGCGTCGGTGAGGTTCCTGATCCCCTGCTCGGTGCGGAGGTGGAACTTGACCCACGTGCGTTTGTTGTCCTTGTCGTAGAAACTGTAAGTGTGGCTTCCGAACCCGTGCATGTGGCGGAAGGAGGCCGGAATGCCCCGCGGCGACATCGTGATGGTCACCTGATGCAGCGCCTCGGGCAACAGCGTCCAGAAATCCCAGTTGCTGTTCGGACTGCGCAGTCCGGTGCGCGGGTCGCGCTTGATGGCGTGGTTCAGGTCGGGGAACTTCAGCGGATCGCGCAGGAAGAAGACCGGGGTGTTGTTGCCCACGAGGTCCCAGTTGCCGGCATCGGTGTAGAACTTGATGGCGAAGCCGCGGATGTCGCGCTCGGCATCCGCCGCGCCGCGTTCTCCGGCCACGGTCGAGAAGCGCACGAAGCACGGGGTCTGCTTGCCGACCTCGGCGAAGATCGACGCCCGGGTGTATTTCGATATGTCGTGCATCACGGTGAAGGTTCCGAAGGCTCCCGATCCTTTGGCGTGCATGCGCCGCTCGGGGATGACTTCGCGGTCGAAGTGGGCGAGTTTTTCGAGGAACCACGGGTCCTGCAGGGTTACGGGGCCGCGCTGTCCGGCTGTCTGAATGTTTTGGTTGTCGGCGATGGGCCGGCCGTTTTCGGCTGTCAGTTTCTTTTTGTTCATATGGCTTTTGTTTTTGGTTGTGACGGATTCCCTGTTTGTAAATGTACGATATAATTCTGTGAATAACAAGCAGATAATATTGATAGTGCCATAACTAAAACTTATAGCAGCCAAAATCGTGCCCGAACGGAACAGCGTGCGGGCTGAAAATTTCCGGCCGAATGTGCGGATATTTCGGTCCGGGGCGTTATCTTTGAGAAACGGAACGGCGGTTCCGGGAATCGGGACCGTTCGCTGAAACAGTTTTGCCTGCAATGATTGATTTGAATTTCAGCCGTGAGTTTTTTGCGGCCATGCTGGTCACGGAGGTGGAGAAGGTCGGGTTTGCCGTCCTGATCCGGACATTTCCCGATGCAAGGGAATTGCAGCACCCCGCTGTCGTGATCCGGGGTATCCGGGAGTTTGCTTTCGATATTGCCGACGGTTGCTTCGTCCCCCTCGGGACGCGTTGCGACGGGAAGGTAGAGGTCCTGCGGTCCGGAATCAGCAAGTCCGGGGATGAAATCCGGTTCACGGCAGTGGATTACGTGTACCGGGAATCCGAGTTCCGGAGAAAATATGTGGACCGGGTCGTCAATCCTTTTCTGAAATAAACCGGTCAACGGAACTATGGATATAGCATTCAGCACCCCCTTGAAGGGCAACCTCGTCCTGTGCCGCGATCTCCGCGATGCGGAGCTGACGCGGCGCCCCGACCTCTACAAATTCCTCTGGGTGCGGCAGGGTGCGCTGTCGCTGGAAGTCGACCATGTTCCGATGCGGCTCGAAGCCGGGGAGATCGTTTCGCTGACGCCCCTGCACCACGTCGGCAGCCTCCGTGCCGACGGCGACTGTCTTTCGCTGCTGTTCGACAGCAATTTCTACTGCATTTTCGGTCACGACGGCGAGGTTTCGTGCAACGGGCTGCTGTTCAACGGCTCCTCCGAACCGCTGCGGCTGGCGCTCTCCGCCCAGCGGCAGGAAGCCCTCGGGCGCATCGTCGACGAACTGTGCGCCGAATACGAGGTGAACGACGGCCTGCGCGAGGAGATGCTTCGCATGCAGCTCAAACGCTTCATTATCGTATGTACGCGCGCGGCGCGCGAGCATTTCGGGGTCGACGGGCCGCAGGAACAGTTGTTCGACATCGTGCGGCGGTTTTACGTGCTTGTCGACGAGCATTTCCGCACCCGCCGCCGCGTGCAGGACTACGCCGAACTGCTGCACCGCTCGCCCAAGACCCTTTCCAACCTCTTCGCCGCCTGTGGCCGCCCTTCGCCCTTGAGCGTTATCCACGACCGCGTGAACGCCGAGGCGCGGCGGTTGCTGCTCTATACCGACAAAAGCGCCAAGGAGGTCGCTTACCTGCTGGGATACGAGGACACGGCGGCGTTCAGCCGCTTCTTCGCCAAGATGAACGGCGAGAGCATCACCGGCTTTCGCCGCCGGACGCAACGGGAATAATCGCCAATATTTCCGGCGGTCCTGCTATCGTTCCGAAGTCAGGGAATGCGGAACTTTGCACCATCGAAACACTAAAAACCGAATAACGATGATGCAAAAACTCTCCGGCCTGTTTTACGGCTTTCTGAAAATCGCCGCCGGCTCGCAGCGGCTGGGCCTCGGTATGATCCGGGTCGCCATTCTGATAATCTTCGTCTGGATCGGCGGACTCAAGTTCTGGAACTACGAAGCCGAGGGCATCGTGCCCTTCGTGGCCAACAGCCCCTTCATGAGCTTCTTCTACAACGAAAAAGCACCCGAGTACAGGCAGTATAAACTGCCTGAAGGGAGTTTCGACGCGGCCAAACACGAATGGCACGTGAAGAACAACACCTACGGGTTTTCGCACGGACTGGGCCTGCTGATCATGTCGATCGGCCTGCTGACCTTTTTCGGGTTCTTCTCCAGGCGTGTGGGGCTGGTCGGCGAACTGCTGGCCATCGTGATGACGCTCGGAACCCTTTCTTTCCTGGTGACCACGCCCGAGGTGTGGGTTCCCGACCTGGGGAGCGGCGAATACGGGTTTCCGCTGCTGTCGGGTGCGGGGCGGCTCGTGATCAAGGACACGGCCATCCTGGCGGGTGCCGTGGTTCTGCTCTCCGACACCGCCCGGCGATTGCTCGAGCGGCGGAAAGCATAATGCAAATCCCTCCGGAACTCCGGAGGGATTTGCGTTTGTCACGGAATAGGCCCTCCTTACTTCTGCCGGAAGTAAATCCGCATCGGGCCTCCGTTATGCGAAAGTCCCCCTTTTCAAAGGGGGATTCAGGGGGATTGTCAGCACCGGATTTTTCGGGACCGCCTGCCGTTCTGCCTTGCGATTCCGTCCGGACACCTACTTCTGCCGGAAGTAAATCTGCATCGGGACTCCCGAAAAATCCCAGTGGTCGCGTATGTTGTTTTCGAGGAAGCGGCGGTAAGGCTCCTTGATGTACTGCGGCAGGTTGACGAAGAACGCGAACTGCGGCGTCGGCGTCGGAAGCTGGGTCACATACTTGATCTTGATATACTTGCCCTTGGTCGCGGGGGGCGGATAGTTCTCGATCAGCGGCAGCATGTAGTCGTTGAGTTCCGAGGTCGAGATGCGGCGTTTGCGCGACTGGTAAACGCGGATGGCGGTTTGCAGCACGTCGAAGATGCGCTGTTTGTTCATCACCGAGGTGAAGATGATCGGAATGTCGTTGAACGGCGCGAGTTTCTTTCGGAGGAACTCGGTCCACTCCTTCATCGTGTTGCTGTCCTTCTCGATCAGGTCCCATTTGTTGACCACGATCACGCAACCCTTGCGGTTGCGGACGATCAGGTTGTGGATGTTCAGGTCCTGCGATTCGAGTCCCTGCCGGGCGTCGATCATCAGGATGCAGACATCCGAATTTTCGATGGCGCGTATCGAGCGCATCACCGAGTAGAATTCGAGATCCTCCATCGTCTTGCCCTTCTTGCGCATGCCGGCCGTGTCGACGAGGTAGAAATCCATGCCGAACTTGTTGTAGCGCGTGTGGATCGAGTCGCGGGTGGTCCCGGCGATGGAGGTCACGATGTTGCGCTCCTCGCCCAGCAGGGCGTTCGTGAGCGACGACTTGCCGACGTTGGGACGGCCTACGATCGTGATGTGAGGCAGGTCCTCGTCCTCCTCGGAGACCGTTTCCACGGGCAGTGCGTCCAGAATGGCGTCCATCAGGTCGCCCGTGCCGCTTCCCGACATCGACGAGATGCAGTAGGGGTCGCCCAGTCCCAGGGCGTAGAACTCGTGCGAAGAGTAGATCTGGTCGTTGTTGTCGACCTTGTTGCAGACGAGGATCACCTTCTTCGAGGTGCGGCGCAGGATGTCGGCCATCAGCATGTCGAGGTCGGTGATGCCGGTGCGTACCTCCACGAGAAAGAGGATCACGTCGGCCTCGTCGATGGCCAGCAGGACCTGACGGCGGATTTCGTCCTCGAAAATATCTTCCGAGTTGACGGTGTACCCGCCCGTGTCGATTATGGAAAACTCCTTGCCGTTCCAGTCGGTCTTGCCGTAATGACGGTCGCGGGTGGTTCCGGCCGTCGCGTCGACGATGGCCTTCCGTTCGCCCACGAGGCGGTTGAAGAGGGTGCTTTTGCCGACATTCGGACGGCCCACGATTGCTACAAGGCTCATATTTTGGTCTTATTCTGTTTTTGCTCCGTTTTACAATTCCGACGGCCGTAGTCGCGGCCTGTGGCCGCGTTTACAAGTCTGACCCCCACCCCAAACCCCTCCCTCGGGAGGGGCTTGTCGCATCGCGACCGGGATTCTGACCGGAATGCCACCATGAATTATTTGCAAAGATAACGCAAACCGGGCGCAATGCCAAATTTATTTCTGTCAGATATAGCGGCTTTCGGTGTCGCCCGCCTGCACGGGGTAGAGCAGCACGGAGCTGTATCCGGAGAAGAAATGTTCGAGATAGGCCGGGATGCGGCTCATCACGGGGTTGTACGAGACGCGGTCGCGGCGGCTCATCACGAACCACAGGCAGTCGTCGGCGCGGATGTCGTGTTCGAGCGACGGCAGGTCGTCCCATTGCGCGAAAGGCACGAAGTCGATGTTCGCCGGACGCTTGCGGCCTTTGGGGCGGAGGTATTCCAGCGTCGCCTCCGGGGCGAACACGACGATTCTGGCCCCCGAGTTTTCGGCCAGGCGGCGGATGCGGCGCTGCCACATCTGGAATCCCGCCTCCTGCTCGGCCTTCTCGGGCACGACGATCAGATGGCGCTTGATGGTGTTCAGCGGCTGCACGGGGTTGTAGATGAAGGTCGTGACGTTGCTCTGCGCCAGCACGTCGGCGGCCATTTTCCCGATGCCGGGACCTGATGTCCCGGGGATGCCCGTCAGCCCCGGCACGGCCGGGGAGGCGTGATGCATGCCCATCACGATGTCGGTGATGTTGCGTTCGCGGACCACGCTGACGATGGCGTTCGAGATGTTCACGTCGTAACGCATCAGCTCCTGGAGGTAGATGTCGCCCGCCGCGGCCGCCGTCGCCGCGGCGTCGAGGATTTTCTGGGCGCGTTTCTCGACGTTCGGGTCCTCCACCTTGTTGTCGATGGCGTGCAGGGCGTATAGCCCGTTCGGCTCCTTGGCGCGCTTGAGCATCGAACTCAACCAGACCAGCTCGTCGGCCGTGCGTTCGTCGGACACGGGGATCAGGATGTGGTCCTCCTGCCGCGGCTGCTTGTCTTCGGGGGCCTGGGCGCTGCGCATGGCGATGTTGTGGGCGCCGCGCTGCGTGGCGAAGGTCGACACGGTGCAGGTGGCCAGAATCATCAGGATCGTGCCGTTGAGCACGCTCTCGCTCAAGAGGCGGATCGGTTCGCCCCCGGGCGTGTGGCCCAGGATGATGTTGTAGCCGACCATCACGGCGGCCAGCGTCGCGGCCACGTGGGCCGAACTCAAACCGAAGATGACGGTCCGCTGGTCGGGCGAGAGGCGGAAAGTCTTCTGCGTGAACCATGCGGCGACGAATTTCGCCGCCGTGATCAGCACGATCATGATGGCCGCTACTTCGAGGCTCTCCCAGTCGCGGAAGAAGGCGCGGTAGTCGATCAGCATGCCCACGCCGATCAGGAAGAAGGGGATGAAGATGGCGTTGCCGACGAACTCGATGCGGTTCATCAGCGGCGAGGTGCGGGGGATCAGTCGGTTGAGCGCGAGTCCCGAGAGGAACGCGCCGATGATCGGTTCCAGCCCGGCCATGTGGGCAAGGTAGGCTCCGAGGAAAACCATCGCCAGAACGAAGATGTACTGCGAGACGTTGTCGCTGACCTGCTTGAAGAACCAGTGGGCCAGCAGCGGGAAGAGGAAGACGATGATGGCGATGCAGAGGATGACCGAGCCGCCGAGCCGCCACCAGAACATGTCGTCGACGTTGCCCGTGGCCATGCCGACGATCACGGTGAGCAGCAGCAGGGCCAGCGTGTCGGTGATGACCGTGCCGCCGACGGCTATCGTGACGGCCTTGTCGCGGGCGATGCCCAGTTTGCTGACGATGGGGTAGGCGATGAGCGTCTGCGAGGCGAACAGTCCGGCGAGCAGGATCGAGGAGTAGATCGGGAAGCCGAGGAGGTAGTAACCGGCCAGTATGCCGAAGGCCAGCGGGACGCAGAAGGTGTAGAGTCCGAAGATGAGGCTTCGCCAGCTGTTGCGGCGGAAATCGGACATGTCCATGTCCAGCCCCGAGAGGAACATGATGTACAGGAGTCCGGCCGTACCCGAGAGAATGATGCTGCTGTCGCGCAGCACGAGGTTGAGGCCGTGGGGTCCGATCACCGCACCTGCGATGATCAGCCCCAGCAAATAGGGGATTTTGAGTTTGTTCAGCAGGAGCGGAGCCGCGAGGATGATGACCAGGATCAGCAGGAATTTCAGGATCGGGTCTTCGAGCGGCAGCGTCAGGTTTATGTGTGCGAAGAGCAACATGGGCACAGGTTGTTTTTGCAGCCGGGGCTGCGTAAGGGCCGGAGGAGCGCAAAACCGAATCCGAAGCGGTTCGGCGGGGCTTTCCGACGGATAAGGGTGTCGTTACGACACCAAATATAATAAAATCTGCGTTCCCGTCCAAACGGTGCGCGGCGTTTTCTCGCGCTGCGGACTAATCCGTCGATACGGCGGCCGCTTTTTCGCGTGCGAACGGCTGTTTCGGGAAAAAACGGCCTCCTGTTCGCCGGGCGGTCCGGCCGCCGCGGCCATGACGGTGACCAGTCCCGCCGCCGCTGCGTATCTCGCACGTTTTTTGTTTATTGGAATGTGTTTATCGCGCGGCGAAGAGAGGCGATTGTGAAATAATCGCCGCCGGAAGCGCGTTTTTTGCGGAAAATAATGTAACTTTGAAAAATTTGGAACCCGAAATTCCGTCTCGGATGAGCGTAGACAAAGTAGACAAACGATTGCTCGGACCCGTGCTTGCGGGCTTCTTCATCATGGGTTTCTGCGACATGGTGGCCCCGATCACGGGCCGCATCGCCGCCGAGTTCCCGCCCGGACAGCAGGCCGCCGTGAGCTTCCTGCCGACGATGGTTTTCCTCTGGTTTCTGGTGCTCTCGACCCCGGTCGCGGCGCTGATGAACCGCTGGGGCCGCAAGGCCACGGCGCTTCTGGGCTACGGCTTCACCGTCGCGGGGCTGATGCTTCCCTATGCCGCCGGCGCGGACTGTGCCTTGGGGTGGTATTTCGCGGGCTTCGGCCTGCTGGGCATCGGCAATACGGCGATCCAGGTGGCCGTCAACCCCCTGCTGGCGACCATCGTTCCCGGCGAGCGGATGACCAGCTACCTCACCGTCGGGCAGATCTTCCGCAACACCTCGCTGCTGCTGCTGGCACCCATCGTCACGGGGCTGGTCGCCGCGACGGGTTCGTGGCGGCTCCTGCTGCCGATCTATGCGGCCCTCACGGTCGCCGGGGGCGTCTGGCTCCAGCTGACCACGGTGCCGGAACCTGCACAGGCGGGGCGCGCCGCCGGATTGTCCGATTGCTTCCGTCTGTTGAAAAACCGTGCCGTGCTGCTCTCGACGCTGGGCGTGGCGTGCTTTATCGCCGCCGACGTGGGCATCGGCTTTTTGTCGGTGCGGCTGATCGACAACCCCTCGTCGATCCTCACCACCACGGGCTTCTACGCCTGCCGCATCGTCGGGACGTTGGTCGGCGCGTGGGTGCTGGTGAAGGTTTCCGACGTGAAATACCTGACCTGGAACATGGCCGGGGCGCTGGCGCTGTGCGCGGCGCTGCTGTTCGTGCGCAACGAGGCGGCGATCTATGCCGCCGTGGGAGCGCTGGGCTTCGCCATGGCGTGCGTCTTCGCCACGTTCTACGCCGTAGCCACCAAGGCCGTTCCGCAGAACGCCAACGAGGTGGCCGGGCTGATGATTATGGCCATCGCCGCCGGAGCGGTCTCGGGCCCCGTTTGCGGGGCGATCATCCGCGCCTGGGGCAATCCGCACCTCGGCATGCTGTTCGTCGCCGCGTGCGTGGCCTACATGCTTTGGGCCTCCTTCAAATTAAGAATTGGAAATTTTAAAAAATAGCCGTAATGCGCAAAATACTATTGACCCTATTGTTTGCGGGCGCCGTGTTGAACGCCGCCGCACAACGCCCCCGCACCCGGGTGGAGTGGGGTGTGGTCGGCGGTATCAACATCCCCGATTACTCGACCAACATGGACGCCACCGACGTGAAGAACAAACTGGGCTGGCAGGCCGGTATCGTTACAGCTATCAACCTCGGGGCTTTCGCCGTCGAGCCGCAGATACTCTACGTCCGCCAGGGTCTCCGCATCCGTCCCGAGGGCGAGGGCGAGATCAACCTCAAGTCCAACTCGATCGACGTTCCGGTGCTGGCGTCGCTGCGGCTGCTGCACCCCGTGCGGATCTACGCCGGTCCGGTCTTCACGGTGATGAACGACTGCAAGCAGAAGTCGGGCGGCGACCTGCTGGACTTCGGCCGCGTGCGCCCCTCGGTGTCGTACACCGTGGGGGCGGGCATCGTGCTGATGCGCCACCTGCTGATCGACCTGCGCTACAACGGCCAGTTCCGCTCGAAACACGACGTGGTGCTGCCCGACGGGCGGCAGCTCGACAAACTCCGTACTTACAACGTGGCGCTGAGCTTCGGCTATTTATTCTGATCGGTCTATGACGGAAGCTGTCGGAAAGGAAATCACACTCGAAGGCGTCGATCCCCGCGAACTCTACGGGGCGCAGAACGTCTACCTCGAACAGATCAAATCGCTGCATCCCACGCTGAAGATCGTCGCGCGCGGGCAGTCGCTCAAGGTCCTCGGCCCGGAGGCCGACACGCAGCGTTTCGCCCGGCGCATGGAGGGGCTTGCGGCCTATTACCTCAAATACGGGCATGTTTCGGCCGAGGTCATCGACCAGTGCTTCTCGGGCGGCATCGCGCCCGACGACGCCCCGGTCGACAAGGACGTGATCGTCTACGGCAACAACGGCACGATCGTCCGCGCCCGGACCGTCAACCAGCAGCGGCTCGTCAAACTCTACGACAAGAACGACCTGCTGTTCGCCGTGGGTCCTGCCGGCTCGGGCAAGACCTATACGGCCATCGCGCTGGCCGTCCGCGCGCTGAAGGA
>OGHO01001296.1_pt1 | contig 24637 bp, 24 predicted proteins | sample 1571421 | NCBI WGS metagenome assembly OGHO01 (sample SAMEA2581937, study PRJEB24529) | metagenome | biome: Human gut stool | place: China | collected 2011
GCAAAATTCATTTACACAACAAAAGTAAGTATATTTTGCCACCTATCCAATAGGGTTTCAGGAATTAAAATTACCTGTAACATTTTTTTCAACGCTCTATTTTTCAGCACTCCATCACTGTAAGCGCCCTTAAACGAATTAGACAAAGAGGTAGGCGTAATAGGCAGCACACAGTTAGGCGTATGCCTTACAGATAGAAAATAATAAAAAATATTTCTACTACTCTTGACTTTCTTTCTGTTCCTACCTACTATTTATATAGAAAACAAATCAGTTATGGAAAATAAAAAACGAGCGTACCGCGATCTGAGCGATGAAACTAAACAAAAAATTAGTGCATCAAGCACAGGAAAAAAGAAAAGCACAAGCCATAAAATTCATATTTCGCAAGCTATGCTGAAATATTGGCAAGGGATTCCGAGCAAGCCCAAACAAACCACAAAGGATGACCTGTTAGGCAAAACAGAATAATCACTTATCAAGGTGAAGGTTTTGGTTTTTGAAGGATGAATGCCAAAAAAATAAGAAGGTAAAAAAATGAAAAGTGATAACGTTAGATAAAATAAAAATTATTTCAACTTTGGATAAAATAGAAATAATCGACAATTCTTGTTTTCAGACAATAATTAAAAATGATATAGTAGTAGAACAAAAATATACTGCTATATCACCCTTCTTATTATACATTGAATTAGACTACTTAGAAAATGAGTTAGTAATTGAATTTACAGGTAAAATATTATTGGACAGATATAATGAATTGATTAATAAAGACAATTTCAGACAATGTTTGGAGAGTATCAATCAGTTAGGATTTTGCAGATTGGACATCGACGCGATCCAGTCAGAAGATGAAGCTGTCAAAATAGATGTCAGCCGCGACTTCGACTATCCCGATTTCAACGCACTCATTCAATCCATGCGCGGCGGCATCAAGAACTACAACAAGTACATTGCAAGGAAGCTGACAAACGGAAATTTCATCGTAGAGAAAAACGTACAGACTAAAACTAAGAAGAAACGACTGACCCTTTACAACAAGAGTAAAGAGATTCGTAAGAGTGAAAATAAGGCGTTCCTTTCAGCCCTGACTAATTCCGACAGGCTCCTAATTTATTTTGCAGGGAAGGTCAGAGCCGAATTAAATCTGAACTCTAAAGAACAGATACGATCCAGTCTCAAAATTTCCGACACGAAAATAATTAATATCTTAAATAGCCAAGCCTCCCCAATATGGGATTTCATGAATGAGATAATTTCGGACGATAAAATTGACGAAATAATCAATTCCAAATCTGAATACCTAACAAGGCTTGTACTTGAGGATAATGATTTCGATTTAGCCAAAGTCGAGGCAAAAATGAGAACCTTTTGTGCACCAGGAACGCATATTTCACAAGTCATGAAACCTTATAGGGTAATGCTTTCTAAAATTACATCGACAAGGGTATCGAATCTAAAAGGCACATTGAAAAGAATTTTGTGCTAGGCTGTAATAAAAATTATTACACCTTGTATCAAAAAAGAGGATGTATCAATTTAATCTGAAAAATGATTGCTTGACACAGCCTCTTTTGTATTAAGATAACTTAAAAGATTATTTCATCATACTATCAAAGTCAGTAATGAGTGCCCTAAATAATTTCTCACCATTCTTACCCAACTTTTTATTTGATAATCCTAAGTCCTTCCTCATCTCAGCCATTATATGCGTTAATTTCTGAAAGTGAATTTTAAAATCATTCTCGACCTCTCCATTGACCTTATATAAATATTGAAAATAATCAGAGAAAGCGATAATGACTTCAGGCGAAGCATACAAGATATATTTTTTATAAAAGGTATACAATTGCATTAATAAATCTTGCTCCTTTTTCTGTTTACCCGTTTTACTACCTTTAAAAATATCTATTATCAAATCCACAAATTGTTGATATAGTTCTCTGCGTTCTTGATTCACTGGTTCCAACAATTGTCGCCGTTTCTCAACATTACTTTTAATGAGATAACCTACTCCCGCACCTAAAACAGGTAAGAAAATAGATAATAGCGTTATTAAAGTTTCATTAGTCATATGAGCATTATTTTATCAGTTTTGGATTTTCATGTATTTCCTGCCATTTTTCTTGGACACTATCAACATCAGCAACAATTTCTTTAATTGTTGAAATAAGAGGGTCCAATCCCTCTGCCATATATACCTTATTATTATAGGTAATAATTGCATGGATATTATAAGGGTTTAGCTTATCTTTTGTTGTTTCAAGCAAGTCACCCACCTCAACACCTAAATTTTCAGCAATACAACACAAGGTTGAAAATTGAGGATTATTGTTAAGGCTACGTTGTAAGGAATCAGGTTGCATTCCAATTTCTGAGGCTAAATCTTTCAACGTTTTTTTCCGCTCCCGACACAATTCTTTCACGCGGACGCGAATATGTTCCAGTGCCTCTTCTTTATTTTTCATAAAAATATATTTGGAACAAATATAATAAAAAAAAATACTTAAACATATATTTTTTTTATAAAACATATACTTTTATTTTGAAATCAATATTCTTTTATGTATATTTACATCGTAAAAACAATACATAAAAATAAGAAAATGATTAAAGTAGTAATATACGCACGTGTTTCCTCAACGAACGGAACACAAGATTATAGCCGTCAGGTGAATGACTTGACCGAACTTGCCAAACGCATGGATTGGAGTATAGAGGAGATATTTGCCGAAAAAATCAGCGGAGCAAAGAAAAATAGCGAACGTATTGCCTTGTCCAATTTGATTGCATTCGTAGGCGCACATAAAATTGATAAGGTTCTAATTACAGAATTATCGCGCCTCGGTCGTGATACGCTCCAGGTCCTCGAAACTTTGGAAATTCTTAACAAGGAGCAAATTTCTGTATATATCCAAAATTACAATATCGAAACCTTGAATGAAGATAAAACCATAAATCCGATGAGCCAATTTCTAATCACAATTTTGGCAGAGGTGGCTCGCATGGAACGCAAAACCATCCGTGAACGTGTGGCAAGCGGCTATGAGAATTACCGCAGGGCAGGAGGCAAAGTCGGACGAAAACAGGGGTATATGAAGCCAATAGAAACCATGAAAGAAGAATATGCAAAAGATATTCAACTACTGAAAAAAGGGTATTCGCTCCGAAATATTGCAGCCATAACCTCGACAAGTATCAATACATTAAGAAAAATAAAAACGATGATATAACGAACAAAATTCGCCCATATCTGGCAAAGGTCTAAGTTTCCCTTGGCGAACAGAAGTCTTTTTAATAAGAGCCGAAAGCGAATAACCGTAGTGCCAAGGCACAAGCGGATGAAATTCCGTGTATGTCTAAATGTTTGAAAAAGAAGAATTAGATGAATACAAATCAGAATTTAACAGGTTAAAAATTACAGCGGAGGATACTATGTTAGTCATCCTCAACTACCTCGATTCAATCGCCGAAATCGGTTATGAATCCTATGTAAAAGAAAAATTAAATAATAAAAAATTATGAAAAAATTAAACAAAATTATGAGCGATATATATCGCACACTTATTGAGAAGTATGGAAAAGATAACGCCAATGTTCTAATTACGGGAGGATTTATAAATTTCAATCCCGATATGCAACAGGGGTTCTTAACTCTTGATTTTTATGCAAAGGGGAAAGAAGACTTTCCTTATGGCGATTTTCTATTCCGTTTCGATGTATTTAAATATAAAACCCTAGACAACTACTTCAAGACTTGTCCTATCGCCTTATCTCCCAATTTTCCAATAAAATTAGAGAAAGCCAATTTTGTCGAAGCTAATTTATGGCGCAATATGGGCGCAAATACAATTATTTATCATCAAAATATTTAATTATGATTAAAAAGAAAAAATTAGATGAAGATAAAATTATAATCAGACGGCTTGCTCAGAAAGAGCAAGTTGCCGTTATTTGGACACGTGTATCCACAGCAGAACAATACAATAAAAATTATTCTGTCGAAAACCAACGTAAGGCATGTATAGAGTACTGCGAACGCAACAACATCCGAATCAAGAAGGACGATTACGGGGCAACGAATGAGAGTGCAAAAGTTGAAGGCGAATTGTTCCTCAACATGATCGCAGATATTTTGTTAGACCCCGAAATCAACCGTGTCGTTGTCTATGATTTCGATCGTTTCAGCCGTAATTCTGTCGCAGGAATCACGACAAAAGCAAAATTGAAGAAAAGCGGAATCATCGTATCATCCATCAATCAGCCTATTGACCAAAATAATTTTTTAGCCGATGCGATAGAAAATATCTTGATCATCCTTGCTGACATCGACAATGCCATGCGCCGCCATAAGTGCGGAGAAGGGATGAAAGCCTGCATCAATCGGGGAGAATGGTACAGCAAGCCGCCGATGGGTTATGACAGCCGTAAAGTGGGCAAAACTCACATTATTACGGTCAATGAAACAGGAAAACTGTTGCGGGAGGCTTTTCTATGGAAAGCCAATGAAAACTTATCCAATGTAGAGATATTACGCCGATTGGAGGCACGAGGGCTGAAACTATATAAACAAAGGCTTACTGAAATTTTCCGTAACGTCTTTTACTGCGGAAAAATTCAACATCAGTATTTAGGTGATAGAATCATAGATGGCAAGCAGGAAAAGTTAGTTTCTCAGGCTATTTTCGACAAAGTACAGGAGAACCTATCAGGCAACCACGACCGCTATGAGCAACGCGAAATAACGCCTGAATTTCCGCTCAAACGGCACGTGCTATGTCCTGAGCATGGGAAACCTTATACAGGCTATATAGCCTCTAAGAATAAGAAAGGCTACTATAAATGCAATATCAAAGGATGCGGCAGTAATGTTGCCGCAGAAACGATGCACCAAAGATATGCGGCTCTTTTAGCAGAATACATTGTCCCTGATGAATTGAAGGGTATTTTAGAAAACGTGATTCAGCGCAAATTCAAGCAAAAGAATGAGAAAGCCTATCAGGAAAAAGAGGTGCTATCCAAACGAATCAACGAGATAGAAACCAAAAGAAAAAACCTCCGAAAAAAGTTTGCTTTCGATGACATTGACAAAGATACTTTCAAGGTAGCTTTAGAGGAGTTAGAAAGTCAAAAGGGGATTTTAGAGAAAGAGTTGAAAATGGTTGAAGGAGATTTATCGAACCTTGCCGAATACGCCTCTTCAACAATCGCAATATGCAGTAAATTAGGCAATTTGTGGAATAGACATGACTTCGAATTGTGCCAAAAGATACAAAAATTGGTACATCCACAGGGAATCGAATGGGACAAGGAAAAAGGCTGTTATCGAACCTTTGCAGAGAACAAGGTCTTTGAAATATTCCGCACAATATCAGCCAATTACAGAAATATATGGAAACAAAAAGCGGACAATTCCGTAGAATTGTCCGCTTTAGTAGCGGGAGGAGGACTCGAACCTCCGACCTTCGGGTTATGAGCCCGACGAGCTGCCAACTGCTCCATCCCGCGATATGTCTTCAGATAGGATCTATCGCTTTTGCGTGTGCAAAGATAAGACAAAAATCCGGATTGTGCAAATATTTTCGTGCACTATTCATCCGCACACCCCTTACCAGGCTCGCTATCAGCAACAAAAAAATTACTTTTTATATTTCTCGCACGTCATCTCCATCCGGAACTTCTGATACTCATCCCTGGAAACGAAGCCGCTGCTATTAAAAATATATTCGCCGCCCGGCGAGGCGATACGCATCCGTTCATCGTCGTTTTCGACAAACGTCAGTTCCCGAATCTCCAGTTCGACCGGTTCCACACGGTTTCCATATCACACATCCATCCGTAGCCGGCCCGCTTCGAGCCGTATTTCGCCATCTATTTGGGATCCTTTAACCATACTTCGGAACCCGACATAAGCAACCCCGATTCCGATGGTCAAAGACGACATGAACGCATACAAACGTATCTCCGGCGGCAAAAGGCCGAAAAAGCCACGGGAAGAATCGCCCTGAAAATAATCGACCGCCAGATACAGCGACCACGAAGCCGGTATCCCGAAGAAAATCAGATTAGTCATCAACTTCTGATTGCGCCTTCCGTATTTATACTGTCCCATAATCAATGAATATTAGCGGCCACGATCTCCGCCAGGTCGCGGATTTCACCTTTCGTTCCGCGGCCGAGGGCCTTTTTGCAGAGCGGGCAGGCCGTGACGATCACTTCGGCGCCCGTGGCGTCGAGTTCCGCTGCGACCGACTGCGCGATCCGTACCTGCTGACCGTCGGAAATCGCCGTATTGGCCACCGAGGAACCGCAGCAGAGGGCGTTCTCGCGCGTCGAGGCAGGTTCCAGCAGCTTGCCCACGGCTTCGATCACCGCACGCGGCTCGTCGTAGATGCCGCTCCCGCGCCCCAGTTCGCAAGGGTCGTGGTAGGTGAAACGCGTCTCTCCGCGCTCCGGCGCGAGGCGTCCGGCACGAATCAGCCGCAGGATATATTCCGAATGGTGCAGCACCTCGATCCCCGGCAGGTCGTAATCCTCGCGGAACACCTTGAGGCAGATCGGGCACGAAGTCACCAACGTCGTGATGCCGTGCCGGCGGAACAACTCCTCGTTATAACGCATCATCCTGTGCGCCGAATCGGTCTCGCCCGCCAGTTTGAGCGGACGGCCGCAGCAGACGCCGCCTTCGCGGTCGGCCCACCAGACCTCCTCGCCCGCAGCGCTGAAAATCGCCGACATCGCCGACATCGTGCGCGGCGTCAGCAGGGTCATGCAGCCCGCGAAGTAACCCACCTTGCCCTCGCCCGCGGAACGGTCCAGCCCCTTGAAATAGCCGTAGCGGCGTTCGTCGGGGACGTTGCGCATCTTGTCGCGCGAGTTGACGCGGAGCGTATTGAGGTCGATGCCGACGGGACATTTCTCGGCACAGCGGCCGCACATCAGGCAGTTGTCGGCCGTCTGGAGACGCAGCATCCGGTAACGGCGGTCGCGCAGGAAATAGACCGACTGTACGTCGTCGACACCCAGCACGCTCTGCAACTGGCAGGGGTCGATGCAGATGCCGCAGCGCGAGCAGGCCTCGACCTGGAAATTATCGTAAGAGGACTCCTTTTCGCCCGAGCGCAGGTTGTAATGACGCAGGAAGATGAGAGGAATCTCCGTAAAAATGTGCATGTAACGCGAGAACGGCAGCGCCACGAAGAACACCCCGAGGCACGAGGAGTAGAACCACCACGCCGCGGTTTCGAGATTCATCAGCGGCATCATGCCGATATGTGCGGACATCCACGCCCCGAGGCTTCCGGTGAGGAATCCCCCGCCGCCGTAAAGCGCGCACGTGGCGCTTTCGGCCACCAGGCGCGCCGGGAATACGAACCACAACGCCGACAAGGCCACCCGGTCGCCCGGGACGTGCTTCGTCGTGCGGCGCATGCCCATCGCCCGGGAGTAGAGACGCTTTCCCCAGGCCAGCGCCACGCCCGAAAGGACGAACAGCAGCAGCAGGTCCATCGTGAAATCGAAGAGGGGCTTGTGCTCCAGCCCCGTGGCGAAATACTTGAAAAAGACGTGCCCCTGCAAAGGTACGTAGCGGAACCCGAGATAGGAGACGGTCTCGATCCACCCCACGGCGATCAGCAGGAACCAGCCGAAAGCCAGCGACATGTGCATGTACCCCAACAGGGGGTTGACCTTGAAGATGCGGCGATGCAGCAACGACTCGCTCACCACCTCCCACGCCGCCCCGAAGGTGCGGCGCGTCGGCAGTCCGGACAGAATCCGTTTCTTATCGGCGCGGGGCAGGCGGTAGAGCCACGTCCCCCACTTCCATGCCAGGACAGCAAACATCACCGCGGCGCCGATGATGAACGGCAGACAGAATGGTGCGTAGAAAGTCATCGTCAGAAATCCCCCAGTTTACGTTTGATAAGCATTACCACGCCGCGCGTATTGATGCCGCGCGGGCATACCAGCCGGCATTTGCCGCACAGCATGCACTTGTTCATCTCCTCGTAGGCACCCTGGTATTCGCCGCGGCGCACCAGCGTGTGAACCTTGCGGAAGTTGAACTCCGTGAGGTTGCCCGCCGTGCAGACCGCCGTGCAGGCCCCGCACCCGATGCAGGTCTGCAACTCGGGCATCTCGCGCAGGATCTCGTCGCTCTTGCGCAGGTTGTTGCGGTCGATGTCGATGGCCCGGGGCTTCGAAATGGTGTATCCGAAATTGATCGCCGCCATTGCTATGCCTCCACGTATTTGGCCGCGGCGTCGGCTGCGGCGATACCCTCGTTCAGCGACTCGCCGATGTTCTTGGGCGCCGTAACGGTCCCGGCGTAGAAAATGCCGTCGATATTGCTCTTCACGTTGCCGAGGAACATGTCCCGCGGAGCCATGAAGCCGCTCGGAGCGCGCCGGAGTCCTGCCCCTTCGGCCAGCGCGGCGTTGTCGTCGTTGGCCCGCATGCCCACGATCAGCACCAGCATGTCGACGCTCATGCGCAGGGGCCGGCCCGTCAGCGTATCCTCGGCCTTGATCTGCACCCTTCCGTCGATCGTCGGACTGGCCTCCGAAATGCGTCCGCGCAGGAAGTGGATGTTGTATTTCTGCTGCGCCTCGCGGTACATCTCCTCGTAGCCGGGGCCGAACATGCGGATGTCCATGTAAAAGTTGAAGACGTCGGCCTCGGGGAAGAGCTGTTTCATCTCCATGGCCTGCTTCACGCCCGTGATACAGCACACCTTCGAGCAGTGCTGCTGGCACACCTTCTCGTCGCGCGAACCCACGCAGTGCAGGAAGGCGATGCGCCTGGGGCGCGAGCCGTCGGCCATGGCCACGCGGCCCTCGTTCAACATCCGCTCGATGTCGACCGTCGTGAAGACGTTGTCGTAGATGCCGTAGCCGTACTCCTCCTTGATCGAGGCGTCGAAAAGCGTGAAACCGCTGGCCACCACCACCGAATCGCACGGCAGCGTCCGCCCGTCGGCGAGCGTGACGCTCTGCTTCGTGAAGCCCGTGACCTCCGTGGAGGTCATCACCTCGATTCCGCACTCGTTGACTCTGCTGCGCAGCTGGGTCAGCACCTCCCCGGCGGGGGTGAACGACGGGAACAGCACGTGCCAGCCCCGGAGCTTGCCGCCCAGTTCGGCCTCCTTCTCGATGATGACCGGGCTGATGCCCTGCTCCGCCAGGCGCAGGGCCGTCTGCATGCCCGCAACGCCGCCGCCGATGATGATAACTCGTTTTTTCATTATTCTCTGATGTCGTAAATCGTATCCGTCGGGCAGCAGTTGACCACCGCCGACTCGGGTTTTCCGATATATTTCCCGTTGCGGCCCAGATACTTGGCCGCGGGGTCGTACTCGACGCCCATCTTGTCCAGCAACGGTTCCACGTCGACCTGGTGCATCTGCATGCCCAGCGCCCAGGGGTCGTAGCCCAGCACCAGCCCGGCCATCTCCTCATAGGTCAGCACCGGGATTCCGTGGCCGTTCTGGCCGTAGGTCGTACCCTCCATCTCGGCAATGGCGTACTGCCACTTGTCGAGGAACATCGCGCAGCCCGGACAGTTGGCCACGATGAAATCGGGCTTGTAGGGCGCCATGCTCTCCAGTTTCTTGTGCGAATTGGCGATCGAATAGCCGCGGTTGGCCTGCACGAGGTAGTTGCGGAAACCGAATCCACAGCAGTGCCGGCGTTCGGGATAGTCGACTACATCGCCGCCCCACGACTCGACCATGCCGGCCAGTACATACGGAAATTCCGACCCTCCGATACCGGATTTCGGAAATATCTTGGCATAGTGGCAGCCGATGTGCTCGACGACTTTCAGCGGTTCGCCCGTCGCGGCGTTGACGAGCCGTTTCCGGGCCTTTGCGGCGATCTCCTCCCGGAAATGGAACACGATGTCCGAGGTGTGGGCCAGGCTCGCGGGCTTCTTGAACTCACGCCGGGTCGCCTTCCAGAGGTTCTCGCGGGTCTTCTCCTCCGTCTCGGGGAACTCGTGCCATGTGGCCAGAATCTCCGAATAGACGCCGAACGAGGTGATGCACGAAGTCACGAGGTTCTCATACCCCGCCTCGCCCATCAGCGCGAACTGCCGCGCCACGACGGTCATGATCGTCTCCAGCGGCACGATGTCCGAATGGTAGCCGATACCCGTGCACGACGAGTGCTTGGGGTCGTCCGTGAGGTCCTTGCCCAGGTCGTTGCGCAGCATGTCGATAAACAACTTTTCGCTGCCCGGAAAGAAATTCTGCCGGATGCAGCTGCGCGCGTAATAATAGTGGTCGTCGGCGATCTCCTTCTGATAGTCCTGCCAACTCTTTCGCTTCATGGTCATCTCAATAATGCTCGTTGCTATTGTTCAGGAAGACATCCATCATGTACTGCTGGTCGGCGCCCTCCTCGTAGCCCAGTTCGCGGGCCTTGCGGTCGGAATGCCGCTCGATGGTGTCGAACATCTCGCTGCCGCCGCTGACCTTGAAGATCTCGTTGATCTCGGAGAGCGACTCCTCGTCCAGACGGCGCAGGGCACCGGCGCCGTGGCGCATGTAGACGGGCGTGAACTGCCCGTAAATCTCCCGGTCGTTGTCGTAGACCCATTTCCAGACGGTCCCCTGCTCGGGATGCAGATCGGGTTTCACAAGGCGCGGAACGATGCAGTAGCCCGTGCGGAGGATGTTCTCGCCGATGATGCGTTTCAGGGCCAGCTGCTGGCGGCCCTTCTCGCTCTCGACGAAGAAACCGAGTTTCTGCGACAGCGTGCGCAGCGCCTGGATCACGTAACCCGGCGTATTGCCCCGCGGACAGCGCGGACGGCACGACATGCACTCGCCGCAATACCAGATCGTGTCGCTCTTCAAAAGCTCCTCGATGGCTTCGTCGTCGCGCGTCTGCACGATGGAGACGATCTGGCGGGGATCGTAGTTGTAGAACTCGGCCGCCGGGCAGACGCCCGTGCAGACCCCGCAGTTCATGCACGACTGAAGGCCCTCCTTCATCCGCACGTCCTCCATAAGCATATCGAAGTACTTGGTAGTCATATATTCATCTCTTTTTTTCACAGGTTCTTTCCGCTTTCGGTCGTCCCTGGCTCACGGCGTTCCACCGTGTTTGCAAGTTTGACCCCTCACCAAACCCCTCCCAAGGGAGGGGCTTGTCGCATCGCGTCCGGAATGCGGACAAGACGAAACCGGGAAACATAAAAAAACCTTTGCAGTGCAAAGGTAGGGAATCCGGCCGAGCCGGGTGGTGGTATAAATACGTAATTTGTCCGTGTGCTTACGGACGCTCCCAGGTCTCGAACGCAAAGGGATACGGATACTCCTCCCCGCAGGGGAACGACTCGGAATCCGTGAGCCGCCATTCGCGCTCGTCCCACGCGGGGAACCGCGTGTCGCCCTCGTAGGAGCGGAAAACGCGTGTGAGGTAGAACCTCCGGGCCAGCGGCAGCGCCTCGGCGTAGATCTGCGCCCCGCCGATGACGAACACCTCCTCGTCCTTGGGAAAGAGTGCGACGGCCTCCTCCAGCGAGTGCACGACCGTGCAGCCCGGAATCGCAGTCTTTTGCCGCGTGACGACGACGTTGGTGCGGTTGGGAAGCGGGCGCCCGAGCGACTCCCAGGTCTTGCGGCCCATGACGACCGGATGGCCCGTCGTCACGGCCTTGAAATGCCGGAGGTCCTCGGAAATGTGCCACAGCAGGGCATTCTTGTCGCCGATAACGCCGTTTTCGGCAACGGCTACGATAAGGCTTATCATAAAGTCATTTTGTTTTCGAAAAGAAAGAAGCTCCGCCCGGCCACACGGGACATAACGGGCAGGACACCGTTCCTATCTGGGTCTAATCATAATCTGTTCGAGGAGCATGGTTTCGGCTTCGCTTTTCTCGACGCCGATGATCCAGTCCCCATACGCATAATATTGAAACCGCCCGGCCTTCCCGGAAGCATACGGTTGCAGAAGGCGGCAGAGATCGTCGGCAAACGATGTCTTGTCGACAAGATTGAACCAGGAAAAAGAGGTCACTCCTTTATGGGTTTTACCGATAGCAAGCACCATTTCGCCGGGTTTCCCCTGCTGATAAATCGGCGCATCCGCATCGTCGCTCATGCACGTGAGTCCCAGGGACGACATCTCCTTTTTCCAGGCTTCGAAATCCTGCTCCGCATAGCGTATGAGCAGATCGATCGTAGGGACGACAAACCGAATGCCATGCACCTCCCTCATCGCAACGGATCGCTGCGCAAAAGCCCCGGTGACCAGCAGCAGAAACAACACGAGCAGGCTAAATGTCTTTTTCATAAGCAACGGTCTTTTTTTCACGAACGGCACTGCCGGGAAAACTGTCAGAACGACATCGGGGCCTTGATCGCGGGCCACGGGTCGTAATCTTCGAGCGTGAAATCTTCGTAGCGGAAGTCGAAAACCGACTTTACGGCGGGGTTCAGCCGCAGCGTCGGCAGCGGACGCGGCTCGCGCGACAACTGTTCGTCGACCTGCTCCAGATGGTTCAGGTAGAGATGCGTATCGCCCAGCGTATGGATGAACTCGCCGGGCTGCAAGCCGCACACCTGCGCCATCATGGAGGTCAGCAGGGCGTAGGAGGCGATGTTGAACGGCACGCCGAGGAACGTGTCGGCGCTGCGCTGGTACAACTGGCACGAGAGGCGCCCCCCGGCCACGTAGAACTGGAACAGCACATGACACGGCGGCAGGGCCATCGCGTCGATCTCGGCGACGTTCCACGCCGAGACCAGGATGCGCCGCGACTCGGGGTTCGTGCGGATCAGCTTGACGGCCTGCGCGATCTGGTCCACGACGCCCCCGTCGGGCCGGGGCCACGAACGCCACTGGTAACCGTAGACATGGTTCAGGTCGCCGAAGCGGTAGCCTTCGACCGGCGATTCGACGCCCGCCGAGGCGAGGAACGTCTCCCGGCCGACGGGCAACACCCCGTGGCGCACGCACAGTTCGTTGTAATGGCGGTAGGCGTCGTTGTCCCAGATATGAACGCCGTTCTCCACGAGGTATCTGATATTGGTGTCGCCCCGCAGGAACCACAGCAGTTCGTGGATCACGCCCTTCAGAAAGACCTTCTTGGTCGTCAGCAGCGGGAAACCCTCCGCCAGGTCGAAGCGCATCTGGTGGCCGAAGATCCCTTTGGTCCCGGTTCCCGTGCGGTCGCCCCGCACGACGCCTTCCGTCTTGATCCGGCGCAGCAGATCGAGGTATTGTTTCACTGAATCGTCATTTAATCGTTCAACCTATATTCGCTCCGGGCCGCCGCATGCGCCGCCTCCAGCGTCGTTTACGAAGGTCCTACCCCAGCATTTTCAGCGTCATCTCCCCTGCCGCATCCAGCACGGCGTAGGAGGGATTCCCGGCCCAGCAGCCGAGGTTCACCACGTGCAGCGACCCTTCGCGGTAGTCGCGCGGGAAGTGCATGTGTCCGAAAACGAAATGGTCGACCACATGCGCCCGGGCGTACTCGCGGGCGTACTCGACCAGCGGCTCGGTGTGCGGCTCGGAAGGTCCCGTGTAGGGTTCGGTCAGCACCGCCCCGCGGACCGCCTCCTCGCCGTGCCCCTTGCGCGACTTGCCGCTCCACCAATGGCCGAAGCGCAACGCCCAGTCGGGGTGCACGCCCCACGAAAAGAGCCATTTCAGCGTCCGCGAACGGAAAATGCGGTTCAGGAACTTGAGCATCGGCTGCCCGTCGATCTTCATGTTGTCGCCGTGGGCGATGAAGACTTTTTTGCCCGAGAGGGTCATCACCTGCGGCGCGGTGTGAATCTCCAGCCCGCACTCGCGCGCGAGGTAGTCGCCGACCCACATGTCGTGGTTGCCCGTGAAGAAAACCACCCGGACACCCCGGTCGGTCAGTTCGGCCAACTTGCCCAGCGTCCGCACGAACCCCTTGGGGACCACGCGGCGGTATTCGAACCAGAAATCGAAGATATCCCCGACCAGGAAGATCGCCTCCGCATCCCGGGCCGCGTCGTCGAGCCACGCCACGAAACGCCTTTCAACCGCCCGCGCCGTCGCGGCATCGCCGGCTCCCAGGTGGATGTCGGATGCGAAATAATACATGATTCTATTTTGTCAGCTCGTCCAGTTTCGCTTCGAGGCTCTTGCCGTAGATGTTCTTGGCCACGATCGTGCCCTCCTTGTCGATCAGGAAGTTCGCCGGAAGCCGCTGCACGTTGTAAAGCCCGAGGGCCACGGACGAGCGCCCGCGCAGGTCGCTGACCGAAATCCACGGCAGCTGCTGTTCCTGCACGGCGGTGATCCACAGCGGCTTCGATGTATCGACGGCCACCTGATAGACCTCGAATCCGACGGGTGCGTCAGCATATTTCCGATAAAGTTCCTTCAGATCGGCGTTCAGCGCGTTGCTCGACCCCAGCTCCGCCGACCAGAAATCCAGCAGCACGACCTTCCCCGCCAGCGACGAGAGACGGATCTTCTTGCCGTAGATGTCCGTCATTTCGAGGTCCGGATGGCGAGCTTCGGTGATCTGCGAAGTGAGGCTGATACGGGCGTCCATGCGGGCGATCTCGGCCAGCAGCGATTGCAGGTAGGGCGACTCGGGGTAGCTCTCCTGCAACGCCTCGGCAACGGTGCGGTAGTAGACCACGTCGCTGTCGCCGTTGAACAGGTACGTGTCGCCCGGCAGCCGCTGGTAGAGGGCGTAGACCGCCGCCAGCGACGCCTTGTGCTCGATGATGAACCGCAGCTGCTCGCGGCGAATGCGGTAGTATTCGGCCGTATAATCCTTGATCAGCGCCTTGCGCTCTTCGTCCGTGAGGTTGCGCGCGAATCCCGCGCCCATGTTCTCCAGCCGCTGCGCCCCCGTGACGAAGGCCTGGTAAAACTGCCGCAGCAGTTCCGACTCGGAGGAACCCTCCACCGTATAGTTGCGAATGACGCTGCCCACGGAACTGACCGTCAGCCGGTCGCCGCCGGCGATCAGCAGCGGAATGCGCTCGCCGTCGTAGATCACATTATATAAGGAAGGGTTTTTCGCCACGCCCGTGAGTTCCATGCGGTAGCTGCCGTCGGGGGCCAGCGCCGCCGAATCCACGACCGACTGCGTCAGCGGAAGAACCTGCTCCAGATAGATATTTTTCGCGTCGCCGCCGACGAAGCGGCCCGAAATCTTCACTTTCGACGACTGACAGCCACACATCAGGGCGGCCGTCGTAAGCGTTACGAAAAGCGTTTGCTTGTTCATTTACGATCGTTTTCGCGGTTAATGAAGAACAAAGATATAAATTTTCCGCAAATACGCGCCCTTTATTTCGACGAATTGCGGTGCGGCCCGTTGTTTTTCGTGAAATTGCGGTAGGGCTGCTGGTTGCGGTTTTTCTGCTGCCGCTGCTGCTGATGGGGCTGGCGATGCTGCTGCGGACCCTTTTGGGGACGCGCCGAAAAGGGCTGTTTATAGTCGCTTCGGAGATTATTCAAGGCAACTTCGTCGATTTGGATAGCTCCCCCGGACATGCGCTTGATGTCTTTTACGATCACTTCGTTACTGGGATGCTCCTGGTTGTATTCGTAGCTCTTCGTGCGCATGTAGCGAGCCAGGTTGTCCACCGTGCGCGAGACCGTCCGCGGGTTGCGCTCGTCGGCCAGACCGCGGATCATACGCTCGACGTATTTGCCGTAATGCTTATAGGTGATCCGCCCCTGGGAATAGGACATCCGGCGGGGCGATGCGGTCAGCTCCTGGCGCGAGGGCTGCGGGTAGGGCGAGTCCACATCAAGCTGAAAATCAGACATGATGAAAAGGTGATCCCAGAGTTTGTGGGTGAAATCGGCCGTGTCGCGCAGCAGAGGATTCAGATTGCCCATCACGGCGATCACGGCCCGCGCCTGGCGGTTGCGCTCGCGGCGGTCCTCGATCGCCAGCAGCGAGTCGATCATCTCCTGGATATGGCGCCCGTACTCGGGCAGGTACAACTTGCGTCGTGTGTAATTGTAATTCTTTTTCATATTGTATTTGCGGTCCGGCACACTAGTGCGATTCGTCCGCCGGAGCCTCCGGCAAGACCTTTGCGGTAGACCGTTTAAAGATCGTTTTCATCATTATCCGCACTCCGGAGCAAGACCTCCGGGATTCGTTTTACACGGCGGAAAATCATAACTTTGGGACAAAAGTAGGTAAAATTTCGGAAAAACAAGCTATGGCAAAGGTTTTAATTCTGGACCAATCAAAAAGCGTGCGAAACATTCTGCGCGAGCGGTTGGAGTATGAAGGGTTCTCGACGGAAGCCGTCGAGGACGAGGCTGCGGCCTCGGTATTGTGCGAGAAGATCCCGTTCGACGTGATTCTGTCCGACACGGAGTGCAAGGTTCCGGATGCCGGTATCCCGTTCATAGCTCTCTCGTCCGACACGTCGATCGACACGGCGGTCGAGGCCGTGCGCAACGGAGCGCAGGATTTCCTCACCAAACCCATCGACATGAACCGGCTGCTGCAATCGCTGCACCGCACCATCGACAATCCCAACCCCGCACCCGCGCAGGCGCCCCCTGCCGCCGCACCCGTGCGCCGCAGCCGCCGGGCGCATCCCGCCGAGGCCGAACGGATCATCGGCGTCTCGCCCGAGATCGAGCACGTCCGCCAGCTGATCGACAAGGTGGCCCCGTGCGAGGCCCGGGTGCTGATCACGGGCGAAAACGGCACGGGAAAGGAGCTCGTGGCCCGCTGGCTCCACGCCAAGAGTGTCCGCGCGGCGGCGCCGTTCGTCGAGGTCAACTGCGCGGCCATTCCCTCCGAACTGATCGAGAGCGAACTGTTCGGCCACGAACGCGGAGCCTTCACCTCGGCCGTCAAACAGCGCAAGGGCAAGTTCGAGCAGGCCGACGGCGGCACGCTCTTCATGGACGAGATCGGCGACATGTCGCTCGCGGCGCAGGCCAAGGTGCTGCGCGCCCTGCAGGAGAGCCGCATCAGCCGCGTGGGCAGCGACAAGGACATCGAGGTCAACGTGCGGGTGGTGGCCGCCACGAACAAGAACCTGCGCGAAGAGATCCATAAGGGCAACTTCCGCGAAGACCTCTACCACCGCCTCGCGGTGATCGTGGTTCGGGTTCCGCCGCTGCGCGAGCATGCCGGGGACATTCCGGCGCTGGTCGAGCATTTCATCCGCACGATCTCGGCCGAATACGGCTCCGTCCCCAAACCCATCGACGCCGATGCGCTGGCCGACCTGCAACGGATGCCGTGGAGCGGCAACATCCGCGAACTGCGCAACGTCATCGAGCGTCTGATCATCCTCTCCGGCGACCGCATCACGGCCCGCGACGTGAAGGAGTATTGCTGACGCCCCCACCCGCTTAAGAAGCGGGGTTTAATTGCGGCTGGCGGCTTCATCCCGCTCTCCGACCGGTTCTGCGCCCGGTTAAGAACCGGGATTTAGGGAGGGGGGGGGAAGGACCGTTTTGCGGGCCGGTCGCAATTCTGCACCCGCCCGGTTAAGAAGCGGGCCGGCGTTACAGCAGCCCCAGCAACTCGTCGGGACGGTCGACCAGATGCCGCGCGCCGGCGGCAACCAGTTCCGCACGGTCGCGGAAACCCCACGTCACACCCGCCCCGCGGACCCCTGCCGCCGCCGCGGTCTCGATGTCCACCCCCGAATCGCCGACGTAGAGCACGCGATCCTTCGCCACCCCCGTCAGCGCGAGAATCTCCTCCACGACTGCCGGGGAGGGTTTCAGCGGCACGCCGGGACGCTGCCCGAACACCGCGGCGAACGTCACGCCGGGAAAAAACAACCGGATCAGTTTCTCGGTTCCTGCCTGGAACTTGTTCGACGCCACGGCCAGCCCGACGCCGCGCCGCACCAGTTCGCCCACCAACTCCGGAATGCCGTCGTAGGGACGCGTATGGGCGTCGATGTGCTCGGTATAGTATTTCACGAAATCCGCACGTACCGCGGCGATGGTCTCCGGCGTGCGCAGCGGTTCGGGCAAGGCCCGTTCCACGAGCCGCAGAATGCCGTTGCCCACGAAATGACAGTACTCCTCGTAGGTGTGCTGCGGCAGTCCCCGCACTCCCAGCACGGCGTTGCATGCCACGGCCAGGTCGCCGATCGTGTCGAGCAGCGTGCCGTCGAGGTCGAAGATGACGAGTTCGGTTTTCATTTTTTCCGTTTTATGTTCCATCCCACGGCCGCCACGAGCAGCGACATCAGCGGGGAGACGATGTTGAAAATGCAGTAGGGCGCATAGACGAAGGTCGAGACGCCGAGCACCGTGGCCTGCGTCATGCCGCACGAGTTCCACGGGATGAGCACCGAGCAGACCGTGGCGGAATCCTCCACCGAGCGGCTCAACAGCCGCTCTTCCAGCCCCCGGTCGGCGTAGAGGTCGCGGAAAAGCCGCCCCGAGAGGATGATCGAGATATACTGGTCGGCGGTGCAGAGGTTGAAGAAGATGCCCGCGCCGACGGTCGACGCCACGGCCGAAAAGGTGCGGCGGACCCAGCGCAGGAAGATCGCCGTCAGCGACCGCAGCATGCCGCTGCCGGTCATCACCCCGCCGAAGCACATGGCGCAGATGATCAGCCATACGGTGTTGAGCATCCCGGCCATACCCCGCGTGGCGACCAGTTCATCCAGCGGCGCGCTCCCCGTGGGGATGGCCGTGGGGCCGAAGCAGGTCATCAGCACCCCCTTGAACCCCGACATGAAATCCAACCCCCCGACACCCGCCACCCGGGCCACCATTTCGGGCTGCGCCAGGAGCATAGCCCCGCAGGCGAAGACCACGGCCGAAAACAGCGTCACGATGGCCGGGAGTTTTCGCGCGATGAGTATTCCCGTGGCCAGCGGCACGACGAGCAGCCACGGCGTGATGCGGAACGTGGCAGCGAGCGCCGCGGCGTACATTTCGGCATGGGTCGAGGCTCCGTGGTCGAGCGCCAGGCCCGCGACGGCGAAGACCCCGAGGGCAATGAGCATCGACGGCACGGTGGTGTAGAGCATGTAGCGGATGTGGGTGAAGACCCCGACGCCGACCGTCGACGAGGCCAGCACCGTCGTGTCGGAGAGCAGCGAGAGTTTGTCGCCGAAATAAGCTCCCGAGATGATGGCTCCGGCGACCCAGCCTTCGGGAAAGCCCATCGCCTGACCGATGCCCATGAGCGCCACGCCGATGGTGGCGATGGTGGTCCACGACGATCCGGTCATCAGCGACACCACGGCGCAGATGGCGCACGAGGCGACGAGGAAGAACGACGGATGGAGGATTTGCAGTCCGTAGTAGATCATCGTCGGGACCACGCCCGAGACCATCCACGTACCGGCGATGGCGCCGATTAGGAGCAGGATGACGATGGCCGACGCCGAGGCGCGGATGTTGTCAATGATGGCTTCTTCGAGCACGGCCCAGCGGCAGCGGTAAATGCCGATCGAGAGCATCACGCAGACCGACGTGGCCGACAGCAGGGCGATCTGGCTTCCGCCGTTGATGGCGTCGCCGCCGAAGGCGCGGATCACGACGTAGAGGAGTCCCGTCAGCACCGCCAGCGGAATGGCCGACACCCACGGAGACGGCAGTTTTTCAGCGTTCGTCTTCATATTCTCTTTTTACGAAGGGCAAAAGTACGAAAATTCTTCGGACTTGCGCCATCGGAACGCCCGAAACGCGGTTCCTCACAGGTGACGACCGCGGTTTGGGCTGCGGGGCATAGCTACCTTTTGTACTCAAAAGCACTAAACGCAGTCTGCGACTGCACTCGGTACTTTTTACGAAAAAAGTACAAAGAATCCCAGCAGCCGCAGCATGCGCCTAAATCCCGGTTCTTGACCGGGGGAGGGTATGCATTTCCGTCCTTATCGTATCCCGGAATCGTTTTTTTCGGGCCGGGGATTTCCATATTTCCTTTTTTCTGCCTAACTTTGATAGAACATCCAACACGCAGCAAAATGGAGACGCTCCGCAAAGTGATCCGGTTTTACGTCGAGGGATTCCGCGAAATGACCGTGGGACGGACCCTGTGGGCCATCATCCTCATCAAACTCTTCATCATGTTCGCCGTGCTGAAAGTCTTTTTCTTCCCCGACCTGCTGGCGGGCAAAAGCCCCTCGGAAAAGGCCGGCTGCGTGCTGGAAAACCTGACCGATCCGAAGAACCGGCTATAAGGACGACATCCCCACACGAATACAAACGACTATAAAGCCAACCTTACACTATGCTTTCCGACTACCTATCCACCGTCGACTGGTCACGCGCACAGTTCGCCATGACAGCCATCTACCACTGGCTGTTCGTCCCGCTGACGCTCGGGCTGGGCTTCCTCATCGCCATCATGGAGACCCTTTACGTCCGCACGAAGGACCCTTTCTGGCTCCGCACGACCAAATTCTGGATGCGCCTGTTCGGCATCAACTTCGCCATCGGCGTGGCCACGGGCCTGATCCTCGAATTCGAATTCGGGACCAACTGGTCCAACTACTCCCACTTCGTGGGCGACATCTTCGGCGCCCCGCTGGCCATCGAGGGCATCTTCGCCTTCTTCCTCGAATCGACCTTCATCGCCGTGATGTTCTTCGGCTGGCGCAAGGTGAGCCGGGGTTTCCACCTCACGGCCACATGGCTCACGGCCTTCGGCGCCAACCTCTCGGCATGGTGGATTCTGGTCGCCAACTCGTGGATGCAGTACCCCGTGGGGTGCGACTTCAACCTCGAAACCGTGCGTAACGAGATGACCTCGTTCTCGGCCGTGGCGCTGTCGCCCGTGGCGGTCAACAAGTTTTTCCACACCGTCACTTCGTCGTTCGTCCTGGCGGCGCTGTTCGTCGTGGGCGTCAGCGCATGGTACCTGCTGCGCCGGCGCGAGCAGCAGATGGCCCGCAAGAGCATCGCCATCGCCTCGGCCTTCGGGTTCGTCTTCGCGCTCGTCACGGCCTTCACGGGCGACCGTTCGGGGGCCATCGTCGCACGCGTGCAGCCCATGAAACTGGCGGCCATGGAGGCGCTCTACAACGGACAGGAGGGCGCCCCGCTCACGGCCGTCGGCATCCTGCGCCCCGAGGCGCAGCGGACGAACGACGACGCCTTCTATTTCAAGATCGACATTCCGAAGATGCTTTCGCTGATGAGTTTCCGCTCTGCCGACGCGTTCGTTCCGGGCATCAACGACCTGGTTTACGGCAACGAGAAGTACGGCGTGATGTCGGCCGCCGAAAAGATCGAACGGGGGCGCGTGGCCGTCGAGGAGCTGGGACGCTACCGCACCGCCCGCAAGAAGGGCGACACGGCGGCCATCGCCGAGATCGAAGCCAAATTCGACCGCTCGACGCCCCGGGGTGCGGAGTTCCTGCGCGAGCATTTCGCCTATTTCGGCTACGGCTACCTCGATTCGCCGCAGCAGATCGTGCCCGACGTGCCGCTGCTGTTCTACTCGTTCCGCGTGATGGTAGGCGCCGGCTGCTTCTTCATCCTGCTGCTGGGCCTCGTCTGGTGGCTGAATCGCCGCGACCGCCTCGCCTCGAAACGCTGGCTGCTGTGGACGGCCGTGTGGACCGTCCCGCTGGCCTACCTCGCCTCGCAGGCCGGGTGGGTCGTCGCCGAGGTCGGACGTCAGCCGTGGGTCATCCAGGACCTGATGCCCGTGGGCGTCGCCGCCTCGAAAATCCCCAGCGGATCGGTCTCCACGACCTTCTTCATCTTTCTGGCGCTGTTCACGGCGCTGCTCATCGCCGAGTTGAGCATTCTGTTCCGGCAAATCAAAATAGGCCCTAAAAACGACTAAACCATGGATACAATAACCCTACTCCAACACTACTGGTGGCTGATCATTTCACTTTTGGGAGCCATCCTGGTCTTCCTGATGTTCGTGCAGGGCGGGCAGGCGCTGCTCTACACGATCGGCCGCACGGAAGAAGAGCGCAACATGCTCGTCAACTCGCTGGGCCGCAAATGGGAGTTCACCTTCACGACGCTCGTGACGTTCGGCGGGGCGTTCTTCGCCTCGTTCCCGCTTTTCTACTCCACGTCGTTCGGCGGGGCCTTCTACGTCTGGATGGCCATTCTCTTCTGCTTCGTCCTGCAGGCCGTAGCCTACGAATACCGCCGCAAACCGGCCAACGTCTTCGGTGAAAGGACCTTCAACGCCTTCCTGCTGATCAACGGCGTGCTGGGCCCGCTGCTGATCGGCACGGCCGTGGGAACCTTCTTCACGGGGGCGGAATTCACCGTCGACCGGCTCAACCTGGCCAACCAGGGCGGTGCGGCGGTAATCTCGCAGTGGGCGACGCCGTGGCACGGGCTGGAAGCCGTCGCCGAGTGGCGCAACGTCCTGCTGGGCGTGTCGGTGGCGCTGCTGGCCGTGACGCTGGCCTGCCAGTACTTCATGAACAACATCGACGACGAGGTGATCTTCCGGCGGGCGGCACACCGCATGCGCACGTTCGCCGTCCTGTTCGTGGTCTGCTTCGTGACGTGGCTCGTGGCGCTCGTCCTTGCTGACGGCCGGGCTGTCGATGCCGCGGGCCGAATCTCCGTCGAACCCTACAAATACCTCCACAACCTCGTGGAGATGCCCTATGTCACGGCCGTGCTGCTCCTCGGTGTGGTTTCGGTGCTGTGGAGTGTCTGGCTGGGGTGGCGCGGCAATCGCCATGCGATCTGGTTCGGAGGCATCGGCACGGTGCTCACGGTGCTGTCGCTGCTGCTGCTCGCAGGATGGAACAACACGGCCTACTACCCTTCGCTCACGGACATGCAGTCGTCGCTGACGATCTATAACTCCTCGTCGAGTCTCTTCACGCTCCGCACGATGGCGTGGGTCTCGCTGTTCGTGCCGTTCGTGGCGGCCTACATCTGGTACGCCTGGCGTGCGATGAACCGCCAGGCGATCACCCGCGAGGAGATCCGCGGCGACGACCACCAGTATTGAACAAAAAAGCGGGGGCTTCGGCCTCCGCTTTTTTATCAACCCGCTCCCGGTCTATTTCTCCTCTTTGTCCCCGAACGGATACTGGTTCTGGTGCACGTCCTCGAACCGCATGCCCTTCTCGTAGGTCTTCATGGCGCGGCGCGACATGCCCATCGACGAGAATCCGCCGTCGTGGTAGAGGTTCTGCATCGTGACCTTGCGCGTGAGGTCCGAGAAAAGCGTCAGCACGTAGTCCGCGCAATCTTCGGCCGTGGCGTTGCCCAGCGGCGACATGTTCTCGGCGAAACCCATCAGGTCGCCCAGCCCCAGCACGCCGCTGCCCGCGGTGGTCGGCGTCGGCGACTGCGACACGGTGTTGATGCGCACATGCTTCTCGCGGCCGTAGATGTAACCGAAGCTGCGGGCTATGGACTCCAGCAGCGCCTTGGCATCGGCCATGTCGTTGTAACCGTAGAGCGTGCGCTGCGCGGCGATGTACGAAAGGGCCACGATCGAGCCCCAGTCGTTGATGGCGTCCTTCTTGCGGGCCACCTGGATGGCCTTGTGGAACGAGATGGCCGAGATGTCGAGCGTCTTCGAGAGGTAGTCGTAATCCAGATCGTCGTACGTGCGGCCCTTGCGGACGTTGGGCGACATGCCGATCGAGTGGAGCATGAAGTCGAACTTGCCGCCGAAATGCTCCATCGTCTTGTCGATCAGGTTCTCCAGATCCTCGACGCTCGTGGCGTCGGCCGGAACGACAATCGTATTGCATTTTTCGGCCAGCTTCGAGATGGTTCCCATGCGGATAGATACGGCAGTATTGGTGAGGACGATTTCGGCTCCCTCCTCCACGGCTCGTTCCGCCACTTTCCAGGCGATCGACTGCTCGTTGAGTGCTCCGAAAATCAGACCTTTCTTTCCTTTCAATAAATTGTATGCCATCGTAATTCAGTTTAAAAATTCGGACAAATATAACAATTATTTTTGAATTGGCCCACCGACCGCCCCCAAACGGCCCCGAGTGCTGTCCCTGCTGTGGCCGCCCGACATTCCTTCATTTGGGCACGGTCTGACAGGCGAACGCACGAACAAAGCGTCTTCGCCCCTGTTCGTGCGTTCGTCTGTTCGTGGGGCACATTTCCTTTTTTTCATACACTGCGCCTTTGCTGCGGCTGTTCACTGCCGCTTTTTGGTCGGCAGCTATTTGCGGCTGTCACCGCAAAACACTTGCTTTTTCAGAAAAAACCTCTACCTTTGCCTCTGCGAATCATATATTTCTACAACTTTTACTGTCGGTGCTCAATAAAGCAACCGCATTTAGAAAAGGTATGCGTAGAGTCGTTGGGGTTTAGCGACCCGCGAACGACACTTTATTGAGCCTGTAAAAGGGGGATGTATGGTTCGCAGCTACGCATCCTTTTTTATTTATGCGAACCATGTATCCCGTCCGCGTTCCGACGCAGACACGCCGCAAGGCCAGCCGCAGGCGGTTCCCGCCGTGCAACCTCCCGATTCGTTTTCATTTTCATCCGCCGGATTAGCACGTAACTGCTAACCAACCCGTTATTCTCTTTGTTGTGCCCTGCGCACGATAAGGACAGCCCCACTATTGTCAAATCCGTAATACTTAACAACATGGAAACGAATCAAAACCCCGTGCAGGAAAACGCTGCACAACGCATAGCCCCCGAACCGGGACAGCCCGCCGAACGCCTTTACAATCCCGCCGAAGCCGCCCGGATCGTCCAGT
>OGHO01001306.1_pt1 | contig 24494 bp, 24 predicted proteins | sample 1571421 | NCBI WGS metagenome assembly OGHO01 (sample SAMEA2581937, study PRJEB24529) | metagenome | biome: Human gut stool | place: China | collected 2011
TTTGATATTCACTTGGCTTTAGCACCACATTTTCATATTCTGCTTCCGGCACAGGGAGATTTAACATATCCGGTGTCTGAATATCGGCACTCTCCTTAAAAAGTGCAATCAGCTCCGGGAGATTAAAAAACTTTGCAATACTTCCCATTTTCATCTATGTAACCATGACGATACACAACCGTCCAACCACTAGCCCTATGCATACTGTCCAGCAATTTTGTTGCCGACTCCACCCCTCGAATCAATTCTTTCATTTCTTTTTCTTTGTTGGGGTCATCCTGCATTTTCTCCAAGAGTTTTTGATTGATTGTCAGTGTTTTTCCGCTTTTTGCTGATGAATGTGTGTTTCCAATCCCAAATTCCACACTTGGGGCAAGTTTTTCCAATTTGCTCATATAGCCCGCTGTACTTTCCGCTTTACTGCTTCCGTATTTTTCTACTGCCTGCTCAGCATCTTTTTTCTTGGTATCATTCGCTTTACTGCTGCTTACAACGTTTTGTGCTGCATAACTGCTATAGCTGTTTGAAACTTCCAATGCCATAATTCCATCTCCTTATTTTTACAATCACTCTGCCGGATACTCAACATCCCATATATCAACTCCGTATGGCACATCTACCTTACCATCACCATTAACAGCATATTCTTTACCACCAATTTTAAAGACAGTTCCCATATTATAGCCTTTTGTCAAGTTGCCACTCTGAATATGATTATAATAACGCTCATCATACTGCTCCCTACTATATACTGCAACACTTTTTTTCCCCTGCGACAAATACTGTGTTGTTTCTTTCGCGCCTACGCTGATAGTGAAAAATCCTTTTGCTATCCCTACCTGCCCAAGCCTGCTTCTCACTTCGTCAGGAGAATACTCCATGCTGATAAAGGTTGTATCTTTTCTTGCCATACAATTCCAAAAATTTGCATAATCCGCTGCTTCCTTATCCCATGTTTCGACACCTGCTGTCAATGCTCCAGCAAATGAAGCTATGGAGTGTTCTTTTCCGTTTTTGTCCGTAAATTTGTAATACGAATTATTATCAAAAACAACTTTATTATCTGTTACCGACAATTCTTTTGCACTGTTTTTACCAAGAGCTGTCTGCAATTCTTTCGTACTGCATGACATACCATTTCCAAGATAAAAGGTATCTCCCTCTACCCAAAACTCAAAGCCCTTATCCGCACTCTGGTTCATTGCTTCTATTACCTGTTTTGCAGAATTTTTTCCAGACAGAATGCCTTTGGATGTATAGTTTTTTGCATTTATGACTTTACCTTTTTCATACGTCACTCCAAGAATGTTCTGCTTTTCCAAACTGCTTCCTGATGTTTTCAGATTAAAAGCTTCTCTATCCTTAATTTCTGTATTCTTGATATTAGATGTAAGTACTCTATTGTTTGGATTCACATAATAAGATGTTATATTAATCATTGTTTCCCTCCTATTTTGAAATATTTTGTTTTTTACAGTAAAACAAATCCTGCATTAACTTATTTCCTAAAATCATAATTTTTTTTCTGAATATTATCCTTTTATGCCAATCCCCTGTCAGTCAGAATTGCCTATGTTTCCTCGTTATAAGTCCAAGCATTCCCTTTTTTACAATATTTATGAAATACTCTTCCTTTTATATTCCGTTGCCATAATCTGCATAATAGATTCCAAATTATTTTCTGTTGCTTGATAATTTGTATCACTATACTTTTGAAACGATTCACTTATCGACATTTCATTTACTATTTTTTTATCCTTTTCATTTCCTATTTCATTCGGATAACCCTCCAGCCAATAAAGTGTGCTTCCGTCCGGATATATTATCATTCCAGCGCTTTTTACTGGCGGCGATAAAGCTTGTATTTCTTTCTGAGATTCAGAACTGCAAAATTCTTCAATTTTACTCAGCACGCTCTTCTTCAAAGCTGGATTACTCTCCATTTTTGATAATGTTTCCGTGGAAATTATGACATGATTTGTACCTCTCATATCATATTCATCAAGCAACTGCTGACAACTTACTATGCTACCCACATTTAATGTTACATTATAGCTATTACCAATTTCTCTTGCTAATTCTCCACCTGTGATTTTTTCAAACACTTCCCTAAAGTCATTTCCTGTATTTCTTACCACATTAACATTTTCCTGCATTGTAATACTACTTAATATTCCAAGTGCCTGTATATCCATGATTTTTTCAACCTTTCTGCAATTCCTCCTGCCGGACTATCAATCTTTCCCTGCTGCTTTAAATGTGCCGACAATGCCAACATTTCTACATAAGAAGCATTTGATGGATCTACCTCATCAGGATCAATCTTGATTTCCTTTTCCGAACCATCTGTTCCTTTTACCTTTGCAACCATATGATTGCCGCCAGCCTCTTCATCATAATAAATCCCTATAGATTCTCCTGTTTGGACATGAATGGTTGATAATATTGCACCGCCTCCCTGCAATTCAAAGGTCTTGTTACATGCCGCTATATTATCAACATTTACAGTTTTTTCTATCTCCTCTGCAAAATTCTTTCCTGCTGTATTCCTTTCCATCCGTCTTGTTTCATATCCTACTGTATAACCTGTTGTGCCAATTCCACCAATAGCCATTTTAATATTCCTCCTGTCAAGCTATTTTCTATCTTCTACAATTCCTCTGTCAGTCAGAATTGCCTATGCTTTCTCGTTATGAGTCCAAACATTCTCTTTTTACATTATTTATAAATACTTTTCTTTTTATATTCCATTGCCATAACTCCTTGTACTTCTATTTTTTTAATCATCTCCTGCATATCGTTTTGCAATAAGGATTTTATATCGCTCGCATTCATTATCCTTACTTTTTCAGTATTCTTTGACCTCTCCGAAATCGCCTTCTCTCCACCTACATCTGGCTCTAATGTGGCAACTATCTCACCATTATCATCAAAAACCAGTGTACATTTTTTTACAGGCGGATTAAGTGTCTGCATCGTTAGTTTGAATTTATCGCTGCTATAATCTGCAAGCATATCATAAACTTTTTGTCTTAATGCTGTATCTGTATTCATTTTATATAGCACATCACTTGGAATATAACACTCAAAATAGCCATTTGCAGCTCCCACATCAATATGAAATTTATTATATATATCTTCTTTTACACAGTTTATCTGCTGTTCTCTAAGAGTTCCGTAAAAATCCTTTTCTACATTTATATCACCTTCAATAGTATTCACATTTTGTTTTTGCTCAATTGCTGTTATATTACTCAGCATTCCAAGTGCCTGTATATCCATACTTTTAAACCTCCTCGTTTAAAGCTTTTGACTTTCTATCACGCTCTTACTAAATGTACTTATTGTGTCCTCGTAGGCTGACACACCCATCGGCTGAAAAGCTGATATATTTGTTCTATCCTGCCCACTTTGCACACTCTCAATAAGAAAGCCTTGTAATCTCTGCTGACTAACCAACTGACTGTTTAAATAATTTGCCCATGCTAGTTCTTTTTGTGCTCTCGCCTTTTCCTGTGCCTCCTTTATTTGTTCTGCTATAATTTCTTCAAATTCTTCATGGCGTTTCTCCCACCATGATTCTTCATCATCTGATAAGTCATCCGAGTTACTGTCACTTTTTACGGGTATACCTTCACCATAGCATTCTTCCGGCGAAGCACCAATGACTTGAAAACCAATCATTTTCGATCCCATTATGCCATTTGTGGAATACATCTTTCTTACCATATTCATGACAGTATTTTCCCATTCTGGATCACTTTTCATCTTTTCAAATGCTTCATCTGTAATAATCAGTGAACCTCCAACACATGTGGAACGATACCATCCGCTCACAGGCATCTGAGACATTTCATTCATAACCCATTGCTTATATTCGTCCATTGTCATTTCCTCTTTGGTCTTATTGGAAATAGAACTATCATATGTAAAGCCACTATAATTTGGTGGCTGCGAAATAACCATATCCCCCGCCCATGCAGAGGTAGTTGATGTTGTGCTCTGTCTTTCCTCTGCCTTTTGTACTTCACTTGCAAAATTGCCTTCCCCTGTTGTTTTCATACTGCTGTTCATATAAGCGTAGGCAGTTGCGCCAATACCATTTACACCACTAATACTCATTTTCTGTTCTCCTTTCATCCTTCATCATCACCGACAAAATGAATACCTTTCCATCTACTGACCAGTCCACGCCGCCATGATACTTTTCCGCCACACTTTTGATATTGGCAAGACCGATTCCATGCGCTTCCTTGTCTGCCTTATCCGTTGCCGGAAATTCAGACTGCCGCTTTCGTATTACATTTCCGTCAAAACTGTTTGTTATTTCTATAAAAATCATCTTCCCTTTCCGGAAAGAAGATAGCCGGATAAAAGTTTCTGCATCAGATTCTTTTCCCTTTAACTTCCTGCACGCTTCGATTGCATTGTCCAGTGCATTGCCCAAAATAATCCCTATGTCATAGCTTTGAATGAGCAAGTTATCCGGAAACAGCAGCCTGTCTGCATCCATCTGCATGTCAGGTATTGTCCTTACTGCTTCGTGATACTTCATATTAAGCAGGGTATCAACAACGGTATTCCCTGTTCTAAATTGAAATTCCAAGCGTTCCATTGTCCGATTCAGCTCAGACAGATAAGCCTGCAATTCTGCATTTCCTGTTTCTTCATTTCCGGTTGCAAGCTGCATGATAACGGAAAGTGTATTTTTCATATCATGCTTCATACTGCGTATGCCGGAATAAATGTGTTCCATTTCTTCCATGTGTTGCTGCATACTGCCTATCTGCTTTTCCAAAATAATCCGGCTGTTCTTCTCTCGGTTCAATACAATCATATTTTGAAATGTCTTTACCACATAGAGAATAGACAACAGGGACAAAATCAGAATTGCCGGAACAATAATGCTTAAAATCGGGTATCTGTCACATAATAGCTTCGGCATATCATTTTCTATTGTTATCATAATCGTTCTAAGAAGCAAACAAACCAGTAACCCAACCGTTCCCGGTACTAATAGAAAATACAACTCTGTTCTTTGTATCCTATAATCCTTATCACTAAAACTCCTGATAATCTTCCTTAAAGCGAAATACAATAATACAAGAAATATGCCATAAAAAATTATTTGTAGAAAAGTGGCAGATATCTGCACAATCCATTCAAAAGTATCAACAGCAATATAGCCTTTTTCTAGAAGCCATACCCAGAGGTCAAACAGATTGCCACCAATCTGCATCAGCATATAGGACAGGAAAAAAGTAATCTCACTTACTGCCATAAAAGTTATTGCAAGGAAAGCAGTTATTGCTTGAACTCCTTTATAAAACAGAAGTGCCAGCAGGACGATAATTACAAACATCAATGTAATTTTTCCAACCGTTCTGATGCTCTCATTATCAGCTGGCAGGATAAAGTTGATACCCAATCTTAACACTCCATATACAACCATAACCAGCAGTCCGTTTATGCGTCTGTCCTTCTCCCTGCCTTCCAGAAAACTTCCCAAAAAGTATTGCAGACAATACCCCTGCCCCAAAGCAACGATTACATCCAAACATACATTTATCACATCATACACCGGCTGTACCTCCATTCCGCAGATACCGCATATACTCCTTCACAAATTCGTTATAACGCTCCTTCGCCATGAATATGTTCTCTCCATTACTCAGGCTTATGCTGTCATTTTCATATTCTGCGATATGTGCCATATTTACTAGATACCCCCTGTGACAGCGATAGAAGTTTCCACCTAACTGCTTTTCCAGATCGTTCATGGAAGCATAGGTGTCTATTATTTCATTACTGGTATGTATTTCCACTTTTTTTCCTCGGTTTTCAATATACAGGATATTGTCATGGTTAATGGTAAAGCTCCGATTTCTGGTTTTGATAAAAATGTTTTTTTGTCCCTGCGTGGTTCTCTTTTCCACTTCCTTTTTTGCCCGTTCAAAAACTTCCGAAAACTTCTTTTCTTCTACAGGCTTTAACAGGTAATGAAACGCCGATACATCAAAGGCTTCAAACACATATTCCTTTACCCCGGTAATAAAAATAACCACCATATCTTCCTGTTTTTCCCTCAAGGCTCTGGCAGTATCAATGCCATTCATGCCCTCCATCTGAATATCAAGGAATAACACATCAAACTTCTTTCCCTCTGCCAACAGCTCCTCTCCTGTTTCATAGTATTTAACATTGCAGTCTGGCTCATATTTTACAGCCAGTTTTTTTATCTGCTCCCTGATAACTTTTTCGTCATCGACGATTGCTACCTCCATAAATTTCACACCTCTAATCCTGACAAGTCTTATATATAATCTGTCATTTATTTTATCGGCAAAAAAATATATTTTTTCTCTTAAATGGAACGAAACCCTTTTGAAATGGAACGAAACCGAAATAATTATCAAAATCAGCTCTATATTCGCTCTATATTTCCCGATTATTATCGCTTGAATTGTTTTTCTCTATCCGTAACCTTTCCTGTTTCCTCTGCTCGTCACTTAATCTTCTTGGCTTACGATAACCACATAACAGGAAAAAGCAGATAGATTGCTACCTGCTCTTTCCATAAAACTTTATAAACTTGCTTCCTGACTCTTGGTTTTTGTTTTCTCTGGTTCTACCTTTTCCTCCGCTTAGAGCAATACTTCCCACACCACACAATCCTGCACCGGAAGCTCTGCTTACAGTCATGCACACACTTCTTGCACTGATCATTATACTGTATCCTGTTCTTGTCATTCAAAAAGAACCCCCATAACCGTTTTTCACTTACATTAAAATACCGACACACCCTTCGGGAGTGTCGAAAACAACCATAGCAAGCACTGCCCATGTCATGACACATGGGCTGAAATTTACTTTTATGCCCCATGCACAACCCGTAAATTTCCATAGGGAAGTATCCCTAACCCTCTTATTTTTTTGAGCCATTTTTCACAGCAAAATCATTGACCTTCTTCTGCAATTTTGCTACAATTTTTCTTGGATAATTCTATCCAAAAATCGAATACACTTTAAAACAAACTGTTGTAAAACATCGAACATTTTACAGCAGTTTTTTTGTACCCAGTTTTAGAATAAATTCTAAAACTATAGCGGCATTCGTCAAATACTTCTGCAAGCAGAGTATTTTCCTCATTGCTCGCGTAAATCGGAAAGGAGTTAAAGAAATGGCAAACAGAAAACGCACCAATCCGGTGCAATTTTATCTCGATGATGACGAGCAGTATATCCTTGATGAGAAGTTCAAATTATCCGGCATGAAAAGCAAGTCCGCTTTCTTACGCAAGCTCATTTTGTATGGCTATGTCTATGACGTGGATTACAGTTATTTAAGAAATTATAATACGGAGCTTGGACGTATCAGCTCAAATCTGAACCAGATCGCCAAGCGGGTAAACAGCACCGGAAACATTTATCAGGAAGATATTGACGAAGTAAAGGAGTTGATGAATGAGGTATGGCGTACACAAAAATCCATGCTATCAAAGCAACCGTTGATAAAGCGATAGACTACATCTGCAACCCCGAAAAGACCGATGAAAAAATGTTTGTTTCCTCTTATGCCTGTTCTCCGGAAACCGCAGCTTATGACTTCAAATATACTCTCGACCACTGCCGGGAAAACAGTCCTAACAAAGCCTATCATCTGATACAGGCTTTTGCTCCGGGCGAGGTCGGTTATGAGGAAGCGCACCTCATCGGAAAGGAGCTTGCAGACAAGGTTTTAGAGGGGAAATATTCGTATGTTGTCACCACGCATATTGATAAGGGGCATATACACAATCATATCATCTTTTGTGCGGCTGACAACATTGAATACAACAAATACCATGACTGTACACAGACCTACCACCGCATCCGTCACCTGAGTGATGAACTGTGCAAGGAACACAATCTTTCTGTCATCATTCCCGTCGGTGAACGTGGCAAAAAATACAAGAAATGGCAGTCTGAGCAGAGCGGTTCTGCATGGAAAACGCAGATCAGAAAGGACATCAATTTCTGCATCAAGTCGGCTTCCACTTATGAAGAATTTCTGCTTCTGATAAGAGCCAAAGGGTATAAAATCAAAGGGGAAACTTTTGAAGAAGAAGCTGCCAAATACATCTCATTCCGTCCTCTGGATAAAGAGCGTTTTGTGCGTGGCAGTGCGAAGTCTTTGGGTAAGGAATACACAAAGAAGCGTATCATGGAACGCATTGAAAGGAAGCGGGAACGAAAGGCAGTTATCCCGAAAAAAGACTACTCTGCCCGCAGGCTCATTGACACCTCGGACGAGAAATTTAGAAGCAGTCCGGGACTGCAAAGGTGGGCTGCCATTGAAAATTTAAAGATTGCCGCACAGAGCTATAATGAAGTCAGTTCCCTGTCAGAACTGGAACACAAAATTGCGGTAAAAACCGAAGCCGGAAAGTCTGCAAAACAGAGCGTGGTGGAACTGGAACACCGTATCAAAGACCTTGCAGAAATCATCAAATACGCACAGCAGTACAAAGACAACAGCTCCTATCATATCGGCTACAAAAAAGCCAAGAATCCTGACACATATTTCCGCAGATACGAAAGCCAGATCATACTTTATGGCGGCGCCAGACATATGCTTGAACAGGCGGGCATAAACTTAAGGAGCTTGAATGTCGATAAACTGAAAGCAGAGTATCAGGAGCTGATGAAGCAGAAAAGCGAGCTGACTTCCACCTATAAAGATTGTGAAAAGGAAGTGCGTGAGCTGAAGCGGAAACGGGAAAATCTCAATCAGTATCTTGGGGAAAATATGCCCACTACTCAAGACATAAAGAACAGGCAACAATCTCTATAAATTTGGTAGTATGTTTAACCCATTTTATAGTATAATCAATTCACTACTTAACAAAGGAGCAATCTATTCATACGCTTACATTCATAGACGAAAGTGGATACCCTCGCCCTACAGATTCAACCAAGAATCCTATCCTGCTTGGTGTCTGTATCCATGAGAATGATATTAAACCGATCACAAATCAGATATACAAATTAAAAGATTCCATTTACGGAAAACAGGACGAAATAAAGTCTACAAAACTAATTCGTGAAGCAACTATTACTAAGAATCGTACAAATAATAAAGCGTATGTTGAAGGCATGGTGGACATCATTACCTCTTATGACGCTGCTATTTTTGCCATAATTATGGACAAGCCAGATGAACCAATTATTGTTCCGGAGCATCATCTTCCAAAGCAGTATTACCTTCTTTTAAAAAAGGTTGAGTTTTACTGTAATCATCATCACTATGGCAAAGCTATGATGATATTTGATGAGGTGCATGAGGATGCTGACCGAAAAATTGCTGAGGCAATTACAGGTTTTCTTTTCAAAACGAAGTTTGGGCGTTCTTTCCATCACATATTAGAAATGCCCTTGTTTGTCAGCTCTGCTGTAACTCCTGCAGTACAGTTCGCCGATATATTTGCTAGTATCGTGAGACATTATTACGAAAATGAGCTTGACCAAAAAGAACCAGGAACAGAATTTCAGGAATGGCTTGTAGAGCTTTTCACCAAACTACATAATCTTACGGAAAATAACTTCATCCCCAAATCACATTATCTGGAATATGGCTTTCAGAAAATAGGCAAAAACTTCTCCTATCCTGTAAGCGAGAAATTTACTACTTCTGATAATGATGAAAACCTTTTAAGTGAAGAATTTTCTAATGATTTATCTGAATAATTTTTTGTTTGACTTCATACAAATATGGTGTATAATATTACTAGAGTCATATGTTGTTCCGTCCTGGAGCTGCGTAGGACTCGTAATATTGACAAAAGTATCGCACCTGCAGTTTAGCGGGTGCGATTTTTATTTTTCACACAAAGCAAAAGGCAGTAGAATCGATTAGAGGATAGCATTTCGTTTGTTTGCGGTTTTGTTATTATATACATATGTGAAGGTTGCATATACAATCAGTAAAAGTGCCAGCACTTCTTAAAGTATCTATATAACTTTCTGTTGTTAGAAATGATAACCGCCCTAGCAACAGCAATTACTGTTGCCAAGACAGTTATTACTAACTTTGCTTAAGTTTTAGAATATATTGATTCTCATTTTTACTGATAATTGTTGCCTTTATTCTTTTCTTTTTCTTTAAATCTTTCATTATCTTTGTCTGAACAGAAGGAATAAGCGCTGGAAAAGGATCCGAATAGCCATCAAGCAAAACCATACCACTAATAGATTTTGCTCTTGAAAAATCACAGTCAAATAGCACTACACTTTTTCCGGTTGCATCCGGTAGTTCTGCCTTTTGAGGATATTCTTCAACAGCCTTTTTCTCTGTAGTTAAAGCCAGTTTCTCTGCCACTGTCTCATTGGCATCTTTCTCAGTGCCATCAAGTATTTCGGTCAAAGTCTTTCCTGTCGCGTACAGAGACAAGCGGCACTTCCTTGGTTTTCTGGAATCTTCAATAACCACATCGAAAGATGGAATTTTGTAGAGCAATTGCAAGACATCTCCACTGTTCCCATATTCGTCCAACTCTTCTCCAAACCGTTCAATATCAAATGAGCTTAGACCACCTCTCATACCATTCGCAAGCGATCCATTTAAATATTTATAAGGATATGACTGTACCAAATCATCCGGAGAAAAGCTTATTAGATTTAAATCAATATTATGCCTTGAGGAAAACCGCTTTTCAACAGACAAACTTTGTAATATCTGACCCAAATTAATGTCTGTATCATATAATGATACTATTGCTACCTTTACGCCATCACTACCAACTCTTTCTTCCATAATACACACATCAAAGGATTCCATGTTCTCTAACATATGTATAATAATTTCCGGAGAACCATACTTTTGTACTTGGTCAGAGAATTTTGCAATATCATTTAAACTCAATTCTGCTTTTTGACCATTTTCCAGAACACCATTTAAAAAGCCAATGCTTGGGTTAACACTGCAATAATACTTAGGAAAAAATTTCGCACATGCATGCCCAGTTATCGTTGATGTCTCCACTACCGGCCTAATCCCACCAGGTTGATAGCTACTTTTTATTTCGTCAACAAGATAGGATTTTTTAATATTTCTCTCCAGACTCTTCGTTGAGGCGACCATCCGCTCATATGAGAAACCAACCTTGAACTCTTTCTCCTGACCGTTTCCAACATCTAATTTAGAAATTACACCGGACTGCCTTCCATCAAAAAAAACGTCACAATCCTTGCTGTATCTTTGACCTATAGGTGTTCGTCCCCAACTTCCCATGGCTCTTGGATTAGAAAGCTTCATATATCCCCAGTTATTCTCATAATGAACAACTTTACCAGAAACAACTCTAATCTGTGCTTCTGAATCTACATCAGCAAGATTAATCCATGATCTATCATACAGTTGCCCCATTCCTTTTCCTGTTGCGAACCAGTCCTGCACAACGGAAGTATTTCTTGAAGTTGCTTTTATCTGCTTATTTAAATCAGCTTTCCGGTCAGACACATCCTTTTCCGTCATTCCCTGATTTGACAGATATCGCAACAACGCAATCACGAATAGGTAATAATATGGTCGAAGCAAATTACTTTCATAAAGAGAATTGTCTCTTACCCTTGACAATTCCTGATTTTTCCAATGAATAGCAACATCCCAAGCCCGAACCAATGGCACATCCAAATACTTGGCATACTCAAACCAGCACTTATAAGTTGTATAACTTACTTCGTGTGTATTTCCCAATTTAACCAGCAAATCCAAATGTTTGAAAACCCTTTCAGCATCATCCTGCGCATCCTTATCACCCTTCAGGGCACGATATATTAATTGACTTCTTCTATATTCACTAGATTGAGTATAATATTTTCTTTCATAACCGTTTACCATGCCAGAACTTATAACATATTGGCTGCTATAATCCTGAGGATCCACCTTTAACCTTAAATTCTCAAGATTTTGAATCAACATAGATGGCTCCAACGGAGAACAGCTTTTTTCAAATTGCTCCTTTTCCTGAAGCATCCTTACCCTGCCTTGTGTTGTCATTTCGTATTCATCCACTTCACGGATTAATTCATTGCCCATTTCCAGATAAGATTTTGTTTTCTCATTCTCATGGAGCCGTTCAATTAAATTTTCTTCTCCCCATCCTTTCCAGATTTTTATTATTTCAATTCCTCGCCAAATGGTCTCAAGTTTTCCCGGAACTCCATAGCTTGCACTTCCATACCAGATGGTATTACTGAAATGTAAAATGGCGTTGTCTATATTTTTTAATATATTATCAATGTTTTCATCATTAATATCGTCATGACTGATTCTCTTGATGCGTTCAAGATAACACCGTCCAAGCATATCCTCCAGATCATATTCAAAAATACCTTCATCATAGATTAGACTAACTGTTTTGTTTATCCATATATCTATCTCTGTCTCATCAATCATATTCTCAGTTGTAAGAAGGCATTTTGAACGAACTCTTGCACACTGTGCGTATATATGCGCCAGAAGCTTATACTCGGCTCTACCTTCTCCCGCTGGTATATTTTCTTTTATGATCTTTTCAAAACTATCCGCCAAATATAATATTATATCAATTTTTGCCGGGTCATCCATTGCATCCAATAAAGCTGTAAACTCTCCACTAACCCTTGGCTCCCGATCTCTTGTTTTATCAGTGAATAGTGCCGTGACAATGTTTAGAATAACCCCATCTATCTCATTGTGTCCTTTTGACAAAGAAATAAATAATTCAGTCAATTGACGAGAATACTCCGGAAGAAAAGACTCCCAGTGTTCTCCTCCAATCAGTTGCTTCAGCATCTCCTGTGCTATAAGATAATGTTTGATTCCATACCATTTATTTCCCTGTTCTGTTACTTTTAGCAGCAATCCCTCCTCGTAGACTTTAAACAGCTTCTCTACACTGGATTTTTTCGTATTATCATTGATATAATCGCGTTTCTGCCCTAAAGAAAGATATTCCGAATAATAACTAATAGGAATTCTTACATTGTTGGAAAAATAAGCTCCCATCGATGTAAATACCAGTAAATCGGTCATTCTCTTTCCATCAATATCATCTGGTATTAACTTAAGGAATCTTCCTACATAAGTTTCCAGGTTGAAATTCTCTTCCAACAAATACAGGTTGATTAAAAGAGCAAATCGCTCTTTTTCATCTATTGTTTTCTCTAAAGCTGCCACTCTACTCTCATATTTAGATTCTTGGTCATTTCTTTTTAGCAATTCAAAGCATCTTGCTTTCAATTGTTCTTTTTTTTCCGGTTCCAGTCTCGTAAATAATAGTTCTCTTTCCTTGGGATTCATATAACGCTGTCTGGCATCCACTTCACTTATGCGTTTTACAAAAAGCGCATTTACACGATAATCCGAATTTGAAATAGCCATCTCAATATCCTGCATTTCACTGTCTGAGAAGAGATTTTCATCGACCAAAATCAAAAAAGGATTCTTTACAAACAAATGTATATATAAATCATGAAGCCATCCTTTGAACATCTGTCCACTACAATACTCTTTTGCAACGAGTACCGGCATTTCTCTGCTGAGTTCCCAACAAACCTGTTTTCCTAATGTACTTCCGCCGATACCTGGAGAATGATAAATATAATAGCATTTATTATATCCATTGTTTCGTATTAAATTAATAAATCCATGTACCTTCTCAGACAGGATTGGCAGATTACCATATCTAATAGTCGCCCAATTAGCAACATCACCATGAAAGAAATTCCATTCATTAACTTTAGTAACGTCTTTGCCGATGTCCAAATGAACAAATTCAAAATACTGTTCCAGTTTTTGTACCTGTTCCCTGTCATTTATGCCAATCTTTCCTACACCTGGCACATGAACACAATAAATTGCATCGCTGGTTGATATTGATGATTCTTCTCTCACCGGAAGTGAGCCTTTATTCGCATGAATCCGTCTTAAAGCTTCAAATACGGAACTTTCAAAATGAATAACATTTGAAATATTGCCCGTATCTCCCCAGTCCTCATCATCAGTTTTTTCAACTACTTCGCCATTCTGACGTGATAAGTATATAACATCAATTTCCTTAAATTCTTCTCCAACAAATCCAATAATATCTCTGGTTCGATTGCTTTGAGCTCCTACCACTACAATTGTTCCTCTGGTTCTGGTATTGCGAACCTTATTCACGGCCGTAGTAATCCAATTTCTTTCTCCAGCTAAAGCCTTCTTTCCTCTTGCACGAAATTGTTTGCGAAAATCATCATCATCATCACATAGGGATACATACATAATTCTTCCAGGGAAATAAGAAATGCTGTTATTAGTCGTAAACTGGTTCTCTTGGTATTTATTATATGGGATATCATATTCTCTCATTACAGATTCCATTCCCCCATAATATGTTGTTCCATCATAATCAATAATCATGGACCACGGAATACTCAAAAAGGATGCCAATTCTTCTTTTTCAACATCATGCAAAGAGTCTGTAATCATGATAAATTTTCTTTCATCAGCATTCATATTATCCATGCATGCGTAAAACATCGGAAAATCAAATTGTCCTGGTTCCTCACTCAATGAAACAATTTTCCTCTCTGTATTACAATCTAATGCCAGGAGAATTTTATTTAAATTGACAAATATCCTATATACATCCTGTAAAACGCCACGGACACCTACATGTGTGTTTAGATTCCTAAATTCTTTTGTATCATCAAAGAACGATGCAAAATCAACATCCTCTAAATAAGCATTTTCTGGATGTATTGAATTATGATAAAGAATGGAACTACATACCTTATGTGCATAAGTCTTAGTTGCAAGATCCTGTACATCTATCTGATAAGGTGCAAAATTTCTGTTTTCATCATAAAAAGGCTCATAACAAGTGATACCTTTTTCAAGCACAAAGCATCTCAACAATATATCTGGCACAGTATTTATTTCTTTAAAAATATCAAACTGTCGAGTCTGCTCCCTTGTGTCACTGGTATTCTCATTTCGTTTTAGCCATTCATATGCACACTTGGCATTTTCCATTTTTTCGATAGCAGTATTTACCGATTCGTTTAAGTTCATCTGTTTATCCATATAAAACCTTCCTATCTGTCAAGCCTAAAATTCTTATTTTTACTAGCTTTGACGTATTGTTATTACCTCTAAAACAAGGCTGGGAGTAAAGAATATAGTAGTAGCGGGCACCAAATAGTTGAATTGTGGGGATATTTACTATAATAGCTATTTTCCCTCTGATCACCTTCTCTTTATTCATTTTTTCCGATATTCTTTTCTACTTGCTATTAAAAAGAGCAGAGCACGATTTACACAATTCACATGATTTGTAAAATTGTAGGCAACTCTGCAAACATCGTACCCCATTCAAACTTCACATCATCAAGTGACAATGCAAAAAAAGGTGCTTTCCAAACACACTCTTATTTTACCATGGAATCGGTGTTTCCGAAAGTTCTTTCTTTACCAGCCGCTTAATTGATGCAAAAATATTATTTCTCTCATAGGTCAGTCTGGTTCTCTTAAAAACAGCTTTTTTCCCCCGCATATCCATGTAAACATTGTTCCCTATGGTTTTTCCGGCGAATGGTTCATACTCCCCAATCCGTAACAGATAGAAAAGCACCTGCAACAGCTTTTCCTTTGAAGTAATTTCATTGTAGCTGTAATCGCCAAAGCCTAACTGTTCAAACTGTAAGGGTGTACTTCCTTTTTTAATCTCCCGTTCCATTACCCTATCCACATCTCTCATTGACTCCATATATCTTTTTGCACTCCTTCCTTCTAACAATAAAAGAGCAGCCATGTTTTGACTGCTCCACCTTTGGACAAAATGTCCAGAAGTTCTATATTTCCACTTTTGGACTTTTCGTCCAGAAGTGTCCTGTTACAATACTGATAAGCTCTCCTGCAATGCCAATTATCTTGAAAATCAGCACTACACCGCCAATTAAACCGCCTATGATACAATTCAGAGCAAGAACACCAATGCTCCCACTGGTGCCGAAATTCTTCGGTATCAGCCACAGGCACATCCGGCGGATACCAAACGGGCACCCTGCAATAATCCAATATAAAAACCAGTCAAAGCCTTCTGCTTTATTGCATACCGGATAACAGGTCAGCATCCATACCGCAATGAACACTACCGGAACAATGACCTTAAACAATACCCTTTTCATGCCATCCACCTCCATACATATCGTGCTGTACCTCTTGTTGGTAATAATGATTGATTGTGCTTGGTGCATTATAGAGCGTTGTCACCATATACGCCTTGATGTTTGTAATCTTGGTTGTGGTATTCTTCATGCAACCAATGACATAATTCAAGTGTGAACTGTTCAGTTTCAGGAACTTTGACTTTACCAGCTCATAAGGGTAATCATCCCCGCCTATCCTTACCGTCTTGTGCTTTACACAGACCACTTCACAGATAATCTCAAAAAGTTCATCATAAAGCTCCCTGTCCTGCCAATCACTGTATTTCATGTAGTGATCGTATTCAATGTTCTCCTTGATGATTTCAATGTATACGTTGACATCCTCCATCGCATCAATCGTTTTTTCTGCTTCACTGGCAGCTTGATTGATATGATAGGATTCTCCGTCAGTAATATTTGCAGTAGTATATGAATCTGTCTCTCCATTTTGGGATAGACCTGTATCCGGTTCTGGCAAGAGGGTGCTATCCATTTCGTCATGACCTGTATCCCATTTTGTAGATACCTGTGTCCCGTCTGGGATACCCCTCCCTCCCAAAATTTCCATAGGGGTATCCGATTTTGTAGGGAGTCTCCCTCCCCTTTTGACATCAGATACATCTGCATATGAATTGTTCTCCCCATTCATAGCAGGAATTTCCTCTGGAAATGTCAGTCGGTAAAGCATATCCGGCTTTAATTCCACATACATCACATTATTACAAACAAGTCCGTCTCCGTAACTGACTGTCCGGAACTCTCTCCTGATTACCTGCAACTGCTCCAATTTATCCATTGCGGTTTTTACTGTTTTCTTAGATTCTCCAAACAAATCCGCATAATACTGATAGCTCTGTCTTAACAAATCATCTGAAAATTTCTTTTTCCACCCAAGAATATGTCCGGTTCCCTGATCCCGTACATCAGAAGGACGATACCAATAAACAATATCTGCCAAAATGACAATCGCAAGGAGATATGGTTTCCCATTCTCCTTAGTGATTGTCCTGTACCAAACAGCAGGAATAATGTTTCCGGAGATATTTATCGAACCCATTGCGTCAACAATTTCGTTGCCGCTTGTTAAATATCCCATTGTCAAACAGCTCCTTCCTTTTTCCACTTATCCAGAAGTGAAATGATGATATTCTCAATCTCCTCATTGGAATAACTGTCTGAAAAATACTCGCCAATCTTATCTGATTTCATAGTAAATTTTCTTTCCTTCGGCTTTTCTTCCGTTAAAATCAGCCGCACCATTGCAAGTGTAAGCTCGCCGCTTTTTCCATATTCCTTTAACTTTCCGGATTGTGCAGTGCTGACATTACAGCCCTGTTCTTCTATAATGACCTCCACCCACTGCTGTGCTTCCTCTGTCAAAAAAGAAATGTCTACCCCCTGTGAAAAGCCTAGTCTCTTGGTATCCACCATTTCAAGAAGTTCCTCGGAAAGCCTTGCCAGCCAGATATAACGCTGTACTTTCTTCGCATTCTCTCCGGCTGCTTCCCCTACTTCATCAAGAGTATTCTTTCCCGATTTCTTTCCCTGATGTTTCATGGCTTCATACTTCATCTTGTATGCCTTCGCCTTTTCACTCGGCAGAATGTCCTCCCTCTGGATATTAGAGTCCACCATGATAATGGTTGCTTCATCATCGGAATAATTGCGGACAATAATCGGCATTTCCGTCTTCCCGGCTCTTTCTGAGCCATGCTTCCTGCGGTGTCCTGCAATCAGCTCATAGCCGCCGCCTGCTCTCGGTCTTGCAATTCCCGGAACAAGTACCCCGTAAAGTCTGATACTCTCCGTTGTTTCCTCCATCTTTTCATCATCCAATACCTTAAACGGGTGGTCTTTGAACTCATAAAGGTCTGCTAACGGGGCATTGATTATCTGCTCTGCCCCAGTTTCCTGTACACTATTTCCTCCGAACAAATCATCAAAGCTCTCCATTTTGATTTTCGATGCACTTCCGGTCTTATTGCTCATTTGCAAGCACCTCCTCTGTCAAAGAATTGTAGGCAGATGCCACCTTTCCCTTTGGATCATGCTTATAAATGCTGACACCTTCCGCAGAAATCTCCGCTGCTCTTACTGAAATCGGGATAATGTTTTCAAATATCTTTACCCGGCTTCCATAGGCTTCCTTCAGCATGGCACTAATATCCCTTGCGTAATTCGTCCTGCTGTCCACCATTGTCAGCAGAATACCCTCTATCTCCAGCTTCGGGTTAATCTGGCGCTTTACCTTTCCAATGGTCTTGATAAGCTGCTGTAAACCTTTAACGGGCAGGTATGCCGCCTGCACAGGTATCAGAATACTGTCGGCACAGGCAAAGGCATTTATCGTAATCATGCCAAGTGAAGGCATACAATCAATTAAGATGTAATCGTAATAATCCCGCACCATTCCTATGTATTCCTGCATGATACGCTCCCGGCTCATGACATTCACAAGGGATACCTCCAGACCGGAAAGCTCAATGTTTCCCGGCATAAGGTCTATTCCTTCCTCATGGTGTAAAACGCCCTCCATAGGCTCCACCTCCTCGTCCTTAATCAGACTACCCATGACCGTAGCCAATGAAATCTCGATTGCATCCGGCTCTGTGAACCCCAGACTTGCGGTAAGGCTACCCTGTGCATCCGCATCTATTAAAAGCACCTTTTTTCCCTGTTTTGCCAGTCCTATTCCTAAATTGCTTGTTGTGGTGGTCTTACCGACTCCACCTTTCTGATTTGCGATTGCTATTACTTTACACATGATAAATTCTCCTTTGCTTTCTACTGATTTTCTTTTACATTGCTTTTTCTGACTTCCACATACGCTCTGTAGTATTTCTTTGTCCCTTTATTCGGGTATAAATCTGAAAACTCTGTTACTTCAATCTTGGGATGCCTTTGCAAGATCTTCCCAAACCATTTAATATCATTCTTTGTTCCCATCAATCGAACCTTTAACATCAATCTGCTCCTCCAAACAGGGCATACAGTTTCCGGTTATAGGTTACATATTCCGGATACCGAATCTGTATTGCCTGCCAAAAAAATGGTGCATAGGCACAGCAGAATAATTCTTCCACCGTGTACTGCCTACACTCATTGATCTGCTCCTCTGCGTCCTTGTAATCATCCACGCTTGGTGTAGCATTGCAATATAAGTTGAATGCCATTCTGACTACTTTTACGCTTCCGCTGGTCTGCCAACCTTCATGCAAACATTCTGTTTTTACACAGCCTGTCTTAAAATCATAAATGCGGTCCGCATTTCTTCTGGTATCATTGTTAATACCAATGCAATAGCAAAGTGCCTTGTGGTACACATCCTGATACCTTACCTCTTTTAATTTCTCGTAGTAGAATTTCTCATGTGCATCGCTGATAAAAATAATGTTCTCTGCACCTAACGCTGTACTGTTCATGTTTTGAACCTCCTTCTTTGAAAATAAAAAGGACTTTACTAATTGTTTTTCACAACTAATAAAGTCCTAAGTTTCATATTCATTTCTAAATAATTGCTCCCTCAGAGTCCAAAACATACGATAAATTCAAGGGTTTCAGCGTTTTCGGAAAATACTGCCGTGGCAAACGAAAAGCACTCTAGTCATAAATTTTTCTCCTCTCAAAATGCCCTATAATGCCGTGTTTTGGGGCGTTCTGCCCACTTCTGCAAGAGCATGAATTTTTAAGCTGTAAACTACACTTTTTACAAAATAGTGCAAAACGGAGCAAATCAATGCCGTGTGTAGTAGTCAAATCGTAGTCAATACACCCGGTAGTTACTACTCCCATAAGTGGGTGCATTTGCCCTTTTGGGTGGGTGCATTTACGAATTAGGTGGGTGCATTTGCCTTTTTGGTGGGTGCAAATAGGGTGCAAAATTAACGAAAGGGTGTGCAATTCCACACCCTCGTTTCGGTTTTACTACCATTTTTACTACCAAATTTTACATAAATTCCTACTACTAAGCCCCATCAAATACTACCATAAAGTTTGGTGTGGTGGAGCGAAAAAATTACAATTTTTATTTCTTCTTGTATGTAATTACAATTCCGATTACAGATACGATAAAAGCAAACGGTGCAAGTCTCACAAAGACAAATTCAAATCCATGCATCATAGTTCCTGCGACAGCTAATTCAGGATTATTATAGTCCCATCCCAAATAAGAACTCTGCATAGCAGCAAGTATAATAAATACAATTACTATCAGTGCACAGAATGAAATAAGTACCCAACGGATAGTTTTTACCTTAGCCATGCTTTTCTTTGCCAACTGTAAATTAATCACCTCTAACTTCTCAGAGATTACCTTTAGGTCATCTTGAATTGGCTCCGTCACAGGTTCTCCAAGCAATACGCCTACAGATGTATCCAATTCATCTGCAAGTGCAATCAACATACTTGAATCTGGAACTGATAATCCATTCTCCCACTTTGATACAGTCTGTCTTACCACATTTAATTTAATGGCAAGTTCCTCCTGCGAAAGCCCTTTTGATTTTCTAAGTTTTTTAATGTTTTCATTAAGCATAATCTACGCCTCCTTGTTTTTTATGGCTCAATTTTAGAATTAGATGAGCCGTTGCCACAAGCAACGCATATTAACATTTGTTTATTTACTGGGGTTTTTAAGTGTTAAATTACAATTTCGGTGCAATCCAACTGACGGATTAAACTAAAATATGTTATCATTCTGAAAACCGGAGATTTGTCAAATTAAAGATTTACAAATTCAACTTCATTCTTTCTTAGAATTACATTCACATATTGAATACTATATGCATTTGCATCAGATGCACTTCTTATAAAGTACTGTTTACCATTGTTTTCTACAAACGCTGTATCATTTTCCCATCACTTAAATAAATCATCCATTGTAATCTTTATCTACAGCATCATACCGCCTTCGACAAAACAAGTTACCAATTCAGTATATTTTTCAGGGTACTCGAACCATGATAGGTGAGCACTGTTTTCCAATTTTTTCACAGTCCCGTTTTGTGCATGTTCCTTAAACCATTCCTGCTCATACATTCCACAAGTCATATCATATTCGCCCACAATTAGTAATTGCGGTTTATCAATATCACACAGATATTGCAGATAGTCACCATAAAAATCTTCTGCTTCAAAAATCTTTTGTCGGAAAGAAATGAATTTACCCCAACATTCATCCGGTACTTGAGGGTCAGGAATATGATCGTTGATATATGAATTATATCTGTCCGTTTCGATGACATGACAAAAACGATCAAGTCCATTACTAAATTCAATTGTCATCGCCTTCATAAATGCTTCCTTGGGTGAAATCGCATCTTTCAGAATCTCACTAACCAATTCCAATTGCGCATCCATTTCGTTCTGCTCATAATATGGCTTGGCTGCCAGTGCAATTGCCCGCGCTGTATAAAGTGCACTCCACATCGGGCAATCATATATAACTGCATCAGTACTATCCGGATAACTGTGAGCATATATAAGTGCAAGCATTCCACCAAAAGAATGACCAAGAGGAATCCAACTCTTAATATCAAGCGCAATCCTTATTTTTTCTATTAACCCCACATGAAAAAACACACCTGCAGATTCTGTTTCTGAAATAGCATCCGAACGAAACACACCATATTGATCAAAACTGATAACATGAAAATTTTTGCCAAGTTCCCTAGCTTGATAAGAATATGTAAGACAACTTTCTCCCGGTCCACCGTGCAAATACACAATTGTTGGATTGTCCCTGCTGCCATATTCCTCATAATATATTTTTTTATCATCTACAATAACAAATGCCATATTGCTCTCCTTTACACTGATTCCAGCTTCAGTTTTTCAATCAATTCCTGATACTTTGCATCATTTTTTAAGAAATCAAATTCATTTTTCATAGCTATTTCTAATACCCATTCTGTCACCTTCTGTTCAGAGTTTGTACTATAATCACCATATTTCTCATCACGCAATATAAGTGAGGTATACTTTTCATTTGCAGAATAATTTAGAAATGCTATGGCATGATTTTTAGCCTTTTCCAAATATTCAAGTGCTTTTTCTGCATCCTTTTTAGCTGCATAATACTTTGCCTGCAATGCACATACACTTGAAAACATACAGTTGAAAAATCCAAAGTCTCCCTCCTCAAACATCAGTTGAATCAGCGAAATCACTTTTTCTCGCAGACAGGCTTGTTCATCAAAAGAATACTCGCAATCTCTGTTATTTGAATTTATCCCCGTTGTATCTAAAATAACACACAGCCTCTGGAGCAATACAAAAATCTCAGACTTTCGATGATGAATCTTTTCTTCTCCGGTAGTCACAATGCTTAACAACGTTTCTCGGCAACATGCCATAGGCGGCATTTTATATGCCAGATCCTTTGCTTTCGCGTAATCCTTCTTGTCGGCATATATGAAGCACAAAATCTGAATAGCGCCAGCTCTGAACTCACCATCAGTACATCCGTCTATAATTTGATTGCATAAAGACATCAGCGCATCCTCGTACTGTTTTTTCTTTTCCTCCCCACACTGCATATAAATATTATAATACACATACATTAATGCTGACATGATTGGATAACTGTTTGGGAATCGTAGCAGACCCTTTGATAATATCTTTTCCGCTTCCTCGAATTTTGCACGCGAAGAGAACTTATTTGCCTCAGATAAAATGTTCACTATTTCTTGATTGTTTTCCTGCAAATTGATATCCAAAAGAACATCTGAAGAAATCTGAAACAAATGACAAAGTGTAGGAATTATTGAAATGTCAGGAATCGTTTTCCCACTTTCCCACTGCGATACTGCTGATACAGAGACATTCAGTTTCTCCGCCAAAGTTTCTTGTGTATATCCTGCTTTTTTTCTATTATTCTTGATATTTTCACTTATGCTCATATTTAGATAGTCTCCTTATTTTTTAAAGGCGCTTTTATGAGTCTATTTTATCCCGTCATCGCTTCGTAAAGAAGCAAGCATATCTGTAAATTTTTTTAAGGCAAACTAAAATTTATTATTCATCCTTGCTGTTGTTTTTCTTGTCAATAACATATCCCAAAAGGCAACCACAACAAGCAGCCAAAGCACCAAGTCCAATGCCATAAGTTCCTAATAAACTCGGAAATACAATCCCACCTATAACATTGGCTACTACACCAAAGGCTATTCCGATTAATACTGTATATTTATATTTCATCTTCATACATCTCCACAACTTATAATTGAACAAAATCGCTGCGCGATGGCCTGCCAAGGCTGTGGCGCAGCTTTCTTTTTCTCAATAATAAAATAGGCAATGGCAATTCTTACCAGTATTTGATATTGTAAAGTTACCACACAAAACAATTCAATAAAGAAAGACACCACTGCCTATGAAAAGAATACCATTTGACCGCTTTTCTGACAAGCGGTTTTATTATGCTAATGCACCTCCATGTAAGCAGGGTTTTTCATTAACTACTGATTTTACATGGAGGATTTTATTATGTACGAAGAAATTTTTAATCAGATTCGATCTGCTGCGAATAAACGGAATCTCAAGGATTCCACGATTCATGCATACTGTACCAGTGTTGCTCATTTTTTGAACCACACAGCCAAGGATATAGATGCATTAACAACTGACGATGTTGATATATTCCTAACTGAAAAGAAACTTTCCGGGATTTCACCGGAAACATACAATCACTACCATTCAGGAATCCGCTTCTTTTACAAAAAAATATTGAAGAGGAATTGGGATGATGATGACATACCTCGTATGAAAAGGGACAGGAAGTTACCAACGGTGCTTACAAAAACAGAAATATCAGCTATTCTTGATGCTACGCCAAATCTGAAGCACAAAGCTATGATTGCCACTATGTATTCAGGCGGACTTCGTGTTTCAGAAGTCACACATCTTCATTATGATGATATTTCACGCACGAACAAAACCATACACATCCGTGATGGGAAAAGTCGCTCTGATCGTTATACTTTGCTTGCAGACCGGACGCTCGAGATATTGACAGAATACTGGTTTCAATGTGGCAGACCAAGAGGGATTTTGTTCCCAAGTTCATGGACAGGGGATTATCTTACAAAAGATAGTGTCATTCAGTTTTTTCGTGAAAGTGCCAAAAGAGCAGGCATTCAGAAACACGTCTCCACGCATTGTTTACGTCACAGCTTTGCAAGTCATCTGTTTGAATCCGGCTGTGATGTAAAATATATTCAAGCGCTTCTGGGACATCGTGATCCAAAATCAACAGAGGTTTATCTGCATGTAAGCAATAAAAC